>Ga0265297_10000549_pt1 | contig 108206 bp, 89 predicted proteins | sample Munlanlwell13791_FD_192502 | JGI IMG/M metagenome (GOLD analysis project Ga0265297, IMG submission 192502) | Leachate microbial communities from a municipal landfill in Southern Ontario, Canada - Leachate well 137-91 | ecosystem: Engineered > Solid waste > Landfill > Unclassified | place...
CGTCACTAGCAAGAGCCAAGGCCTGCTCTTCGGACATGCCGCCTTGTTTGAAGTCTTCGTCATATTCTTTAGCCGTATAACCAAGCTGCATGGCTCTTTCCTTCTTCATGCCTTTTTTACCAACAAATCGCATATAAGTTGTATCTCTTAACCCCGCCGCATGACTATCATAACCAAACATATTAAAAGCTTCATTTTCATTGGCGGTTTCAGTTAATCTTGTAAAAGCCGCGCCCATCCGGTTTAAATCACCATGCCTTTCGGCATCTTCATACATGCTGAATAATTCCTGCCAGCTGTCGGTGGTCATATTCTTTTTTTCCTCGTTGATTGCGGCTCGCTGATCTCGGCGCAAAGCATAATTGACTTCCGGCCGAATATCGGCAATCTCCGTATTAAGTTGCTTAACCCGCCTTTGCTTCGCTTCCAAGTCAGCGCGTAATTTAGCAACACTGCTTGGATCAATGTCAGCAATTAAATTAACTTGTACTTTTATATCATCCATATTTTTTTCTAGTCCAGCCATCTTCATTCCTAACTCTTCCTCAAAGCCAGTGGTATCCGGAGTAAGTCTAATTTTCTGATCAGCCAGCATAACACCTAAAGCCTTAGCCTCTTTTTCTAGAATATCAGCTTTGTCATTTTTCTCTTTGGCTTCCTCTCTTATTTGACCAGCCTCAGTTATTTCACCTTTTTTTTCTGTATCTGCGGCTTCTTCTTCTTGTGCGGCCGCTTTGGCTCTTAACTCTTTAGCCTCATTTTTATTGTTTAATAATCTAGCGGCTATTAATTTCTTCAAATATACGACTTCTGGTTTCTCATTATCTTGTATATTAATGCCATTGCCTTGCAATACTTCGCTTACTGCAAAACGATTTAAGTCAATCTCCTGTATATCATTTTCCAAATCTCCTTTAGTTTTCCCCTGCTTTGATATTTCATCAAATGTTTCCAGTTTTTCCTTAAGGTGTTTTTCGGCAGCTGCTTCGTTGTCTCTATCCTCAACTTTTTCATTAAACTTACCGGCCCAAGCTCCTTCTTTCCACGCCCGCCGCCAGCCAGCATTTTTACCAGTCAGCCGAAAATAAGTGGTTAATTCATGTTCAGGATTAGCTAAACCAGAGCCAAGAATACCTTCACCCCGTTTTGCGGCTTTGGCTTTCATCGCTGTTTCTCTTTCTTCCCTATGCTTTTTCCGGCTGGCTTCCCAGCCTTCTTTCCAGACCCAAGGCCGGAATTCAACGCCAGCATACTTCCCGGCGACTTCCAAGCCCAAAACCCCGGCCGCCTTTGTCCCTTTCCAGCCTAAGCCAGCTGTCCCTTTAGCGGCCCGCCAGGCACCCCTAAACGGCGCCGTGCCTAACTGCCGCATCCGGCTCATGGCATTGCTGGCCAGATTGCCGCCAGCCACCCCGACTTTATTAATCATCATTAAACCGGCAAAAAGCATGGCAATGGCAATGATAAAAGAAACCATTTCATAAGGCCCGCCAATCTTATTAATGAAATGGGGGTCGTTAGCGGTGTCGCTGCTGCCACCAGTCAAACTAGACCCGCCAAGTTGAGCCTGACTTAATTCTGTACCTTCATTGGCATTGATGCCCACTTCACTTGGCGATATCCCAGGATCTCCGGTATTGCCACCGGCAATAGAAAAAGCCAGCCAGAGATTAAAAGCAATCATAGGACCGACAATAACGTACTTGCCAAATTCCTGCCACCATTGCTTGGCATATCCCATGCCTTGGGGAAAAGCCGCGGCAATGTAAGCAATAGGTGAAAAAATCACTAAAAGCCAAAGATAGACAATTCGCATCATTAAAACAGCCACATAAACGGTGATTGCCACCAAGGCAACCAGCAGTAAAACAACGGCCAGAAGCGCGCTGACTGCCACTGTTGGTTCATCAAGGCCGCTTTTGGGCATCCAGGTTCCGGCATTGACTATTTTATCTAAATTCAAAAGGGCAATTATTGATTTTTCACCGTAAGCCCCGGCAAAAGCCGCGGCAAAAGTCATCATCACCACCTGGGCCGCGTCAATAATCAAGCCGCAAATTGTCCGGCTGAAATTGACCAAAACCGCCATAATCAAAACTTTAGGCAATAATTTTTTGAAATTATAAGATTCAACTCGCAAAATCGTGCCAATGGCAATGGCTAATAAAATAACGACAAAAAACAAATTGGAAATATCGCGCACCAGCACCCAGCCGTTTTTAACCGCTGAAGAAACCACAAAGCCGTTATAACGCATTAGCCAAAGTAAAATTTTAATCAGAATCGCCAGCAACCCGCCAATAAACTTAATAAGAGGCATGCACAGCCAAATAATTACTCGAGCCATGACGCTTTCGGTAGTAGTGGCTTCCGGTTCCGGCGCTGTTGCAGTTGATCCGCTTGATCCAGTATTATTAGCGGCAGTGGAATTTCTGGCGGCAGCGGCGGCATCATAAGCTGCCTGCTCGGCGGCGGACATGCCTTCATACCAATAGGGGTCGCTATAATCAACGGCTTTGGCCGCCGGTACAGTTAAAAGTTTCAAAGCTACTTCTGGCGGCCGGCTTTTAACCAAATCGGAAAGCGAAAAAGCGCCAAAGATAAATTGGCTTAGCAAAAAAACCATTGCTAAACTGATTAGCCATTTTGTCTTTTTAAATTTTTGACCGGAATTGACCATCTTTCTACGTAAATGGTTAAATTGTTAAATGGTTAAATGGTTAAATTGTTGAATTTTGCTGGCAGTTATGGGTGAAGTTTAGGTTTAATAGGCGGCCCTTGCGGCCGGGATAGGGATTATGGCCTAATGACATAATGACTTGACAAATATTTTTAGCTGATTTATACTGATAATAGTTTAACAGAACGCTCTGAGCAATCGGGGCGGTTTTTTTAAATTTTTCTGGCAATAATGTCAAAAATATCTTCTAAGTAAACCACTTTGGAAGCGGCCAATTTCAGCTCCCAAGAAATCGTTTTACGAGAAGAATAAACCGTAACTTTTCTGCCGGCATCCTTTAATTTTTTGGCCAAATCGACTGACCAGCCCAGCCGTTTTTGGGTATAAAAGACGTTAGCGCCATCAATATAAATTTTTGCATTTATTCCCATAGGATTTTATAATTCTCTGCGTTATTCTGCATTCCCTTATGCGTCTTTCCGTATTTACCGGTTTGGCTGGACCAAGACATAATCTATCAGCGGAATATATTTCTTATCTGACAAACAAGTTTCGCCGGCCGGACAAGGATTAGCAGCATCACAAGAGGCCATCGAGGTGCTGCATCGGGCCGCGGCGCAATCGGCTTCATTGGCGACATTAGGTAAGCAAGTCTCGGCGTTCCAGTTATCGCGCACTTTAATCCTTAAGCGCACCTGGCAGGAATCTTCATCCGGACAGTAAAGCATGCTGGTGCCATTATCCCAGTGCGCCTTATCGGTGCAATATTTCTCTGATACCCCTAAATCTAAATCATTACAGCGCCGGCGCAACTGCCAGAAATCATAAGAATGATATAAAACGAAAGGATTATCCAGGTTAGGCCGGGCGCGCAAAGCAATGCCGCTGGCCGCCGAAATTTCGCCATCACCCCAGTCAACCGAATAAGAGTTTATCGGCAGCTGATTCGGATCAACTTTGACGGTAAAGCTCAGTTTAATCGCCCCGGCGCCGGAAATTATGGCATCGACATCACCGTCGCCAATAGTAGACAAGCTGTTATCATTGATTGAAATATTCAAAGGATCAATCATCGGCCGCACCCGGCAAAGAGTCGCGTCGTCCAAAAGAGGCGGCGACGGATCAAACGGCCGGTCATTGCCTGGGCAATAACCGCTGTCAGGAAATGACGGGGAAGCATTATCCCAATCATTAATGATATTCCAGGAATAATTGGCATATGCGGGATCGGTGGAAACCAAAGGCAGATAATGATCATCAATCGGTGAAGTCGGATCGCCCTCGTCCCATTTCCAAACGCCGTAATTCTTTAAAAATATCCGCTTAAGGCTATTGGTTGTATGGTCTTCGCCCATCCGCGCCTGATAAGGCTCGGGCATGGAAACCAAAGGCGGCTCATAAAATACCGGCTGGATATAACTGGTTTCCCGGCTGTCCCAATTTTCCGGGTATTGGCTGTTGGCCGGCGGCACCATGGCGCCGAAAGGCTTGAAATCGGATGACTGATAAGAATGCTGGTCAACGGTATAGCCATTGGCAACGGTTTCTTTGACATTGGCCAGAAATTCGTTATAGTTGAAACGGCTGTAATAAACAAAATAATTGGTGCGGCTCTTGCTGTCGCTTAAGACATATTTTGAACCCGGGAAAACCCGGCCCGACCAGGCTTTATTCAATCCGGCGGAAGTAACCACCTGAACTACTTTACTGCAATAGCCGGCTTGCAAGGTGCTGGTGCTGCTCTTAAAGTTCCCGCCTAGCGATGGCCCGTCTTCATCAGCTTCAGAAACCTCCACTACAACGCCGCCATAAATATCCATGGGAATATCCGGTACCGGATCTTCACCGATTTTACCGTAAACTGGGTCCTGCTCAGTGGCGAGTTTTATGCCGACTAAAGAACCAAAAGCAATATCAACCGCATTACTGTCCATGCCATAGCTGGCTGTCATTTCGCTAAAACTAGGCGCAACATCATCTTCCCATTCTTGACCGCCAGTCGCATAGGCACCTGCCGCGATTCCCAAATTGGTCACGAAGCCGCCTAGCATAGAAGCTACCGCTATTGCTGTTTTGGTATCCGCGGCAGTGCCATCAATAGCCGCTTCAAAACTAGGCGCAGTCAGGATATAATAGAAATTAAAAGTTAAATCTACTCCCGCGGCAAGTAAATTATTACTCATCCAGTCTTGAACAACCGCTACATCATAATCGAATAAGAGACCATTATTCGTTATTAAATCTAACGGAAACGCAACATGGATTTTAATGGGCAATAAGGTTACGCCGCTGCTGCCACCAGGGCCAAGGGTTAAACGAGGATATACATCACAGACAGCCGCAGCCGGATTATCGCAAGCGGATTTGTCACTAATCTTGCAGTCGGCGCCATTATCACTGCAAATACCCCAACTGGTTTCTACTTTCTCGCCAAAATAGAAATAAAACGTCAAAAGAGAAATTCTATTGTTATTCGGATCCCTTTGCAGCACTCTGACAGGAAATTCATGAACGGGGAAAAAATAGGATAAACTTAAATCCTTAATATAGGGATACCGGAAGATCGGCCGGTAATCTTCATTAATATCAAAAGGCACCAGCGTAGCGGGATAGCCATAAGCGTCAGTCATGTCGCCCTGCAACGATTCAGAATCAAAAGAACCCAATGTCGGCGAGCCTCCGAAAACGCTTTTATAGCCTTTTTCCACGCAATAGAAAAGCGGGCTTTGAATTTGGTCAGGCATTACTTCATTGGCTAATTCGCCTTTGATTTGGTCAACCGGCCACCATTGGAGGCATTGTTTTAAGTTGTTCGGATCCGGCGTCAGGCAGTAGCCGAAAATACCCTGATGCAAAACAGAATCTTCAAAATAACTGCAGGCTAAAGAATCAAAATCCGGATAAAGCCGGCAGGTTCGGGAAATGAAATCGCGCGAATTATCGGCCGGATTCTGATTTTTAACCTTCAAAACCGGTTTCAGCATGATTTCATCAAACAAAGAATAGCCGTTGATGCCGCAAGCCGTATCATTTTGATCGTCGCGGCAAAAATCAATATCGCTGGAATTATTCCTTAAAACAATCCTTAAGGAAGTATTGTTGCCCGAGTTGAATTTAGCCGTCATATACTGCCAGCCCAAGCCGGGTAAAACTTTCAAGTTATTTTCGGGGTGAGCCGGATTAGCTTCAAAACTGGGACAAACCAAGTCAGGCCAATTATTAAATTTGTAGCAAATTTGGGCAAAGAGCTCGAAATCATTGGGATTATTATGTTTCAATTCCAAAGTATTAAGCCAGCCGCTCAAAATATAATCAACGCCTTTTTCCAAATCAATATCTTCGGAAACAACCTGGTAAGAAGTATTAAGCTGCAGATAGCCGCCTTCCAAAGCGGAATTCAAATCAGTGCCGACATTATATTTGAAATTTCTCCAGCCCTGGCCGTCGTTAGGCAAATATTCGGCCCAGCCCAGCGGCTCTTTGCCTTCGGTAAAAACCGAATCAAAGCTGCCGTTAGTAACATTGGCCGCGCCCCCTTCCTGCGTCATTTCCACGTAAGGATAATAGCCAGAAATTGTTTTGGCCGTAACGCCATTGATTGCCAAACCCGCCCGGCTGTAGCCGCTTAAATTCTTGATTTGTTCGGACTCTTGATAATAATCCTTTCGCGAATCGCCTTGCTTAGCGGCCAAAAAGCTCAGGCAGCTGCCGTCATCAGCCAAAGAATCGCAAAGGCCCAAATTCAGGCACTGCCTTTCTTCCCCGCCTGATTCATTGATGACCGTGGCATAGCTGGTGCAGTCAAGCCAAGTTTCGCAGGTCCGGTCGGGACGGACTTTCAAAATCACGTTGGAATCGCAATTGCCGGCGCATTGCAAAACCGGCAGACCGGTATTAATACTGATGCCGCTGGTATCGGCGTCAAAACCCAAATAACTGAAATCATCTTCGCCCAATTTATAATTAACCTGGCTGCGGTCATTAAACAAAACACATTGCCTTTCCGGATCGACTATGCCATTGCAGCTGCGCTTATCAACCGAATCGGCCAAAACGTAATTGACGTCGGTCTCTCTTAAAGCCGCTTCCTTAATCAGCCCGTCGGTATAATTGCTGGCCGGGGTACCGACAATATCAGCAATTATTCCGCCCGATCTGGTAATCATAACTTTAGCATTGCAATTACGCGGGACAAAGAAACGGCCGGAATAGCTGATTTGCTCGGCCGGAAAACCGTCAATTTTATCCGGCGTCCGATCGTCAGTGGCATAAGCACCCTGCGGCAGGGCCAAAAGATTAGTCGAACACGTGCCGGAGGCGCAATCGTCATTAGTCCGGCAGAGTTTTTGCGGCTCAAGCGGCTCGCCATTGTTATCAATACAGACATTAGTTAAAGAATGATCATAAGAAGTAATTTGCGGACAGTCCCTGACTTCAAAATACAAATTGGATTCGCCATTAAGATTTTTATTGCTGGTAAAACTTAGGGTGTATAAATTGCCGGACAAAAGATTAAAATTCTGGTAAACGGCGTCAGTGCCAGTATTATACCAGCCGTCCGGCATATCCGGATTAAGCGTATGGGTTTTGAAGTCAGCATTAAAGATAAGATTTTTGCTGATCAAACTCACCGGATCAATAAACTGGTTGCAGGAGCTGGCCTCAGTTGGACAAAGGCCGGCCCAATTATCAGTCGGATGCGGCTTACCGACTAACGGCGGCGCTAAGGGACAATCGCCGGTTTGGGCCGTTGAACCGTACTTGAACCAACTGGACTGATTTTGGCCTGGCGCCAGACGGTACTCGCAAACTCTTTGGCCGGGATCCTTGAAATAAGAAAAGCCGTCTCCGGTCTGCCATTCTTCGCAGCCCACTTCCGAACTAGCGCATAAGGATGAACTGTACTGGTTAGGATTATTAATTAGATAGGTAATGTTATAATCAGCCACTTCTTTATTAACATTGATTACCGGCCGGCCCAAAGCCTGACAGCCAACTTTTGCCGCCGGACATTGATAAGCCGTTTTGTTAACCAGATAAATTAATTTGTCAGCCGGGACGTTTACATCAGAAAGCGCATCATTTTCATTAAAAATTTTGGCAAAAGGCGAAGATGAATTAAAGGTATCAATCAAAGCTTCACAGCCGACTGCTTCTTGGCGGCATAAGCTAGTAAACGATTTCAAGTTATGGGTCCGGCCGTAAGAATCCAGATACTGCTGACAGCCAAGCATAAACCGTGGTGCGGGGGTTGGATTGGGCTTAGTCCAAGGATTAGTATCGCAACTTTGCGGCGTTTGCCAAGAATTTTTCCGCACATAAACATAAGAATGAACCTCTTGGATTTCAAAATTATCGGCGAAAAATTGACCGGCGGCGGCAAGCTCCAAACTGGCTTGCGGCAAAACGGCGCCTTTGGGAGCAAATGGGCCAAAGACATAATAATTCCATTCCGGGCTGACGATTGTCTTGCCGACTTCTTGGGGTGCGGCGGGATCACCATAAAAATCCTTAAACGTAACGGCCAAATCCTGGCTGCCAGATTCGCTCTTGGCCCAAAAAGATATCAAATAAGTCTTGCCTTGGGACATTAAATTTTCTACCAGGCCGCAACGGCTTGCGCCAGGTTCCACCAGACACTTTTCACTATTAAGGCTAGACCAGGCGACGCACTTATTTAATTTAAGGTCATAACAATTAAAGGAATTTTCGTCATTGCAAAGATTCAGGCCGTCCTGACAAGTCGTTTCGCTACCGGTGTAATCATTATAAGAATTCAGCAGACTGGTAGCACTGGTGGTCATTTTATTGCTGACGCTTTTGATTGAATGGCCGGCCACGCTTAAGGCCTCGCTGCTGATTTGACCAAAATTCCAATTTCGGATATCACCATCTTCGAAATTATCAGAGAAAACGGAAAAAACATTACCAGCCGCATTACCGCGGTATTCGCGGCAACCGGCGGCAGCAGCCGAACAGCTGATTCCTTGCTGGGGAATCGCCTGATATAAACAAACGCTATTTTCCCAAGTGCCATTGGTATTAGTGCAGTTTTCTTTGGCCAAATTGTCGTCTTTTTCTAAACGCGTCTGGCGCAAAGGATGGCAATCTTCAGAACAGCTGATAGTATTGGCATAAATCCGGTAATAAATTTCGCCGGAAGTCGCATAAAATTCCTTGCAAAAGGGATTGGCTGCCAAGTCTTCCGGACCGTCGCAACAAACCGGCTGACCCAAAGCACCAACGGTTTTATCGGCGCACCAGTAATCCGGCATTTTCTCCCAGCGGTTATCGCAAATACCGTCGTTTGGACTGGCATCAACGCAACCCGGATCGCCTGGTTTTAAATCGATTATTAGCTTAAGTGTGCCAATAGTTTCGGCGACTAAGCTGTATAATTTCAGCTGATAACCGGTTTCATCCGAACCCTGCCAGTTATAGAAATTCTGGCAGTTAGCATCGGCCGAATCGGGCTTGCGGCATTGACGCAGATATTGATAATATTCTCTGCCTTCCCCGCCGCGGGCGACCTCGTCCAAGTTGGTAAACTCGGAACAGCCGACTTGGCTGGCGCTGCAGCTTTTAGCCGTCTGGGGAATAAAATATTCCAAAGATTCTTGGCTTTCAAAATAACTGGTTGATTGTTTATAGGCCTGGTAGCCAACACATTCGGCCGGACAATAATCTTGAATCGATGCTTTGGCAGGAATCGGCTGGCCGCCAATTAACGGCCGGTAAAGCTCACAGCCGACTTCATCTTGCTGGCAATACATGGCATAATCGGCGCATTCGGGCCAATCAATATAATGGCAGCAGAATTGGCCGGTTAGGTCACAGCTATCGGCTCTGTCCGGCTGGCAACTGCCACTTTGGCATTCGCCGTCATTAGTGCAGGTTTCGCCGGCGTCGGCGATATTTATGCCGCCGGTGCAGAACTTTCGCCAAACCATATTGCCGCCGTTACACTGGATTTGAGACACGCCGGTTAGAATATCGGGGCTGGGCCGATCAATGGTATAGCCATGGCAATTTAAAGTCACAGGCGGTTTTTTAAGATAAACCAAATTAACAGAGCCATAATCTTTATAGTTGGTAAGCAACGGATTAGCGGTTGCCACTTCTTCAATTTGGATATCATCAAGATACAAAGGCGAGTTGGCAGAATTCACTGCCGGCGGGCCGGCGACACCGCCCTGATGTTCGAAAGAAATATAAAAATTAGCGCCGACACTGTCTGTGGTAACCGGATCCAAGACAATCCGCTGCCATTGATCGGTTAATTTGAAATAAGCAAAGATGCCAATACCAGTCCATTGGGCACGGAAAACACAAACGCCATAATTAAACCCAGGCGGCTGGCAATCGTTATCATTGGAACAACTCCGGCCCGCATTAAGGCTGCAATAATCAGAACGCACTTCCAAATACCAGACATTATCGCTTGGCGAAACCGTCAAACCATCGGCGGTCTTGGCCCAAAAAGAGATAAGGTAAGTCGTGTTCGGTTTCATGGCCGTAAGCGGCAAAGCCGCAAAGTCGGACGCAGGGGTATTATTATTGTTGGTTAATTTGACACTGTTATTGCCGCTGACACTGTCGCCAACTACCCTTTCCACGATCAAGTCGGCACTATTGCTCATTTTTTTCCAGCCATTGGCAATACCATTAATATCGGCCCAATCTTCGAAGCTGGAATTAGGAACTAAGTTAGTGCCAAAATTCGGGATTGTCCGGATTAATTCGGAACAGCCGGCATTCTGGGCTTCGCAACTTTGGGCATCGCGATCCAAATGAATTTTACTTTCATTATAATTAACCGTGCCGACCAAATTCAGGCGGACATCATCTAAAATGCAACTTTGAGTAATTTTAAAATCATCAAACCAAGCTGTTCCCCCAACCTGGTCACCGCTAACAACAATCTTTACCCGGACTTTTCCTTTGCCCGAATTGGCCGGATTTTCTATTACTTTAAAATCAAAAGTAAGCGGCTGCCAATCGCTGCCTTTGGTACTCATCCGGCTTTGAGGAGCTTCGACATCACCATCCACCCGTAAAGTAATAGCTCCTTTATTCAAATAGTCATAAACATAACCGGAAAATGTATAATAAGTACCAGCTGGAGCCGCCGGCAATTCCACTTCATCAGAGCTGACCGTTTCATTCAGACTTAAGCCATAACTGAAAAAGCGCAGACTATTTTTGCCGGCCTTAATTCTTTCACTGGCTCCGGCCACACGTTCAAAATAAGTCAGATTGCCGGTCCATTTATCGGCTAAATTACCAACCGGAGCCGCCGCTTCGAAACCCGGGTTAGGCAATAAATTGGCAAATGATTCGCAGCCAGTATTGGTACAAGCCACATCGCCCTGTTTGATTGTACAGCTAGTATCAACCACGCATTTATCACCGGTCCACCATCTTGAGCCAGAACTGCAGGAATTACTGATTGATACCTTGATGCCGGAATCTTCGTCCGTACAACTCATGTCGCCCTCTGCTATTTCACAATTTGTAGCGACAAGACAGCCGCCAGCCAAATTGCAGGGTTTTAAGACCCGCTCACCGTCAACTGTATGGGTTGCCGGATCAGTCACATAATCATTGGTGCAAGTCCAGATGTCGCTGCTGGGGTTAAAGACTTGGCAATACCAAAGGCAGCCGACATTGTCGGCGCTACAGCCGTTAAAATCAAGGGTATTTTCCAAAAAACTGAAAATTTTGTTATCCCGGCGCTGAAAAGTCTGGCAGGTATTGAAATAAGGCTTGCAACTTTTCCCTTGCAAATCCCAAATCCTTCTTTCCTCAGTGCAATAGCCATAATACTGACAATTACCGCTGTCGTCTTTTTGCAGACAACTTTGATAATTCGCACAGTATTCTGCCCGGCCGACAGTTCGGGTAGGCGGAATATCATTGGCGCCGGTGAAATTGCCATCGCCATCAGCATCCTCGCCGCCGATTACTCCCTCATAGACTACTTTCGGCCCATAACCTTCCAATTTACAAAAATGATCAGGTAAAGTTAAAACCCACTCCGGATCGACTAAACCGTAGAAAAGATTATCCAGTCGGTCGTCGGCAAAACGAGCCATCAAATCATTTAAACTGTAAGTCTTACCGGAATCAAACTTATTGATCGCCTGGGCGGCAATTTCCCAGCCCACCGGCACAACCCGAAAGGACCGCAAAATAGTAATGCTCCGATAAGAAATGCCGCGGTAAAGAGCGCTGGCATCCCAATCCATAAAGCCGAAAGGAGCATTGCCGTCGATTAGGCCTTCGTTAACCGCCTCTTTCAATGTTAATTTTCTTTCTATCGCCGAACGAAAATCCTGCTTAATCACGCATTCATCCGGTCCGGGGTTTGCCGGATCGGAACAATAAACCAGTTTAGTCAAAATATCATAAGGCCCGCTTTGCTTGGCGCCGGCCTGTAATAAGTCGAGAAAGCGCAGTGATGCCGCTTTTTGGCCGCTATAAAGTTCAAGGCCCGACTCGCCCGTATATAAATCCTGATTAGTCGCATGGCCGGCCAGAAGACCGGCAAGGTCTTCAGCGGCTCCTACAAGACCGGCTATATCGGCTTTGTTCCCTGCTGTCTCTTTCGTATCCGGCTTAGCTAAACCTTTTTTGAACAGCCGCTCAAAAAGTTTTCCCAGTAAAGTATTAATGAAAGTAGCAATGGCAATATTAAAAATATTGCCGTACTCGACTTTGACTTCTTCCCCTTTTGCCCCGACAGAAGTCGTCGTCAACTGTTTAGCCCCGGCCGCCGTCACGGCACTCGGAGTAAGAATCGTATCGGCAATCGCATCACCAACCGATTTGAAGCCTTGTCCTTCTTTACGTTTAAAAATACCGGCTAGCCATTCTTTTTCAACTGTTTGGTGGTAAAGGCCAAAAGTTTTGGCGGCAATGCCAAGATCATTATTTTTTGGATCAAAAATATCATCAAATTGATTCAAGAAATTGGGGCTATTGGCCATATTCTGCCAATTTTTGACCATCTTGGTGATGGTACAATCGGGCGCTTTCGGCCGCCGCAAGTTGCCTAAACCTAAACCGATGCTAATTTTAAGGCCCAGCGAAGGCGTGCAAAGATTAAGGCTAAGCCAACTATTGTTGCCTAACTTTTCCAAAAATTTGCCGGCGGCGTTATCAGCCAGATTGGTTAAATAATCACCCCAGCCTTCGGTAAAAAACATCGGCTGCTGGCCTTTGCCGCCGGAAGCCAGCCAAGTCGCCATATCATAAGCAAAAGTATTCAGCATGTAGCTGAAAGCTTCGGCCGCCGCCACTTTAACGGCGTTTCTCAATTTTTGGTAGGTTTGATCTAAAGATTTCCAAAAAACTTGCCATTTGGTATCATTTTTGGTGTTAGCGTTTTGGGCATCAGTGGTGCTTTTACCGGCTTCTTTCACTTTTGTCTGTGTCTTGTTTTGTTCATCCTGGATAACTTTGATTGTACTGTTTGACCAAACTTCAATTTCCTGCGGTTTTTTGGGGTATTGTTTTTTAACTCCGGTGGTGGGCAGCTTAAGAGGCCCGGTTGAAGAATCATCAACGCCCACTACGCCGGTTTGAGCTTTAGCCTGATCAGCCAATAAAATTTTAAAAACTAATTCTTCAAGATCAATTTTTGCGGTTTTTTTGCTTTGATCAGCTGCCCTTGATTCTGGCTTTGATTTAATTTCCAGCGGATAGACTAGCGCCGGCGTGATTAAACTGAAAACCAAGCTCACCAAAACCGTTTCCGTGACTATTTTTTTAAAAACTGAAAACCACTTCTTAAAGATGACCTGCTCGGCCTCTTCTGCAAGCGTTGAATTCGGTTTTGGTTCAATCATACTTACCATTTTTATTGAGTATTAGACGCATCAGGCACGGTCGGCGGATTTTGCGTCTTTAAAGTTTCGGCGGCCAAATCCATTAGCTCATCGTCGGTTACTTGATCCAAAAGACTGCTGGCGACCCCGGCTTCTTTTAAATATTGCCGAATTTGGGCGGGAGTTAAATCCGCCGGATTAGCCACTGCCGGAGTCACTGCCGAAGTTTCAGCCTGCGTATTGCCTGATTGCATTCCGGCCAAGGCTTGCTGGTACAGCTGGAGCAAATCCTCATCGCTGAATTGAGCCAGTTCCTCATCGGTCATTCCGGCTTGTTTTAAAGTCTGGCGCAATTGAACAGAAGAAATTTGGCCAGTCGACAAACTACTGTTATCAGCGGCTGCATTTTGGGGCGTCTCTGGGTTCCAAAAAGCAAAGCAATTTTGACCTTCGGGACAAGTCGGATCGCCACCGGCAGCGACTTCTTTTTGATCATTAATGCCATCGGAATCAGTATCTTGAATATAGGGGCTGGAGCCGTAAAGATATAATTCATCATAATTGGAAAGCCCGTCTTGGTCAGTATCTTTTTCTTTCAGCCCCAATAAATCCTCTGGTCCGCTTACTGCCGCGGTGGGCTGAAATCGGGCAAAAATATCCTTGTTAATCTGATAGCGAAATTGAAAAAAACCTAGCACAATTGCCGCTAGGCCAAAAAAAAGGATGAGCGCCGCCAACAAATTATTAACCAATTTCTCGTTTCGAAAATAACCTCTGACTTCTCTGAATAACCCTTTTGACTTTTTTGGAGATTTATCATCATGGTAAATTTCCTCTAAAATGGTAAACTTTTCTTTTTTTCCGCTGACCGAAGCCATTTTGGTTTCTCTTTAAAATTAAAAGTAAAATCCTAAAGGAATCTTCGCTTTGACTTAAATATATTAGGTGGATTTATAACCAAAAAATTCGGCTATATAAACCCAATGAAACTAAATCTACGAAATTGCTCGCCTCGCTTCGCCGGCTTTCCTTGCCATGGTAATGAGGTTTTAACCTCATTTGACTTGCTATGCCGCCGGTTGAAACCGGCTCACCATGGCGGGAGTGGAATTTTGAGTCGAAGCGGGCTCGCCTCGCTAACGCTCCGGCGTAGCGGGCGTTGTTATCAGTACTCTCGCCGTTCAGAAACGACGAGATCCCTCACTAGCAATTATAACAAAAAAGCCTCCATTTAGGCAAGGGATTTCAGGGTAATTAGCTACCCTATAGGCTTAAACTTTGAGCCAGCTTTCGCCAGTCAGCTAAACTAAGATTTTGGGCCCGAATTTTTGGGTCAAAATTGGCTTTTTTAAGCATTTTTTTTATCTCAGTATCAGATAAATTCAGGCCGGCGGCCAAATTATTATGTAGCTGCTTTCTTTTGGCGGAAAAACCAATTCTAATAATTCGCCAAAAAACTTTTTCATTTATTCCGGTTAAATAGTTATCCACTTCCAGCTGATTTTTAATTTTAGTAATTGTCAAAATTGCTGAATCAACTTCTGGCGATGGCCAAAAATTATCTCTTTTAACAAAATCAATAATTTTTGGCTGGCCATAAAATTGAACCGATAAAGACAAAAGGCTCATCTGCCCGGCTAAAGCACAAATTCTTTGCGCCACTTCTTTTTGCACTAAAAGAGTCATGGCGCTTGGCCGATTCTCTGCAGTTAGAAATTTCTTCAAGAAATGGGAAGTGATGTTATAGGGTAAGTTAGCCACCACTTTATAACTTTGAGATATGAGATTTGAACTCTGAACTTTCAAAATATCACCGTTGACCAATTCTAAGTTATTGACCCCGGAAAATTTGACTCTTAAAAAATCAAAAAGCTTCCTATCGAGCTCAACACTGATTACCTTTTTGACTTGTTTGACTAACCCTTCGGTCAAAATTCCTAAACCGGGGCCGATTTCTAAAACCGTATCGGTTTTTTCAAGATCGGCGATACTTATCATTTTTTTGATTACTTCCGGATTAATTAAAAAATTCTGGCCCTTTTGGCGCGAAGGAGTAATACTGTAAGCGCGACAGATTTGTTTAATTTGATTAGTTAAATTCATTTTTTAAGAAATTAAGAAAATAATAAATTAAAAAATTAAATCCAAAACTTCGTCTTAATTTTGCGCTAAAGGCGCACCCGCCTCTGGCAAACTTAATTTCTTAATTTCTTAATTTCTTATTCTGTGCTATACTTAAGCTATGATTTACCTTGAAGGCCTTATGCATAAGAAAATTAACATCTTTATCGCCATTTTAGTAATCGCTATCATCGTAAGCTTGGCTGCTTGGGCAATTACGGCTCAGGCCCTGCTCGGTGGCAGGGATATAAGCCTAAGAGTTTTAAGCAATAGACCGGTTAAATGCGTGACTGACCCGAGTGCCTCAACCTGCTTTCATTCTTGTCCGATTTGCGGTGATATTTCCAACTGCAGCAGTCTCTGGGAAGTTCAGGTAAAAAGATTAAGCGGTGGCCTAGGCGTACTCAGAAAAAATATTGCTTTGTGTTTGATTAATCCCATACCCCCAAACAGCGGGCAATTTAAAAATGGCGTCAGATGTGTTGGAAAAGTCAAAGTAATGGGAAATGGCCCCCATTTGCTTTATAATTTTAGCTGTTCCCAGCGTTAGTTAAAACAACTTAAGATTTAATCTTAGCTGCTCCCGCTCTTAAAATCATTATTTTGCTATCAACTACTGCCACCACTGTTGAGGTTTTTGTTTGAGCCAAGCGGCCAGAATCAATCAGCAAATCCGGTTTTTGCCTCGCCGAATACAGGCGGGCGTTTTTTTTATATTGGAACTGCCCAACAATTTTTTTGCTATCATATAGTGTTGGCCGGCCGGACATATTGGCGGAAGTCGCAATTATCGGTTTACCCGCCCGCCGGGCTAAACTTTGGGCAATTTTATTTCTTGGCACCCGAACCGCAAATTGACCGGAAACAACAATTGAAAGCGGACCCGGCCAAAATTTCTTGGCCAATTTTTTTTGAACAGAATTCAATTTAAAAAATTTTTCCACTTGCCTAAGACTGGAGGCAACAAGAGTAAATTTTTGATCTTTTCTATTTTTTATTTTCAAAATTTTTTTGACTACTTTTACTGAATTAAAAATTCCGCCTAAAGCATAGGCGGTATCGGTTGGGTAAATAATGACGCCACCCCTTTTTAAAACCTTCACTGCCTGCTGAACACCAATTTTGTTCGGTTTAACAATGGTCATAATTAAGAAGTGGATTGGTAAAACGGTAGATTAGCAGAATGCTAGTAAAACGGATTCTACCGTTCTGACAATCTACCGCTCTACTTATTTTATTTTAGCCTCTAATCTGCTTCACAAACTTATAAACCGAAAAAATCACCGGATTCAAAACTAAATCAAAACTCCCAATATATTCCCTGGCCTTGGTTTCGGAAGCAAAGCCAGTCTTAAAACGAGTGATGCCTTCCCATTTTTCATTAAAAAACGTCTGGCCGTTAACTCCCCCGAAATCATAGAATTGAAAACCTAAATTTTTCGCTTCAACAATGGCTTGCCATTGTAAAAGGTATGGCGCCATTATCTCCCGATAAGTATTGGCTGAAGCGCCATGAAGATAAGTACAAACTTTGCCAAAGAAAGAAACCAAATTGGCGGCCACGACTTTACCGTCATACTCGGCTAAAAACAGTTTGACCGTCCCATCCTGGCTCATGATTTCAAACATTTTCTTATAATGTTCCTTGGGGTGGGGATGAAAACCATCCCGACTCGAAGTCTGTTTGGTCAGTTCCCAAAAAGCTTCAATGTCAGAAACTTCACTGCTAATCCTGATTTGAACCCCTTTTCTTTGAGCTAAGCCAATATTATAGCGGGTTTTTGGTTTCATGGCATTCAAAAGCTCTTCTTGGCTTTTGGAAATATCAATCACCAGGCTGCATTTTGGCTGGACTTCGTAGTCACCTTTTCGAAAACCAACTTCGGTCAGACGCTTCTCATTGCCTAAAATCCAGGGCGGATCAACTCGGATGAGAAAACTTTTTTCTTCCTTAGCGATTTTTTTCATCTCGGCGAATAAAGAATTCAAATCTTCAATTTTCAAAACATTGATTATCGGCCCGCGCGGACAATAAAGATAATTATATTCAAAAGGCAGCTCGAGTTTAATCACTAAAGCGGCGGCTTGCAGCTGGCCTTGGCTATTGATTACTCCAAGGCGAAACACTCGGTTATCCAAAGCTTTCTGAAAATCCGCCCATTGCCAAGAATGAAGCAGGCCGCCGTCAGCGGCATTAACTTCAACAAAATTATCCCAGTGTTGTTTCAGTTCGTCTCCGACTTGGATGATTTCCATAGGTTATATAAAAAATTAAGAAACTAAAAAAATAAGAAAACAAGAAATTAAGACTAAGTTATGCTTTGATTTTTTATTAAACAACAAAGTTAATCAATCTGCCCGGCACAAAAATCACATTCTGTACGGTTTTATCCGTTAAGTACTTGGCCGCTTTTTCGCTTTCCCGGGCGAGTTTTTCAGCCAGTTGCTCGGTAATATCAGAGGGCACTTTTATTTTATCCCGCACCTTGCCATTAATTTGAATCACCAGCTCAATCTCCCCTTCTTTGACTAAGCTCTCGTCATAGGCTGGCCAAGATTCCTTGGAAATTGACTCTTTATAGCCTAACATCTGCCACAATTCTTCGCAAATATGAGGCGCAAAAGGCGATAAAATTTTTAAAAATGACTCTGATGTAGTTTTATCCATTTCTTTCAATTCAAAAATTTTATTGGCTAAAATCATCATTGCCGATACTGCCGTATTATAATCTTGCGACTCAATATCGGCGCCAACTTTTTTTACTGTCCGATGAACTAAAGATAAAAGCTCTTTATTCGGCTTGGCAACTATTTGAACGCTGCCGTTATAAATTGACCAAACTTTTTCCATAAACCGCCGCACACCAACTACCCCTTTAGTGTCCCAGGGAATCGCCTGATCAAACGGCCCCATGAACATCTCGTATAATCTCAGCGTATCGGCACCGTAATCTTTGACGACTTGATCGGGATTTATAACATTGCCCCGCGATTTAGACATTTTCTCCCCGCCCTCTCCCAAAATCATGCCGTGCGAAGTCCGCTTTTTATAAGGCTCCGGCCCGCAAATTTCCGGCACGGCACCGATGTCATACAAAAATTTGTAGACAAAGCGCGAGTAAAGCAAATGCAGCGTGGTGTGTTCCATGCCGCCATTGTACCAGTCAACCGGCGTCCAATATTCCAATTTTTTATCATCAGCCAAAGCTTTTTTATTGTGCGGATCAGTATAACGTAAAAAATACCAGTTTGACCCGGCCCAGTTGGGCATGGTATCGGTTTCTCTTTTTGCCGCCCCGCCGCAAATTGGACAAGTCGTGCTGACCCAGTCAGTAATTGCGGCTAAAGGCGATTCGCCGGTATCGGTTGGCTCATAATTTTTTACTTCGGGTAATTCAACGGGTAGATTTTTTTCCGGCACTGGTATCCAACCATCGCTACTAGCCCCGGTTTTTTTACAATTTTCACAAAAAACCATCGGGATCGGTTCGCCCCAGTAGCGCTGGCGGGAAAAAACCCAGTCGCGAAGCTTGTAATTAATAGTTTTTTTACCAAAACCTTTTTGCTCAAGATATTCAATAACTGGTTCTCTGGCCGCATCCCAACTCATTGACTTAAACTCACCGGGCTCGTCTAGAATACCATCTGGCTCCCGATAAAAAACCTCGGTACTTCTGACTTTTGCGGCCAGCTCTTTGTCTTTAGGAAATAAAACCGGATGTAAATCAATATTATATTTTTTGGCAAAAGCATAATCTCTCTCATCGTGAACGCTACAATTAACAATGCCGGTGCCATAATCTGCGACAACATAACTCGCCACCCAGATTGGCAGGTTGCGACCAATACCCATATAATTTTCAACATAGCGGCCCGTAAAGATTCCTTCCATTTCTTTTTCAATGTCAAACTTGTTGGCGGATTTTTTTTGTTTAATCTTTTCTACAAATTCCATTACCGGTTTTTCATATTTTGTCCCCGCCACTAACTGTTTGACGAGCGGATGTTCTGGGGCAATGACAGTAAATGTTTGCGCCATGAAAGTTTGGGGAATTGAATCGTAGACTTCAAATTCAATACCTAAATCTTTGATTTTGTTCCTTAGGTTAATTCCTTCACTCCGGCCAATCCAGTTTATCTGCTGGGCTTTGATTCGCTCTAAGTAATCAACCGTCTCTAAATCAGAAATTAAGCGATCCGCATATTTGGTAATTTTTAGCATCCATTGTTCTTTTTCTTTTTGCTCCACTTCCCCGCCACAGCGTTCGCATTTGCCATTGACTACTTCTTCGTTGGCTAGGCCGGTTTTACAGGATAAACACCAATTGATCGGCATTTTGGCCTTGTAAGCTAAGCCGTGCTTGTACATTTGTAAAAATATCCATTGCGTCCATTTATAATATTTCGGGTCAGTCGTCGCTATTACCCGGCTCCAGTCAAAAGAAAAACCCAAGCTTTTAAGCTGGCGGGTAAAAGTGGCAATATTTTTTTCCGTTGTGATCTTTGGGTGAATACCGGTTTTAATGGCATAATTTTCTGACGGCAGGCCAAAAGCGTCAAAACCGATCGGGTACATTACATTATAGCCTTGCATCCGGCGCTTGCGGGCTAAAATATCCAAAGCGGTGTAACTCCGGGGATGGCCGACATGCAAGCCTTCAGCTGAAGGATAAGGAAATTCGATTAAACAATAATACTTCGGCTTGGCTGATTTGTCCGGCGCGGCAAAGGTCTGGTTTTTCTCCCAGTACTGCTGCCATTTAGGTTCGATTTTTGTAGGGTCGTAGTTAGTCATGAATTAAGAAAAAATGTTGATTTACAACAATTTAACAATTGAGCAATTTAACAATTTTATATATTCTATTGTTAAATTGTTACATTGTTAAATTGTCAATTGCTTATTAATTTTTAATTTAATAATTAAATCCTACCATAAATTGCCCTTTTTTTCAAGCTTTCTTAAATTGTTTTTTGTGCTAAAATAGAAACGCTGTTCACCGCGCACCTATTTTACTGATCAATCAGTAATCTGAATTAAAATTTTATCCAGTAAACGCAGATTGACTAATTCAACCAGTGATGAGTAAAATAGGTGCGCGGTTCATTGTAAACTTCAACAAACCAAGCCCTGACACGGGAGAAAGGAGAAAGTCATGAAAGTCGTATTTCCAATTCTTGCCGACCTTCACTACTTTGACTTCTCCAAAAATCCCGAGATGGAATTGGATGAAGTTAAGTGGTTTGTCAGCTTGACCAAGCTCTATATCAAGTTTGCGAGTATATTGGGATTTAGTGCTATTCGGGCGCGCCTGATGTTGGCCAGCTGGCAGATGGAAAAAAAAGCTAGGGTAGACAAGGCGCTGAATCAAGCTCAAGCTGAAAATCAAGGCGAGGTAATAGGCGGAATTATTCTGGCCGGCGACATGGTCCATGGTGACCGGACCAAAGGAATAAAAACGCGCTGGGCCAAACGGGAAGCCAGACATCTGCTAAGCCTAGTTGCTCAGACCTTCAGTGTTAAGCGCAAAGACATCTTCTGTATTGCAGACACCCACGGAACAGGCTGGATCGAAGCAACCGGAGATATTCGCCGTCAAGGCGGGCCCAGCCGGGCAAGTTTCAAAGCCCACACAAAGGTCTTTGGTCCCTTCTGTAATAAAAGGGAACTCAATGAGCACTTTATGCTTGTCTGTATAGCTTCAGAACCATTCCTGATCAGCGAGCAAAACCGACATCGATATAGGCCAAAACAGTGGCGATTGCTGGATGGTGAGCAGAAACGCGAGTTGCGGTGGTTGAAGCAGACTCTTGAAAGCAACAACAAGCAAATCGTTCTATTGGTTCACGATCCCGGCGCCTTAGTCTGTCAAGACTTGCAGAAGGTCATTGATCGGCACTACGATCGGCTCGCCTTAACGATTTGCGGCCATCTGCATGCCCGCTGGTATGCTTGGCTGCTAAAAACGTTTTACCGGCGGGACCTAAAGGCTGTCTGCCAAAAGTACAAAGTCGAGGTTGTTCCGGCCATTTGGGGCGTAGTTTTGCCTTGGTTCTTTACGCCCGGTGCGGGGCGAGCCAAACTTGTGCTAATGGGCAAAAAGCTTGCTCTTTGGATCCTATACCGAAGCGGGAGGGAACTTAAAATTGACATTTGAGTCAAATCACGAAAGCCGCGTCTGCCAAGACAACGGCTTTTTTCTTAGTTTATTCTTCTAAGCTAGTAGGCTGGGCGTCTTGCCTTATAAGAAGTAATAGGCCGGGATCCCTTATCACTGCGGTAAAGGTAAAGCTAGTCAGCAGCTTTTCGGTAAACTCAAGGCCGCCTATTAAATCTCGGGGGCCCAAGCCTTATAAAGAAAAAACGGGCCAAACGTTCTCTGCTAAAAGCATTGAACGCTCAACCCATTAAAGTTAAGGACATGGCATTGTCAGTAAGGACGCGGAATTATGGCTCCCGGCCGTCTGACATAAGCTTGAGCCAAAGCGTTTGATTCATGAGCCAAACGCCAAGTCTCTGCTACTCTTGCATCAGATTCCTCTTCGCATTCCGGAGATTCCGGTATTACCCTTTTCCTTGGCACTCTTATTAAGACTTGTTTCTTCGTCTCCATTGTTTATCTCCTCTTCATTCAGGAATATTCCAGCCAATAACTTGGAGATTGTCCGGAAAAAAATTCCCGAGCTAATCTCACTGCCACTATTAATTTACAAAAAAATATAAAAAAGGCAAGCTTCAATGAACTAACCAAACCTCTTTTTTATATAAAAGCCGGACTAAAATCCGGCCTTGTTTTCGTGTTTTTGTGAAATTAATTTTTTAATTTCTTATTTTCTTATTTTCTTATTATTTCAGCACTTCCTTTAGATACTGCCCGGTATAAGATTTTTTGACTTTAATGATATCCTTGGGTGTTCCTTGGGCCACAACATAACCGCCTTTTTCCCCGCCTTCAGGGCCTAAATCAACCACCCAATCAACGCATTTAATCACGTCCAAATTATGTTCAATAATCAAAACCGTGTTGCCTTTATCAACCAGCTTATTCAAAACTCCCAAAAGCTGTTTAATATCTTCAAAATGAAGCCCGGTGGTTGGCTCGTCTAAAATATACAATGTCTTGCCGGTCGAACGCCGAGAAAGCTCCGTGGCTAATTTCACCCTTTGGGCTTCACCGCCGGAAAGGGTGGTGGCGGGCTGGCCCAGTTTGATATAGCCCAAGCCAACGTCATATAAAGTTTTGAGCTTGTTATAAATAATCGGCTGCTGCCGGAAAAATTTCATCGCCTCTTCAACTGACATGCTCAAGATATCGGCAATATTTTTGCCCTGATAATGGACTTCCAATACTTCTGATTTGTAACGGGCGCCATGGCACTCCTCGCACTGAACATAAACATCGGGCAAAAACTGCATTTCAATCTTAACTAAGCCTTCGCCGGCGCAAGTTTCGCACCGGCCCGCTTTGGCATTAAAGCTGAATTTGCCCGCCTTGTATCCTCGTATTTTGGCTTCCTGGGTATTGGTAAACAAATCTCGGATATAAGTAAACACGCCGGTATAAGTTGCCGGATTGCTCCGTGGCGTCCGGCCGATTGGCGACTGGTCAATAGCAATCACTTTATCAATATTTTCAATGCCCTTAAGATCCTTGTGTCTGCCCGGCAAATCCTTGGCCCGATAAAACTTTTGGCTTAGCGCTTTAACTAGAATTTCTAGCATCAAAGTCGATTTGCCCGAACCGGAAACGCCTGTCAGGCAAATGAACTTGCCTAAAGGAATTTTGACATCAATATTCTTTAAATTGAATTCCGTTGCCCCGATAATTTCCAGGTATTTGCCGAGGCCTTGGCGGTAAGATTTAGGCGCTGGGATTTTTAAATTATTAGCTAAATAACGGCCGGTCAAAGAGTTCTTGTCTTTTTTAATTTCGGCCGGACTGCCAATCGCCACAATTTTACCCCCGGCTTCCCCGGCGCCCGGGCCAATATCAATAATGACATCGGCGGCTTCCATGGTCATTGCATCATGCTCAACGACAATGACGGTATTGCCTAAATCACGCAGATGCTTCAGGGTATCAATTAATTTCTGATTGTCTTTTTGATGAAGGCCAATGGAAGGTTCATCCAAAATATAGACGACGCCGGTTAAAGACAGACCCAACTGGGTGGCTAATCGTATCCTTTGAGCTTCGCCGCCGGATAAAGTGCCGGCTGGCCGATCTAAGGTCAGATAACTTAGGCCGACATTATTTAAAAATTCCAAATGATTAACGATTTCTTTAATGGCCAGCTCGGCAATTTTATGTTCCCGGCTGGTTAAATTTATTTCCTCCGCCTTACTGTTTATTAATTTTTTAAAAAAATCCAAGGCTTTTTCAATGGTTAAACCCGTTATGGCAGAAATATTCAAACCGCCGATAGTCACTGCCAAAAAAACGGATTTTAATCTTTTGCCTTGGCAATAGGGACAAATAGAAACCCGCATATATTGCTCAATTTCCGAACGCAAGTAATCGGAGGTGGTTTCCTGATGCTTTTCCGCCAAAATTTCCAAAACTCCCTTGAAAATCAAATTTTCCGCACCGACTTTATATTTTTTACCGCCTGTTCCATGCAAGATAATATCCATCGCTTTCTTGGATAAATCTGCCACTGGTTCGTTTAAAGAAAAATTATTTTCAGAAGCCACGGCCGAAAGCAGCTGCCAATAAGTATTTTGATTGGAAAAATTCCTCGCCCAAGGCTTGATTGCCCCCTGAGCTAAAGTCAGGCGCTTGTTGGGGATGACTAAATCTGAGTCAACTTCCAGCCTGGTCCCCAGTCCCAGGCATTTGGGGCAGGCGCCGGCCGGACTATTGAAAGAAAAGTTACGCGGCTCCAAATCGGGCAAACTGATGCCGCAAGCCGGACAAATATAATGCTGGGAAAAAAAATTTTCTTTGCCGCAAAACCAAACAACTAGCTTACCATTGGCCAAGTCAAGGCCTAGCTCAACCAGCCGACTTAGTTCTTCTTTAAACAATTCCTTGCTGGCGGCGGAAAAATCCAGCCGGCCGACAACGATCTCGATTTTATCATTTTGGGCGGAATTAAAAATCTCAAAAGATTCTTTCGCCAAATCTTTGAATTTACCGTTGACCCTGACTTCGCTAAAACCAGATTTTTTGATTTCCTGGATAGTTTTAGTCTGGCTTTCCTTGGTTTCAAAATCAAGGGGAGCTAAAATTACCACCTCCCCTTTACTTTTTACCAAACTTAAAATTTGATTGATAATTTGAGTTGAGGTCTGGCAAAAAAGTTCCTGGCCGCAGCTGGGACAATGCACCCGGCCGATCCGGGAAAAAAGCAAGCGCAGGTAATCATAAATTTCCGTTACTGTCCCAACAGTCGAACGGGGATTAGAAGAAGCCGAACGCTGATCAATGGAAATGGCCGGCGACAAACCTTCAATGGAATCGACTTCGGGTTTATCCATTAAACCCAAAAACTGCCTCGCATAAGTAGACAGTGATTCCACATACCGCCTTTGACCTTCGGCATAAATCGTATCAAAGGCTAAAGATGATTTGCCCGAACCGGAAATACCTGTTATAACCACGAGTTTTTCTCGGGGAATATCAACGTTAACGTTCTTGAGATTATGAACTCGGGCTCCGCGGATTTTGATGGATTGGTAAGACATAAGAAATAATTGATCTGGAAGTGAGGTTTTAACCCCGCTATCTGGGGGCGGGGTTTTAACCCCGCTCTGCTTATCGCCTCGCCATGGTGATGAGATTTTAACCTCATCTGGCTTGCCATGTCGCCGGTTGAAACCGGCTCGCCGTGGCAGGGCGGCGGGAACGAGGTTTTAACCTCGCTTTGTTCAGCTGTCGCCGGTTGAAACCGGCTCACCGGCTGGGGGAGTTTCGGGAGCGAGGTTTTAACCTCGCTCTGCTTAGCTAAAGCCGGCTCGCCTCGCCATGGGGATGAGGTTTTAACCTCACCTAGCTTGCTAAGAAGCAAAATAGTGCATTCAGTATATTCAGCGAGTTCAGTGAATCCAACTAAGTCAACGAGATGGATAAAGCGAGCTGAACTCGCTGAACTTGCTAAAATAAAAACAGGTATCCCAAACTAAATACCTATTATACGCCGGTTTAACTAATATGTCAAACTTATGTATCAAATTTTATCAAAAAGAAGATTCAAAACCTATCAATAGACCGGGATCCCTATCCTGGCCGCAAGGCCGGTCAATGGCTTTTTAAGTGCTATAAAGGATGAAAAATGTAAGTAGTGCCAAAACGACTGGTCCATTCTTCATAATTATAATATTCCTGAACCGTCCGAGTACCTGAACTATTGGATATAATTGTATTAGCGTCTTCGGAACTGGCAATCCCAACATGAGCGTTTGGAGAAATAATAATATCACCGCGTACTGCATCTTCGTAGTCATCGACTTGCTGAAAACGGTCAGGTTGGTTTACTAAATCATGATACATCTGACCGGTTCTAAGTGAATCATCTATCGGCTCACCGGTAGCCTGCTGAACAATATTATTAACTGCCATCGCACAGCCTCTGTTACCATAATCAGTGGCTGGACAAACTCCCAACGGTTCACCAATTGCCGCTTCGGCCGCTTCAGCAATGGCGTCCGCCGAACTCTGTCCTTCTGTCCGACAAACGCCGGTAAAATTACTCGAAACACTACAGCTGGGAATGGCATATGATTCACTTTCGCCTTCCAGCTCACTGCTGCCACTAGCGCCGGGCTCTGCCCGTTCCGGCGGATTAGGGGCAAAAACTCCAACCTTGTCCAGATTCACCAAGCGCGGATTGACTATATATAAAAGCATAAACGAAAACAAGGCTAATAAAAGGCCGGACATGGCGCTAACGATAAAATCTTTAGCCGTACTGACTTGGGTGGAGCTGCCGCCAGACATCAGCCAAACAAAACCGCCAACCATAATCATTACCACGGCCAAAACTGCGGCTAAACCAATGCCATACTTATAAATTGCCACCACATACTGACTGATCCAGCCGATTTCGCATTTTTCCCCCGGCTTACAGGATACGGTCTCAAAGTTTAATTCGGTCTGGCCGATTTTAACATGGAGTTCCGGCTTTGAAGCTTCAATACTTGCTTCAGATTGGGTTTGACTAGCGGCAGGTTGTCCAGTTTCGCCTTGGGCCAAAACCACTAAAGGCAAAAATAATAAAAGGCAAGCCGTGATTAATAAAATTTTAGTTGATTTTGACATTTGATTTTAATCAATAATTGTTTTTGATTGAAGACTAAAATTTGAACCTCTATAGTGAGATTGCATTTTAAATAATCCCTGTTGGCCGTAGATTATTTCCCCTCTCCGAAGACGGAGAGGGTGCCCCGAGCCTGCCTATCAATAGATAATCGGCGAGGGGCGGGTGAGGTAACGAACTCCGTGACCCCATCAATCTTAAATTTAAGTAATTAAAATTTATCAGCTTATTTATAAATGAATCCTAAAGAGATAGACTGAAACATAGAATTTCTAAATCATCAAAAAGCTATGGATTTGGCATTAACGGACTCGATAGCAGGAACAATTATACACGTTGTAATCACTTTCTGCTCTGATAAAATTGACCTCTGTCACAAAAGCGACATCAGCTTCAATCCTGTCAAAACAAAGGGCTTCGCAGGCGGTATAAGCGCTCTGTTCGGTTTTGGCATTCATTTCTTGATCTTTAACGACGTAATCTTTTATATCCGGCGAGCCGCAATAGCATCTATACCAACCAGAGGCATCTTTTTCCAATTGATAATCAGTGCTCGAATACTCTACTTCGCAATATCTTTTGCAATGATCCTTAATTTTAGCTTCGTCACCATTTTCGTAAGTCGGGGAAATCAAGTAGAATTGCGGACCATGTTCTGTTCCGGTCTGGTTAAGCCTTTCCACTAAAACTGATTCCATCTGCGTCAGCCGCGGATTAATCAAATACAGAAGCATAAATGAAAATAAGGCTAACAAAAGGCCGCTTAAAGCGCTTAGAACAAAATCTTTGGCCGTACTGACCCGGGTGGAACTGCCTCCCGACATCAGCCAGATAAAACCGCCGACCATAATGACCACAACGGCTAAAACTGCCGCCAAACCAATGCCATACTTATAAATCGCCACCACATACTGGCTGATCCAATCGATACTGCAAGTTCCGCTGGAACAATCAATATCATTAAATTCCCAATCCTGCTGGCCGATTTTCACTTTTAACGGCGGCTTGAGGTCATTGGGATTAGTATCGGCAGCCATCGCCACAGCCGAGGAAAAAATTAAATAGCTAATGATGAACAGAAAAACAAATAAAATTTTTTGATTCTTAGCCATTGGTTTGTTTGACTCCGTTAACCATAAAAATAATAACCAAATTATTTCTTCCGCTTCATCTGTTACCAACTGCGACTAACCAATAGGGTACAAAATCATCAGGGTTCTGACTGCTATTCATAGCGGCATTACCGGTATTCATGAATCCGTCCTCAATGGCTATTGTGTCCATATAAGCATATACCATATCATTAATTCGCCACATATCATGATGATTTACATCTTCTCCTAAATAAGTGCCGTTTTCTGAGATATATTCATTTAGTTGTTCACTGGGTTGTAAAGTAACCATCGCTACAGTATCATTCACACCAAAAAGAGTATTCACAACACCGGTAAGATACCCATTAGCAACAGGGTTAAATCTAGTATCTATACCATTATCTTCCAGTGTTTGCTGATAGCCACTGACATAATCAGTAAGACTTCTATAATCCAAAACATTTACCGAGCAACTAGCACCATATTCATTTTGACAGGCATTTTGTAAATCAGCTAATTGCGGCAGGGCAAAACTATTCTGTGGTACATTGTCAAAAGAGTCAGCGGTCACTGGACTTAAAGTTGACGTTATCGGCCCCAAACTAACCAGCCGGGGATTGACTGCATATAAAATGACAAAAGAAAATAAAGCAAGCATAAGACCGGCTAAAGCGCTAACAATAAAATCTTTAGCCGTACTGACCCGGGTGGAGCTGCCTCCGGACACTAGCCAAATGAACCCGCCGACCATAATGACCACAACGGCTAAAACTGCCGCCAAACCAATGCCATACTTATAAATCGCCACAATATAATCAGAAATCCAATTGACTTGCAAACACTCGGTTCCGGCCTTAGCGCCTCCCGGACAATACTCCGTGCCCTTGCTCCAGCCGCCAGTGTTCTGCCAGCCGGAAAAACCGCCAATCTCAACGGTGATTACTGGCTTCATCTTATTAACATCTTCTTCTTGCAAAGTATAGGTTTCGGTTTTGGCTAAAACGATACCGGAATAAAAAAGAAAAATACTAAAGAAAAAACAGAGGGCAAATGATACTTTAAAAAATTTAGGCATACCTAACGATTAAGTTCGGCAGTAATCAACTGCTCGAACATATTTAAACGCATGGCGCCGGCAACTTTTTTGCCGTTGATGAAAAAAGTGGGAGTTCCAGAGACCCCTGCCTGATAGCCTTCCTGCAGATCGGCTTCGATTTCCTGAGTATATTTTCCCGAAGCCAGACAATTTTCAAACTGGGTTTGGTTCAGACCGATTTCCGTCGCATAAGTTTTTAGGTCCTCTTCGGCTAATTGATCGGGATTGCTAAACATCTTTTCCTGGATTTCCCAAAACTTTCCTTGTTCATGGGCGCATTCGCCGGCTTGGGCCGCCAGTAGAGCTTGAGGATGATCGTTAATCAGGGGAAAATCACGAAAAATAAAAAGAATTTTATTGCCGTAATCCTTGAGAATTTCCTTCACTACCGGCTGAACTTGCTGGCAAGCCGAACAAGCGAAATCAGCAAATTCTACCACCACAACTTTGGCATCTTTCGGACCGTAGCTCGGATCATCAGTTGTGGCCAAAGTTGGCAATTCTCTGGTCGGGCTAGTAGCAAAATTAGTATCAAAAAGTTGATCTGAAGTTAATTCGCCGCTTTGCAGAAGAGCGGACATTTTAATAAAGTAAAGAATAACCGCCGTTAAAACAGCAAAAAAAATAGCTAAAAAGATTAAAATCAGCATGCCCCACCAGCGTTGATACCATCTCTTATTGGTACCCGGCTTTAAAGCTTTGGGAACTTCAAAATTGGCTTCCTCGCTATACATAGTCTTGATAATATTATATCATAAAAGCATAAGTCATGAAACATGAAACATGAATAATAAAACAAATGCTAGCTGCGAAGATTTAGAGCAAAGATTAGATAAGAAGCTGAAGCAAAAAGATAAAAGAAAAAAGCCGAAGATGAAAGTCGGCAGTAAAAGCGTTTTTGGGCTTAAGCGAATCATAGAATCAAGAAAACAAAAAAACAAAAAAAGTAGCTAACAATTTGACAATGTAACAATCTGACAATAGACATTTTTATAGCAAAATTGTTAAATTGCTCAATTGTTAAGTGGTTGGGCATTGATAATCCTGTTTCTTGTTTTCTTGACATAAAAAAACTAATCTGCTAGACTTCAATCATTAATAATATGAATATTCAAACTATTATTGACATCATCCAATTCGTTTCGGCGATTCTTCTAATGGCTGCGATTTTGTTCCAAAACCGAGGCTCGGGCTTGGGTTCCGCTTTCGGCGGCGAAGGCAATGTCTATCGCAGCAAACGAGGATTGGAAAAAAGCCTTTTTATTTTAAGCATCATTCTCTCTGTGATATTTTTAGCTACGGCCCTGATTAATTTCATTTTTTAAAAATCTCAACCAAACAAAAAAACAAACTAACCACAATTTTTTGTGTTGAAAAAAATAATTTCCTTCAAGAAAACTCCTTCAAAAATTAAACCGGATCAGTCGGGCGGCTTGGAACAAAAACCAGCTGCCAATTTTGCCGAACAAAAAGAATTGGACAAAAAATTGGTTTATTCACTCAACAAATCAAAAATCCCCAATTTAAAACAATTTAAGTATCTGCCCCGAGTTTTAAACTCCAAACAAAATCTTTTGTTAAAGGGGCTTTTGGCTTTAATTGCAGTTAGTCTTATTTTTATTGTTTTTAATTTTTACTACCGCAATTTTTTGCCAACACCAAGAGTCGGCGGTGAATATATTGAAGGTTTATTCGGCGCCCCCCAATATATTAATCCGATTTTATCTCAAACCAATGATGTTGATGCCGATATCTCCCGTTTAGTTTTCTCCGGCCTAATGAAATATGATCGCGAATTACAAATTGTTCCCGATTTAGCCGCTTCTTGGCAAGAAAGCGAAGACAAAAAAAATTATACTTTTGTTTTAAAAGAAAACATCAAATGGCATGACGGCCAGCCGCTTTCGGCCGATGACGTTGTTTTTACCTTTAAAAGCATTAAAGACCCCGATTTCAAAAGTCCGCTTTTAATCAGCCTGCGCGGCGTGGAAATCGAAAAAGTCGATAATCTGACGGTTAAATTCATTTTACCCGAACCTTATCCGGCTTTCCTGGAAGTTTTAACTGTCGGCATTTTACCCGAACATATCTGGGGAGAAATTCCGCCGATTAATGCTCACCTGACTGAATATAATTTGAAGCCGGTCGGTACCGGACTTTGGCAGTTTGAAAAATTAACTAAAGATCGGCTAGGCAATATCAAATCTTATGCTTTGATTCCCAATCCTAATTACTACGGCCCAAAACCCTATATCCAAAGAATCACTTTTAAATTCTACCCCGACTTTGAAACCGGCGTTAGCGCTTTGAAAAATCACTCGGTTGAAGGAATAAGTTTTCTCCCCAAAGATTTAAAAATTTCCCTAAACGGCAAAAAAGACATCAATTACTATTCTTTCTACCTCCCCCAATATACGGCTGTCTTCTTTAATCAAAAAGCCAATGAAATCCTGAAAGAAAAAAACGTAAGGAAAGCTTTAGCGCTCAGTATTAATAAATCAAAAATTTTAAGCGAGGCGCTGCAATTGGAAGGAGAAATTATCGACGGGCCGATTCTACCGGTCAGTATCTCGCCTGATCCGGCAACTAAAATCGAATTTAATCCTAATTTAGCCAATCAAATTTTAGATGAAGCCGGCTGGCAAAGGATTACGCCGCAAGATTATCAAGACTTCATTAAAAAACAAGAAGCGGAAAAACAAAATCAGGATAGCAAAAAAACTGAGACAGAGGCAAAACCAACAAGCACAGAAGCAGCCCCACCCCCGGCGGAAAATAAAGAAGAAGGGAACGGAGAAATTCAGCCCGCTTTCTACCGGAAAAAAGACAATACGATTTTGGCTGTGACTTTAACCACGGTTAATCAGCCGGAAAACGATAAGGCCGCCAGATTAATTCAAGAATTTTGGCAAAACATCGGCGTCAAGGTCAGTTTGCAGATAGTTGAAGGCGGCAAAATCAGCCGCGAAATAATCAAGCCGCGCAACTATCAAATTCTTTTATTCGGAATTATTGTCGGTTCAAACCCCGATCCTTATCCCTTTTGGCATTCTTCGCAAGCCCAAGACCCAGGTTTGAATTTGGCGCTTTTGGCTAATCGCGATGTTGATAATTTATTGGAAAATGCCAAAAAAACTGCTGATCCAAAAATTTTAACCCAGGACTACCAAAAATTCTATAACATCTTGGCCGAAGAATTACCCGCAATCTTTTTATACAATCCGACTTATACTTACGTTACCGCTCAAAAGATCAAAGGAATTAATATTGATCGGATTATTTCTCCGGCCGATCGCTTCAATAATATCGAGGATTGGTATATTAAAACTAAAAGAACTTGGCAGGGAAAAATTGACTAATCCTTATTCTTCTTTAAATAAAGAGGTAAAATCCCAGAACTAAATACTAAACCTGCCCCCCACCAATGCCGCGGTGGTGAAATTGGTATACACGTACGGTTCAGAGCCGTATGGGGAAACCCATGAGAGTTCAAGTCTCTCCCGCGGCATTGATGCGGGGCACGCACAAGAGATTGAAAATTCGAGTCCTTTCTCGCCCACCATCTCTTATAGAGATTAAATAAATGGTGCGGGATGAGAAAACCCATTAGAGTTTCCGCGGAATTGGTGCGGGGCAGGTACTGTGTGCCGCAAGGCTTGTGGGTTCTCAACCAAAGGCTGATGTGCCTCTGGCACAAAATCCCACCTTCGGCACCATAAATAAAATTCCTATTTTTCTTAATTTTTTATTATTTTTATGACAAAAGAAGCTAACCGTCGTCGGAATCAAAGAAGACGACAAAAAAACAGACTTAAAAAAAGTCAGAGTATAAATTCAACTCGGCTGAAAAAAGAAGAGAAGCTTAAAATCTATGCCTTGGGCGGTTTAGAAGAAGTCGGCCGCAACATGACTGTTTTTGAATACAATTCTGATATTATTATTGTTGATATGGGACTGCAATTTCCCGAGGAGGACATGCATGGCATTGATTATATTATTCCCAATATTACTTCGCTTAAGGGCAAGGAAAAAAACATCCGCGGGGTAATCATTACTCACGGCCACCTCGATCATGTTGGCGCCGCTCCTATTCTTTTGCCTAAATTGGGGAATCCATTGGTCGTTGCCGCGCCGATGACGATTGCTCTGCTAAAAAAACAAATTGAAAACCATCACCAAAAATTCATCCCTAAAACCTTGGAAATAAAATCATTAAAAACACCGATTACCTTGGGGAAATTTCGGCTTAATTTCTTTCAAGTTACCCATAGTATCAAGGATTCAATCGGTGTAATTATTGAAACGCCGGTCGGTAATATCATTCATCCCGGGGACTGGCGCTATGACCTTGACCCGGTTGAAGGGCCGAAAACTGATCTGCGGCATCTGGCTAAATGGAGCAATAAAAATAAGCCTTCGATTTTAATGATGGAAAGTTTGGGTGCCACCGAAGAAGGCCATCAAGGTTCGGAAAAAGAAGTTTATAAAAATGTCGAAGAAATCATCAAAAAAGCCCCGGGCCGGGTCATCTTTGGCACTTTTGCCAGTATGCTTGAACGAATTGGCCAGGTGATTAAAATTGCCGAACAAAATAACAAAAAAGTGGCAATTGACGGTTTTAGCATGAAAGCGAATGTTGAAATCGGCAGGCAGTTCGGTTTTATCAAGGCAAAAAAGGAAACGATAATTGAGGTTTCAAAGATTGATGATTACCCAAAAAATAGAATAATCGTAATTTGTACCGGCTCCCAAGGCGAAGGCCGGGCGGTTTTGCGGCGCATTGCTAATGGCGAACACCGCTATATCAAAATTGAGCCAGCCGATACTATCGTATTTTCCTCTTCCGTCATCCCGGGCAACGAAAGAACCATTCAGGCCCTTAAAGACAGTCTCTATCGCCAAGGAGCAAATGTAATCCATAAGGAAATTATGGATGTTCATGCCGGCGGCCATGGCAAAATCGAAGATATTAAATTGCTTTTGCAGCAAGTCAGGCCAAATTACTTGATTCCAATTTATGCCAATCATTATCTCTTGCGGGAGGCGGCCAAAGTCGCCGAAAGCACGGGGCTGGACAAAGCAAAAATTTTTGTGGCCGATAACGGCCAAACCATTGAATTCGATAAAACCGGCGGCCATCTCACCAATCACCGGGTGCCGACTGACTATGTTTTTGTTGATGGCCTGGGCGTCGGAGATGTTTCTCATGTTGTCTTGCGCGACCGGCAATTAATGGCCGAAGACGGCATGATTGTCGTGATCGTCACTATTGATAAAAATAAAGGCAATTTGGTCCAAAATCCCGATTTGATTTCCCGCGGCTTTATTTACATGAAAGAAAATAAAAAACTGGTTGAAGAAACCCGCAATAAAGCAAAAAAAATCTTTAAGGGCAACCTCAAGGGCGGAGTTGATGAAAATTATTTTAAAGACAAAATCAGAAATGAAATCGGCAAATTTCTTTATCAAAAAACCCAGCGCCGCCCTATGGTCCTGCCCGTGATCATCCAAGTCTAGGCCGGCTTGCCCGAAAGCAATTCAATCAATATATCTATCTTTATCTTTAAAAAACCAAGCCGAAGGCGATTTCGCGCACGATGAATCATTATTTGATAAAAAATTCTTCGCGGAATTGGTGCGGGGTGGTTTTGTCAATAATAATTCAGGTATAAAAATATGCAAACTCCCGAAGCATTTCTCGGCGAAACTGAAAAGTATGATATGAGGGCCAGATATTTACAATATTTTAAAAGTTGCAGGGATGAATACAAAGATGACCTACCCGATAAAGAATTGAAGCTTGATGATCCAGATTATCATCTTCACAAACGCCGATATAATTTTTGGAACGGGATTGCCGGCAGGATTGAAAACCTGATTGAATTAGAAATTATTTCTGAACCGAAAAAAGTGCAAATACTGATTGAGTCTTTAGGGTTTATCAGAAGCCAAGACCGATCAAAGTTGAGAACCAGGGAAGATATTATTGAAATTAATAAAATTTTAGATAAGCTAATAGAAATTTTGTCTTAAAAAAACTACCAATTTCAGCTTCTGTCTAATCTTGATAGTAACGCTGCAAGGTACGACGACGGCTATTCCAGCTGGCAGATACCGAAGCCAAGCGCATACATCTCGTCAATTACCTCCAACTCAAGTCCGCAAAGGAAACGGATTTGAATGACAAAACATTGCAGTCAGCTTTATTGAGCTGATTTTTTTATCAGGAGAAATAAAAAAGAGAAAGGTGGGCACATTACCACACAATCTTGACATTCAGGCTAAAACATATCAAGATATAAACGTTTGGCGGGCCGGTAATTATCATTTGCCGGAAACTGGCCAAACTCTGGATCATTAACAATGCGGGCAATCTTAACGAGGAAGGAGATCGCCATGAATAAAACAATGAGTGCTTTGGAACTGGCCCAAGCGGCAGAAAGACTTTGCGGTGAGCTGAAAGCGTTTGGCTTGCCGGTCTGTACCATGCCAGAACATTATCTGGATTTGACACATTTGCTTCTGGCCGTAGAAGAAGGCCACGAGGGATATACTAAAAGCCCCGAAAACCATAGTTTCGAATCCCTGACAAACAATGGCCTGCTGCCACTTTTGGTCGGCGAAAAAGGAGCTATCAGCCTGATTGGCATTAGTACTCACCAACCAAACGGGGAATTGCAGGATGCCTCGGCAATTTATACTGCCATTGAGACATACTTCAGCTTTGCCGGAATCAATTGGGATGATCCGCCGCGCTGCTTTATGGTTATCCCAGAAAACCTCTTTGAGCAAATCGTGAAACAGAAGCTGCTTTCCAACCATGAGCAGCGGGTTAAGTTTCTGATTGGCATCAGCGATGATATGAAGTCGGTTGAGATCTTTCGCACGGTTGTCATAAAAGCGATTGATGAGGGAGCTTCAGACATTCATATCGAGTTTGACCCAAATCTAGAGCCGCCAGATACTTGGCAGACCAGGCTTAGCGGCCATTCAGGCAAAGCCAATGCCGGCCGCATCCGGTTTCGCCTCGACGGCAGACTGGAAACTTTGGAGTATATTCTGCCATGGGAATTGCTTACTCATTTAGTCCGCACGATTAAATGCATGGCTGGCATGGAAACTGATGAACTAGAGGTAAGGGATGGCAAAATCAGTTTCAATGACGTCACTTTCAGTGAATATCCTCAATTAGACTCCTACCAGGAAAAACTCGCTGGTTATGAACTGCGTGTGGCGGCCCTTCCGCTAAGTTCCGGCGGCGAAGACGTGACCCTACGGATTTTGAAAAGCCGAGGGGAAATCGTAAAGCTAAAAAAACTGATATCTCAGCCAGTGGTTTTGGCAGATTTCAGCAAGCTGATTGAGGAACCCCAAGGTCTGATAATCATCAGCGGGCCAACCGGCAGCGGCAAGACTACTACGCTTTATGGGGCGCTGGCTCAAGTCAATACGCCGGAAAGAAAGCTCTTAACGGTTGAAGATCCGGTGGAAATCGTGCTGCCCGGTGCGGTTCAGGCCGGAGTCAGAAATGGTATCGGGTTGACCTTTGAGGTATATGCCCGGGCATTTCTCCGTCATGACCCCGATGTTATCTTGGTAGGAGAAACTCGCGACGAGGAAACAGCAAAGATAGCCATCGAAGCGGCCTTGACTGGACATCTGGTTTTTACCACCCTCCATGCCGAAGGCTGCATCGAGGCAATTGACCGGATGGAAAATCTGAAGGTCAATTTGCGAGATATGGCCCATGTTCTGCTGGCAGTTATGTCCCAGCGTCTAGTTCGAGCCGTCTGTCCCAAATGCAGCAAGCCGGTTAGAGGCAATGAACTCCTGCAAGAACTGATTGGTGACCAGGCATTGTCTTTGGACTGGCCAATCTATTTCCTTGAAGCTAATCCTTCGGGCTGCAAGAATTGCCAGGAGTGCGGCTACCTGAAGCGGTTTATGCTGGCAGAATTGCTTGATCTGTCGTCAGGAATCAGTCTTTTGGCTCCTAAAGAAGAGGAGCTAGACATTAACCGACTGCGCCAACAGGCGGAAGAGCAAGGCTTCCGACCGCTTGCCGTGAACGCAATCAGTGCTGTTTCATGCGGCCGGACAACCATGGAAGAAATCAGATCAGTAATCACCAGCAAGCAGATCAGGCGCAACGGCAGGCTGATTATGCAAATGCTGCAAGAAGACCGCGATAAGATTACAAGTTTTCAGGAGGAACATTTCTTTGGCCGCACGCCAAGCCGCCACTGAGCCACTCAATACCCAATCGTACACTACCGCTACTTTAAGGCAGGAGGAATACCTTGAGGTCGCGGTCTTTTTTTTACAAGGCCTTGACAGATTTTTGTAATCTGCTAGTATGATAATATCCTTAACAACCACAAAACCTGAGAAGTGTATCCCTAATCTAAGTGATTAGGGGCTGGGTACACTGAGGTGACTATTGCAACAGTGATAGTCCGGCTGTCCCCGTAACCATGGACTACAGTGTGTTGGTCTTATGACATAAAGCACTAAAAGTGAGCTTAGTGGCTATTAGCTATATGCTATAAACCATAAGCTAACAAGGGTGGTACCGCGAGATTTGAAGAAATCCCGTCCCTTTCTCACAAATTTTTTGTGAAAAAGAGATGGGATTTTTTGTTTGGACAGTCAACCTACCGAAGGAGAGAGCATGAATAAGACACTGATGATCCTGCTTTCAAAGCACATAAACAACGTCGACCCGACATTCCGCTGGACCGCCGAGCTAGAAGGCGAAGAAAACATTAAGGCTTCCCGCCCAACTTGGCAAGAAGCCCAAAAAGCGCTAATAGCGATTCTGATCCAGCTTAGCAGAATCGAGGTAGTAGAACAGTGCCAGTGGATGATGAAAACTTATCCAGTGCCTCACCAGTATATGCACCCAGATAGTGAACTTCGAGACTATGTAAACAAAACCCTGGTTTCAGGTGACTTGGTTTTGACAAGTATCCGCAATGATGGTATTGAAAGATGTCCTATCTGCCGGGAGCGCATTGCAGAATTAACCAAACAGAAAACAAAAGGCAAAAAAGCCTTTGGCTAGCTGCTCTTTGTAGTCTTTAAAGGCTCCAAAACTGTATAATGGGGGAGGTTTATCTTGCGAAGCGAGATGACTCCCCCACCACTTTTTTCTAAATTGATTATTAGATAGAAAAACTGTATAATTAATTCATGAATCATGAATCATGAAGCATGAAACAAGTAAACCTAGTATTCGATTCATGATACATGTTTCATGATACATGACATACATGACCAAAAGTATGACCAAAGACATCATCCTCTCCGGCATTCAGCCGACAGGAAAATTGCATATCGGCAACTATCTGGGAGCCTTAAAGAACTTCGTGGATTTGCAGAATCAGCACGAATGTTATTTTTTTATTGCTGATTATCACTCAATTACCGAAAACTACGATCCAAAAATCAAGCAACAACAAATCTTGGAACTGGCAACTGATTATTTAGCCGCCGGCCTTAATCCGAAAAAATGCACGATTTTTGTCCAGTCACATATTCCCGAACATCTGGAATTGGCTTGGATTTTTAATTGCCTTACGCCGATTGCTTATCTTGAGCGGATGACACAATACAAAGACAAAGCGGCTCGGCAAAAAGAAAATATTAATATGGGCTTATTTGACTATCCGGTTTTGCAAGCGGCCGATATTTTAATTTACCACGCCACGGCCGTACCGGTTGGCCAAGACCAAGACCAGCACGTGGAACTGACCCGCCAAATTGCCCGGTTTTTTAACAACCGCTTCGGCCAGACTTTTGCCGAACCAAAAACTTTGCACACGCCGGCACCAAAAATCATGAGCTTGCTTGCGCCGGAGAAAAAAATGGCTAAAAGCTTAGGCGACAATCATTGCATTTATCTTAATGACGGACCGGAAGTAATTAAACAAAAAATTGCCAAGGCGGTTACCGATATGGGCGATGGTAAAGGCTTAGGGGCGCAAAATCTTTTAGACTTAGTTGAAATTTTCGGCCCCAATGATGTTTACCGCCGATTTTTAAATGATAGCCAGCAAGGCAGTTTGAAATATTCGGAGCTGAAACAAGAATTAGCCGCTAACATTGCCGATTACTTTGCCGATTTTCGGGCCAAGAAGTTGAAAATTACTGAGAAGGAAGTAAAAAAAGTGCTAGAGCAAGGAGCCAAAAAAGCCCAAAAGGTCGCTTTGGCAACGATGGCCGAAGTTAGAACTAAAATAGGCATCAGATAATTTCTGATTTCTTAAATAATGTTTGAAGTCACTTCTTATTTTGTAGTTTTTCTCGTGGCTGGTGCAACTTTGATCACTGGTCTATTGGTTGGCGCCAGCATTATTGCCCTGTTTTTTACCCGAGTGCCTTTTGTTCCCACGCCCAAAAAGAATGTTAAAATAATTATTGACCAGCTTGACCTTAAACCAAAAAAGATATTTTATGATCTAGGCTGTGGCGATGGTAGATTTCTGATTGAAGCTAAGGCCAGAGGGGCCAAAGCAATTGGTTTTGAGGTTTCGCCTTGGGCTTATTTCAAGGCGAAGTTAAACATTTTTTTTCATCATTGCCAAGCCAAAGTCTTATATAAAAATTTTTACCAGGCTAATATCGCAGATGCTGATGCTGTTTTTTGTTTTTTAATAGACACGGTAATGCCTAAGGTGGAAGAAAAATTAAAGCGCGAGTTAAAACCTGGCGCCTTAGTTGCCTCTTATGGCTTTACCATGCCAAATTGGCCGCCAGTGAAGGTTGTTGAAATCAAGAAAGGCAATAAAAAAGCGAGCAAAATTTACCTTTATAAAAAGTAAATCAAGTAAATACAAATCTATGAACAATCCATTCCAAAACGCAATGAGACAGCTGCAAACCGCAGCCAAAATTCTAAAAATTGAAAAAAAAGTTAAACCCTTGCAGAAGCCTGACCGAATTTTGCAAGCAGAAATTCCGGTTGTAATGGATAACGGCCAAACCAAAAAATTCAAAGCTTTTCGCGTCCAGCACAATAACAAACGCGGGCCTTATAAGGGCGGTATTAGATTTCATCCTAACGTCAGCTTGAATGAAGTTAAAGCTTTATCTTTTTGGATGACAATCAAAACCGCTGTCGTCGGCATTCCGATGGGCGGCGGCAAAGGCGGCATTATTGTTGAACCCCAAAAATTAAGCTGCGGCGAACTGGAAAGGCTTTCTCGTGCTTACATTAAAGCTTTTTACAAAAACCTTGGTCCAAGGCTTGATGTCCCGGCGCCTGATGTCAATACCAATTCCCAGATTATGGATTGGATGACGGATGAATACAATAAACTAACCGGTAAAAAGCAGCCTGCCGTTATTACGGGAAAATCAATTCCCGCCGGCGGCTCTTTGGGAAGAGATACTGCGACAGCTGATGGCGGATTTTTTATCCTTGAGCATTTAGTTAAAAAATTAAAGATTAATCCGAAAAAAACTACCGTAGCAATCCAGGGCTTTGGCAATGCCGGAGCAGTGATGGCTCATTTGCTTTATCATGCCGGTTTTAAAATCATTGCCGTTTCTGATTCACAGACCGTAGTGGTTGATTCAACCGGCAAAGGTTTTGATTTTCACACTATTGAAAAAATTAAAAAAAATCGGGGCCGGGTTGATATTTGTAATTGCCAAAAAATTCATTGCTCTTGCCTTAATCACCAGCATTTACCCGTCCAAAAAATCCTCGAATATCCCTGCGATATTTTAATTTTAGCCGCTTTAGAAAACCAAATCACTGATAAAAATGCAAAAAATATCAAAGCTAAAATTATTCTTGAATTAGCTAACGGCCCAATCACACCCAAAGCCGATAAGATTCTTTTTGCCAAAAAAGTCAGAATCATTCCCGATGTTTTAGCTAATGCGGGCGGAGTTACGGTTTCCTATTTTGAATGGCTACAAAATCTCAAAAACGAGAAATGGAGCAAAGCCAAAGTTAGAACCAAGCTTAAGCAGACAATGGCCAAAGCTTTCAATGAAGTGGAAAAAAATGCAAACAAATATAAGACTAACCTACGGACCGCCGCTTTCATTTCCGCTTTAATAAAACTCATAAAATAGAGATAAAGGGACACTCACTCTAGTCGCCAATAAAAAATCCGACAAAGATATTTTGGACAAAGTCTTTCGTCGGATTTTTTTATCCTAACTCAATTTTTTCCAATTTAATTTTCTGGCCAAGCCAAGATTCGACGTTTCTTTGGAGATTCTCGGTTAAGTCGGTTACTAAAAATCGATGGCCTTTTCCTTTAACTAATTTTTTTTCAATTTCCGGATGACGGGCTAAATAATCTTTAAGCTTTTCGGCCGCAACTACGGCCGGATTAAATACTTTAACTTGCTTGCCGGCAATTTGTTGAAATTGCTTAAGCAGCACCGGATAATGAGTGCAGCCTAAAATTAAAGTGTCGATTTTCTGTTGTTTGAGCGGCCGCAGATAATTGCGCAAAATTTTGATAGTTTCCGGCCGCTTAAGCCAGCCTTCTTCAACCAAAGGCACCAAAAGCGGACAAGCCTGCTGAAAGACTTTAACTTGGGGTTTCAATGCCTGTAATTCTCGGACATAAGCATTGGAACTTACGGTAGCATTAGTGCCGACTACGCCGATTCGGCCAAAACGGGAAACTTTAACTGCCTCTTCAGCCACTGGCCTGATTACTCCCAGCACTCTCCTTTCGGGATAATGTTGAGGCAGCCAATCCTGCTGGATTTTTCGCAAGGCCTCGGCCGAAGCAGTATTACAAGCCAAAATAACCAGCTTGCAGCCTTGTTTAAATAAATAATCAACGGCTTGCTCGGTAAATTTATAGATTAATTCCTGCGACCGGTTGCCGTAAGGCAGGCGCGCGGTGTCGCCCAAATATAAAAGCCGGTAATCCGGTAAAACCCGCATTATTTCCTTGGTGACGGTTAAACCGCCTAGGCCTGAATCAAATACCCCAATCATAGGTTATTAATATTTATAATCAAAATCTGAATAAGAAGTCATCAGCTCTTCGCCTTTTTTGATTTTTCTAGTGGTGGCAAAATTAATTGCCAGATTGACGCCGTCGTCAGTAGTTCGGACATTGGGTTTTGAAGAATGGTTTAAATAAAAAGACATATCCAAGCCTTCTAAACCGCAGCTGGGCAAATAGACTTCGCCATCTTTCTCAATTACCGCGAAATCATCAATCATTTTTATTATTTCCGGGTCAACATTTTTAAAATCAGCAATATTAAATTTATGCCAGCGGTATTTAGATACGCCGGAAAAAAGCTTGGTGTTACGGGGAATATCGCGAATAGCGAAAACTCCCACGCCGTGATTTTTTGACGGCCTTAAACGACAGTAGGTATTTTGGATCTTATCTAATATTTTCTTTTTATGATTTACCATACTATTTTCTACTTCGACTGACTTATCGAATCAACCAATCCCATTAATTTATTTTCTACCGCTTCTTGAGAATCAGCTTCAACCGTAATTCTCAATAACGGCTCGGTGTTAGAAGGCCTGACATTAAACCACCAATTATCATATTCAACCGTCAGACCGTCAATTTCATCTTGCTTGCCGTCGCAATATTTCGCTTTGACTTTATTAATAATGGCTTGACTGTCGGTAACGGCAATATTGACCTCATCAGATTTAAAATATTTGTAAAAAGGTTTGACGATTTCCGAAAGCGGTTTGGCTTCTTTTGAAAGCAGCTGCAACAAAATTACCAAGGCGATGAAGCCGGAGTCGGCATAGGCGTTGTCGCGAAATGAATAATGGGCCGAAAGTTCACCGCCCATGATTCCGCCATTCTCCCTCATGCCGGCGGAAACAAAAACATAACCGACTTTTGTCCGAATCGGCCTCCCGCCCCATTCGATGATTTTTTCCGGCACGATTTTAGAGCAGATTAAGTTATAGGCAATGCCTTGGCCCGGCTCGCGCTTTAATAAATCTTTGGCTAGCAAAAGCAGGGTAATATCGGCCCGGATGAACTGGCCGAGCTCATCAACAAAAAACAGCCGGTCCGTATCGCCGTCAAAAATTACGCCGAAATCAGCCTTATTATCTTTAACCGCTTGGGTAATTTGGATTTGGCTTTCGGGCATTAAAGGATTAGACGGATGAGCCGGGAAATTGCCATCCAAAGTGAAATTCAAAGGGATGACTTTAATTGGCAGACTTTTCTGCAGCAAAGGAACAATTTTTCCGGCCATGCCGTTGCCGGCATCAACCACAACTTTTAAGGGCTTGATTTTTTTTACTTCGCAAAAAGACAGAACATGGTCAAGATATTTCTGAGTCAGATCCAAGGCTTTTACTTCCCCTTTTCTTTCGGCTTTAGGCTCAGAAAAATTTAAAACATCATCGCGCAGTTCAACGCCGCGAATCCATCTCATATCTTTCAAAACCATTTTAAAACCATTGTAAGCGGGCGGATTATGCGAAGCAGTAATCATTATGCCGGCTTCGTATTTTAAAATACCAACGGCAAAATAAACCGCGTCAACCGGCACTAAACCGATATCAATCACATTAACCCCCTGGTCAACAATTCCGGCAATTAGCTTTTCTTTGAGAGCCGGGCCGGAAAGCCGCATATCACTACCAACAATTACTTCTTTGGCCAAAGCTCTTTTGGCAAAAGCCCGGCCGATTAGATAAGCGGCATCTTCATTGAGCTCATCAGGATAGATGCCGCGGATATCATAAGACTTGAAAATTTTTGGATTGGCTTGCCCCATTAATTTCAATTACGATTTAACGATATTCTTTCAGGACTTGCTTTTTGAACTGTAATATTGCTCCCAAGGCCCAAATGATCAAAATTAATTTAACCAACCAGCCGATAAATGGCAAACTGGTTAAAACGACAAAAATCAGTAAACCAATCGCTAAAGGCCAAATCAACGACCCTTTATATTTTTTTTCTTTATTCAACCGATCAAAAATAAGCAAACCCAGAGTAAAACCAACCATAACTTTGGCGAAATATAAAGAAATGACATAAAGGAAGGCAATAATTAAGGCTAGCGGAATACCGATTAAAGTAATTATCAATAAAATTACCAAAACCGGGGCAATAATCAAATAAATCAAACCAAGGCCAAAATCCAGCTGCGGTCTTTTTATCATTTCATCCCGAATTTCAAAAACCACTTTGGGAATTAAAGTAACTAAAACCAAACCAATCACCAAAAGACTGAAGAAAGACATGACTTTCAAAAAACCCCAAAAACCATAAAGGAATCCTCTAACTTCACGCTTGGAAGGCACAGTCAGTTCGGTTTTAGTGGTTTGACCAATAACCTGAGCCCCTTCTTTTAAAACCAATTGCTCGGCGCTGGCCGCTTTGTAAGTCAAGTTGCCGCCGATTTTGGCCTGCGGATATAAAATGATTTGGCCTTCTTTATCGACTGATACTTTGACGTCTTTGCCGACTTCATTGGCAATTACGATGCCGGCGGCACTCGCCAAGACATTACCGGCAACCGGGCCTTTGATTTCAACATTAGCCCCGGCGGCATAGACATCCCAGCCGACTTTGGCTTCCGGTCCTAAAGCCACGGTACTGCCGACTGCCCAGACATTTTTTTCAACACTGCTATTGATTTCCACTGACGAACCAACAACCCGAACACTCCCGCTAACAACACCATTGATTCTGATAGTATTACCGGCCGCAATCACATCGCCGGCAACCGGACCATTAATAGTGATGCTGCTAGCAGCGACAATCACATCGCCATTAACCGCGCCATTGATATCAATAATGTTTCCGGCTTTGATAAAATTACCACTAATAATTTCATCCGGGCCGACATAAATGGACTGATTGGCCGCCGCCCAGGCCGCCACCGGCAAAGCAATTAAAAAAAGACCGGCTAAGCCAATTAGGGCCAATTTTTTGAATCTTTTCATAAGTTTAAATTAATATTAATACTAAGATTCTATCATTTTTTGGCAATAGTGACAAGATTAGCCGCCTTCTGATAACTAAAATTACTGGCTTTTTTGCCGCCCCAATAAGCCAGATAATTTCCTTGGATTTCCAAGCCTGATTCGATTACCAACTTTTTCAATTCACCCAGGGTAAAAAGATGATAATAACGATGAACTTTGCCCTGCATCCAAGGCAACCAGATGTCTTTAAAGTCCAAATCGCTTTTACCAATAATTTTTAAAAAGGTATAATGAATAAGTTGCCCCAGAAATTCCTTTTGATAGCGATTCCAGTTGGTCATAATCAGAACGCCGCCGGGCTTTAAGATTCTTTTAACTTCCGTCAAAACTTTCAAACGCAGCTGATTACCGGGGATATGATGGAAAACAGCAATAAAAAAAATAATGTCAAAAGAATTATCAGCTAAAGGCAGGCTGGAAATATCCGCTTGAATAAAATTTTGTTTTGCCAGCTTGAAATCATTTCGGGATTCTGCTATCTTTAATAATTCCGCTGAATTATCAAGGCCGGTATAGTCAACGGCTAAATCTTTAAATAACAAACGCAGCTTGCCATTGCCGCAGCCTAAATCCAAAATTTTATCGCCCGCTTTGACATATTTTTTGAAATCAAAAAGTCCGGGCCAAAGGTAACTGCGAGTTTGGTCAAAGTCAGAAGCAATGGTGTTATAGTCTGATTTTGTCTGTTCTAAAATTTTTTGAATAGTTTCTGGTTTCATAATGAATATTATCCGAATTACGAATTCATACCAATCCACGAATATTTGTAGATTGGTATCATACTATGAATAAAAAATTAACTATTATTACTGAATCCCTAGTCAAAGCCGGGGTAAAAAACCGGGCCGATTTTATTAATATTAAACGAAAACTTTCCAATCAGCAAAAAATTGCTCCGCCGCTTAATTCAGACTTGCTCAAAGTTTACAGGCAACTGCTCAAGAAAAAACAAATCAAGCAAGACAAAATTTTAGAAAGGCTTTTGCGCAAGCGTGAGATTCGGACTTTATCCGGCGTTGCCGTAATCACAGTCATCACCAAACCCTATTCTTGCCCGGGCCTTTGCATTTATTGTCCCAGCCAAAAAGGCATGCCGAAAAGCTATCTTTCCAATGAGCCGGCAATAATGCGGGCCGTGGGCACCAAGTTCGATCCCAACCGACAAGTCCAAGTCCGGCTTGAGGCTTTAAAAATAAACGGCCATCCGACTGATAAAATCGAACTGATTGTTTTGGGCGGCAGCTGGTCGGCTTATCCAAAGACATACCAAACTGATTTCATTAAAAGATGCTTTGATGCCATGAATGGCAAAACCGCCAAAACTTTAGCCCAAGCCCAAAAGCTGAATGAAAAAGCAAAGCATCGCTGCGTCGGCTTGACTTTGGAAACCCGGCCCGACATGATTAATGAAAAAGAAATCAGAAGAATGCGGGATCTTGGCTGTACCAGAGTGGAGCTTGGAGTGCAGAGTATTTATGACCCTATATTAAAACTAAACAAAAGAGGCCACTCTGTCAAACAAACTATTGAAGCGACAAAACTTTTAAAGCAGGCGGGTTTTAAAGTAATGTATCATTTGATGCCAAACTTGCCCGGCTCAAACCCGGCCAAAGACTTGAAAATGTTTAAAGAGCTTTTTTCCAATCAAACTTTCCGGCCCGACCTGCTAAAAATTTATCCCTGCGTCGTAACTAAAGATTCGGTTTTATACCGCTGGTACCGACAAGGCAAATTTAAACCATACTCAGACAAGCAGCTCAAAGGTTTGCTGATAAAAATTAAGCAGCTGGTGCCGCCCTACGTCAGAATTACCCGTTTAGTCCGCGACATTCCGGCCGAAAGTATTATCGCCGGCAATAAAATTACCAACCTGCGCCAGTTGATTGCCAACGATTTCAAAGGCTGTAAATGCATCAGATGCCGGGAAGCTGGGCACCAGAAAAACATGGAATATAAAACATGGAACATGAAACTTAAAATTCGGAAATATAAAGCTAGTGACGGAACGGAGTATTTCTTGAGTTATGAATCAAAAGACCAAAAAATTCTTTATGCTTTTTTACGTTTAAGGATTAATAATAAACCTCAAAATAGCTTCATCTCTGAACTCAAAGATGCGGCAATAATCCGCGAACTGCATACTTACGGCGAACTTGCTCCTTTGGGCCAAGCGGGAAAAGTCCAGCATCTGGGTTTGGGTAAAAAATTGCTCGCTTGGGCTGAAACTATTGTTAAAAAACAAAAGGTAAAAAAAATCGCCATTATTTCTGGAATTGGCGTTCGGCAATATTATGAAAAACTTGGTTACCGGCCGGAAGGAACTTACATGATTAAAAACATAAAATAAAAAGCAGTCGAGTAACGAGCTCATTTACTCGACTGCAACTGCACGTGAGGTAGTATGGATCAGGCGCGACCGGCGCTAAGGGCGGGACGGACCGTGGTACCAACACTAACTTGTTTGGCCCAAGCTTTCGCACATCGACCATGTTGCAGGCCGATAGGCGTTTGGACAACGCCCTTTTCTGCTGAGGCAAAACTCATGTAGCAGAAAGTACAAGACTTTCCTGCCACTACTTCTTCAGCAGTGCCCGTCTGTTTCCCTTCGCCGTTAACGACCACTACCTCCACTGGCGGCGCTTCAACCGATTCTACCATGAGTTGCATCCTTCCGGTTTTGGATCCCATAGGATCCCGCTGTGGTTTCTTAAACACGGCATTTCCCCGTCTTCTTTTAATCCCTCCTCTCAAGATTTGGCTCCGACGGATCGAGCACCCAATGAACAGAAAAATATATCATATCATTTTTTACCGGCTCTTGTCAATTTTTATTTTTTAGACTACAATAATCAAGCAAGCGAACAAGCTAACAAGTAAATCAAGTTTACAAGCTTGCAAGCAGCTTAATTTACTGAAAGTATGCCAACTAACAACCATCATTTTAATAATGTCGTTATTGTTTCCGGTCCGGTAATTATAAAAAATAATCAGGTTTTATTGAACAAGCACGGCGAAAGTCCGCTTTGGAAATTCCCCGGCGGGGATATTACCGAAGCTTTTGGCGATTTGGAAACTTGGGCGGGAAAAAAAGTCAAAGAAGAAATGGGCTTGGAAATCAAAATTATTCGGCCGCTTGAACCGATGGTGATTTGGCAAAAAGATGAAGTAATCGTTTTGATCCATTATTTAGCCGAGCTATTAAATGAGGAAATCAAAACGGCTGATTATATTAAAGAATATGCTTGGCACAACATCGATAATTTACCAACTGATTGCTCACCGAATATCAAGCCGGTAATTGAAGAGTACAAAAAGAATTAGAAAGTCAGGCGGCAAGCCGAAACAAAAAAGATAAAAAATCGCCCCAATTAGCTCTAGGGCGGTTTTTGAATTTCAGCCGATTGCTATTTACCTAAATATTTTAAAGCTTCTTTGAGCCGTTTGCTTGGTTCGGTAATTTTTTGGTCAATCCGGCTTAAAACTTTTTTGGCTTCCACTGCCGAATAGCCAAAAGAAACCAAGGCATCAAACACGTCGGTATCAGCCGCCGCTTGGGCTTGGGCTTTTTTGCCTTTGGGTTTAACCGTCAAGCTTTCCACTTTCCGCTTTAAGGTAATAATGATTTTTTCTGCCGTTTTTTCCGCCAGCCCGGACATTTTGGTTAAAACCGTCGGATCATCATTAAGGATAGCCTGCTGGACTTCGCTCATCGTGGTTTTTTCCAAAATATTAATTGCTGATTTCGGACCGATACCGGGGACATCCAATAAAAGAGTAAAAAAAGTTTTGGCCGCCGGATCCAAAAAACCGTATAAATCCAAGGCCCGTTCCGAAACCGCTAAATAAGTATAAACTGTTGTCTCTTGGCCTTCGCTTAATTTTTTCAAATTACTCAGCGGCGTATAAACCTTGTAACCAACGCCTCCGGCTTCAATAACAAAATAGGAGTCTTTGCGCAACTCTGGACTTTTGTACTTGATTTGGCCAGAAAGGGAAGCGATCATAAATTATTAGGGGCTAGTGCCTAATTGTTACTTACTACTAATATTTTACTTCAAAAACCATTTATTTAAAAGGGGTCAATATAATTTATTACTAAAAAATCTTGACAAAATATAAAGGATCCGCTAAGGTCTTGACATAAGGAAGGGTTAGCGCCGCTGGTTTGAGTCCTTCGATCACCCGGATTGGCCTTCGGTACCCCGGAGGGCAACAACTAGTACTTCCAACCTTTCCCCTACGGGGGTAGACGAACTCTTGGTCGGATTCCACGTCTGCCCTCGCTTTTTTTATTGACAAAATCAAATTATCTCGCTAAAATTAATGCGGTTACTGGAAAGAAACTACGGAGGATAATTACTATGAGAAGACCCCGGGAAAAGCTGACGAAACCGAAAACAAGGCAAGAGGCGCTGAGACTGATCAGCGAGCTACTCAATAGAGTGACCCGCACACAAGAAGAGGAATCATCTACCTATTGTCTCCTGTCCAGGGGACTTTTTTTATACCAAAACCGAGGCCGGAATGCCTCGGTTTTAATTTCTTATTTTCTTAATTTCTTATTTTCTTATTCTTCACCCGGCTCACCCGAATCAACCCCGAACACGGAATAATCTCAATTTTTTTCTTTTCCAGTTCATCCAAAAACTGGTTAACACCAAGTGAATCCGAAGAAATATGGCCGGCAATAACCACGTTGACAAAATGCTTGGCCGCTTCTTTCTTTCTTTCTTCATCCATGTGCATGGCAATCACTGTACCGATTCCGGCTTGGGACATTTTTTCGTAAATGCCGACTGCCCCTTCGGTGCCGCCGGTAATTTCCGTTACTACGATTCTGCCGGCTGAACTGTCTTCGGAACCGACAAAAATTTTCGGGCCGGATTTGCGCTTAATTGCTTCCTGATATTCCGGCACGGTTTTTAATAGTTTGATGACCTCACCAACCGTTTCCGGCTTGGCTTTTTTAATCAGCTTATCCAAAAAAGTGGCGGCTAAGTTATCACAAGGCGTATGCACGCACATCAAGCCAATCTTTAAAAGTTCAGCGGCATCCACTGTCCGATAATGGTTAGAAGCCGAAATCCCCCGAGCGACTTCGGAAATCCGTTCTTTGGTCAGGGCTTCGGCAACATTAATCGGCACGCCATACATTGCTAAAACATCTGCTTGCAAATGCATAACATTGCCTAAATCGGCCAAAGCCGAACCGACCGGATGATGGGCAATAACCAAATCAACACCCATTTGTTTGGCAATGATAAGTTCCGCCGGCTGAATGTCAATTCCCACCATGACTTTTTTAATTTCCTTTTTCGGGTCAACAAAAACCCGGCTGTCTGAATAAGGATTACTTAGCCGTTCGGTGTCAAATTCTTTTTTGCCGTCCGGGCTTAATTTATCATATTTTTCCTTAATTTTACCAAGAATTTTTTTGACTTTGGCTTGCCCGCGCAAGTCGCTTTGAATCCCCAGCTTAATCGCCAGGTCGTAGATTTGTTGGATTTGCATAGTTAAGGAAGTTAGGAATTAGGAGGTTAGGATATTAGCTCTTAAAATTAATAACATTTTATTTAACATTTTCATAGTTTCAGATAATAGTCTGTCTAATTCAACACAGTCACATTCTTTTATATAACCTAATCTTTTAGCAATTTCAATCTGGGTTTCCAATTCTGCGCCTGAGCCAAAAGCGATGGTTAAAAATTTTCGATAATCTTTTCTGGTGCTCCATCTTCTGCCTTCCGCTATATTAGATGGAATTGAAACACAACAACGCCTAATCTGTGACGTTAATCCGTACAACTCAGTTTTTGGGAAATCCTCAGTTAGTTTATAAACTTCAACAACTAACTCCATTGACCTTTGCCAGACAATAAGGTCTTTATAAGTTATTAATTGCGCCATACTTTTTTCACTTAATAATAAGTTGGCGCCATGTTGATTGTATATAAATATTCTAATTCCTAACTTCCTAACTTCCTAATTCCTACCTTACCGCCCTCCACTTCTTTCATCTTTTCCCCCTCGCCTTTTTCAATCTTTTCGGCCAAGGTCGCTTTCTTAATTTCCTCCCCAAACTTGGCAAAAACTTCAGCTAAACCGTCATAATATATTACCACTTTGTCGTTTATTGTCAAACCGGCTTCTTTGCGCAACTGGTTAATCTGCCGAATGATTTCGCGCATCAACCCTTCTTGTCTCAGCTCATCAGAAATTTCTGTTTCTAATTTATCCTCGGCACCAAATTTTAATTCCTTGATATTCAATTCTGCTTTAATCAAACCCACCAGATCATTATCTAATTCTTTGACCAGACTGGTGGTATAGTTGGCTAAAGTTTGCCGGACTTTAATATTGGCTTGGGCCCGGGCCGCTAAACCTTTTTCCACGATTTGCCTGGCTAAATCCATGTCTTTAAGTAACTTTTCATTAATTAGCTTTTTCTCCACTTTCGGCCAGTCTTCTAAATGAACTGATTCTTTTTCACCGCCGACTTGCCGATAAATTTCTTCGGCCGTAAAAGGAATAAACGGCGCCACTAATTTGGAAAATTCCAGCAAAACAAAACCTAAAGTGTTAATACCTTCCATATCACCGGCTTTGAACCGATCGCGCGACCGGCGCAGATACCAAGTGGAAAGTTCGTTAATAAAATCAATAATTGGTCGAGTGGCCCGCACCACGTCGTATTGCTTCATATTCTCTGTAATTTCTTGATTCAACAGATTAAGTTTGGACAAAATCCATTGATCTAAAATATTTTTAACCGATTGCTGATTACTGAGCGCTGATTGCTGATACATTTTATAAAAACTCAAAACATTGCCAACTAACATCACTACCTTCTGTAATGACTCTTTCACGCCGGCTTCGGAAAAATTCAAGCTTTCCGCTTCCATTACCGGAGAAGTTAATAGATAATAGCGCAAAGCATCGGCGCCGTATTTTTCAATAACTAAATCCGGCTCGGGATAATTTTTTAAGCGCTTGGACATTTTTTGGCCGTCTTCAGCCAAAACAATGCCGTGGACAATCACGTTATTAAAAGCCGGCTTATTGAACAAAGCCGTTGATAAAACCATCAAAGTGTAAAACCAGCCGCGGGTCTGATCAATACCTTCGGCAATAAATTCAGCCGGGAAATTTTTTTCAAACCATTTTTTGTTTTCAAACGGATAGTGAACTTGGGCATACGGCATTGAGCCGCTTTCAAACCAGCAATCCAAAACATCGGGAATTCGCTTCATCTCTTTACCGCATTTTTTGCATTTAAATTTTATTTCATCAATGATGTGTTTATGCAGATCAATGACTTTCTGACCGCTTAATTTCTCAAGCTCTGAAATCGAACCGGCTACAGCCACTTGCCCGCATTCGCATTTCCAAATGGGTAAAGGCGTGCCCCAATAACGCTGGCGCGAAATCGCCCAATCTTCAGCGCCTTCCAACCATTTGCCAAACCGGCCTTCCTTGAGATGAGCCGGCGTCCAATGAATTTTTTGATTATTTTTTATCAAATCATTTTTGATTGCCGTGACTTTCACAAACCAGGAAGAAGTCGCGTAATTCAAAAGCGGCGTATCACAGCGCCAGCAAAATGGGTAACTATGGGTATAATCTTGCGTGCTCCAAACCAAGCCTTCTTCTTTTTTATCAGCGACTAACTTTTTTTCTGCCTCTTTTACATACAGGCCGGCATAATCTTTGGCAATGTCCTTAAACTTACCATCAATGCCAACATCAGTTAGAACCGGCAAGCCAAGCTTATTGGCTGAATTCAAATCAATTTCGCCGTAAGCGCCATTAATGGTAACAATGCCGGTGCCTTCGGTAGTTTGGACATAATCAGTGGCAAAAACGTGATAAACATTTTTATTATTTCTAATTTCTGGCAATTCTTTATAAAAATCAAAAATCGGTTCATAACCCAAGCCCGCCAGATCAGCACCTTTGAGCTCGCCAATAATTTTATAATCATTTTGATGAGCCATCACTTTTTCCAGTTGGTCTTTGATAAAAATGACAAATTCATTGCCAACTTTAGCTTTTAGATAAGTAAAATCCGGCCCGACCGCCAAACCCATAGTAGAAACCGTACTCCAGGGCACAGTGGTCCAGGCTAATAAATAAGTATTTTCAATATTATCTAAGCGACCATTATTTTGCGTTATTTTGAATTTCCAAGTGGTTGAAAGATCTTTGGTGTCTTTATAACCCTGAGTCACTTCAAAATTTGATAAAGTAGTTTGGCAGCGCGGACAAATATGCATGGCCTTGTAACCCTCATAAATCAGATTTTTGTCATATAAAGTTTTGAACACCCACCAAATGCTTTCCATGTAATTAGGATCCATGGTTTTATAATCATCATCCATATCCACCCAACGGCCGATTCGGGGGATAAACTTCTTCCAAACTTCGGCATAACGCAAAACACTGAGCTGGCAGGCTTCGTTAAAGCCGCAGACGCCGATTTTTTCTTCAATGTCTTTTTTGGTTTCCAGTTTTAATTCCTTTTCAATTAAATTTTCTACCGGCAAGCCATGGCAATCCCAGCCCCACCTGCGGGCAACATGATGACCATTCATTGTCCAAAACCGCGGCACAGCATCTTTTAATAAGGAAGAGGGAATATGGCCGTAATGCGGCGTACCGGTGGCAAAAGGCGGGCCATCATAAAAAACATAATCGCCTTTGGGGCTATCTTTTTTCAAACTCTTTTCAAATATTTTTTTGTCCTGCCAAAACTTAAGGATTTCCTTTTCTTTTTGGCTAAATTTTGATTCCATAATAGGTATATTCTAGCTAAAAAACATAATTTCGTCAATCTTGACTGGATGTCTATATTAGTTTAAAATTTAATTACCTAATAATTAATGTTGATTTATGCCAAAACTACAAAAAGGCAATCAACATAGCGCGACTTCAAACGAAGTTGATGGTAATTTCCAAAAATTGGAGAACACCATTGAACAAGTTTTAGTTACAATAAACGACTTTGCCACTCAAACCCAAGAACGGTTTGAGAAAATTGATCAAAGGTTTGAGAAAATTGAAAAACAAATGGCGACAAAAGATGACTTGGCCAAAATGGAATGCCGCCTGGTGACTAAATCTTATCTTGATGACAAACTAGCTAATGTTGTAGTAGAAATTGGTGCCAGAATTAACCAAGTCAAAGAAAAGGGTAAAATGTTTAATCAAAAACTAGTCGGATTTTTGGATAAGCACACGACATTTGAAACCAGTGAAATTAATGAGTTAAAAGAGCTAATCTAATACTTACTAAAATCACCACGCACAATATTGCCGCGGTGATTTTAGTTTATCACTTTGCCCCATCCCGTATCCTGGACAAACCCAAAAACCCTTGACAAATCTAAAATAACTGCTATAATGCTTCTTTAAGCTGGAGTCACATCTGGCTTTTAACGTTTAATGGGTAAAACAACAGAGGAAGGAAAGAGATGGATCAATTGCACCGGCAGCAAGTGGAGGGAAACGCTATTGAGACCTTTTACTCAGGAGTGACATGGCTTTTCCTTATTTGGATTAGCGTAGCATTAGTGTTGCTTTTGGGTTGCTTCCTTTGGTCTCGGTATCACCGAAGGAGGATTGGACTCACCAGGCTGATCAAAATAGTCGTATTGTGGCCTTTGATGCTATTCTTGGAATAGCGCTAGACCATTTCGCTTGAGCAGTCACACCGCTCCTGGATTTTCTGGGAGCGGTCTTTTTTTGCTTAAAAAAACTGGCAAAATAACAACGCAGGGAAAGAATTGAATATCTGTCCCTGCGTTTAAAACTAATGCTTGTCTATTCTCCCCAAGAAATTGCCGCCACCGGGCAAGAATCAATTGACTCTTGAATGGCACTTTTATTCGCCTCATAATCTGCGGCTTGAACCTGGGCTTTGCCGCCGCCGTCGATTTTGAAAACTGCCGGGCAGATTGACTCGCAAGTACCGCAGCCGATACAAGTTTCTTGGTTAACGATTGGTTTTGACATATGTTTTAGCTTAAAAAAATAAGAAATTGAGGCAAAACTCTGGGCTTTAATTTTTTATCTTCTTAATTTCTTAATTTTTTGTTTTTAAATATTCTTTAACTTTGGCTTCTAATTCAGTCGGCGTAATGCTGGTCTTAATGATAAAATCTTTGGCTCCCAATTTCAAACCCTTTTCAATCTCTTCCTTCTGCGACAAATTGGAAAAAATGATAACCGGAATATTTTTGGCCCGACCGTCGTTCTTCAGCTTCTTGAGCATCTCATAGCCATCCACTTTCGGCATCAAAATATCCAGTAAAATTAAGCGGGGCAATTCCAGCTGGGCCAAGGAAATTCCCTCTTCGCCATTTGAAGCCTTAATCACTTCGTAACCGGCCTGCTTCAGCTTCATTTCATACAAGTCAAGCAGAAAGGATTCATCTTCCACCACCAAAATTTTAACTTTTGCTTTTGGCATACACTCTTATTAAAGCATAAAAGCACAAAAAAGACAAAGATAAAAAAATAAGAGGATAGTCGCTTTGATTTTTTATTTTTTTAATTTCTTACTTTCTTACTTTTTTACAGCTAATCACATCTTATCCGGCGCCTCAATACCTAAAAGCGCCAAACCTTTGGCTAAAACAATTTTAACGTCATTAATTAAAAGCAATCGGGCTTTTTTAATTTTAACATCCGCTTTCAAAACCGGCAGTTTTTCATAAAACAAACTGAAAGCTTTGGCCAGATCATAAAGATAATTAGCTAAAATCGAAGGGTCGTAATTTTTTACTGCCCAAGTAACCGCTTGCGGAAATTTGGCTAAAATCTTAACCAGTTCAAATTCCAACGGCTCAGCCAAAACGGAAAAATCAACGCAGGTGGTGGGCTTGGTTTCCGCTTTGGTAAAAATACTATTGATTCGGGCAAAAACGTATTGCAAATACGGACCGGTCCGGCCGGTGAACGCCAGAGATTTTTTCGGATCAAAAATCATTGTGGTTTTTGGATTCACTACCAAAATATAAAATTTCAAAGCGGCCAGCGCAATTTGTTCGGCCCGCTTGGCAATTTCTTCGGGCGGCAAATCGTTCCTTGCCTTGACTTCCAGTTTGGCCAAATCTTCCAGCTCGGCAATCAATTCATCAGCGCCGGTGCCTTTAATCAGGCCTTCGCGAGATTTAATTTTGCCGGAAGCCAAACGAATCATGCCATAAGAAAGATGATAATAATCTCTGGCATTTTCAAAACCCAAAAGCTCCAAAATTTTAAAGAGTTGCTTGAAATATAAATCCTGCTCGGAACCGACCACGTAAACTGAAGCGTTAAGATTATGCTTATTTTTAAGATAAGCCAAATATAAATCTTGGGTGATGTATAGGCTGGTATCATCCGGCCTTAAAACAATTTTATCGGGCAGGCCGAATCTTTCCAAGGGGGCTAAAATTACCCCGTCCTGATTTTTAACAAAAACTCCCTTTTTCAAACCTTTCTCCACCACTTCTTTGCCCTGATTATAATATTCGCTTTCATAATATTCTTCATCAAATCCCTTGACACCCAGCTTGCTTAGGGTTTCTTTAAAACCTTCAAGCACCCAGCCGGTCAGCTGCTGCCAAGTTTTGCGGACTTCTTTTTTGTCTTCCTCCCAGGCCTGCAAGATTTTTTTCGCTTCGGCTTCAAGATTTTTATCGGTTTTTTCCGCCCGGTAAAACTGGGTATAAAAATTTCCCACCAAATGATCGGGCTTTAAGCCGGCTTCTTTTGGCGTTTGCCCCAAGCCCCACTTTTGATAGCCTAAAATCGCTTTGGCAATTGCCGCCCCGCGGTCATTATATAAAGTTGATTCAATAACTTTATGGCCGGTAAACTTGAGTAACTTGGCAATACTGGCGCCCAAACAAATGTTTCTCACATGGCCAATCGTCAACGGCTTATTGGTATTGGGCGAAAAATATTCAACCATGATTTTTTTGCCTTTGCCGATTTTTGAACTGCCATATTTTTCTTTGGAATGGGCCACTTCAGTTAAAACTAATTTGCTGAAATTCTGCTGGCTGACAAAAAAATTAAGATAAGGTCCGCTATATTGGACAGCACGAATTAATTCTGTCGGCTTGATTGCTTCTGCCAAGCGGCTGGCAATTTCTTTAGGATTTTTGCCCAAGGGTTTGGCTAACAAAAAACAAGGCACTGAATAGTCCCCCATTTCGCTTTCCGGCGGATAATCAAACGGAACTAAATCAAGGTCAATATCCTGATTTAAGCCCTGTTTAATCAAGGCCAGAATTTCTTCACGAATTCTCGCCTCGGCCTGGCTAAAAATTAGATTATTTTCCTTGCTCATTATTTTAATTCTAACACAATTCGGTTAGAAGACGAAATGCCCAAAAGCTTTTTTCTTTCAGCTGATTTCAACTTTTGTCCCAACGCTGGCAAAACCATAAAGCCGTTCCATCTGCGGGTAAGGAACATTAATACAGCCATGGCTCATCGGCCGGCCGAATTTGTTATGCCAATAGGCGCCATGGATATAATAGCGCCAAGTGCCGGTAGTAAAATGAAGGTTCCACTTGGTATTGGGGTAATTAAAATTGAAGCCCGCGCCGCCATAATTTTTGGCCGGCACTTTGTCCAAAACCGAAAATTCACCCCTTGGGGTAGGCATGGCTTTGACGCCGGAGGAAATTAAAAAATTTTCCAGTTCAACATTATCAAAGTAATAAGCCAAAGTTTGGGTTTTCAAATCGACTTTAATTTCTTTGGTTAATTTTTTTGTTTGGGGCATTCTGGGATCATGGCCAGAGGTAATTTCCAAACCGTCATTATAACCATCAAAGTCGGTATCAGGATTCAATAAATCTAAACCTAATCTGATTTCCCAGCTGTCTGGTGTGCCGTCGTTATCCGAATCAAGGCTGGATAATTTAACCGGCCCAGCCTGGCGCGGCGAGTAGCCATTATAAATTTCCGTATAATCGTTGTAGCCGTCATTATCAGTATCAGGATTATTCGGGTCAGTTTTAAAAAGGTTAATTTCGTCTTGGTCGCTTAAACCGTCAGCATCAGAATCAATGATTTCGGCGGCCAAACTTTGACCAGAAAAAACAAAAAAAGCCGCTAAAACAATAAAGGCGACAAAAATGGCAAAAAGAGTTTTTGGGCAATAATTTTTCATTTTTGTTTTTATTTTGGCTTGGTTTTAGCTTATGCCGCTAAAACAAAAAAGGTAGCACTTTTCCTACCTTCATTATTACCAGTATACCACAAATAAATTTTTTTGTCAAATAAAACGAGAAGGATCGGACTTAATCAAGACTACACTGAATCTTACCGCTTCCGGCGATTATTTGATCAATGGTAACATATTTAGCCTGCGCTTCAATGATATTGCCCATTGCCCCCGGCCCTTTGGGCTCAAGATACATTATCGGTTCAGTCATCAGCTGTTTGGGAATCAAACCCATCAAATACAAATCAAGTTTGGAATATTTTCTTAAATTAGTGTTAGCCATTTGAGTTAAGCCGTTAGTAAAAGTCCCGTCATTATTATCAAGCCAGCCAGAACCGCCAAGAGGCGAGATAAAACCCGCATAATTACTCCAGTGAGAATAATCATCATTGCGCAGCAAGGCCTGGCTCTTTTGCCCGGTTTGGTCAATAAATTCAATATAGGCCGCCCAGTTGTGTAAAATTTCGTGCATAATAATATTTAAAGCTTCGTCTAAACCGGCTTGGGTTTCGGGATGATATTTATTAATATTACCCATCATAATTACTCCTTTAAGTTTGCCAGTTGAGCCATAAACTTCGGAACGGTCAGCGATGGCTTTGTTTAAGCCTTCAACTTTATTGGTAACGGTGACAAAATGAGCGATTTCATTGGTATTTTCGGAAGGAATTTTAAAGTTAGTGAAGACAAAAATGAAATCAAAAATATCGGGATTATTATCATAAAAAGTATTGATCACTTCATTTTTAACTTCGGTGGTGCCGTCGTTTCTTTTCTGAATCAAATAGCCGTCATCAAAAATAATTGAGGTAGGATAATTAAAACTGATTTCTGACAGTTCATCGGTGACCAAATTAAACCGGTCCGAAATCGCGTTTTTAATCGTTTGCAAATTTTCCGCCTCCGGGCCGTTATATTTTTCTGAAACCAAAAAGACGACCGCCGCCTTCAATTTTTTGTTTTCACAGTCTCGGGTATCGGTAATCGGTTCAGCCGCTGGATTGAAAACATTTTTGTCCAGTCCGGTAATTGGCCGGGTCCGGATAAAAAAATCACGGCTGCGGCTGATGGCAAGGGATAAATCAAGACGGTTGGCCAAAACCGCCTCGACTGATTCAAAGGGCTGAAGAATTCCGTTATTTTTATAATAATATTTTTTATAAACCGAATCTTGATACAAAATACTGTCCGGTGTTTGATAGTCATGAATTAAAGGTTCGCCGATTTGATAATTTTCAAAAAAAACATCCGGGACGTCCACCACCCGCTTGGACCAATTTGTGCCATAAATCGCTTCGGCAATAGCTTCATCTTTGATTTCGCGCAAAACCCCGCCTTGCTCCACGGCATAAACTTGCGGCGCGGTCCGAACTTTGATTAAATAAGTCCCGCTCCGAATGGTAATATTTTTTCCCAAAGGGTAATTAAGCAAAAAATCATTGCCGACTGTGACAATTTTGGAAAAATCCGCCCCATACCAGCTTTGGTAAGTAATTTCATTGGGAAAAGGATGGCGCACGCCGCGATTATCAATATAATAAACCGTGCCAAAGTCTTTTGATTTAACCAGCTCAATTGCCGCGAAAGCAGGGGCGGTAAATAAAAAACTACCCAGCAAGGCCAGGCTAAAAAATGAAAAGGAGATTTTAATTAATTTGTTTTTCATTAAACTCATTGTAACATAAAAACAAAAAACTTCAAACCCTTGTTTCATGATTAAAGAAAAAACCCAGGGCGACAAGGCTCTGGGCTGCCAAAGAAGGTTAACAAAACTCAGTTAGAAAGAACGGCCTATTGTACCAGGTTCAATGGCGGCAAATTTGAGCCAATCAGGTCCGAACCCGGAGGGGCAGTCACGGTCGGATCGCCATAATGCGAGCCTGATTTGGCCGCCGGAGAAACCGAGATAGCAAGCGGGTCGGTGTTACTCGACGGCCTGGTCGGCAGGGCCGTGACGATGGCGGCCTGCGGCAAAGCCACTGGCTGCGGTTCCGGTAACCATTTGAGTAACTCGCCTTTGGGACCGACGAGCCGCTCGTTGAGATACGCCGTGACCTGGGCGAAGGTGTCGGTTGGCTGAAGCGCAGTCGGTAGGTAGCCATAATCCTCCCAACCCATGGTTTTTGGCAGCAGTATGTAATCTTTCCAGCTTGCCCTCGCTTTAGCGGTCGGCGACGCTTTGGCCCTTTCAAAAATGAAATGGATGAAGGGACCAACGGTAATCGACAAGACTTCTTCGGCTACCAAGCAAGATCCAATCAGTGGTAGTCTCTTACCTCCGCCATAGGTAAGGTCTGTCGCTAGCTCAAGCACTTTCAGTGTGTCCATGGATACTCCTCCTTATTTTGTTGTTTTGTTGCCTTCTTCTTAAAAGCAACTTTATCTTGGCAAATCTTTGCCTTTTTGTCAATCCCGTGCCAATTTTGAAAAAAACAAAGCCGCTCTTAGCTTTGATTTTTTTATTCCTTGCCTGTCTTGGGCGAAATCGGGAGAATTTTTTGCTTTCTTGAAAAAATGATCAGCTTCTCATTTTCTTGGCGCAATATTCCTTAAACAGCCGCATCAAAGCTTTGGTTTTTTCGCCAACGCTTTGGGCCAAAACCAGTTCATCAATCTGCCTCACCGGCATCACATTCAAAGTCGTGGCCGTCAAAAAATATTCATCGTAATCTTTAATTTGCGCCAAAGCGATATCGGCGATTTTTACTTTCATAATTTTCGGCGCAATTGCCAAAATGATTTTTTGCGTTACCCCGGCCAGAACTTTTGACTCGGGCGAGGAGATCAGAGTATTATTTTTGATGGCAAAAAAACTGCTGCGCGTCCCGCCATTGATATTGCCATTATCGTCAATCAGCAAAGCATCAAGGGCATTGGCTTTGGCCGCTTGGTCATAGGCTAAATACTGCATTAATAAATTTTTGGTTTTGGCCATGGGCAAAAAACGCTCCCCGCAACAGGTAATGACTTTGACGCCTTTTCGGTAAAAATTGTCAGGATAAAAAGTTAAGCCCACGTCAAATAAAAATAAAATTGGCGCAGTTCCCATTTCCGGACCGATCAATAAAACCCGGATTAAAGCATTTTCCAATTTATTTTTTTTAATCAAATCTTTGGCCCAACCAACCACGGCTTTGGTTTTGAACTGGTGTTTTAAACCAATCAGCGAAGCCGAGTCAAAAAGCTTTTCAATTTCCAGTTCCGGCCAAAACATTTTTTTAGCCACGACTTTAATATTGGAATAAACGGCAAAATCAAAAAAAAGTGCTTTGTTATAAACACTGATATTGGCCTTGGCTTGCGGGATTAATTGCCCATTTTTTACGGCGTATTTATTTGGCATACCAATCTATTTTAAGGCCAGCTTTTTGGCCGGCTTGCTTTCGCCGAATTTTTTTTCCGGCTGATTGGCAGTCAATTCTTTAAGCCCGATTTTGGTCGACAGTGAAAAACAAAATTTGGAACCTTTGTCTTGGCCTTCGCTTTCCACCCAAATTTTTCCCTGATGAGCGTCAATAATCATTTTCGCCACATAAAGCCCCAGCCCCACGCCTTCGGTATGAACCCGGAAGCTGCCTTTGCCGCGGGAAAATTTGCGGAATAAATAAGGCAGCATGGTTTTATCTATCCCCCGGCCGGAATCTTTAACATAAAAAGTGATTAAATCTTTTTTTGGTTCGGCCAAAAGGGAAACGGTAATATCGCCTTTCTCCGTATATTTGATCGCATTATCGACAAAATTCATCATCACTTCATGAATCTTATTGGGATCAGCCGTGACTTCGGGAGTGAGAACTTTCGGCTTATTGAATACTAATTTCAGATTCTTGATTTTGGCAGTATTCTTTAAATTATCAACCACGGTCTGGGCGATATTTTCCAAGCGAACCTTTTTCCAATCAAATTCCTGCCGGCCCGATTCAATCCGCGAAATATCAAGCAGGTTTTCCACCAGCCCGATCAGCCGCTCGTTGGAAGCATAAACTTTCTCTAAATTTTCCATAATGACTGGCGAAACCGGCCCAAACGACCCTTCGCGCATCATCGAAATATAACCCTTAATTACCGTTAAAGGCGTGCGCAGCTGATGCGAAGCAATGGAAATGAATTCGGACTTGGCCTGATCCAGCTGGCGCAGCTCCTGATTAGCTTTGCGCAACTGGGCGGTTTTGCGCCGGACTTCTTCTTCCAGCTTGACATTGAAATCTTTCAGTTCGTCATAGAGCCGGGCGTTTTCAATGGCAATGGCAATCTGGCCGGCGATAATTTTTAAAATGCTTAAGTCCTGGTGGTTATACGGGTCGCCGGATTTTTTATTGCCCAAGGCGATTATGCCGATTAGCTGTTCTTTGACATAAAGCGGCAGAATCAAAGCTAAATCATTTTCATAAAGCGCTAAAAGCAGCTGCACATCAATCGGCTTGAATTCGCCGTTTTCATACTGCGTTTTCATTTCATCAATAACCAGCATGCCGCGAAGATTTTTCAGTTCCTGCTGCAAAGTCGCAACCGCTTTGGGATAAGCAACCAATTTTTCCGCCGAGTCCGGCGCAAAGCCGTTTTGAAAAGCCACTTCCAGCTTCTGCTTTTGATTAAGCAGGGCAATGCCGAGTTTTTGGGTATGAAAAGACTCATCTAAAGTGGCGCAGATGGAGGCTAGAAGGTTATGTAAATCCAAAATCGAAGAAGTAACTTCTGATATTTGAGAAAGCAGCTGATCGGGGTTGTAGGATTTTTTGTAGAGAAATTGGTTGGTGATGCCTTCAATCGAAAGGCGCAAGGGTTGGTAAGTAATAGAAACTAAAATGCCAACGATTAAGCCAGCAATAATATTGGATTTGAAACCAAGTAGGTCTTGGAATAAAGTAGCAATTAGACCAGAAATGATAGCAAAAGTAATTGTAATAAGTAGGATAAGAGAACCAAAGGCAAGAGAACGAAATACTATTGCGCGAATATCCATTAACCTATATTTTACTATTCCATAAACTATGATGAGTGGAAAAATCGCATACAAAATAAATGGGTAAGGTAATATTGGTATATTAAACGAAATAAAAAAAGCACTACCTCCTCCAATAAATCCTAAGGATGATCCAATAATGATATACTTTATTTGACTTGACCTTATCCCGGTTGATTTTTTGTATTCATTAAATAATAATTTTAACCCATAGTAAACAAAAAATAAAAAATAAATTGAAAATATATAATAACCGACACCAGCTTCAACATAGTAATTAAACATATACTTTGGTCTCATGCCGGTAATAAACCATGGGCTAAAATTAAAAAAAATCATCAATAATGTAGTGGCATATAACAGGTATAATATTGATTTTTTTTTAACTTTCAGAAATGAAAAAACAAATTTTAACCAAAAAAGTATCATCACAATAACAGAAAGATCCATAAAATACCTAATAAAAATACTAGCGCCTTTATTATCACTATTTATGATAAAGAAAAATAATAGCATCCATGAAGCAGCACATATACAAAGTATAAACCAATATTTATTTGTTGGTATTTTCCTTTTTTTTATGTAAACAAAGGTTCCTATACCAAAAACAAGAAAAAAACCAATAATTGAAACGGAATTGAAGTATAGTTTGACAATATCCATTATCTTAAAAATTTAAATATTTTATAAGGTATCATAAATGGAACCTCTCTCCTAAATTTCAAATATTCATCTCCAAACCTCTTTATAGATGATTTCTCTTCGTAAATAGCTCTTTGAATATATAATGGCGTGTTAATTAGTAAAACTACAATCATGGAATAATAAGAATTGTATACTAACACAATTCCAACTAGTTCCAATATAATACCTAAATATATTGGATGCCTTATGTATCTGTAAGGTCCTTTCCTAACTAATATGTGTTTTTCTGCAGTAATTTTGGATTCACCAACTGCATGAATAGCCCATTGCTCACCTAAAATTTTAACACACCAGTATCGCAGTAGACCAGATAATATGTATATCGTTAATCCAATGACTAAAATAAATAAATTAATACTCCTATGAAGGAAAAAATATTCAAATAGAGCTACTAAACAAGTAAAAAAATACATGAGCGACGTTAAAACTAATGTCCAGTCACCACCATATTTCGTGATATTCCTTTCTTTAGATGTACAAAAAGTTTCCCATAATCTTTCCACTAGTATAAAAATTGCAAAAGCTGAAAACAATAATCGGTATTGCCCTAGGGGAAATAAAAAATTCAATAAAATCAAAAATAATGGACTAGCTAATAGAACAAAAATAATTAAAAGTTTAATCATAATTTATCTAAGGTAACTGGGTTGACCTCGATTACATCATTATAAAACCTTGAATAGACGGGGTGATTTCCAATGTCTAAATTATTAACTAACTGAGATATTTTATGATTACCTAATGTTAATTTTAAACCCTGGGCTTTAGATTCTATGCCATATATATCCATACGTATGCGAGATAAACTGCCATCCTCTATATAATATGTCATATATGAATGTTCAATGGTTTTCTCTCTACTAATTTTGTTAAAGCCCACCTTGAGAATCTTCTCGTTATGACAACCATAAAATTCAAAAACAAAATTATTATTAATTTTCTCTACGTCCATTGAAATAACTTCATCATTATGAGGATACCCGGTTAATAAATTACCGTGTTTTATTGCAATTGGCGTTGATTGCATAATATCAAGCACCAAATAACCAAAATTTTTATAATTACGAAAGACCAAAGGAAGTAAAGGTAAATTCATTTTAGACTTATACTTGACAGGAACTGATATAACTAACTCATCATATGCACCAACTGGGCTGGAATTAAATCTAAAAATTGTTAAGCATAATAAGCTAGTACCATATATGATTTGCACGGGAGATAAATCAGAGTTACTTATGAATTTATTAATTTTCCTAGTAGAAGCTGTAAAAATAGCATTTAAGCCCTGTCCTCTATATTTACTAGGGATATCTACTCTGAATCCCTCCACCATAAACTCACCTCTTTTATCTATTTTTATTTTGTTTTCATCAATTAAAACCATACAAAAATGTATTAGAAATTTAATTTATTCTTTATTTCTTTCACATTATCTAAGAGATAATCGATCTGCTCTTTAGTATGAGCACATGTCATGGTCGTCCTTAACCGTGCCATTCCTCTAGGCACGGCTGGCCATCTTGCCGCTGGAATAAATATTCCTCTTTCTAACAGTAACCTACTTGCCTCCATAGCTTTTTTTTCATTACCAACTAGAATAGGAATAATTTGAGTTTGAGAATTACAAAAATTAATGCCCATTTCAATTAACTTTTCTCTGAAATAATTAGAATTTTCTATGATCATTTGCCTTCGCCAACTTTCTTTTTCAACGATATCTATCGCCTCAATTAATCCATATACTACTGGTGGGGAAATTGGAGCAGTAAAAATGAAAGAATCAGCGGTAATCTTTAGATAATCAATTAAATCTTTACTACCAACAACGAAACCACCAACTCCACCAAATGCTTTCGTAAAAGTGCCCATAACAATATCTACTTTACCCTCAACATTATAATAATCTTCTAATCCCCGCCCATGTTCACCTAAAATACCAGTAGAATGGGCATCGTCAAGATATACAATAGCATTGTATTTTTTTGCAATCTCCAAAATATCAGGCAGCGGAGCTATATCTCCATCCATACTAAACACGCCATCGGTAATTACAATTTTTCTTTTTAACTTTGAATATCTCTTAATCTTATCTTCTAAGTCTGCCATATCTATATGCCTGTAAATTTCTTTTGGGCAACCACTTAATTTAATACCTGCTATAGCACTCGCATGGTTATATTCGTCACTAAAAATAATTGTATCTTTTGTTTTTTCTATTTTCCCGCTAGCAAGGGTAATTATTGATGGTTTTAGAACATTGGCAATTGCAGGAATTGAACCGGAATTAGCCATATATCCCGAAACAAATGTAATTGCCGCCTCTCGCAATTTAAAATTGGCAATTTTATCTTCTAATTTTTGATGTATTTCTAAATTGCCAGTTAGCAGACGTGCGCTACCATTCCCTATACCCCATTTTTTTGCGCCCTCAATTGCTGCATTTACCACTCGCTCATCATGCATTAAATCGAAATAGTTATTGGTAGCAAACATTAAAACTTTTTTACCATTAACAACAACCTCCGGCGCATGAGGAGAATAAACAACTGGCGTATCCGGGAATAAACCATGTTTTTTTATCCAATTAAGCGTTTTTTTAATCTCTTGCATAAAAATCACTTCAAAAAAATCCCATAAGTAATCAACACGGGATAAAGCCAAACGATCATCTGGCCATAAGGATAAATCCCAGTTAAGTCAGTGACAAAATTGGAAGTACCGCCGACAAAAGTAATTATAGCCGCCAGTATAATATATAATATCTTCTTTCGTCGAATACCATCATTTTCAAAATAACCTTTTATTAATAGATAAATAGCATACAAGGAGAAAATTCCAAAATATAATAAAAATAGATTGAACCCTGGAATTTCAACTTCTTCATAGTTACCAAAATTTTCTAAATGTCTGACACCACTAATTATTAGCCTAGTGCCTAAGATTAACACCAAAAAAATAACCGATAAAATATAACCTAAATATAATAAATATTTGTATTTTTTTTCTTTATACAAAAAATTTAACACAAAGTGAAAGAAAAAAATCGGAATCATGACAGCGCCTAAGTAAACGATTTTTAAATTTATAAAAGCTTGAGTATCATTTTTTGAAAGTATAGCTAACATATACCCGGTACACCAAACAGTTACCGCCAGACTAGTCAAAAACCAAGTAACATTAATTTTGGACTTCGGACTCTTAGTTATTGTGAACACCCCCAACCCAAAAGCTAAAACCGCTGTTAAAGAAGTGGAAATAATGATTAGACTTTGTAGCATAAATTAATCCTTCTTAAAAATAAACCTCATTAAAATAACTATCATTGGCAAAGAAAAATAGGGACCTAGCCAATATGGCCCAAGTTGATTGAAAATGAAAGGAAACAAAACAGAAAAAATTGAGCCAAAAACTCCGATTATTGCTGCAGCCGTCATCATGTAAGTCAATTGCGTTTTAATGAACCCCTGACTTATTTTGTATTTCTGAAATAAAGTATAAAAAGCCAAAACGACGTAAAAATAAAAATGAATATTAAAATAGGTAATACCCAGTCGGCCCAGCTCATAAGTGTTATCTGATGGCCGTAAAATAATTTTTTTAACCCAAATGCCCGGAATCACTGTTACTAAAAGCATAACAACAATACTTACTCCGATTAACAAAATTTGCCAAGGTTTTAAAATTTTACTTTGATAAGGAAAATAAATGGAGAGAAAAAAGAAAGGGATTACCAACATTGCCCCTGACCCATTTTGCACCCAGGTCCAAATCCAGGCCGTCTGCACGGTTTGCGCTTCCCGAAAAAGCGCCATGCCCAGCATCCAAGTGCCTACCAAAAAAACCGTTACAGCAAAAGTAATATTGATTTTATTCTTCGGATTCCTCAGCCAGACCAAAAGCGCCAAACCGACGTTGAGCCCGGCGACGAAAATCAGGCCTAGATTAATCAAATGCATAACCTAATAAACCTTTTTAGAAAATAAGATTGAATAAATATAAATCAATACTGTGAAAGTAAAAAGCGCGCCAATTGGCGATGTATCAAAACGGGCCCAGAAAAGTATTAAGCTACTAAAGAATATATTAACAATAAAGGCAATAATTGTTCCTAATATAATCTTTTTAAGCTGCAAGCGGAAAATACCATCACTATTTTTACAGCTAAAAATCAAATTTATGAAAGATAAAATAAATAATAACGCAAGATATATATTAAATAAAGTAAGTCCAAAAGGATTTATATTAGCGTACATAAACGGCGGTACACTAGCGCTGGAAACGGCATACAAACCAGGGACAAAACAAGATAGAATTATTAATGCGGTAAAAAAGTATAAAATTCTAATCTTTAACAATCGATTAGAAACAGGGAGGGGAAAGCTCAATGTAAAAATTAAAAAGTAATGTAAAATGCCAACGCCTAAGGCGAAAGTTAAATTTTCAATAAAGGAAGAAAATCCGGGCAGAAGACCAAAAGAATTAACGACTATACCAGTCAACCAAAATGCCAAAAATAGCACCCCCATCCCAAAGTTAAAATTTACTGGATTTTTTTTACGGCTTAAAAGTAAAAAAGCAAAAACAAAACTAACTACTGCAAGAGGGATGTCTAATATTAATATTGCGTAAAACAGTATTGCCATTGAGGGTAGGGTAAATTAAAAATTAATCCAATGCATATAATTACCTAATATATAATTTCTTGTCTCCCAAAAATATAAAATAAGATACAACCAGACTCAATATAACGGTTAGAAGGGCTCCCAGCCAATCATTGATAAAATAATCAAAGAGTAAAAAAATTATATTAAAAAACCAAGAAAATATTCCGGGAATTAAAGCGCTGATAATGATAAAGCTTACCTGGGTGCGGGAAAATCCACTTTGTTCTTTTAATCTGACAAATAATCGCCAAAAAGCAACAACTATAGACAAAGTGAAACTAAAACTATATAGCGCCCAAAAAATCTTATTAACAGAAGCAATGTTATCGCCAGGCCTCAATAAAATTTCATTAACGGTATATTGGGGAAGAAAAATAATTATAAATAACGAGATAACGGTCGGGGCAATAATCATAGCCTGGTTTATCAAATTGACTCGACTTTTTTGATAAGGAAAAAATAAAGTAAAAATTTCAAATATTAAGACTACTAATAAACCGAAAGATAATTTAAATTGGAGAATGAGCCTGACTAAATCCTCTGTTGGCGCCAGACGGAATAAGGCTGTGCTAATAACCCAAGCCGACAAACCAAAAAGTCCTGCTGAGTAAAAAATATTAATCTTATTCTTTGGATTTTTTAATAATATTAAAAACCCCAATCCCACCTGTGAACCAGCGACTAGAAATAAAGCGACGTTTGTCCAATCCATAATTTTTTAAACCTTATCTCAATCTTAAATTAGTCAAAAAAATTAAAGCTAATCTAGTTTTAAGTATAACACAAAACTTTCCTTTCTGTGAAATTTGATTTTTCCAATTTTAATCATCTATTTTTTCTAAATTCACCAGATGGCTGGCCAAAAATTTTTCAACGGCTTTGACCACTTCTGATTTGAGGCCGGCCGGACTTTGGGCGACCCAAAGCGAAAAATTATAAAGCTCCTGGTTATCAATTTTCAGCCATTTTTTATTTTTATAGAGAAACACCAATAAAGTAGTGACGGCAATTCGTTTGTTACCGTTTTGAAACGGATGATTTTTAATCATTAAGTAAAAAAGAATCGCCGCTTTGGCTACCAGACCGCGATAAAAATTTTTTTTAGCAAAGGTCTGAAACGGCACGGCCAAGCAGCTTTCCAATTTATTCGGAAAACGACTGGAAAAATTAGGGATCGGCTCATTGAAAGCAAGAAATTCATTAGCATAGCGGAAAGCCAAATATTCAACTTCCCTTAAAGTAACTTTTTTCATATCGCTTGATTAGGTATCACCTAAAAGCCTTAAGGTTTCGCCGTATTCGGAAATAGTTTTTTTAACGGCTTTATTAATTATCTTTTTTTGTTCACTGGTTAATGAATTGCCCAAAACTCCCATTACTTCGGCTTTAGAAATAACAAAACTATGGCCGATTTTTTTGGCTTTGATTTGGCCTTTTTTGATTTTTTTGAATACGGCAATTCGGCTGATGCCTAAAATTCTAGCCAGTTCAATGACCGTATAATATTGCTTATTTTCCATAAAATTATCATGTTAACCTAGTAGATTCAGGTTAACATATGTTAACCAAGTTGTCAAAACAGAAAATACCTTGATGTTAACAAAAAAAGCCCCCTTTCCCGCCGTAAAGCAGAAAAGAGGGTTTGAAGTTGGGGCCTAGAAGGTCTTTTTGACCTCAAGGTAATTGTTGGACTCGCTTGACTCCGTCACTTGGTTAAGGCTGTCGGCCGTGATTTTCAAAGTCACGGTTTTTGGCACGGACCAAAGTGAAAAACCAAACGAAGTGCTGGCGCCAAGTGACAAGCCCGAGACGTTCTTGGTCAGCGTCTTGTTCATTTCCGGAATTGTGACGCTGATGCGGAACGGACCGCCTGCAGCTTGACCGATGTTTTTGACCGGCACCGAGAAGTTCACCAAACCGAAGAACCAGCGATACGACTGGAAAGTCACTGCGCCGGCAGTCAGATCCGGCAGCTTGGGCACGATTGGCTCACTGACCGTAAACGACGTTGCAGCGCCGTTGTTAGTTTCATCGCTTTCGACAACAGCATTGCCTGAGTCAATAGCCGCAACAACTGTCCAGCTGCCGGCAGTCAGCATGGGCAAGGCAACTGCCAGTGACTGGCTTTGACCAACTGTCAGGGCCGGCACGGAAACCGTGGCCAGCACTGTGCCGCTTGAGGTTTTCACACTCAGCTGGCAGGCGGGTGATGGGGCCAAACCAGAATTGCCGCAAGCCAGGTTCAACTGCGGGCTTTCTGTAGTCAGATATTGGCTTTTGCTCGGCGTCAGGCCGGTGATTATCAGGTCGGACAGAGGCGGCGGCAAAACCGTGACAGTCATGCTGGCGCTATTGTTGCCTTTGTTGCTTTCGGCAACTGTGTTGCCTGAGTCAACGACTGCACTTGCCGTTTGCGCGCCCGGCTCTGTCAGCGAAAACATCTGACTAAAACCGGCATTCACACCGGCCGCGATTGCTGGCAAGCTGATAGTCGCGTTCTGACTGCCAAAAGTCAGAAGCAGCTGGCAAGGTCCGGCATCGGCATTGCCATTATTTGGCACCGTGCCAGACAGCATGACTTGCCCGCCCACGCGCAGTTCGCCTGGCGCAACTTGCAGCGTCACTGACAGATCCGGCCTTAATGGCGGCAGGAAGTTAACCGTCACAGACTCGGCGTTGTCTTGCTCATTCTCTTCTTGGGCAACACCCGTGAAGTCAGCCACTACTATGTAAGTCATCTGCTGCCAGCTTGCCAAAGTGGCAAAGCTGAACTGGCCGCCAAAGCTTTGGCCGCAAGTCAAGGCTGGAACATCCACTGTGCCGCAGACGTTCTGACCCTGGACCAAACCGACTTTTGCCGCTGGCATTTCCGCCTGACCACTGTTGGCAACGGTAAACAGAATCGTCAACTGCTGGCCGGCGTGAATCGGATCGGGCTGGAAGCTGGCGCCGGTGATGACAACATTTGGCTTGAGCGGTTCAAGAACCGTGACCGAAACACTCGCGCCATTATTAGTCTCATTACTCTCGATAATCACGTTGGTTGAATCAACCGTGACAGTCGCGCTCACGACGCCGGCTTGCGTCAGACTGAATGCCTGACTGAAATCAGCGCCGGTGCCTTTGGCAATGGCCGGCAGGTCAATGACTGCCGTTTGATCGCCAAAGGTTAGCGCCAACTGGCAGGTGGCGGCATCAGCCAGGCCGATGTTTGAAGCGACTCCTGACACAATGACTGTCCCGCCGACGCGCAGTTCGCTGGGCGAGACTTGAATCGTTGCGTTCAGATCAGCGGCTGGCCGTTCTTTGACTTGGATAATCACCGAGCCGGTGTTGTCACTTTCGTTATACTCGGCAACGACATTACCCGGGTCAATGAAACCATCAACCTTATAGCTGCCGGCCGGAAGCTGCCCCAAGTCGAAAGTGTGGTAATACACTCCGCCTTGAGTAAGGCCTTCGATTTCATATGTCTGGCTGCTTTGGCCGGCGATGCTGACTGTCAGCGCAAATGGCGTGGTGATATTGATATCGCCGGAGTTGATAATTCCGGCCCGAACCGCGATTGGATCTCCGGCGTAAATTTCCGAAGCAATGGGCTCAAGCGACAGAAACTTCAACTGGGCTTTCAGATCAGCCTCGCTGATGACATTAAGCCAAAGCGTGCTGCTTATGCCTTCGGCCGTCTGGTCAATGACCTGCCAGTCCGTGTTCACCATGCTCTTTGTCGGACAAGTGTGGATTCGGACAAAGCATCGGCCGGCTTCAGGCAATGCAATGCTCGAAGCCAAGTAGAAACCGCTTTCGCCCGGATTCAGGGTATTTGGCGTTGACGAGAAGCTTGAGCAGTCATAGAAACTGCCATCTTCCCGAAAGACAAATCCCCTTGGCCCGTAGAAAGTCACGGGTTGGTCGGTCGGATTGCTTAGATAAACCCGAACCATGATCTGCCGATATTCAATGAAAGGCGGAGTTGACAGCAGTTCGAAATCGCAGTCAAGCCGAAGCGGCGATGATTCAAACTCAATCGGCTCCGGCGGGATTTCGGAAACCACGCTGATACTCACCCGTTCGGACTGAACCCAGCGCCGATCATAGACCTCGGCCCAGACTTCGGCTCGACCGATGCCATTGGCAATACAGTAGCCGTTGTCACCGGAGATGACAAAGACACTTGAGTTGGACGAGAAGAAAAGCACTCGCACCCCGGTCATCTCATTGCCGAACTGGTCAAAGACCTTGGCAATGCCCCAGCCGTCCGTGGCATAAAGCCAGGTCGGCTCGATCTGGATTTGCACCGAGGTCGGCACCGGGTCTTCCGGCGGCGGAGGCGGCGGGGCTGGGTCAGTGGTGATTGTGACGGCATTGCTCCAACCCAAAACCAGCTCGCTGGCCGTAACCGCTGCCAGCTGATAGGTATAGCCGTGACTCGGCTCCAGAGGATAATCACCCCATTGGCTAAAACCACTAACCAGTTTGGCGATTCTGACTCCGTCACGAAACAGCCAGAGAAACGGCGCATACGGGTAAGCCGTGTTTTGCCACTGGAGAAACGCCGAGTTGTAGCCGTCAGGAGCACCTTGCAGGGTAAAGCTGCCGGGATTTCCCGGACCGGTAATGGTCACGACATTGGAAGCATCAAGCGCGCCAGTGCTGTTTGACATGGCAACGACCTGATATTGCCGCGTGCTGCCAGTCGGCAGGCCCGCTTCGGTAAATTCCAAAAGCGTGGTTTGGCCGATCTCGGTGCCATTGGCAAAAACAGCATAGTAGTCACACGCCGGACCACCCAGCCATTCAATGGTATTGTGGTTTTCCGACATCGGTTTGCCCGTCAGCGTCAGAGCGGAGAATTCACCGGTTGGCTCGAAGACCTCAACTAGTGTACCATCCAGACGGTGAAGTTCTACACTGCCTGATTTGCAGTACCCGTTTTGGAAGCACTGCTGACCGTTAATGAAGTCACTGGTCGGACAGCCTAAGACTGTACCATCATCCATCGGCATATCCGGACCATAGCGCTGGCAACCGCGAGTACTGTCCCAACGTCCGTAGCGGTAGAACTCCCAGTATTTACCGGAAATCAGATAGGCCTGGCTGCCCAAGAGCGGATCATACATGATGATTGACTCTTCGCCTCGGGCGTTTCTGAAGTTCTGGCAGATATAGATCCAGGGCTCCCAGTTGTGAACAAAGACACCACCGCCGTCATCGATCGGCCAACCGATTTTTCCCATGTCCGGAGAACACTGGTAGCCGTTTATCCGATCGTAGCAGTCTTTGATGTGCTGGTCGAACCTTTGACCGTCGTCGTAGCGCCCGATAACGGAGAAACTGGGGTAGCGAAGCCAACCTTGCACGGTGTAGTTACTCAACCGCGGGCCTGGTTCCATGTGCCAAGTGCCGTCCGGTCGTTTGTTTATCGGCAATTCTCGAAATGGACTGGGATACAAAATGTTTTGTTCAAACACTTCAATCTCGTTTTCCATCACCCGGGAGACAATGGCAACGTGGCCATAGGTACCACCCCACCAGACAACGAAGTCACCAACTTGCGGTTGGACGATACTACTATCGTTGGCAATGGGGAGGTAGCCTGACTCTTGAGGCAACAATGACCACATGTTGGCCCCAGAGCCAACTTCGTAATCAATTACCTCATGATACTGGGCGGCAAATTGTTTAACGAGGTGTACGCACTGATATACACCACAACCGCTCTCGACGTAATCCCCATTGGATTTCGCTTGGATTCCCATAAACGCACCAATGGGATTACCGTAATTTGGATCGTTATTTGGTGGACAATCGGCTGCACAAAATATACCAATTGACCAACACACAACCAAAATCAACGCTAATGTACGCATGACTTTACCCTTTCTTTGTTGTCAAGGTTCCCGTTGCTTTTTCCTGCCACCATGGCGGAAAAAATAAGCTCTCAACCTAGAGAGCTTCTCAAAAAATAAACATAGCTTCGTGTTTAGAGAAACTCTCTAAGACTTGCGCTATGTTGGGGTGAATAATTTATTTTATTTAATAGAATTTTAAAGTGTTTAAAATATTTTTAAATTCTTGATATGCCTCAGATGATTCAGAAAAATCCATAAATGAACTATACACTACATATATGTACCCATTATTCTCAACGATCATATGATTGTAGTCATATTTTTCGGCTATCTGCCCATTATTTAATATTATTTTTTTGTTAATCAAATTATTATTATCTATAATTTTCTTTTTATATTCCTTACTTAAAACAGATATGACAAAAACTGTTTCTTGATGCTTATTAACACCCCACTCCAACTTAAAATCATTATCACCTTTACTGTTTTGCCATATATTGTAATATTGATCGGTTAAATAATAATGCGGATATTTAAACTCAAATCCATACTCCTCATTCCTATAAGTCTGCCAATCCGAAGTATCAATTTCTTCAGTGGTAGTTGCAACTGAAATATTGGTATAAATATTTTGGTTTTCATGGCCCACAGGAGTAACCGGCTGTTTGCCACAGCCAAACAACCCTAGCCCTAAAACCAGAATAAAAATTCCTAAGACAAATTGTTTCTTTCCAAATCCAACCATAAGCTTTTTTGATATAAAATAAAGCGCTGGATGCGCTATATTGATTTGGACTTTGTTTTCTACTTTCATTTTACCACCCTCAAAAACTATGTCAATAGTCTGTATAAGTCTGAAAAACATAGCCTAAAAAAAATCAGAAATACTGCTAATTATTTTCAATCATTTCCTCCACTTTTTGCTTAGCTTCATCTAGTAATCCTTTGGCTTTTTTTCTGGCAACAAACGATTCCCGAATCAGTGAAGTTATTTTTTCTTGAACTGGTTTTGCTAAAATCGGAATCATAACCTGCTTGATTTGTTCGGGTTTCCAATGCTTAATTACCGAACCGCCGGCATCTCTTTCGGCCTGCATTTGTCCAACCACGGAATTTAAGCATAAAGCTAAATATTCATCCTCAACTGATTTATTTTTTATTTTTAATCTTAAAACGCCGCCAGAGACAATACTATCAATATCCTCTTTTAAAACATAGGTAACCCCGGGTGATGCGTCTTTAGTTAATAAAATCTCCCCTTTCTTTGGTTGAAAATCATTTTTCAATTTTTGATACAATTCTTCGCTCAAACATTTCTGATTATTGTCATCAATTCCGTACTTAGATAGGCTACTGACGCGGATGAACTGCTTGCCTTGCTCTAAATATTCTTCCGCTCCCGGCTCAATGCCTTTTTTTATACTAACCAATTCGCCAAGCGGCTTGGCTATTTTTTTAATTTTATCAATTAATTTATTAACATCCGAATTAAAATACTCCGCATCCAGCCGCGCAACTTCCTTGACTTCAGAAAAATTTACAATGGTAAATAAACTATCACTTTGGTTGCCAAAATTTTCCAAATCTAAATCCTCAAAAAGTAAACTTTCGGCCTGAGAATAAAGAGCTTTTGAAACCTCGAGATTTCGCCACGATTCATTAGATAATTTTTCAATTTCTTTTTGGAAAATCGATGGTAAAATAGCAATCCGTATCTGTTTAAGTTCTTCCGCATTAACATTTGCTTGATTTACAGCTCGCCTTCTAAATTTTCTTATTTGTTTTAGGCCAAAATTAGAATTTAAAAAAATATTAAGGTAATCAGGTAAAATAATTGAATCTTTCTTTAACCTTAATTTTATGAGGTAAGATGCAAAGACTGCTTTTATATTTAACTTAAATATTCCCGTCCTACCGACGAACTCTTCTGAATTTACCCTGTTAAATAATACATCATTTTTATCTAACTTAAATGTTCTAAATAAATTATCAGGGATATCGGCATATCTTACCTCATCATCGAATAAAAAGGCATCCTTGATATCATCCATCTTTAATATTGGATATCCAATCCCTTTATTATTCATTGCTCGAGATATGCCATATTGGCACATTTCAAAAAAATCACCAATTGGCTGCCACTTACCTTTTGAAAAATCAATAAAGTACTCTGGCTGATAATACTCCGCATCCAGCCGCTTGGCGCCTTCAAGTTGAGATTTTTTAATTATGGAGTACATCATTATTTTTAGTTCCCTCTGATTCTAATAATTCTAAACCTTTTATTTGTGGCATTGATTGTCCTATTCTACCAGTAACAGAACCTACTATTCCTCCTGTCGTTAGAAATAATTTTTGAATCTGGGCTTCTCTAATTTTCCAATTTTTTTCAAAAACTGTTCTTTCTCTAATAATTTGCCCGTGCATCTCTTTGTAAATCTCAACTATTGCTTCAACTTGTTGTCGAAACTCAAGACTGATTATATATTCATAAAGCAATTCTGACTTTTCGGTTCTATTTTGAGAAACAAATTTTTCTTTAGCAACCTCAATAAGCCTCTGGCGCATCATTTCGGCCAAAGGTAAAACCATCTGAGAACTACAAATCCAGACTCCTTCCCTTAATAAAAGGATCAAATTTTCACCTTTAGGAAAAGTCTGCGTAACGATAATCGGGATATTAGCTTTTTCTGCTCTCAGGTCGTCTTTCAACTTAGTCAACCATTCATCTTTCCACCCTTGAGTACGTTTAGATTCCCACAATATTACCCCGCAAGTATTACCTAACTGTGTTTTTATTATCTGTCGTACATCTGCGCCCTTTATTCCTTTACCCACGGGCTCAATAGCATCGAGCGGAAAAGCACGGCGTAATACTTCTTCTAAATCTAGCTCTTGAACCTCTCCTTGCAATTGTTGTGAACTTTGGTTGGCTTTCCGCTGAGCATTTTCTAAAGACCTTTTTAAATCTTCTATAATTTTGTCCTTTTGTCTATCTCTTAGTCTATTCTGATCCATCACTTCAGCCAAAGCTTTTTCTCTAATTTCTTTTTTTGCATCATCAATCTCGCGCTGTTTTGTCACCGCTAAAAGCCGTTTTTCTTCTTCGAGTTTGTCTTTCCCTTTTCGTAATTCGAGCTCTTGGTTTTTAAAATCTTCTATCAAAACATTTTTACTTGCCAACTGTTCATTTAATAAATTTAGCTCCCTAGCACTTTCATTTTTTGCCTTTATCATGGCTTCTTCTTTAAGTTTTCCTAATTCATTTTTTGTTCGTTCTTTAACTAATTTATCGACTTCTTCTTTTGATTTTTCAATCTTAGATATTTCTTCCTTTAGCTTGTTTTCTTTTTGCTGCAGCTCTTTACTCTTTTTTCCATACTCTGACTCATACTCACGTTTTATTTGTTCTTTGATCTGTGAGGATAAAGCCTCTGTTAAAGGAATTTCATTTTTACACTTCGGACAAATTATTGTTTGATCTTGCATATATTTTAGTTGGCTATTTATTTCTCACTAAAAATTTATTTGTCCCTAAAACTCAAATCTCTGCTCTTTGGCAAATTTTACAAAACATTCAGCGATTTCATCCAAATCGTGATCCAAAACCTTCTTACCTAAAGCATCATAAATAATGCCGCCTTCTTTGTCTTTTTTATAAACATAATCGCCGGAATTGTCTTTGCCGGATTTTTTGGAAACTGCCATAAAGATAGAATAATTAGCAAGCAGTTTCTCTTTTTCAGCCCATTTATATAAAAATAAAACTGAAGTTTTGGTGCCAGTGTGGGGTTTAAAAGTATTACCGTGCAATCCAACTATTGCAAAAATTTTAGCCTTATCAAATAAATAATCTCGGACATACTCCATATTGGTATTATTTAAAACGCCCTGCGGCAAAACCACTGCCATTCGGCCACCGGGCTTGATAAAATCCAACGACCGCTCAATAAACAGAATATGCCGTTCCATTTTGTTGCGCAGCTTGCCTTTGTCATTTTTTGCCAGCTCATATTCTCTTAGCAGCGAGTTTTCGTGTAATTCTCCGGCAAAGGGCGGATTGGACAGTAAAATATCAAAATCAAAATATTTGAAATTATTCTTGTTGAAATTGTCCTGATCGTAATCTTCAAACTTCTTTAGGAGGTGTCGAAGTTCGCCTCTGGCATTTTCTTTCTCGCCCTCATCGCCTTGCCATTCTTTAGTATTCAATGAATTGAGGTTCAAAATGTGCGACTTGCCGTCGCCGGCAATTAACATTAAAGCCCGGGCAATTTTTACCGATTTTTCATCAAAATCAATGCCAAAAATATATTTGCGGGCATAATCGATTTTGGCCGATTTATCTGCTGATTTTAAATAATTGTTCCAGACATATTGCATCGCTTGAATCAAAAATCCACCCGAACCGCACGCCGGGTCAATAATATATTCATCGGCCTTAGGGTTTAGTATCTTAACTGCCATATTAATGACATGGCGAGGCGTGAAATATTGGCCCTTTTTGCTTTTGGCCACATCCGGAAGCAAATATTCAAAAGCTGCATCAATCACTTCCAGGCTGGCTTCTAATAATTTAATTTTTTCAAATTCTGAAACACAAATAGATAAATGTCCAGGGTTCAAATCAATTTTTTCATAAGGATAAAAAATTCCCGGCCATTCCTTGATGGCGCCTTGAAATAATCGGTTGATATTATCATAGGTGATATTTGGATCTTTGGACTGCCGAAAATACAATTCATTTTCCGGTCTTTTTTTTGCTTCCTTTTCGTCATACAGTTTGGCATAAATCAACTTAAAAATCTCATTGAAAGAATCCCTGCCGGAACCGGCCAAAACCAGCTCTTCAAGAATTTTCAAAATTTTAACCAAATCATAATGCCGATCAAGATCGTTGAGGGTGAGCTTTTGCTCAATGACATCATCAATTGTCTGATCAGCTCGCGGTAAATCGCGCAAAGTTTGAAATTCTCTGGGATAAGGACGATACAAAACGACCTTATCCACGCCGTTACTCCAAACGCCAACTGGTGCACCTTCGGAATTGATGTAGGTCTTTAATTGATCAAGTCCTTTTTCCACGGTCGGATTTTTTGTTTCAATAATTATTCGCGGCGTGATTTTATCAGGCTCATAAACAATAATATCGGCGGCCTTAGCATGAATTTCGTGGCCAAAACGAATATCTTTTTCAATATCAATTCTTTCCAAAGGATAGCTATAATACTTAACTAATTTGTGCAGCCAGAGCTGACGGATTATTTCTTCTGGCTTGGAAAGGTTTTTTTCTTCATTATAAAGCAAGACATCCTTATCTCGTTTTAAACACTTAATATAAAATTTACCTTTCTCTTTCTCAAAAATATCTAACGCTTCTTCTAAATTCAATCCTTCAAACTCTTTAAGACCATATTGAACCGCCGGATCACGAAAAATTTTATTAAGAATTGTACTAAGATTTTTTGGCATATTGATTATTGATTAAGCCGAGAAACGGCGCTTAAATTGGCAATCACTTTGCCATCAAAATAAGTATCTTCAAAAATTGGGATATTTTTATAAGCGGGATTTTCCGGTTTCAAATAAGCCCGGCCATTTTCCGCAATAAATTTTTTAATGGTTGTACCGTCATCGTTTCTGGCTACAACGATATCGCCCGAGCGAAACTCTTTTTCTTCTTTAATTAATAAAATATCCCCGTCCATAATTCCGGCATTAATCATGCTATCACCATGAACTTGGATTGCAAATAATTTATCGCCTGCTTGCTTAACTTTTTCGTTAGCTAAGACTTGCCCGGGAAGGGTCAACCAATTGCTAAAGGCATTATCAAAAGATGCGATAAAGGGACCGGTAGCACTAATGCCAACAACTGGCACTAGTTGATCTTTCCCTAAAATCCTAAAGCCTAATGGTAAAATTTTAATTCCACGAGCCTGGCCATCTTCACGCTTAATATAGCCGTTTCTTTCCAAGACATTCAAAAAATTCAAAACTGATTGATTGGAGACAACCCCCAGTTTTTCTTTTAAATCAGCAATGGTTGGCGGAAAACCTGACTCCTTGATATTTTGATAGATAGTTTCAAGAACTTTTTGTTGTTTTTCTGTAATATTTTGTCCCATATTTATATGATATATGACCTTTTGGTCTATGTCAATAATAAAAAAATGGCTTTAATTAGCCATTGATTATATTTGTTGATAAAATTAATTTTGAGAGTAAAAACTTGGTAAAATTTTTCAATTTATTAAAACCTTTATCAAAGAAAATTTAAGTTGATTCGTTGATGGTTCGACCTAAAAAAGAGCTGACCCAATTACAAGCTTGCTTTAAAGTCAATAATTTTTCCGTATTTCCCAGACTCATAACTAAATAAATTTTAATACTTTATCTGATTTTTAAATACGGATAAAATTGCATCTCACTCATAAATTTTTTATCAACAATCTGCTTGCTTATCGCATCCCGAATTGCGCCAATTGCCTCAATATCCCAATCAATTTTTTTCGATGGCGGAATAAATTTTTGCATCAATTCAAAAATTTGATTGTCGACAAAATCCTGCTGATTAATTTGATGTTTCGTTAACTTAACCATAAATTTTATTTTTATCCTTACCTCTTAATTTTCCCTCTTTTTCACCCAAAAGTCAAACTAAATTATGTTTTTCGGCAGCTGGTTATTTTTTTACTAAAGCCAATCGGCCAATTAAAAAGGCGGTTCTTCTGGCTCATTTGGCTGACCGACCAAATCATTACCCGACCAAAAATTTTCATCCTCGTAATCCCAGTGGTAATGCTGAAAAAAATCAAACGGCAAATCCAAATATTTCTTGGTTTTTATTGATTTTTTTGCTGTTTCAATCCATTTTTTTTCATAATCAATGTCGTCCTCAATTTCTTGCAAACGGCCTAAAACAGTTTGGTAGTAATCTTCACTGAAACAATACTGCCAGTCTTTTTGCTTGGCTTTGGGTAAGCTCTTAAGCAACTTTTGGTGGACAGCTCTTTCCAAATCCAATTTTTCCAATTCAAATTTAGCGGCGCTGGCTTTACATTCTGAATCCATGATTAAGCGGTCTTCTCGGTCATTTATTATTTTTGCCAATAAAAGGTCTTTTTTCTCTTGGTCATTATTCGGGGAATAATAAAAAAATTCTGCCTCATCCTTGGCGATTTTTGCTGTTGCTTCCAAATCTTTGCTTTTAGTTGTTTGGATAAAATCAGAAATTTTTTTAATGCTTTTTTGGGTGCCTTGATGCGCCAAAGCAATTAATTCGCCTGTTTTTTTGTTATGATTTTTGGTAGTTTCATTTTTTATTTTAGATCTCTTATTTTTAGCCATAAATTTTAATTGGTTTTTAAATTATCAAAAATAGTGACTTCGCTATCTTTATATTCACCAATTTCACAGCCATCAAAAATAAAATGATCACCATCTTGGAAAAACCAAAGGGAAAACTTATTGTCTAAAAATAGAATAAATCCACGATTGGCACCGGCCAAAGGTTGAATACCAATTTTTTGGCAGTCACGGAACAACTTATCGGCATAATCCAGCTTTTTTGAGTCAATTCCTTGCTGCCGGGCAGCGGACTTCAAAAAAATCTTTGGTAAAAATTTAATAAATAATTCAGTTGGACGATTAATTTTCATAATACTTAATTTAAAAACGCCCGGAAATGTGCGCTATATTCTTAGTTTTTATAACTTCCGTGCCTTTTGTTTTAAAAACTTTTATCGAGAGCTTAAGGCTCAGCCCCATTACCTTCTTAAAAAGTTTTACCCAAGTTTAGGCTCAACATAGCCCGCTTCGACTCGCATCTTTAGTAACTCAGTCGAAGCGAGGCAAGCCCGCTTCGACTCGCTTGCCTCAATACTTAACCGACGAAGCGAGGCAAGCCCGAAAAGCTCTAAAAAACTATTATCAGGGTCCAAGGCTCAACATAGCGCGAAAAGCTCTAAGACCCTGATAGTAATTCATTCGAGCGATGGCCGCAATAATTTGCATTCAATGGCTTCGCCGTCAGGTGCTTGAACAATAACTCGCTTGGGATAACTATGGCCAAAAATCGCCCGGGCCAGTGGCGCCAGAAAAGAGATTTTACCCTGTCTTGGGTCAGGTTGAGGAATATCAACAATTTCCAGCTCCCGAATAGCACCGTCAAGGGCGACTAAAACTTTGTCACCAATTGTAATTTTTTCAGACTTTTTGAACATAGCGCGATCTTTTTAAGACTTAAAACATGAAATATGAAACTTAAAACATTTTCAGGTTTCAGGTTTCAGGTTTTAAACAGCAGACTTATCCCCAGCTTATTGCGACGGCGGCATTAATCGACGGCGGTAGATGATTTTTTAAAAAAATTCACCCCGAGTTGAAGTTGGGTGAAAGATTTTCAATGTCCCGTTTTAATTTTTGGTTTTTGCGACGGCGCTAGCTATTGCGACGGCTTTATTCTTAGTATTAATCTTAGCATATTGAATCATGATGTCAATAGTTTTAATCACTTAATCTTTTTTAACGAACTTTTGATATTCCTCATCTTGGTCAATTAACTTTTCAATCAATTCCCGCAAGAAATCCGCTTTGGAAACTTTACTGTTATGAGTCTTCCATTGTAAAAACCGTTCGATCCGAGAGTTGATCCTTAAAGTGAATTTAATGGTCGGCGCTTCCCGGCCTTCGCCTTTTTCCACGGTCTGTAAAAAATCCAAAATGATCTTTTCCAGATTTTTATCAATATAATACTGAAGCTGTAAAAATTTAGCCGTGCTTTTATCTTTTTGCAAATGAAGCAAATTTTTATTGATCAGCTTTCCTTTTTCCGAAAGATAAAGAATCGACTTGTGGTGCGCCAAAGCGATAGCGATCAGATAGCCGCTTTCTGCCAGCGGCCTGCTTCCTTCGATGATTAAAGCATCCATTTTTTCCAAAAGCACTTCCCCGGCCTGATTAATTTTTTCCAAATCCTGATTGGAAAAACCGGCGATATTTTTATCGACTAAATTGCTCATTACCAAAACTCCGGCCTGACTTAAAATATCAATTATTTTGGAAAACCGGCTTTGCAAGTTTTCCGGCGCTTGATTGTCAGCCGCAAAATATAGGCGCATTGAAGTTTATAAGTTACTAAGTTTAATTTTTATGATAATTAACCCTCTAATACATTATTTCTCCGGCGATGTCTTTTAATATTAATTCTTTTATCTTTGAAACATTCTTGGTCTGCGCCACAGCCCACATAAATTTTGTCACTGTTGTTTCCCAAGTCAAATTATTAACCACTAAAATATTCTTGGGCACTAAAACCGTGGCGGAAATTTTCTTTGACCAAATCACTACCGGGATATCCGGCGTAATTTTTTCCAAAAGAAAAATCAAATCTTCGGGCAAGGTTTGATAAATATTGGCGTTGACTATAATTCCTTCTTTGTCACCGACTTGCTTGGCCAGGACTTTGGGGCTTAAAAACGGACTAAGCTGGATTATTTCGATTTTATCGCTTAACTTGTCAAAAAATTTTACTTTGCCACTGTTTTGCAAAGCCGCTTTTTCAAAAATTCGGATACTGAAATCAATCCGGCCCAAAATACTTGAAGCGGGCGCAGTAAAAACATTTAACGATTCCTCCAGCGAACGGCTGGCTTGATTGGCGCGTAAAAGCCGGTTGCCAAACATCAGGCATACTTCGGTGATGGCATAATTGGCGCTTTGAACCGAATTAATCAGGTTAGCCCGGATTTCCAGTTTCCTGATATCGGCCGGGTTGGATTGGCTGCCGGTAAAAATAACGGGTTTGTTCAAGTTTTGCAGCAAAAACGAAAGGGCTGAAGCCGTATAAAGCAAATTATCAACGCCGTGCAAAACTACAAAACCATCGGCTGAATCCAAGCGGCTGTAAATCTCTTTGGTCAGTCTCAGCCACAGGCCGGGCGTGACATCGGCGCCGGCTTTTTTAAAAAGCAAAACCGGCTCAATATCGGCGATAATACTGAGTTCTTTGGTCTGGTCAAGCCAATCTTTGGGCTGCAGGCCAAAAGGCTGGCTGGCCACCATTAAATAGATTTTTTTGCGGTCAGAAACCATAAACGAGGCGACGGCGCTAATAAATAGCCGTCTATATCTATTTTACAATTTTCTTAATAAAAAAACAACCACAGGAAATGTGGCGTTGGTAAAATCTTTAAAGGTATTTATAGCAAACCGCCGTGATAATCAAGCTGATACACTGCCTGGCCATTGAACTGAATAGTTTCATGGCCCCGAAATTTTTTAATATTACCTTCAGCTTTATTAAAATATTCAAACTCCCCTTCGCCAAAATGGCTTGGGCCGCGGAAAGGCCGGCCGATTGTGACATGCCTCAAGGCTTTTTTTAAAAATTCATAAACTATTTGCGGCTCAAGAGCTAAGTCAGTCACTTCGCCTTGGTAAACCATTTCCCAGGCGGGCTGGCCCAAAAAGAAAACCGTTTCCTTGCCTTTAAAAGGATTAAAGCCGGAATAAATATCGAGGTAGCGAAAACCATTTTGCTCAAATTCAAACATTTTTCTGCCATCGGGCAGAATCGTTCTTTTGGCCCTATCACCAATATCTTGGGCTTCATCACGGGGCAAATCGCTTTGGGCAAAGCTGCCAATTTTGGCCGAAACCAAAAAATCAGCCAGTTGATTTAAATCCATACTCATCTATTTTAACATATTTTCTAATCAGCCACTACTTACAGTTTCTTACATTGCCAAAAGCCGAAATATCTGCTAAATTTAAGATATGATTTACGAATCATTAGAGTTTAAATAACAGCAAAAGATTAGCCGCGTGTTTTTGATTTACAGGCGGTTTTTTGTTTGCTAGACTTAATTTACAAACCTAACTTCCTAATTCATAAATACTATGAAATACGAACAACTCCCCAAGCAAGACCCGCAAATAACTGAACTGATTCGCCAAGAGATTGGTCGGCAAAAAAATGGCTTGGTCATGATTCCTTCGGAAAACTATGCGTCGGTGGCCACCCTTGAAGCAATGGCGACTGTGCTTTCCAATAAATATGCCGAGGGCTATCCGCGAAAACGTTATTATACCGGCAATGAATTTATTGATCAAATCGAACAGCTTTGCATTGACCGAGCAAAAAAACTTTTTAATGCCGAGCACGCCAATGTCCAGCCCAATGCCGGCAGCCCGGCCAATATCGCCATATACCTTGCGACCTTAAAACCAGGCGACAAAGTCATGGGGATGAAACTCGATCAAGGCGGCCACCTGACTCATGGCCATCCGGTTAATTTATCCGGCCAACTTTATAATTTTGTCCAATATGGCGTCAGAAAGGATACGGAATTAATCGATCTGGATGAAATCCGCCAAATCGCTTTGAAGGAAAAACCAAAAATGATTGTTACCGGCGCCACGGCCTATCCCCGAATTTTTGATTTTAAAGCTTTCCGGAAAATCTGTGATGAAGTGGGTGCCGTGCTTTTGGCCGACATTTCTCATTTTGTCGGCTTATGCCTTTCAGGTGACCATCCGCACCCGTTTCCGGAAGCTGATTTTGTAATGACTACCACTCACAAAACTTTGCGGGGGCCGAGAAGCGCCATAATTTTATGCAAGGAAGAATATGCCAAAGCCATTGATAAAGCAGTTTTCCCCGGCACCCAAGGCGGCCCGCTGGAACACATTATTGCCGCCAAAGCCGTCTGTTTTGCCGAAGCCGATACTCAAGAATTCAAACAATATGCTCACCAAATTGTCCTTAACGCCAAAGCCTTGGCTAAAACTCTCTTGGATGAAGGCATCCAGCTGGTTTCTGGCGGTACTGACAACCATTTGATGCTAATCAAATGCGCCCCTTTGGGAATTACTGGCCGAGTGGGCTCAGAAGCCTTAGCTCAAGGTGGTATTTACACTAATCGCAACACTGTTCCTTATGATACCGGCTCGGCTTTTGAACCAACCGGCATCAGGCTGGGCACCCCGGCTTTGACCACCCGCGGCATGAAAGAAGAACAAATGGCAACCATTGGTAAAATCATTGCCAAAGTCTTAAAAAATATCAATGATGAGAAAGTTAAAAATGAATTAAAAGATACCGTCGCCCAGTTGGCAAAGGAGTTTCCGGTATATGAAGGGATGACTATTTAGGCGGGATAAATTTTCAGTAAGATAGGCAAGATAAATATTTAATTACACCAATCAACATAGCGCTAATTATGTCTGCTCAACTAATCGACGGAAAAGCTTTAGCCGAACAAACTTTGCTTTGGCTTAAAAGCCAGATTGCCCAGCTGACCCAACCGCCGGGTTTAGCCGTGATTTTAATTGGCGACGATCCGGCATCAAAGCTTTATGTCCGTAATAAAAAATTAGCCGCAGAAAAAATCGGCATTACTTTTCACAGTTATTTCTGCGGCGGGGCCTGCCTGCCTGATGTATCCGAAAAAGAAATTTTGGAAACAATTGATTTTTTAAATAATGACCCAACTATCGACGGCATTATTGTCCAGCTGCCGATTCCCAAAAAATTTGATACCCAAAAAATAATCAACCGGATTAATCCGGAAAAAGACGTCGATGGCTTTCATCCCAAAAACCAAAAAGAATTTATGGCCGGCCAGCCAACTTTAGTTCCGCCTTTAATTCAGGCGGTCAGCGCCGCTTTAACGGCAACTCAAGAAAATTTAAAAAATAAAAATACAATCATTATTTCTAAAAATCCGATTTTTAGCGAACCGCTAAAAAAATATCTCTTTGACCAGGGGCTGAAAACAAAAGTTATTGAGCCTAACCAGGGCTTAGCTAATGAAACCAAAAAAGCCGACGTTCTAATTACCATTATTGGCCAAAAACATCTGATTAAAAAAACCATGGTCAAACCGGATGCAATTGTTATTGATGCCGGCACAAACTTAGTCAGTGAAAATAAATGGACTGGCGATGTTGATCCTAAAGTGGCGGCTGTGGCAGGATTTTTAACGCCGGTGCCAGGCGGGATCGGCCCGCTGACAGTTGCCTTTTTACTAGCTAACACTTGTCAATTAGCTAAAAATAAAAACCGCTTGTCATAGCGGCTGAAGTAAAAAAGGGGGAGAGTCCGGGTAGCAGAGATACTACCTTGAGTCGGACTCTCCTGGAGGAGGGAAACAGTTGCCTTGTTGTGGCAAGCTGTCCATAGCCGCGGCCCTGTGCAGGGACAACCGCGGATTATGGCAATATTGTTTCCAACAATAAAAATGATAGATTAAAAAATAGTATCTGTCAAGGGTATAAGGCTTGGCTTTTAATTATAAATAAAACTTGGCAAAAAAAATCAACCTTCTCTGAATCAATTCAAAGGGCTTGATTATTTAAGCCTTTTACGCTAAGATTGATACAAAATTATTAATAATTAAAATCTATGAACAAAAGAAACATTCTTATTGTTATCTCGGCAATGGCAATTTTGGCAATGGCCAGCCCGGCCATGGCGGCGGTCCAAAAGCCAAACAACTGGTGGGTCCAGCCGTTTGAAAAAATCTGGAACGCCTTACTTGACTTGCAAAATCAGATTAGCCACATTCAGCTAATTCCGGGTCCAAAAGGTGATACTGGCCCAGCCGGACCACAAGGCATTCAAGGCGAGGTTGGACCAATGGGTCCAGCCGGACCACAAGGTTCGCAGGGAATTCAAGGTGAAGTCGGCCCAATGGGTCCTCAAGGTCCCCAGGGGCCAGCCGGCAATCCAACCGGCGGCATTTCTGGCTATGAAGTCATTGAAGTGATTAATACAACCAGTATTGGTCCGGGGATGAATGCTAATGCTTATGCCCCCTGCCCAGCCGGTAAAAAAGTTTTGGGCGGCGGTGCTGGCGTTAATAATCCAGGGTTGCATCTCTATGACAGCTACCCAACCGGCAGCGCCAATACCGGCTGGATTGTCTGGTATAATAATCCAAGTTCAGCTACCACTTCGGGCACAATTGAAGTCAAAGCGATTTGCGCTCAAGTTGACTAAATCAGATTTCACAAACATTTCAAAACAGTCCTATTGCTTGTTTGCAACAGGACTGTTTTTTATATTCTAAAGATTTTTTATTGGCTGCAATTTCCCAAAACGGTTCCAGTATTGTTACTATAATCCGGATCATCTTTCAAAGATTTGTTGGCGTCATAAACAAATCTGAATTGTTCGCATTCGGCATTGCTTAAATTAAAATCATATGTAATTGATTCACCGACATTCAAAGCTATCAGGGAACAATACCATTGAATTTGACTTTGTCCCCAGAAATAAGCGATAGTTGTACATGAGCCGTTGCCGATATCATAATGAGAAACGCCAAGCGCTGTTCCGACATTGGTAATAGTCACATAGGCAACAATTGAATCACCTTGCTTATACGTGTCGGGCACAAGCTTGACTTCAGTGACCGCAAAATCAGCTGCCAGCTTAAGTTCGGGAATATTTGCCTTGGTGACTAAAAAGGAATACCAGGGTCTTTTAACTTTAGCGATGGAATTGTCGGCACCGTTGGCAGTCACTTCGGAATTTATGGTCCAGGGAATAAAGCCAAACAATTTAACCGGCTCTTTGACTTTTACATCATATATTGGTTTTCCATCTTCCACCCGTAAGCTTACATCCTGGATTTCAATGCCCTGATTTTTATTTTTCAAACCTTTCTCGATTCCCCGGTAAAAACCATCCGGATTTTGAGCCAAGCTGATATCGCCTGATGGACCGGCCAAAACTATTTTACCGTCCTGAACCGTAAAATCTGATTTGACGGTTACCGTGCCTTCACCGTTTCCTTTATCAAAATTTAAAAGCGCATTGTTATTAAGCATTTTCACTTTAACCAAAGTTGGGGCAGAAGAACTGGCGTTTCTTAATTTGACTTCAACCACCGGCGTTTTGTTGACAACTGAAGAAAAATCCAAAGTGCTGGTGGCAATAGTAATTTTATTGCCGACTAACAGAAATTTTATGTTCTCTGCGTCAAGGCCCAAAGTGGTGCCAGTCGCGCTTTGATCACTGGATTCTTCAAACTTCAATAAATTACCATTACCTGATTTCTCACCTTTAATGTCAAACCCTTGCAATTTGCCGCTCATTACCTGCTGAGCCTGGCCGGGAGCAAGGTTGCCCACCCAGTTTAATAATTCAGTCACATTAACGCCGGGCAGTGGCAGTTCTGGCTGCGGATTTAGACTAACCTTGGCTAATGCATTGCCAATCGCATTACCGATCGCATTACCCTGAAGGCCGGGCGGATCCGGCTGCGGGCTTAAGGAATTAATATTATCTTGGCATTTTGACCAGGTTACTTCGTCATCGATTTTATTGGCGCCAAAACATTTTATTATCGCCGGAACAACTTTGGCCGCGCCCTCGGACAAATATTTTTCCTGGCATTTATTCCAGGTCACTTCATCATCAATTTGAGCCGCTCCATTTTTATAATCAATGACGCATTTTTTTATTAAAGAAAAAATTTTACTGGGCGGATCAGGTTCAATTATTTTATTGGCTTGCGGGGGATCGGGATCAATAACCTGATTTTCGGACGGCGGAAGCTGAGGATTAATGCCATCTTCCTCTTCAGGCGCTGACAGGTCAAGCTCAACCGGAGCCGGTATATTGATATTAGTATTAACATTCAAATTTGCCGCCGGTTGGTCTGGTACAGCGTTTATCGTCCGCAAGTTGGGATTAAAATTTAAGGCTGATGCAAAAACCGACACTGGCGCTATCAATAGGCCGATAAGAGCGAAAAGAGTTAGCAATTTATTAATTTGTTTCATACTTTTGTCACTAATTTATTTATTATTTTTTATATTAATTATCCTGTATTATCCCGTATTAATTCTACCACTTTAGGCTTAATGACTCAAATAAAAAAGACGGGCGGCAATGCACCACGTCTTTTACAATAGCGAAAGATCGGACAATACTTTCTCGTAGCCGGGAATTTCCACCACTTGTATTGGCGAAAGCTGACGTTGACGCCAAACCTCATGCAAAAGCCTTAAATATTCAGCCAATTGATCCGGCGACATCTTCCCGGCTTGGCAAAGCGCGGATAAACGTTCAAGCGGTCGGGAGAGGTAAATGGTCACCTCGGTCCGATGCGGCACCAAAAAGCCATGCCATTTCCGCCACTGCCAGCCCGGAAATTTTTTGCCCTTGGGCCAAACCTTACCGCTGCCATCATCGCTGGCAAAGACCAGGAGTGGCTCAGCTTCATCCAGCATCAGGCCAACACCCCTATCAACATGTGGCAAACCTTGCTGTCCTGGTTCATTGCGAGTACCAGCGGCAAAATTCAGGACCACGCAGTTATCATGATATCGGAGGTAATGGATAACTGAATGGAGTACCTGACGGCGTCCGGCTTTGTTATCCTTGGGTGGAACACCAAAGATATTGAAGCGGAGGGTGAATACCCACCAAAAAGGTTTATAGGTATTTTTGGCCAGCACTCCCGGCACCATTGATATTTTGCCTGGCCTTAATACCCAGGGCCAAAAGACCGCAAATAACAGTACGAAGATCCCAATAATTGATGGATGGTCTGCTACCAGCATCACCCGGCCGCAATGCGGAAAGTTTTGCTGTCCGTATACCTTGACCTTGCAGTAGATCCTGGTGAAAGGATAAAACAGCAAGACAAAAGCAATCACCAACAACCTATCCAGCCACCAAAAAACTAGGACCCGACCTAGCCACGATAGTATCTGTTTCATTGGATACTCTCCTTTCCAATGGATGAAAGTGAAAGACCAGTTGTATTCTTCCTATCTTAATACAAAAAAATAGCCTTGGCAAGGCAAGACTATTTTTATATTAAAATCAGATGAAAGATTAAACCATGGGTTTTTTAGGCGAAGCCGGCGGTTGTTGCGGCCTCGGCATCTGGGGTTTTACCGGCTGCGGCCTCAATGGCTGAGAAAACGGTTTGGCCACTTCCCCGCCACGGGTGGTCAAAGCGGCAACGGCCAAAGCCGCAAACATCAATAAAAATCCAACCCAAAGATTCCACATGCCGTAAAAAGTTTTTAGTCCCAAAAAATAGCTGGCCCCGGCTTTGACATATTGAACCGTCACCAATAAATCCAAAATGCCGCCAATAATAAACCAAGCGACGCCCAGAATTAAACCATCTTTAAGGCCACCGGGATGTTTTTTAAAATAGAGCTTGCCTAAAACAAAAGCCGCCGCCCCAGACAGAATAATTTCTAAAATCTTTTGCCAAATTACGGCAATGGGCAAAACCATAAAAGCGGAAACGCCAATAAACATAATGGCCCACATCCCGGCAGAAAGCCCCAAAGCGAGTTTGTAGTTTTTGATCATAAACATGAATTTTTAAGTTAATAAGTTGCTAAGTTTGATTTTTAATTTCTTAATTAATAAACGTTAATGACATTACAATTCCCGTCTAACTCCACAAAATGATGGGCCTGGCCTGCCCGAAAGGCTGAACACTGATTAGCCGGGTCATCATCAATGGCTTGGCGCGGGCTATGGGCGATGTCGCAGACCCAGTCCGGAATAATCTCATTGCTTAGGCAAGGGCCGGTTTCAAAATCCTGACCATCAGTGGAAAGCCGGGTTTGGCAAAGTTCCTGGCATTTAACCTGGGCCAAAGTCTTATCTGCCTGCTTTTTTTGTTCAACCTGGACTTTACCAGTTGTATAATCAACGGCATTGGTCAAAGGCTGAATTATTTTTTGGCAGCCAGTAAGTATGAGCCCAAGAAAAGTTAAAGCAATTATTTTTTTTGACATAGGCAACAATTTAACAATTGAGCAATTTAACAATTTACCTATTGTTCAATTGTTACATTGTTAAATTGCTATTTGATTCTTTACCTTACCTTAAACACCAGCCAATTCTTCTTCTGCGCCGTAAACTGGGCTAAAACATAAATCCCCTTCAGCTTCTTGCCCTTCAACTCAAACTTCAAAGACTTGGGCGTTACTTCAATTAATTTGAATTTACCTTTATCCCAAATTTCCACAATGCCGGCACCATAATTGCCTTTGGGAATTACTCCGGAAAAATTAATGTAATCAACCGGGTGATCTTCTACGGCTACCGCCAAATGTTTAACTCCGGCAATATTTGGAATACCTTTGGGTACTGCCCAAGATTTTAAAACAACAGGCCCTTTAATAATTTGATCGGGCAGTTCCAACCGGAAATCATAATGCAAATGACTGGCAGAATGTTTTTGGACGACAAAACGTGACTGGCTTTTTATTTTAGCTTGCGCCTTAGGCTCCGGCGTCTTACTAAACTTTCTTTTCTTTTGATATTTTTCTAAAGCCACAAAAAAGAGATAAGAGATAAGAAATAAGTCAAGACAAGAAAAACAAAACTTATCTGGACTTAGCTCTCGTCTGGACTTATCCCGACTAAGCTAACCTTTGAGATAAACCAAATCGCCTTCCTTGACTGACTGAGACACTTTTAAGCCAACCGCATCGCCAGTTTTGGCGGCACTCACCTGTTTGTGTTCGACCTGCATTGAATCGACTGGCTGTTCGAAATCACCGCCATGAGCCGCGATAATGATGGTATCGCCGACTTTAAGCTGGCCGGCCAATTCCAATACCCCGACTCCAATCTTGTTAAAGTAGTGGGTGATTTTGCCAATCTGTTTGCCTTTGGCTAATTCAATTTTTTGGGCATCGTCTGCCATATACTAAAATTTTAACTTTTAAGCCAAAATAAGTCAATATACAAACCGATGCTAATTTAGCATTGGGCAAAAAAAGACGACCAGTCAGACTATCATCTCGCTTTGAAAGCGGGTTGTCTAACCGGTCGTGTAAGTAGATTGTGATTTCCCTCCAAGCCAATAATGGCTGACTTACTCCGTCGGAATTGGGATATTGGGTTCGGCTGTCTTGACCGCATTTCTTCTCGGCAAAAACTCGTTGTAGAGCGCCGCTTTCATAGCCGCAACAAAACCATCCCAACCGAAATAAGCATGCCCATGGTCATCAAGCTCAACCGTTTGACCAGGGAGTTGTTCGATGGAAAGACGTGCGGCATCATCTGCATCTCTGCTTGGACCTTCAAAGCCCACACCAATAACCGGAACGCTCTTGCCATAATGGTCAAGCCAAGACTTGAGCGAACCAGGCAAACGTGCAGCCAGGCCCGCACCGGCGACAATGACATCCGTACCGCTAAGGTCTTGGGCATATCGCCGAAGTTCATCCGGATTACGGTCGCAACTGATGATATGGAGCCGGAAACGACCTGCAGCTTTGAGCCGTTCATGGAAATGGATTGAGCCATGCAACTTCTCCAAATCAGAGCGGCTGCCAAGCACAACGTCGACGTTGACACTGGGCAGTTGCACCGCAATGCCCATTTTCTCTTTCTGGAAGGCTTCCAGCTTCATGCCGACCAGCCGCCAGAAGATATAGCGGTAAATCCGCGTCGTCATATCCAGTACCTCTTGCGGTACCGCTTGGGAATGGACTTGGGCGAGTTGGTCAGGATCATCGGGATCCTTCAGCTTGTCAATGCCAACGCTCTTGCCCCATTCACGGACGAACTGCTTGTCAAACGACGGCGGCAGCTTCCCCTTTCTCTGCGCTTCAACCCACGCCATATATTCCCAAAAGCGCGACGAGTCGGGCGTGAAAAGTTCATCGGCCAGAATACGGAGCGCCACCTCAAGCTTGGTGTCGACAAGAATAATACCGCGCGAGATGGCGTACTGTCTGGCCATTGTGTAAGCCTGAAGGGCAAGACGTTCCAGCCAAAAGCCGTACTTCTCGGCCACGCTATCAGCACTGATGTGCAGGTCATGGCCTTTCTTAGCCTTACTGGTTGGGGTGAATAGATGGTAAGGCAATTCGGATCCGTCGTGCAAACCGGCCGGTACTCGATGGCCACAGATGATTCCTTCTTTCAGATATGGTCCAACGGCGCTACCGGTCAGATAGCCGCGAACGACCCCCTCAACCGGAAGCATCTTGCATCGCCGAATCACCGTTGCCACTGCCTGCAGCTCGGGATCACCACGCAGCCCTTCCGGCAAGTACTCATCAATGCCGGCGCCGAAGGCAACCAGATCGTGTTCGAAAATCCCGCTGAAGAACTGCCGCCAAAAAACATTCATAGCGGTCAAAACCGCGCCCTTCTGTCTCACCAAGGCTGGCAAGACAAAGTCAAAGATACTGATCCGATCGGTCGCAAACGGCAGCAGTTTGCCGCGGTGTTTGGGTAAAGTCCAGGTATTCCTGACCTTGCCGCGTCTCGAAAGTATCAATTTGGTAAGTTCTCGACCTTCATATCCTGGTGGAATCTTGGCCATGACTTCTCTCCTCTTCGTTTCTATACCTATACCAATGGTTATATCCCAATACTTTCTTGCAAGCCACACGACTCACAAGGTTTGTCAAATAAAAAGTCCTCCCCTCCTTGGAAAGACCTTATACACTGTTTCTAAATTAACAAAGAATTAGGCTTGTGTCAAACAAACCGGACTGAATAAAAAAAGGTCAGCTAGACTAAGCTTAACTGACCGAATGAAATCCTCCACCAAAAGACTAATCAAGCCTGATATTGTTCAGTACCTTCCAGATCTCCTCCGGCGTGGTTTCGGGCAAAACGGCAAATTCAATAATCCGAGCATCAGTCTGCCGATAGCGTTGCAGAAGCGGCATTGTTTGCCGTTGGAAAATCTCAAGTCTTGCTGCAACAGCATCAGGCTGGCTGTCAGTTCTGCCGTCTCGTTCATGCCTAATATTACTAGCAATCCTTATACCAGCATCGGCTGACGAGCATTCCAACAAAACCACTAGTTTGACTGTTACCAGTGATTCAACAGCAGCAGCCTGATAGAAATTTCGGGGCAAACCATTAAGCACTACCCAACTGCCATCGCCGACGACCGAGTCAAGGTAATGCCTAAAAATCTTTTCCGCCACTGGGAATTCATCATCAGCAAACAGCCTGTTTTCGTTGAGAACCCGTGCTATCACTTGCTGATCTGAATCATCCAGAAAGGTCATGACTTCTGGTTTTTGCCGAGCCGTTCTCAGTTGTGCTCCGAGGTCAAGATGAAAAAAACTTCTCCCACCTAAGCCTTGGCATTGGATCAGATTGCCAAGCAGCGTTTTGCCACTGCCACTTTGACCAAAGATCGAGAGAGCGTTGTATGGATGCATTATCCTTCCTCCATTGTTCGGACAAATTCCTTTCCTAAAGACTACGTTAAAATTAACAGAATCGACAACGAAAGTCAAAATCCATAAAAATTTGAAAAAACCTACTCATTCTGCTAAACTTTATTTACTAACAAAACGCATCCTAACTTTCTAATCCATATGTCATTTTCCATCGGAATTGTTGGCCTACCTAATGTGGGAAAGAGTACGCTTTTTAAAGCCCTGACTAAAAAACAGGTGGATGCTTCGAATTATCCGTTTTGCACTATTGACCCAAACGTCGGGGTCGTGGCCGTGCCGGATGAACGGATTGATAAACTCGCTGAAATGTCAAAATCAGCCAAAACTATTTACACCACCATTGAATTTGTTGATATTGCCGGTCTGGTCAAAGACGCCCATAAAGGCGAAGGGCTGGGCAACCAATTTTTAGCCAATATCCGCGAAGTTGATGCGATTGTCCAAGTGGTCCGGCAATTCTCGGATAAAAATGTCATTCATGTGGCAGGCAAAGTCGATCCGGAGTCAGACAGAGAAACCATCAACTTGGAACTAATTTTTGCCGATTTGCAGACTTTGGAAAAAAGAATTTCCAAAAATAACCGCGACTTGCACGCCAATTTAAAAGAAGCCAAAGAGTTGGCGCCGGTTTTGGAAAACCTAAAAACCGGCTTTGATGCCGGCAAGCTGGCTTCCGAAATTATTAATAATGAAAAAGAAAAATTATTAATTCGTGACTTGAATCTTTTGACGATTAAACCAATGATTTACGTTTTGAATGTTGACGAGGACAAAGTCTATCAAGAATCCGACTATATTACCATTTCTGCTAAAATTGAATCTGAATTGGCCGAACTGCCCGAAGCCGAAGCCAAAGAAATGCTTAAAGAACTTCAGCTGGAATCATCTGGCTTGGATAAATTAATTAAAAAATCATACGAAACTTTGGGCTTGATTACTTTTCTGACTACCGGCCCCAAGGAATCACGCTGCTGGACAATAAAAAAAGGCACCAAGGCCCCGCAAGCCGCCGGAGTAATCCATACTGATTTTGAAAAAACCTTTATTCGCGCTGAAGTGATTAATTGGCAAGAACTACTCAAAGCCGGCAGTGAAGCCAAGGCCAAAGAACTGGGCTTGATCCGAATTGAAGGCAAAGACTATGCGATGCAGGACGGTGACACAGTTTATTTTAGAACCGGGGCATAAAAAAATTGCCTAAAGACCGATGACGGTTTTAGGCAAACGATGGCTTATCCCTCCAGCTTCAGAGCTATTATGGCTGACGGCACTTTAGTGCCACCGGCTTCACGCATAGAGCTAGGACCTCGGCAAATTTCGCCAGCCATTGCCTTGGCGGAAGATCGGCCCCATCTCGCAAAAGAGCTTCAATTCACTTTCTACCTAGGGCAAAATCCAACATGCCTGGGGTCCAATCAGAACTTATCAATTACATGTCACAAGTCTCCTATTGAAAACCCGCCCAAGAATACCTTGCTCTAAGTATAATATATATCTACCAATAATATAAGTAGGCCAAAACATCACCTCATCTTCCGAGGTGATATTTTATTATTATTTATCTTTGAAAAATATAAATCTGTCGCCAGACTTTTTGGCCTTCGCGGCTGTAAACTAACTTATCTTTATTAAGCTGGGTAAATCCCAGTTTTTTTATCTGCGACAAAACCGGCAGTTCCAAAACTTCTTTTCCTACTCGGAAAGCCGGAAAAATTATTACTATTCGGCCGCCCGGATTCAGAATTTTTCTGAACTCGCTGAAAGCTTCATCATATAAATCAGACAACTCATTAATGACTTCCGATACCTGGTGCCTGTTTTCCGATCCCCGAAGCGGCGGCCCCAGGTACGGCTCAGCCACTATAGCATCGGCAACATTGACCTGCCTTGATAAGCTCCTTACATCAGCTTGAAGAATCTTCCAATTTTGACTTTTGACTTTTGAATTATTTTCCAGCCATTCTAAATTATTTTTAGTATCCTTTATCGCTTTATTAGAAATATCACTGCCAACGACTTTGTAACCAAGCAGCAGCGCTTCCTGCAAAATCGTGCCTGAGCCGCAAAACGGATCTAAGATAGTTTCGCCTTTTGGCAGCTGCGCTAAATTAATCATGATTTTGGCAAGTTTTGGCGGCATTGAGCCGGAGACTAAATCACGGACCGGCCGGCCATAATCACGCTGGCTGTAGCCTTCAAAATCCTGAACCGCACAAGTTTCACCCAGCCATTTTCTTCCCAAAACTAAAAATTCCGCGCATTTATTTTTCGCCACAATAACTGACGATAAAGCTTTATCTTTACCAGTCACTAACCGACAGCTGATGCCCGCTTCTTTTAATTCCTTTTTGACTTCCATGCCCAAATTATCCGGCTTAGCATCATAATAACTAATGCCAAAATTGAGTTTTGATTCTCTTTTGAGCGCTTTAAGTTTTTCAACTGTTACCTTCCGGCTAATTTGATTGCCAATAATTTTACCGATTTTTATTGTCCCACCCAGCCGGCTTAAAACTTCGGCACAATTAATCTCTTCGTTCTCAATCTCAATAATCAAAAAAGAACTGGCCTCTTCTATGACCTTGGCTTTGGGCAAAACTGCTAAAATTTCTGCCACCGAGAGCTTAGGATTATGTCCTAAAATAAATACATACTGCATCCTTATTAATGTTATGGCTTAGTAAACTTAGCAAACTTACTCGCCTCGCTTCATTTGCCTTATCTTTAATGAGTCGAAGCGGGTAAACTTACCAACTTACCAACTTAAGTATACCACAAAAAATTAAAAATTATAAAATAAAAAAGTCCCGGACGAAAACCTAAGTTCTTATCCGGGAAAAACAAAAATCGCCTACTGTCGCTAGGCTACCGCTGCCAACAAGTTGGCCGGTTGGAAAACGACTTGGGCGACCGAATCTCCGTCACCTGAATCAGCAACCAACTGATCAGCCGTCTGGTACGAACCGGGGCAATTTTTCCCTTCTGCTCCAATATGAAGCAATGTTACTAGGCTATTACTATCAATAATCCCAATAACTTTTTCCCTGCAGCTCCGGCAGACGACATGACCGATAATAAATGAACCAATCGCCGCTACCAACGAAATACCCTGATCTTCTCTCTCTTCCTTCAAAGCTGACTCCTTCCTGTTTGACCGACTAATAGCAGTAATCCAAGAAACCATTCTACCTTATTTCGGAAAATCTGTCAATCATACTTACCGATGGGTGAATTCTATTCATATTGCCCCACTTGAATAATAAATAAGTTGCCTAAACAAAAAACTTATCTTTTATGCTTTTATGATTTAAAAAAAGAACCCCGGGGGTAACCCGGGGCCCTTTTGACGATAATATAGTCATCTCTGATTTTAGAATCGTCTTCGTGGTGGTCGGCTCTGTCGTTTCTTCCGGTGGCAATCCCGACAAAAAATTGGTCGGTCACCATCTGGTTCAAACGGTAATTCAGTGATCTCAGCGCCGCATTCAGAACAGGTCCAATGTCCCTGGAACATCTGGCGCTGACCAAATTGATTTTGATCGTCCATCTAATTACCTTCTCTTTGTTTTGTTAAACTTAATGCTCAAAATCAACTTGGCTTAAACGCTAAAATTATTTTGAAAAATTAAGTGTAAACAAAACTATTAATTATTAATGGCTATATACTAGCATACTTATAAAATTTTGTCAACACCGAATAACCTATGCTAGACTTATGAAATTGGCATAAATCTTTATAAAAAAATGAGGCGCAATTTAAATCGCACCTCATTGCAAAGGGCAATCACAGCATCCCTACCGCACTTGCCGGAAACAGCGCCAATTGCCGGCCTGGAGCTGGGACTCGAGTACGAGCAAGGGAAATGTTGATTTGTCTACGCTTTGCTGGCAAGGCAATCATATTATCCAGTTCAATCCTCATCAGCGCCACCTGCTCGCATGCACGCCTCTCACATACTGCCCAGGCATTTCCGCGGAGATGATCACCGTCATCCGCCCGCCAGTAGACGTCCCACTCAATCTGAGTTGCTGGCACGGTGATCGTTTCGCCACTTTCCAGTTTTACCACTCTGGCCGAACCCAGAATGGCGCAAGCCCAGACCGCCATCTCGCGAAAGACATGCATGGAGATGTGAGTAAAACTCTCCGTGCTTGGGTCAATTGCCTCACGATCGCAAACTTCAACCCAGTGATCTTTTCTCTGAAATGTCAGCCGGGCATTGCAACCGTCTCGCTTGCGATTTTCTGGCGGTATTTCCACTCCGGGAAAATCAATCTGAACCGACTTTCTGGCTTAATCAATGGCATGCCAGAAAATCACAACGACTAAGCCGCTATTCTTTGTTACCAACCTTCTGGCCATGACAAACCCTCCTCTTGTATCATCTATCATCAACACTTACACATATCATAAATCACAAATTATGTCAAGTCAATTCGGCAAGGGCATAATCGCATAATTTTGAAAAATTAATCCGGGGATTGACTTAATTTTCGATCCATGATAAGCTACTTAAGATCCTGGATAATCATTAGTCGGATTCGGGAATCAAGTTTAACAACCAAACCTTTTCCCATGTTACCCTTCCAATTTAGGCCGGGTGGCTATTACCTTATCCAATTCTGCGATAAGGAAAGGTGTTTTCCATAACTACTAACCGTTAATAGTCAACTGTTAAATGTTATCAACATAGCGCGCAAAACACCTTTGGGCGTTTTTCTTATTATTAAAACGAAGTTTTGGATTTAATTTCTTAATTTCTTATTTTCTTAATTTGTTAATTTCTTATTCTATAACTAAACTATGACTAACCACTACGAATTGCTTTATTTGGTAGGCGCTAATTACAGCGAAGAAGAGCTGATGCCAATCAAAGAAAAAATCAAAGAGTTGCTTAAAAAATTTGACGGGGAAATCACTCTCGAAGACAGTTTGGGCAAAAAGAAACTGGCTTATCCCATCAAAGGCAACCATCAGGGTTATTATCTATTGATGGAATTTAATGCCGATGGGGCCAAATTGAAAGAGTTAAATCAAAACCTTAAACTCACTAATGAAGTGCTAAGGCATGTTATTGTCAGTAAAAAACTGGAAACTCCCAGCCTGCTGAAAACGACTGAGGCTAAATTGAAAACCGAACAAAAAGAACGAGAAAGCAAAATCATGCCGGCGGAAGAACATAAGGCCGAATCAGACAAAGGCAAGATTAAACTGGAAGACTTGGACCAGCGGCTTGATGAGATTTTGGAAGGTGATATCATGTAAAAGCGCCGGCTTTCATCATAAGCCCAATTGAGGATCTCGCCTGATCGAAGCTAGCAACAATATATTTCAATACAATCAATATAGCGCGCCTAAATCTTAAATTTAAAAATATGAATCTAAACAAAGCCATGATTATTGGCAATTTAACTAGGGATCCGGAAACGCGGACTACCCCTTCGGGCCAAACCGTCACCACCTTTGGCGTTGCCACTAATTTAATCTGGACAGACGCCAACGGGGAAAAACAAAAAAAAGCGGAATTCCATAATATCGTGGCCTGGCGGAAATTAGCGGAAATCTGCGCCCAGTATTTAAAAAAAGGCAATAAAGTCTATATCGAAGGCCGGCTCCAAACCAGAGACTGGGAAGGCCAAGACGGAGTTAAGCGCTACCGCACTGAAATTATTGCCGAAAATATGATTATGCTTGACACTAAAGGCGCTAGCACCGGCCCAAGAGAATCTGCTCCCCAGCCGACTGATGATTTCAGCCAGCCTGAACCAACCAGTCAAGACAATGAAATCCAAGTAGAGAATATTCCTTTCTAACTATACCGACCGCTAACCGCAAGCCGTATATTTTTACGGCAAGCGGTTAGCGGTTAACAGCAAATTAATACTTATGAATAAACCAAACAATAACGTCATTACCAAACCGAAAAACTGCCACTTTTGCCTTAATAATGTCAAAGAAATCGACTACAAAGATGTTCAAACCCTGAGGCGATTTATTTCTTCTTATTCTAAAATTGTCCCTCGCAAAAGAAGCAATGTTTGCTCCAAGCACCAAAGAAAATTAGCTACCGCAATCAAACGAGCCAGGACAATGGCAATCTTACCTTTTACTACCCGCTAAAATGGCAATCCTCAGCACCCTCAATGACATCAAACAAGGCCTGACCATTATTTATAATGGCGAACCTTGTAAAGTAGTTCAGGCGCGGTTTGTCCGGATGCAGCAGCGAAAGCCGGTGATGCAGACCAAGCTTAAAAATTTAATCAACGGCAAAGTAATTGAATATAATTTCAAGCCGGGTGAAAAAATCGAGACGGGTGATTTGATTTATAAAAAAGTCAGTTTTTTGTATGCCGCCGGTGACGAATACAGTTTTATGGACAACGAAAATTATGAGCAGTTTTCTTTTTCTAAAGGCCAGCTCGGCGATCAAGTGAATTTTCTCAAAGAAGGCGCCGAAGTAAGCCTATTGTCTTTTAATAACCAGCCAATTAATATTGAATTGCCGGCAAAAATGGATTTCAAAATTACTTCTGCCGCCAGTGGCATCAGAGGCGATTCCGCCCAGGGCCGGGTGACTAAGACCGCAGAAATTGAAACCGGTTACACTGTTCAAGTGCCTTTGTTTGTTAAAGAAGGCGACATAATCAAAGTCAACACGGAAACCGGCGAATACGTGGAGAGAGTGAGTTGACAATTTAAAATAACTAAGAAAATAAGAAATTAATAAATTAAGAAATTAATTTTTTAATTTTTTATTTTCTTAATTTCTTATTCTAACCATATGGGACAAAACAGCGCTCTAAAAGCCCGCATTAAGCAGGCGAAAAAAAATACCAAAAAAGGCAAGGAGTTAAGGTTAAAAACCAAAGACTTGCGGCCGAAAAGATAATCAGCCAAATCAAAAAAGAAAAGATAAGGCGATACCTGTCTTTCTTTTTTTTAATTATTGTCAAATATCCAGTTGTTTAATCTAAGCTTGACATACTTAATTTCTTAGTGCTAAGATGGAACGTGGTTTACATTGGAAATGGAGGAAAGAACAATGAGAATACCAAAGAGAGGTTTTGTGCTTCTGGCGGGATTTCTGTGGTTGGTGGGAATCCTGTGTTGCTTTTTTCTGACAGAGGCCCAGCTCAGCAAGCACTTGGACTTGCTGAATCTCCGGGGCGTGGAATTTCACTGGCAGGTACTCTGGACCGACCCAAACGGTCTGGTAATCTGCTTTGTTGAAAGACCGGTTCTGGCCGTAGTTATCTGGGCCGCGTTCACGTTTCCGCTCGCGGCGGGTTTAGCCTATTGGGCCATTCGGCGCGATGCCAGAAGAGCTCTTCCCTAATTTCAAATTAAACCCAGCAGGGCTGTTTGATAATCTATTGTCAACGCCCTTCTTTTTTTATTAAAAAAGGCCTGAGGTTTGAGCCTCAAGAGCCGAAAAGAACAGTATCTGCCATTGACCAATAGTCAAAGGCTTTTGATTATGGCCGTGACTTTCAATAAATCTGGCCAGGAATCGCCGGGGTTGACGGAAAAACGATAGTTAGACTTACCAGCGATGCGGACTAGTGTCTCCAAGGCCTCGGAGGAAAAGAGACAGCAGGTAAAGCCTCGACTTTCTTCCTTTTTAGGGCCATTGATTTCCACTTTATTCGTCCCGGCCTCGGCCTGAACTATTTTAAACAATCCGGCAGCGCTGGCATAGGGGGCAATAAGCAGCCACAGGGTTGCTTGCCGCAACAGCACAACAGTGTGAAGCGGCGCTGGCAAATCAAGAATACCCACCAGGCCACCCTGAATTGCCGGGTCAACCAAGATTCCTTGACCGATTTCCCGGCCGGGGAAACTGGCTTTAACCAGTGCGGCAATATCTTTGGTACAACCTTCTGGCAGGCCGCTTGCAACTAACTCAGCCAAAACAGCCGCGGTGATTTCAGCTTCTGATCCTGATAGTTCTGGCAACATAAACGCGCCTCTCTTTCTCAACCCTTAGGTTGAAATCTGCGAAAAGCCCTAGTAAAAACCCACTATCCATTGACAATATCTTATATTAACACATTATAGAATCTTGGCAAGGTCTAAAACAAACCACCCTGACATAACATCAGGGCGGTCTTTATTTAAAAATTTCAATTTCTATTTTTCTTTTTTGTCCGAACTTTCACCAATCTTAACCTTATTCCAGACTTGCTTTTTGATTTCGGCAATCAGCTTGGGATTTTCCTTTAAGAATTGTTTGGCATTCTCCCGGCCGGTGCCTAATTTGTTTTCCGCAAAAGTGTAGGTATTACCGGACTTGCCAATTACGCCATAAGTTACACCAGTATCCAAAGCATCGCCGGCAATCGAAATACCTTCATTATACATGATATCGAATTCGCAAATCTGAAATGGCGGCGCCACTTTGTTTTTGACCACTTTGGCCTTCACCCGGTTGCCGATAATTTTTTCGCCCATTTTAATCTGGGCGGCCCGCCGCACTTCGATTCGGACCGAAGAATAAAATTTTAGCGCCGTCCCGCCGGTAGTGGTTTCCGGGTTGCCAAAGAAAATACCAATCCGCATCCTGGTTTGATTGATAAAGATAACCGTCGTATTGCTTTTGGCAATAATACCGGCCAGTTTTCTTAAGGCCTGACTCATCAGCCGAGCCTGCAAACCGATGTGGGAATCGCCCATTTCGCCTTCAATTTCTTTTTTCGGCGTTAAAGCGGCAACGGAATCAATAACAATCACATCAATGCCATTTGACCGGACCAAAGTTTCCACAATTTCCAAAGCTTGTTCGCCGGTATCCGGCTGGGAGATCAGTAAATCTTTAATATTAACCCCGATTTTTTTGGCATACTCGGGATCCAAGGCATGTTCGGCATCGACAAAGGCGGCAATTCCGCCGATCTTTTGGACTTCAGCCACAATATGCTGGGCCAAAGTCGTTTTGCCCGAAGCTTCGGGACCAAAAATTTCAATGATTCGTCCCCGCGGCACCCCGCCCACGCCCAAAGCAATGTCTAATGATAAACAACCGGTGGAAACCGTTGCCACTTCCATTCTTTTAGCTTCACCTAATTTCATGATTGAGCCGTCGCCAAAACGCTCTTTGATCTGTTCAATGGCTTGCTCGGCGGCATTAAGTCGGTTGGCTATGTTTGAAGCGCTAGTTGATTTCTCGTCTTTTTTTACCATAAGTTTAGATATAGCGTTAATAATTAAGATTAAGATAACGCCATGTTGATTGTATTTTAATAAATAAATCCTATCCTTAAAAACCTAATTACCGTCTGGTTTTTCATTTACTACAACTTGAAGATACTTTTTAGTTTGCTTGCCGTGCCGGCTCTCCGCTTTGACTTCAATAGTATTAATGCCGGACTGAAGATCAATTGTTTCCGAAAAATTGCCTTGCTGATCAGCCAGCACCTGCTGACCGTTAATTTCTAAAACTGCCTGCGGTTCAACTTGGCCGACCACTTCGATAAAATTTTGTTCAGTCGCTAGATTGTTGCCCGGACTGATGATTGTTAAAAACGGCGGCGTCATAATCGCTTTAACCTTTAAGCCCAAATACACCAGGCAGGCCAAAGCCAAAAGTCCAATGATTATTCCCCGAATAATTTTCGGCGTCACCACCAGATGAAATCGGGAAATTCTTCTGACTGGCTTTTTAAAATCCTCTTCGGGAAACTCTCGGGTTTTGCCGTAAATTCTTCTTTCGCTTTGATAAGTTGCCAAGGAATCTTTATCATTCAAACCTAAATACTTGGCATAAACCTTTAAAAAATTTTTAGCATAAACTTCGCCCGGCAATTTACTGAATTCGCCGTTTTCCATTGCAGCCAAATATTTAGCCGAAATACTAGTCGCCTGGCTTGCTTGCGCCAAACTAAGGCCCAAATTTTCCCGGCTTGACCTCAAGCTTTCGCCTAAATTCGGCGGGTTAGAAATTTCTTTAGCCAAAAAGCCAGCCATAAATTTTAAATTAACTTCGCTCCTCCCCGTCTGGTTCAAAATCTTCTTCAATTTCATCATCAATTTCTTCGTCCGAAGTATCTTCTATTGTATCACCATTCAAATGATTTATCAAAATTTCCCTGGGTTTAGCGCCATCACCTGGCCCAATTACTCCTTGCTCTTCCAGTAAATCCAAAATTCGGGCCGCCCGGGCATAACCGATCCGCAATCGGCGCTGCAAAAGCGAAGCGGATGCTTTTTTTGCCCGGACAATTACCTCTTTGGCTTCAAATAGCAACGGATCGCCGTCTTCGATATCGCCGGTAAAATTTGACGCTTCGCTGAAACCGGTCTGCTGCTTTTCAACAACTTCTTCAATATAATCCGGCTTTGAGCGGTCTTTAAGGTATTCGGTGACTCGCTTGATTTCTTCATCTGAAGCAAAGGCGCCCTGCAGCCGTTTGGGCTTGGAAATTTCTGCAGAAATATAAAGCATATCGCCTTTGCCCAGCAACTTTTCCGCTCCCGACATATCCAAAATTGTCCGGGAATCCACCAGCGAAGCAACCGAAAAAGCCACTCGCGAGGTAATATTGGCTTTAATTAACCCGGTCAAAACATCAACTGACGGCCGCTGGGTGGCTAAAACTAAATGAATGCCGACTGCCCGCGACATCTGGGCCAGCCGGACAATGGCGGCTTCCACTTCGGCGCCCGCGGCGGCCATTAAATCGGCCAATTCATCAATCACAAAAACAATATAAGGAATTTTATCAGCGGCCTCGTTATTATAGCTTTCAATATTACGGTGATGAGCCGCCGCTAAAGTATCAAAGCGTTTTTCCATTTCTTTAATCGTCCAGCGCAAAGCATTGACTGTCTTTCTCACATCAATGATTACAGGCGTTAACAAATGGGGAATACTATTATAAATCGGCAGTTCCACCCGTTTGGGGTCAACCATGATAAATTTTAAATCGCCCGGCCCGTTTTCAAACAGTAAGGTTAAAATAATCGAATTGATGCAAACACTTTTTCCCGAGCCGGTGGCGCCGGCAATCAAAAGATGAGGCATCTTGGCTAAATCTGCCAGCCACGGCCGGCCCATAACGTCTTTACCCAAAGCAACGGTTAAATTGGTTTTTCGGCTCTTAAATTGTTCGCTGCTTATAATATCCTTTAACGGAACAATGGCGGCGGTTTGATTGGGAACTTCCACGCCCACCAATGACCGGCCGGGAATCGGCGCTTCAATCCGAATCGGGTGCGCCGCCAAAGCCAAGGCTAAATTATCGGCCAAAGCGGTAATGCGGGACAGTTTAACGCCTTCGGCTGGTTTTAAAGTATACTGGGTCACGGTTGGCCCGACTTGGGCTTCACCCATTTCCACTCGAATGCCAAAATTCGCCAGCGTCTTTTCAATAATCAGTTTATTAGCCTTAAGATCACCGCCGTTAGGTGTAGTGGTTTTACCCGTCAGCAAGTCAAGCGGCAAATCAATCTTGGTTTGCTTAAATTTGCTGACACCAAGATCAAGCTGCCGGTCTTCTTTTTCTTCCTCGCTTTCTTCTATTCGGACCCGGTGACCGCTGCCAGCCTGTTCCACTTCTACTTCGCGCTGGGAAAAATTTAATTCTTCTTCCTCCGGTTCAGGCTCGACCGGTTCAATCTGAGATTTTTCTCTTTCCGCTTGAACGCGGCGGATCTTGCGCTGGGTTAAAAAATCTTTAATTTTACCGCGCCAAGTCTCTGGCTCTTCCTCTTCTTCTTCCGATTGGTCGCGTCTTTTTTCCAAAAGGCTGATTAAATAAGATTCAAAAAGCAAAATAAAACCGATAACAGTTAAAGCCAGCAAAACTACCAAGGCGGCCCAAAAACCCATTAGCTTCAAAAAAAGCCAGGCCAAAACCAAGCCCGAATAACCGCCGCCTAACCCGATTTTGGCGGCTTCAACCAAATCTTGGGCATGAAAAACCAAATGAACCAAACCGTTAAAGCTGAAAATAAAAATGAATAAACCTAAAACGTTTGAAGTCTTAAATTCGTACTTAGCCGGCCGGAGCAAAAAATAACCCACCATTATCAAAACTAACGGCAAATACCAGCGCACCGCGCCAAATAGAATTTTTAGAAAACTATTGAGGTAAACCCCAAGCGTTCCGGCCAGATTAAAAAGACTTAAAATCGCCACGACGCCAAAAGCTAAAAGCAAAACAATAAGAATGCCGCGCTTGGTTTCATTGGAAACTTCAAAACCCGGCCGGCTGAAGTCCAGGTCACGCAAACCTTTTATCCTTTGAATTTTTCGTTTTCGTCGCGCCATTTTGATTAAAAAATTAAGAAAATAAGAAATTAAAAAATTAATGCAGTAACGGAGTTTAACTCATATATTTTAGCATAAAAATTGCCCGGAGTAAACTGCAAAATAAACTGTAAATATTGACAAATATAGATATTCCTGCTAACCTTAGTGAGAAAACAACGTACCTACCCGCCCCCACCAATCCGAACACCTATATAGCAGAATGATGCAACAGAATATTACTGTTGTTTTTTGTTTCTACGGCATTCTTTCAAAGCTTCCAGCGGCGTTTTGTA
>Ga0265297_10000550_pt1 | contig 108125 bp, 127 predicted proteins | sample Munlanlwell13791_FD_192502 | JGI IMG/M metagenome (GOLD analysis project Ga0265297, IMG submission 192502) | Leachate microbial communities from a municipal landfill in Southern Ontario, Canada - Leachate well 137-91 | ecosystem: Engineered > Solid waste > Landfill > Unclassified | place...
TTGATGGTACCGACTCGTTTTATATCTATATTGTTGATATATGACATAGTTATTAATTTCTGTTTATTTAAAAATTGTATCATATCATTTACCAAATGTCAATACCTAATAGCGTCCGGACTTGAGGGTTGACATTTATACTTATCTTTGGTAGAATATGGGGAATGAGCATACCCTGTGCTTTACGGCATTAGGCATTGTGTTCTTTACATTATCACCAATTGGCAAGGGCAGCAATCGCCTCAAGGAGGGGCGAAAACCATGAGAAAGATGAATGCGTTGATGGTGCTCCTCGTTGGGGTATTCTGTATCGTGGCAACGGGTTGCGACAACGACAGGTCGCCGCTGGGACCGACAAGGGGGTGCACACCGACACCCACACCGACTACACCGGGGTGCACACCGACTACACCGACATGCGTCTACGCGGTGCAGGAGTCGCCGCAGAATTTCTCCTACCAAGGAGGGAATGGCGGCTTCTCAGTGGGGACATCCGACCCGTCGTGCCCGTGGACAGCCACAGCAACGATCCGGGGTGGATCGGCCTCACCAACGGTCCCCTGGGTCCGCCGATCTCGAGCGCATCGGGGACCGGAAACGGCAGCGTGAATTATACCGTTGCCGGGAATGGCGGAGCAGCCCGGACCGGGACCATCACCGTTACGGGAGCGAACAAGACGGTGACGATAACCCAGGGAGCTCGCCGATGAAGAGTCGGGGGAAAGCTGTCTGGGGACGGGAGATTCGCCCTGTGGGCGGGTCTCCCGATTTTTTTTACAAATCTTTTAATTTTATATAAGAGCTAGCAGGTTATTGGGCTAGATTGGCTACAATAACTATCCGGCCCTGATCGGTTCCGACCGGCCAGCAGCTTGATAATACGAGGTCTCCTTTCAAGTCCGCCTTAGCTAAAGTAAAGACCGAACCGGTCATTTTTTGGCCGACTTGATATACGAAAAAGTCCCCTTCATATTTAAGGTAAATAAGGTCACCGGGTTCCAGTTTATAGAGCAAAGAGAAAATATTGCTGTATTCATTCCAGGGATAGTTGGAAGAAGAATGCCCCAAAATAGAGGTAGTACCTCCCTGGCCCGGGAAAGAAGAATCAGGATACAGCACTACTCCATCCTTTAGGTCTTCCAAAATATCTTGGGTATTTTTGGATTTCCCCAAGATGATCGGCGCGCGAGTATTGGTCTTAGGAATAAAAATAGAATTTTCCGCTATTAAGTTCTCCTCTGCCTCGATAGGGATTAAGCTCCTCTTTTTATCTTCAAGATTATGATAGAAATTTAAAAGATATTCGGTCTCCGCTATCTCGTCCCGATTACTGAATTTATTCATAATAAATTCGGCCTGCTTGGTTATGGCCTGAGCATTAAGAATTGTCATTACCACAGCAAAAGAAACCAAAAAAACGGTTAACAATCTTACTAATTGCCCTTTGGTTATAGGATAATTTTCATTCATCGAATTTCAATATTAGTGAACTCTGCTATGTTGGTTATGATTATGTCTTTTTTACTTAGTAAATTCGGTGCTGACCAGACCATCCAGAAACTTATGATCACAAGTAATGCCGCGCGGAAGATAAGCGCCGGAAATTGAATATGGAAAGCAACAAAAACTTTTAGGATCAGAATCATTACCGCCGCTATAGCTAAAAGACTTAAAGCCCAATTTGATGTTTTATTCACTACTTCCGGAGCTTTCTCGGAAATATCTCCCTTAACACTGACCAGTGTCTGGGCTATCTCTTTAGCTAAAGAGATAGGAGTTGCTTTTAATTTAGCTGCGACTAATTGCGTAGGGGTAGGAGATATAGTAGGTGCCGGGGTTTTCTCGGATGAAGCATTGGCAACTCCTACCAGTTTAGATACTATGGCCTTTTTTTCTATCGGAGAACCGAATACTTCAACTATGGCTACGGTTTCATGCCCGTTAATATTCCCCTTCCCTACCGCCACGCCTATTTCCTTAAAATCTTTAAGAAGTATGTTCTTTTTGTGGCTCTCGGAGTTCATCCACGCATTCACCACATCTTTAGATAAAAAGAAGTCCATGGCCAAATTCTCTCCGGCAAGTTTATAGTTGTAACCGGCTTTATCGAACCAATACCAGGGCGTTCTCCCCTCGGGAGACGTATGAGAAAAATAACTTTTCTGCAGCATATCAGTCAGCTTTAAACTGGCAACCTTCTGTAGCGTTGAGTTGGTTGTCAGCTTCGGTAATCCTTGGTCTTGCCTGACTTCGTTGGTTAAGACCACAATATCGTCCTGAATAATATTGCTGAATATCTCGGCTTTCAAAAATTCCTGAAATGAAATAAAACTTAACAACTTAATCCCAACCAGCAACGCTACGAAAATATAGAAGAACTGACTTTCAAGAATGTGCGGACGATATCCGTTGTCGGCGGACGGAATAAAAAACTTCAAGGATATCCTTTTGATTGCGCTAAATACCGGATTTAAGATGTGATAAAAGCGTGAGTTATTAATAATATTTGGGGGTTAGATTGTTATTGCTATTATACAGTATTTTAAGCAATAAGTCAATTTGTAAGTATATATGGCCCTTTTTCTGTTACCGCTACCGTATGCTCAAAATGGGCTGCCAGCCCTTTGTCGGCGGTAATATAAGAGAAACCATCTTCCCCTATTTTTGTTCTTTTATTGCCGGTAACCACCATGGGTTCAATGGCAATCACCATCCCGGTCTCAAGCTTGTCACCCTCTCCCCGTTTTCCAAAATTAGGCACTTGCGGCCATTCATGGAGTTCTTCTCCGATACCGTGGCCAACCAGATCGTGAATTACTTCAAAACCATTTTTACGGACAAACTCTTGGATAGCAGCACCAATGTCGCCGGTAGTATTCCCCGCTCTGGCTTGAGCAATTCCAATCTCTAAAACTTCGCGGGTTACTCTTAACAACTCTGTTTTTTTCGGATCCTTATTGTCTCCGACAATTACAGTAACAGCCGAATCGGTATGAAAACCATTATGATAAACCCCCATATCAAGTTTAAGGATATCCCCATTGTTTAAAATTCTTTCTGATGGTACCCCGTGGACTATTTCTTCATTAACGGAAGTACACAGGGCAGCGGGATAATTATCAAAACCAAGGAACGATGGTTCAACTCCGTAAGACAAAACAAGCTCTCGAGCGAGCTTTTCTAGATGGTTGGTGGTAATTCCCGGTTTCGCTTCTTGGCTTAATCTCCGAAGGATTTTCGCTAAAATCTCTCCACCCTCTTTCATTATTTTTATGTCTTCTCTGGTTTTGATTTTCATTTTTCAATCTCGGCAAGTATATCCTGAAAAACTTTATCTATCGGCTGCTCACCGTTTATATCTATCACGTTATACCCCTTCCCTTTCAAAAAAGCCAGAATGGGCTCGGTCCTTCTGTGGTAAACTTCATTTCTGGTTTTTATGGTTTCAGGAGTATCCAAGCTTCTGATTATTATCTCGCTACCATCTTGCGGACATACTTGTATATTTTTGAATTGTTCAAAATTTGGAATTGGATGGCCATTAGCTTTGCACACTTTTCGATGACTATTTCTAATTATGGATTCTTCTTCATTGATCTTTACGTTTAAAACTTTTATATTTTCTTTCCCGAATAAATTTTCAAAGTATGGCAACTCTTGCTCAATCTCATAAATAGTCCTGGGAGAACCGCTAAAAATAATGCCCTTGCCCTGGTTCACTAATTCCTGAACTTTTTCTAAAACTATTTTTACTGTCCACGGGGGTGGGAAAAGCTCACCCTTATCGTACAATCTTTTAACTTCTGCTATCTCAGGATCGTTTTTAATTAGTTCCTGGTTATTTATTTTTTCTTCTCCGAGCTTGGAGGTCTGAACATGAACAAGACCAAATCTCTTCGCCAGTAAATCGGCTTGAGTCCCTTTGCCCGAGCCAGGAGGTCCAATCAAAAAGACGGCCCACTTTTTATGCTCCCCCTCCAAAGTGTCAGCCACCTCCTCGGTCCAACCCAATAATTTCACAACATAACTTTGCAGAGAATATTCTTCCATAAATGCATCATAACAAATTTATATAAGAAAAAAAGCCGCCGATGCTTCCCGATGAAGCACGGCGGTTACGATTCAGGGAATCAATGTCCAACCAATTAGTGGCAAAGCGTATTTGGCGATCAAGTAGCCCCCGCCGATCACAATAGTTAAACCCGAAACCATGTTGAGAACAATTACGCCGAGTTTCTCTTTCATTTTGCTGGTCATGACTACTCCTCCCTCTCGTTTGATGATGGCTAACCGGTTAACAACCGACTGAGCATCTCGTCTGGTGTACGTCCATGCCGGCACCGTGCCACACCCTTGAAGATTCTGTCTCCGCATTCCAGATCGCATGGCTCTTCCTTATTCGCAGCAGGACCAATTGTGATCTGCGCTGGTGGCTTGAACGCCCCACACTTCGAGCAGGTCACGCTTCCGGGCTTCTCATACCCCTGTGGCATATGAATCATATTCATCACCCACTCGTGTTCACACTCAGGAGTCTTGGGTACAGTAGGACCGGACAGCACGGCTCGTAATTCTTCGACGCAAAGTTCGTAAACAATCTTACGCTCCCAATGCACCTTGGCTGCTTGCTCCCATCCTTCCTTAAGAAGCGCCCTTGCGTGTCCCACGCGATTGTCGTCGACAGCAGTTAGCCATTTCGCTAGCAATTGCTCAAGCGCCTGCTTCAGCGTGATATAATCCCTCACAGACTGACCAAATATTAATTCAGCCGTTGACATGTCATGGCGTTGATCGGCGGGTAACTTATTGAAGCATTCCTCACAGATCATGGTATGCTTTGCGTTCTGGAAATGCGTCATCGGACACGTCCTACCGCAATCTCCACACATCATTTGCAGGAAGTTTTTTGCATCATTCGTAATTGCTTCTTTTCGAGACATTGAACATTCTCCTAAATATAAAAATAACTGGCCGAAGACTAAACCATTCATACCATTTTGTCAATACAAAAACCGCCGATACCTCCCAATGGAATACGGCGGAGTAGGTCAATGTCTCAATGTTTTGGTTTACGATACCTCTTAGTATCGGGACGCTTCTTTAGCGCCTGTTTCAGTTTCGTCACATGAGTCGACAAATCCTTCGCATAGTCAATCCAGTTGTCACGAGCAGTCTCCAGATTCTTTACCATTGATTTAAGAATGACTATTTTTGTGGCATCTCGCTCCATCTGGCGAAAAATCTGCATAAACCTGTTCCAGTTCGTCAATGGGTGGACACGTTGAGCTTCTGCAGCCCATTTCCGCACCTGCTCAGACGTGACTGCGATATCATCACTCACACTCGTTCGAGACACTGGATATTCTCCTAAATATAAAAACAACTAGCCGAATACTAAACCACCCACATCGTTTTGTCAAAACAAAAACCGCCTATCTAACGGGCGGTTTTTTATATAAACTTTTAAATCTAGTTAGTATTCATACATACTTAATTGCGCATCTACCTGCTTCATTATCTCAAGCGCCACCGATACGACGATCAGGATCGAAGTGCCCCCCACAGTGAATGTGCTAATCCCCGTGGCTCCCTGAACAATATTGGGCAGAATTGCTATTAAGCCAAGGAATAAAGCGCCAACCAAAGTTACGCGATTTAAAAGATGATTCAGAAATTGGGCAGTCATCGGTCCTGGACGAATACCAGGAATATATCCTCCTTGTTTTTGGATATTCTCGGATATTGATTTCGGGTCAAATGTAACCGCAGTATAAAAATAGGTAAAGAGTACTACAAATAAGAAGTAAAGAGTGGAATACCAAAAATGGGATTGGACAAATCCGGTCAAGAAACTGGCCACCCGGGAGATTACCGGGATATTAGAACCGGCGAAAAAATTACCGATCATGCCTGGGAAAAGCAAAATAGACAACGCAAATATAATAGGGATGACGCCGGCATTATTTACCCTCATCGGCAAATATGTTGATACTCCTCCATAAACCCTTGAACCCCTGATGCGTCTGGCATAATTGATAGGAATATTCCTTTGAGCCTCGCTGATATAAACCACTCCCACGATTACCACTAATGCCACTATCACAAAGCCGATATAAGTAAAAAGTTGGCTGGGATCATAACTGAAAAGGGTCTGCTGAACAGAACCCGGAAATCCAGCGACTATACCGGCCAAAATAAGGATTGACACCCCGTTGCCGAGATTTTTCTCCGTTATCAGCTCTCCAAGCCACATGAAAAAAACACTGCCCGCGATAATAACGGATATTGCGCCTACCCACGACATTAAATCCAAGCTTCCTATAACACCCTGCCGGGAAAGTAAGACGAGAAATCCATACCCCGACAAAGCAGATAACGGCACTGTGAGTAATCGTGAGTATTGATTAAATTTCATCCTACCGGCTTCTCCTTCATACTTATACATTTGCTCCAATGCCGGAAATATCATGGTCAGCAACTGCATGATAATAGAACCGGTGATATAAGGCCCCAAGCCCAACATCCCGATAGATAAAGTAGAAAGCGAGCCTCCGGTAAACGAACTAATAAGTCCGAAAAACTGATTTTGTGCGAAAAATTCCCTTAAGCGAGAGGCATCAATTGCTGGGATTGGTATGTTCGATACGAGCCGGAATATAGCCAGGATAAAGAAGATAAAAAGAATTTTATTCCTTAAATCCGGTTTTTTTAATATTTGAAGAATTTTATTCATTTAATATTTTACCGCCGGTTTTGGCGATTTTTAATTTTGCCGATTCGGAAAACTTAAAGCCCTGAAAATCAAGTTTCTTTCGTAACTCCCCGCTCCCTAAAACTTTTATGAATTTGTCGGATTTGCCGGAATTTTTTATAAAACCCTGCTCTGCGAGAACTTTAGGATTTATAATCTGGCCATCGTCAAATCTATTGAAAAAATCCAAATTGAACGCCGGGGACTTGTCGTGTCTTAACTGATAATACTTATGCTTCATGTGGGGCCTGCTCGAACCGGGTTTCTTTGATGCTCCTCTCTGCTTCGGAAAAAGCTGCCAGATACGATTGTCTCCACCCCTAAAACCTTGTTTGAACCCGGCGCCGGCTCGGGACTTCTGACCTTTTGAGCCTTTTCCGGAATAAGTTCCCCTTTTACCTCCCCTACCAACACGCTTTGATGACTTCCTCCCTGTTTTTGATTTTAATTCTCCTAAGTTCATGTTTAATGTTTAACTCTTATTTTTTTAAGCGCCTCCAATGTAGCCATGGCAATGTTGACTTTGTTGTTTGTTCTTCTAAGAAGCTTCCCCGTCAAACGGGTAATGCCCGACAACTTGGCCACAACTCTGACCGGACCGCCGGCCTTTACTCCTCCTCTGGCAGGTTTAAGCAACACCACAGCGCTATTATACTTGGCCTCAACCTGATAAGGGATAGTTCCGTCTTTTATCGCTATTACTACCATGTTTTTCTTAGCTTGATTGTAAGCTTTTTGGACCGATTGAGCGACATCTTTGCCCTTAGCCATACCAACACCAACTTTTCCTTTTCCGTCACCTATGGCTATGGTGGCTCTAAAACTAAATCTCTTGCCTCCTTTGGTTACACGTGAAACCCTGGCAATATCCAAAACTTTTTGCTCATATTCGGGCTTTCTATCGAAAGATTGACGGCCGCGATCATTGCGCCTTCCTCCTCTTTGTCCGCCTCTTCTCCCTTGCCCTTGATAAGGCGTATTTGTGTTTTCTTTTGGTTTCTCTGGTTGTGGTATTGTTTGCTGCTCCATATTTATTTTATAATTTAATCCCGCCCTTTTTTAATCCTTCGGCAACGGCTTTTATCCGGCCGTGGAATTTAGAACCTCCCCTGTCAAAAACGGCTTCTTTAATCCCTAATTCTTTTGCCTTCTCTGCCAACATTTCTCCAATAACCAATGCCTTATCTGTTTTACTGCCTTTTATTTTACTCTTTTTTGATGAAACAATTTCGTTACTCAAAATTGTTTTTCCTTTTGTATCATCTATAAATTGAGCAAAAATATGCCGATTACTTTTGGATACCGAAACACGGGGCCTTTTCGATGTGCCTGTTATTTTTGCCCTAACTCTTCTATGGCGTCTGGATTTACTGATTTGTTTTTTGAAATTTTTATCCATGATTTTTATCCCGCGGCAACTGCTTTTTTACCGGCTTTTCTTATAATAATCTCCCCTTGATATTTAATGCCGCTGCCTTTATAAGGTTCGGGTTTCCTTAAAGAACGAATCTCGGCGGCGACTTTTCCAACCAGTTCTTTATCTATCCCCTGAACTATAATTAAATTCTTCTCGGTCTTGAAAGTTATCCCTTCGGGAGCGGTAACCGATACCGGATGGGAGAATCCCAAGCCCATCTCCAACCCATTGCCTTTCACGGCTGCCTTATACCCGACTCCCTGGAATTCCAGAACTTTTTCAAATCCCTCCGAAACTCCTTTTATCATGTTTCTGGCCATTGAGCTGCCTAAACCCCACAAAATTTTGCTTTCTCTCGTGATTATTTTCGGTCTTAGTGTAAATTGCGAATTCTCGACTTTTGCCTCTAGCCCAGCCGGTAGTTCTCTTTTTAATTCGCCTTTCGGGCCCTTAACCGAGATAAAAGAACCGTCGATTTTTACATCGACTCCGTTCGGGATTTGAATCGGTTTTTTTCCTATTTTGCTCATAACTTTAAACTTTGAAACTTTTAAACTATTTATTACCAAATCTCGCAAAGAATCTCTCCGCCAAGATTTTTCTTCCTGGCTTCTTTGGAACTCATTACTCCTTGTGGGGTAGAAATTATTGCCAAGCCATAACCGGAACGAACAGGTTTTATTTCACTGGCTTTAATGTACATTCTTCTGGATGGCCGGCTTATAATTTTAATACCGCTTAAAGCGCTTTGATTGTCTTGATACTTTAAGGTCAGATAAAGATATTCGTGCTCGTTTTTTTCGCCTTTCCCTGTCCGAGCAGGTTTGTTCTTCTTTTCCACCTCGGCAATATAACCTCCATTCTTAAGTATTTCAGCAACCCGAAACCTCATCTTTGAAAAAGGCAAAACAACCTGCTCATGTCCAACCGCCTGAGCATTCTTAATCTGTATTAACATGTTTGAGATAGGATCTGTTACCATGATGATTTTTTAATACCGGGTAAAAGTCCCTGACTGGCCAATTCCCGGAAATGAATTCTGCACAAACCAAATCTCCTCATATAAGCTCCCTTTTTCCCGCACATGAAACATCGGCGCACTATTCGTGTTGAGAATTTAGGTTTCTTATTCGATCTAGCAATTGTAGATTTCTTTGCCATTATATCGAAATTATTTAATCGGGAATCCCATTAATTTTAACAGTTGGATTCCTTTTTCTCTATTTCTGGCGTCGGTCATAACTGTTATTTGAAGGCCAAAAATATCTTTCAAATTTTCATAATTAATTTCGGGAAATATGCTTGATTCCTTAATCCCAAGATTTAAATTCCCCATACCGTCGAAGTTTTTCACATCTATCCCCCGGAAATCCTTTGACCTTGGCAATGCTATCGATATTAAGCGATCTACAAAATCATACATCCTTTTCCCCCTCAATGTGACAGTTATCCCTATGTTCATCCCTTCTCTTATCTTGAATCCGGAAATTGACTTCTTCGCTTTTTTTAAAACTGGCTTCTGACCTGAAATCACAGCCAAATCATTGGCGATTCTCTCCACAACTTTGTCTTCCTTAGCCACTTTACCTATACCTGTATTAATCACAACTTTTTCTATCCTCGGAACCGCCATAACATTGCTAATATTAAACTCTTTCTGCATTGCAGGAATTATTTCTTTTCTGTATTTCTCTAATAATCTCGGCGTATTTTTGGATAACTTAACAATGGCCATATATTATATCGTATTTTTACACTTTTTACAAATTCTAACCTTGGCTTCTCCGTCAATCCGATAGCCGACTCTTGTCGGTTTGCCGCATGATTTGCACACCAGGGCAACGCTGGCAATATTAACAGCCCGCTCTTTGGAAATTATCTGACCTTTCTGCCCCTGTTTTCGCGCACGGATTGCTTTTTTAATTAGATTAAGACCCTCAATGACTACCTTGCTTTCACCAGCCAAAACTTTGCTAACCTTGCCGGTCTTTCCGTTATCTTTGCCGTTAAGCATTATTACATTGTCTCCTTTTAGTATTTTCATTTTGAAAATTGTAAATTAATAATTGAAAATTCTTTAGACGAGTTCTTCGGCTAAAGATGCTATAGTGCTAAATCCTCTCTCTCTTATTTCTCGAGGAATCGGACCGAAAATTCTTCCGCCCTTCGGTTCCTTGCCGTCAAGAATGACCACCGCATTGTCATCGAATTTTATGTATGTTCCATCCTTTCTTCGGAAGGGTTTTCTCTGCCTAACCACAACCGCTCTCAACACTTCTTTCTTTTTCACCGCTTTTCTCGGCTCGGCAACTTTGACGGAAACAACTACAATATCCCCTAATTCGGCGTATCTGTGCCCTGAACCTCCGAGTACCTTAAATACACCCACCTTTTTGGCGCCGCTGTTATCCGCAACATCTACTATTGATCGTAATTGCAACATGTTATGAAATTTTATTTATTATAATCCATCTTTTTTCTTTGGACATAGGTCTGGTCTCCCCAATAATCACCTTATCACCGGTATGAAACTGGTTCTCCGGATTATGGACCTTGAACTTTTTCGTCACCTTAAAGTATTTTTTGTACTTCGGATGCTTCTTCAATCTTAAAATCTTTACGACAACTGTTTTGTCCATTTTATCCGATATTATGATTCCCTGAAGCAATCTCTGATTTTTGTTTTTGTCGGTCATATTATTTGGAATTCTGTCCTTTTAATGCGGTCAGAATCCTGGCTATATCTTTTTTTGTTTTTCTAATTTGACTTACGTCTTTCAATCTCTTCTCGTTCAAATCAAATTTTAATTTTAAAAGCTTGGTTCTCTGATCCTTGAACATGTTTGCCAACTCTTCCTCGGTTTTATTGGTATCGATACGTTTCATGTTCTTATCTTTTTACAATCCTTGTTTTTAGCGGAAGCTTGTGCGCTCCCAAGGTCAAAGCCTCTCTTGCGGCTACTTCAGGTAAACCATCTATCTCAAAAATAATTTTCCCGGCTTCTACTGGCGCAACGAAATGAGACAAAGCTCCTCTCCCTCCGCCCATTCCAACCTCACCTGATTTGGAAGTTCTGGCTTTATCCGGGAAAACTCTTATCCATATCTTCCCGCCTCTTTGGACGAATCTTGTCATGACGCGTCTTGCCGCTTCCAGCTGATTAGATTTTAGCCAAGTCGATTCTTCCGCCTTCAAACCAAAACTACCGAAGCTTAAATAAGTACCTCGCGAGGCCTTTGCTTTTAACTTACCCTTATGAACTTTCGTGTGTTTAACTCTGCTTGGCTGTAACATGGTTAATATTAATCAAATTTTTCCCCTTTATAAATCCATACTTTTACTCCTATGGTTCCATAGGTGGTCATGGCGGTGGCTTTGGCAAAATCGATTTCGGCTCTCAAGGTTTGCAAAGGCAGGCTCCCCTCTTCCAAATGCTCGGATCTTGCTATCTCCGCTCCGTTTAAGCGTCCACCCAGCTGAATTTTTGCTCCTTTAGCCTGTTTATTCGCCATAATCTTGAAAAGCGACTGTTTCATTACTCTTCTGAAAGGAAGCCTTTTTTCTATCTGATCTACGATCGATTCGGCCATAATCATGGCTGACAGTTCCGGATTCCTTATCTCCTGGACTTCGATCCTAACGGATACTTTTTTCTTGAGCAATTTTTGGACTAAAGTTTTTAGGTCCTCAACTCCGCCTCCGCCTCTTCCTATTAAAAGTCCCGGCCGGGCAGTAAATATTATTACATTAAGAGAATCCGTTCCTCTCTCAAGTTCAACCCTGTCCACGCTCATCCCTTTTAATTTCTTGGTAAGAAAATTTCTGACGGCAACATCGTCTTTTAAATATTGGACATATTTACGGCCTCCAAACCAGCGGGATGCCCAATCCTTGTTAATTCCTATTCTTAATGATGTTGGCGATATTTTTTGTCCCATGAAATTTATACTACTTTTCTCCTAAATATTCTTTTGCCCAAACCTCCGAAAACATTGGATTTTTTGCCCAATTCTTTTTTTGGTTCAGGTTTTTTGTCTTTCTGGGTCTCTTGCGCCGTGCTTTCCTGAGCATGCTCGTGGACATGTTCATGCTCTTTTGGTGCTTTTTCGACTTGTCTTTTTATCCCGGCAACTCTTTCGGCAAGAATCAGTTTTATTAAACTTGTTTTTTTCTGAATCGGTGAAGCCCTTCCAAAACCTTTCGGCTTAAATCTTTTCAACTTGGTCCCCTCATTCACTATAAAATCTTTAATATACAGATTATCTTTAACCATACTATAAGTGTTCTCGGCATTGGCTACGGCAGAATTTAAAAGCTTCAATAAAGCCGGAGATGTTCTCCTGACATAATTTTCAAGCTGACTTGCAGCTTCGGCTACATTCTTGCCCTTGATCAAATTGGCAACTGCCCTGACTTTTCTCGGGGCGATTCTCAATCCGTTTAATTGTGCTTTTACTTCGGCCATGTTGAATATTTAAATGTTTAAACTTTTGGTTTAACCGCTCCTTCAGCCGGCGCAATTTTGGCTGCTTGAGCCGCTTCTACCTCTTTTTGCTTCTGGGCTGCTTCCAATTCTCTCTGCATCCTTCCGCCGTGTCTTACGAATTTTCTGGTCAAAGAGAATTCTCCCAATTTATGCCCGACCATGTCTTCAGTTATAAATACCGGCACATGAACCCTGCCATTGTGGACGCCAAAGGTAAATCCTATCATTTCCGGAACTATTGTGGCACTCCTTGCCCAGGTCTTGATTATCGTCTTTTCGCCCGCCCTTAAAGCGGCTATCTTTTTCATTAACCTCTGATCTATATATGGGCCTTTTTTAAGTGATCGTGACATGGCTTATTTATTTATTTCTTCTTCTAATAACGAATTTATTGGACTTTTTCTTTCTGTTCCTTGTCTTTCTTCCGCCGGTAATTTTACCCTGGGCGGTCTTCGGCCTTCTTGTGCCTCTCCCTTGTCGCCCCTCTCCTCCACCGTAAGGATGGTCCACCGGATTCATGGCGGTTCCTCTGACCTTCGGACCTTTGCCAAGCCATCTTGTTCTTCCGGCCTTACCCAATACGATCGAGTTATGCTCGGCATTCGAAAGCTGTCCGATAGAAGCAAAAGTTTCTTCGGAAATCATCCTAACCTCCGATGACGGCATGACCAACTGCACAAACCCGCCTTCTCTGGCTAAAACAGTTGCTCCGCTTCCGGCAGAGCGGACGATCTTCCCTCCTTGGCCGGGTTGCAATTCCACATTATGGACTATTGAACCCTGTGGGATATTCTTCAGCCTAACCCTGTTTCCTGGTTTCAAAGGCGCTTTCTCTGCGGTAATTATCGAATCACCAACGTTTAAATCTTGCGGCGCCAATATATATCTTTTTTCTCCGTCTGCATAGTAAATTTTGGCAATTCTTGAAGTCCTGTTTGGGTCATATTCAAGAGCTATCACTTTTCCGGGAATATTAATTTTGTTCTGCCTAAAATCAATTTCCCTGAATGATCTTTTGGCCTTTGCCGAGCCGCCCCTTCCCTTATATCCGGAAGTTTTCAGCCCGGCATTATTTCTTCCGAAAGATCTATGAAATCCCCTAGTTAAGGACTTTAAAGGCTCGGCTTTCGTCAGCTTCGAAAAATCATATCCCTTCATCCCTCTCCTTGATGGTGTTGTGGGCTTGTATAATTTCATATCTTTATACCTTTGCCTGTTCTATTGTATATCCTTCTTCAAGAACAACGACAGCTTTTTTAAATCCAGGCTTAAATCCGGAATGCCTTCCGACATCTCTTCTTTTCTCCGGCGTATTCATAATTTTAATGTTTTTTACTTTTACGTTGAACATTTTTTCTACTTGCTTGGTCAGTTGGCTCTTGTTCGCATTATTTGAAACCTTAAATACAAATTGATTAAAGCCATTCAAAAGCCCTGCTTTTTCGCTTATATAAAAACCCGTTATTACACTCTCCTGAACGGGCGTGAAAGAAGTTGTCGTTTCGACTGCTGTTTCTTGATCTTTTTTCTCAACTTCAACTTCACTCTTTGGAAGCTTCTTTTGCTCTTTATCTTTTTTGCCGAATAATTTCATGATTAAACTTTGAATTTTTTCTCCAAAACACTTATTGAGTCTTTAACCAATACCAATTGTTTATGGGCTAATATTTCCAACGGATTTAAATCCTTTACCTCAACCGCGGAAAGGTAAGGCAAGTTTTTAACTGCTCTTCTTACATTTTCATTCCCGATGGGCATTATTAACAATGCATTCGGCTTTTTGCCAATCAAATCCCGAAAATTACTGAGCACTTTTGCCATCTCTTTGGTTTTAGGGTTCTGAAGTTTCATCTCATCAATCACGAAAAGCTGCTTATCTTTGGCCTTAGAAGATAGTGCCACAAATAAAGCTTTTCTTATCATTTTACGGTTTATCTTTTTTTTGAAATTTCTTTCTTTTGTTGGACCAAAAGTAACTCCCCCGCCCTTCCAGATCGGCGATCTAATGGAACCGTGTCTTGCTCTTCCTGTTCCTTTTTGTCTCCAAGGCTTTATGCCTCCACCTCTTACCTCTCCTCTGCCTTTGGCATGAGCTAATACCTGCCTCTGGTTGGACATCTGGGAGGTGACAACCTGATGAAGAAGGTCCTGGTTCATGACTAAACCGAAAATATTTTCCGGAAGATTTACGGTCCCGATATTCTGCCCCTCTTGATTGTATAAAGGATATTCCATGATCTTATTGCGATTGGATGATTAAAAACCCGCCTTTGTTCCCGGGCACCGCACCCTTTATCGCTAAAAGGCCGTTCTCGGCATCAACTTGAATAACTTTTAATCCTCGGGTAGTTGATTTTACTCCGCCCATCCTCCCGGGCATTCTCATCCCCTTTAATGTATGCTGGGGAAATCTTTGTCCAATTGAACCGCCATGTCTTGTAACATGATGATGGCCGTGGCTGAAAGGCATCCCATGGAAACCATGTCTTTTCATTACTCCGGCAAATCCTTTTCCCTTGGATACACCCGTTATTTTAACCACATCACCCGGAGCAAATATAGAAACATCGAGCCTATCTCCGGACTTAACTTCTTGATCATTGATAGTCAAAGACCTGTATTCTCTTAAAAATCTCAAGTTGCCCAAATCTTTCAAATGGCCCTTTAATGGTTTAGTGACTTTGCGCTTTGAGCCGGTTCCGATCTGGACAGCTTCGTAGCCATCTTTATCCTCGGTCTTTATCTGGACAATGACATTGGGCTCAACTTTTACCACGGTAACAGGGACGACCGTGCCGTCATCATTAAAAACCTGCGTCATCCCTAATTTTTCTCCCAATAAAAACTTGGACATATTTTCAACAAAAAACCCAGATTTAGCTGGGCAAAAGCCGGCGCTAAATTTTATTCTGACAACTAATTGGGTTTAATTTGTATTAAAACCACTCTTGTTTGATAAAGGCAGATACCGATAGTGAATTTTTAGAAAACCGGTTGGTATTTAACCGTTAGCCGGATTAATTCTACTACTTGGTATTACTACCTTATTCCCAAGCACATAAGTTTGTTATGTGCTCAGAGTAAGGGAATAAATTTATTCTTCTAACGAGCTTTTTTCTTCAAATCTCTTATCGGCAGTTTCTCTGCCATCATTAGCCCGACCCGACATGCGATCTATGATTTCTTTTAATTTCATGGCTATCTCTTTTTCTGGCGTTCCAAGTGCTTTTGCGGCAAGAACCCAGATTCTAGCAACATCCACCATGGTGCCAGGTAATATCTTGATCATTTCTGCAAGACGCTCTTTAAGACGTCCAACTTCCATCGTATAAACATCTTCTTTCTGGTCTGGCGCTTTCGGGACCTCTTGTGATCCTAATTTTGATCCTTGTTCCATATGTTTGTTTTATCCTCCTTCGCTAAAGCTTCGGAAGGATGATTTTTATTTCGTAAAAATCACATTTTTAACTCTATATCGACCCCTGATGGCAAACTTAGATTCATTAACGCATCGATTATTTTCGGTGTCGGAGAACTGATATCTATCACTCTCTTGTGTGTTCTCATCTCAAATTGCTCCCTGGATTTCTTATCGATGAAAGACGAACGGTTAACCGTATATTTATGGGTCTCTGTCGGCAGAGGAACTGGACCTATCGGTTTGCCTCCATAGCGTTCGATAGTGTCTATTATCTGCTTTGCCGAACGATCGATTATCTTACTGTCATACGCTCTCAACTTGATTCGTATTCTCTGATTATTTTCTTTTTCTGCTGTCTTCTTTGCCATTGCCTTTTTACTTTAAAGAACCGGTAAAGCCCCGCCTTGGCGGGGCTTTAGGTTTATTTATTAACCTTGGTTACAACTCCCGCACCTACTGTTTTACCGCCTTCTCGGATAGCAAACCTTTGTTTCTCTTCCATAGCAATAGGGGCAATCAGTTGTATCTTTAGATTTGCGGTGTCTCCGGGCATTACCATCTCTGTCCCCTCCGGCAACAATACCTCACCCGTAACATCGGTAGTTCTGAAATAGAATTGCGGCTTATATCCCTTGAAAAACGGGGTATGTCTTCCGCCCTCTTCTTTGGTTAAGACATAAATCTCGGCATCAAAGTCAGTATGGGGAGTAATGGAACCGGGTTTAGCCAATACCTGACCTCTCTCAATATCTTCTTTCTTGGTCCCTCTCAAAAGTACTCCCGCGTTGTCTCCGGCCAAACCTTCATCCAACTGCTTGTTAAACATTTCTATACCGGTCACGACGGTTTTAGCGGTAGGTTTTAGACCGACTATTTCCACTTCGTCATTTATCTTAACTTTTCCTCTTTCAATTCTACCGGTAACAACCGTTCCTCTTCCTTCAATAGAGAAGATGTCTTCGATCGGCATAAGGAATGGCTTTTCCGTTTCACGGACAGGATCGGGAAAATAAGTATCGAGCGCATCAAGAAGTTCTTTAATCGGTTTTACCGCCTCATCGTCTTTTGACTTAGCTTCAAGCGCTTTCAAGCTTGAACCTCTTATAATAGGAGCTTTGTCTCCGTTGTATTGATATTTGTTCAAAAGTTCTCTTATCTCGGCTTCAACCAAATCCAGCATTTCGGCATCATCAACCTGATCAACTTTGTTTAAGAATACTACCAATGACGGTAATCCTACCTGCCTGGCCAAAAGAATGTGTTCTCTTGTTTGGGGCATAGGACCGTCGGTGGCAGCGACAACCAATATTGCTCCGTCCATCTGGGCAGCGCCGGTTATCATATTTTTGATGTAATCTTGGTGCCCGGGAGCATCTACGTGAGCATAGTGACGCTTGGGAGTTTCATATTCCGAATGGTGTAAAGAGATAGTGATTCCTCTGGCCTTTTCCTCCGGAGCAGAATCAATTTTATCCACCGTCTCAACTCTGGCACTATATCCTTCGTCTTTCAACATATCGGCTACATGCAAAATAGCCGCCGTTAAGGTGGTTTTTCCATGGTCGACGTGTCCGATGGTGCCGACATTCATGTGCGGCTTGGTTCTTTCAAATTTTCCTGCCATTTCTTCGTTTTTACTATTATTCGATACTCGACATCTAATTTATTGATAGATGCCAGCTATCGAATACTAGTTTATTAATAAGCAAAAGTAATTTTAGCCGAATATAAGCTTTTAGTCAATAGACGCCATCTTTTCCTCTTTTTCTATCTCCTCTTTCAGGGCTAATATGTCTTTGTTGATCCTTTCTATTATCTCCGGCGCTATATCGCCAGGAACGGCTTCTTGGCTATCCTCATCTTGAGATAAGATAGATTTTACCTTATCCCCGCTCAACCCATTGGCATTTGAGGCAGGATTATCTTTACCAAGATGGTTTATCTTAATTTCCTTTGCCGGTTCCTGAAGAACCAAATCCTTATACATATTGTAGTTAAGTATCACAAACGAAGGCTCCCCGTTATCCAGCACTAAAACAGCGGTAGAGCCCTTAACTAATTTTTTTAATTCTTCGATGTTCATATTTATTATTTTTTCCCCTCCACTATAAGCTGAGTGATACTGCTTGGAACAGGTTCATAGTGATCAAACTCCATATTAAATGTTCCCCTTCCCTCGGTCAAGGAGCGTAAAGATGTGGCGTATCCGAACATTTCCGAAAGAGGAACCAGTGAACTGATAACCTTTAAATTCAATGGGCTTCTGTCGTTAATGCTCAATATCTGTCCTCGACGAGAAGCAATATCTCCGGTTGTCTCTCCCAATGAAGGCTCGGGCGTGATTATTTCCACTTTCATTATTGGCTCGAGTATTATTGGTTTCGCTCTTTTGGCAGCTTCCTGAAACGCGGTCGAACCCGCTATTTTAAAGGCAATTTCCGATGAATCAACTTCGTGATAAGAACCATCGTAAAGAGTAACTTTGACATCCATCATCGGGAATCCAGCAACAACGCCTTTCTCAATGGCTTCTTTGATACCTTTTTCTGTCGGGGATATAAATTCTTGCGGGATAGATCCGCCCTTAATGGCATTAACAAATTCGTAACCAGCACCGCGCTCGAGAGGCTCGACGCGCAACCATACATGGCCATATTGACCCCGGCCTCCGGATTGTCTGATATATTTGCCTTCGGCTTGGGCTTCTGTAGAAATAGTTTCTTTATAGGCAACTTGCGGCCTACCGGTATTAACCTGGACGCCAAACTCTCTCTTCATTCTGTCCACAATAATTTCAAGATGCAGTTCACCCATGCCGGATATAATCATCTCTCCGGTTTCCTCATCGCTTTTAATTTTGAACGTCGGATCCTCGTCGGATAATTTTTTCAAAGATAAACTCATCTTCTCTTGATCGGCTTTAGTTTTTGGTTCAATTCTCAAAGATATGACCGGCTCCGGGATATCGATGCCTTCAAGCAAGATCGGGTTTTCGACATCACAAAGAGTATCCCCGGTTCTGGTATCTTTCAGACCGACGGTAGCGGCAATATTACCGGCAAAGACCTCTTTTATCTCTTCTCTCTGATTGGCATGCAATCGGATAATACGGCTGATTCTTTCCTGCTGTCCGCTTCTGGTATTTAAAACGTAAGATCCGGAAATCAGTTTCCCGGCATAAACTCTGAAAAAAGTAAGAGCGCCGACAAACGGATCTGTCGCAGTTTTAAAAGCCAATGCAGCAAATGGAGCATTATCGTCGGGCTCGATTGTCTTTGTCTCGCCAGTTTTTTCGATCGTCGCAAACATAGGAGGGACATCTAAAGGAGACGGTAAGTAGTATGCTACCGCATCCAAAACCAGCTGCACTCCTTTATTTTTTAGAGCAGAACCGCATAAGACCGGGAAAATTTTATTAGCAATGGTTGCTTCTCGAATTATGTTGCGGAGTCGTTCCAGACCTATCTCTTTTCCTTCCAGATATTCAGCCGTGGCTTGGTCATCCTGCTCAACAATCTTCTCCACCATTACTGCTCTTTCTTTTTTGGATTGTTCTTTGAGATGGTCGGGAATCTCGGCTTTAATAACTTTTTCGCCTCGTTCTCCTTCGAATGTGTAATACTGCATGGTCAGCAAATCAACAACTCCATTGAATTTATCTTCATGGCCGTCGGGGATCTGAAGTTTTATCGCATGGGGCGATAAACGTTCCAATATAGATTGGAAGGATCTCTCAAAAGATGCTCCAAGCCGGTCCAATTTATTTATAAAACAAACCCGAGGCACTTTATAGTCATCGGCATATCTCCAGTTGGTCTCTGATTGCGGTTCTACGCCGGCAACTCCATCGAAAACGACAACGGCGCCGTCCAATACGCGCAAAGAACGCTTAACTTCGATAGTAAAATCAATGTGGCCAGGAGTATCAATTATATTAAGCTTAACCTTGTCGGCTCCGCCGGTTGGCGGATTGTCTTTTGCGTCTGTGCTCGGAGTGGTCTCCTGACCGTGCTTTAGCCGGTCAAGGAACTCTGTCGGAGACCAATAAGCCGTGGTGGCAGCGGCAGTAATGGTAATTCCCCTTTCCCTCTCCTGCTCCATCCAATCCATAATAGTATCCCCCTCATGGACTTCGCCGATTTTGTGAGAAATACCCGTATAAAAAAGTATACGCTCCGATATCGTAGTTTTTCCGGCATCGATGTGAGCGATTACTCCTATGTTGCGAATTTTTTCTATTGGATAATCTGCCATAATTTTTCTATTTTAATCAGGGCACAGCGCGTTTGGCCTGGTTCGAATATTGGTTGAGAGACAAACCCTAGATACGAAGAGGCCGGGTGAACGCACTGATATTTTACCACGCGAAGTGGGCAAATGCTTTGTTGGCATCAGCCATTCTGTGAGTGTCGTTCTTTTTCTTAACTGCGCCACCGGTATTATTGAAAGCATTTATTATTTCCTCAGCCAGTTTCTCTTGCATGGCTTTGCCTTTCGATGAACGAGCTGCATCTATTATCCAACGGATAGCCAGGGCAATTCTTCTTTCCGGTCTTACTTCGATCGGAACCTGATAATTAGCTCCGCCTATTCTTCTTGATTTCAGTTCCATAGTCGGTCCGGCATTATCAAGTGCCTGCTGAAGAACATCCATAGCCGGTTTGCCCACAGTTTTTTCAGCTTTTTCGATAGCACCATATACAATCCTGGCGGCAATTGATTTCTTGCCCGAACTCATTACTTTATTTATTAATTTAGCAACCAAAAGATTGGAATATTTTAAATCCGCTTCGATTACTGCTCTTTTTTTGACTGGACGTCTCATGAATTATTTAAAATTTATTTTGGTCTTTTTGCACCGTATTTTGAACGTTGCTGTTTTCTACCCTCTACTCCGCCGGTATCAAGAACGCCCCTAACTATATGATATCTGATTCCTGGTAAATCTTTTACTCTTCCGCCTCTCAATACTACCACGGAGTGTTCCTGTAAATTATGCCCTATGCCTGGAATATATGCCGTAACTTCCATTCCGTTGGTTAATCTAACCCTAGCAATTTTTCTCAAAGCCGAGTTCGGTTTCTTCGGAGTCATGGTCTTTACCTGAAGACACACTCCCCTTTTAAACGGTGCGGGATAATAGATTGGTTTATTCTTTAAAGCGTTAAAACCAAAAACCAAAGCGGGCGATTTTGTTTTCGCTCTGGCTATTTTTCTCGGTTTCTTGAGTAATTGTCTAAATGTCGGCATATTAAAAGACCCTCTGGGTCGATGAAAGTGTATCAAAAACTGAGGTGATATGTCAAATTTTTAATCCCGTTAACATTTGGTAGATAAAACCAACTAGAGGAAAAATAAGCGGAAAAACATAGATAAGGAAGAAGATTAGGAGAATCAAACTGTATTGATATAGGAACTTCTTGAACGCGAAGAATCTTGCCGGCAGAAATGTCATCAACAGCCAGTGGCCGTCCAGGGGTGGTATGGGGAAAAGGTTAAAAATAGCAAGAACAAGATTTAGGACTATAATAAACGACAAAAGCTGTGGCACCAACGGTGAGGTAAAAACGTCCGGTAAAAATCGCAAGGTAAGACCAAAGAGACCTGCCAATATTAAATTAGAGGCTGGTCCGGCAATTGCCACCTTTACCGGCCCATATTTTTTATCACGGAGATTCTCCGGCACATAGGGCACCGGTTTTGCATATCCAACCATAAACGGAGAATGTGCCAAAAATAAAAGCAGAGGTAAAAGAACCGAACCGAACATGTCTATATGTTTCAAGGGGTTCAAACTAAGCCGCCCTAAATTCTTAGCGGTAGGGTCACCGAGTGAATTTGCCATTAAACCATGGCTGACTTCATGAATCACAACTGAGTAAAGCAAGACGACAACATAAAAAATAGGAAGCAATAACGTCTCCATGCTTGAAATATTAGCAAGATTAAGGTATATTATCAACCTATGACCAAATGTCCTAAGTGCGGGAAAAAGCCGATTATGTCGACAACGCGAGTTCTGCTTCGCGGTCATTATAATCCAACATCCCGTTCAAAACGCTATCCTAATTTGCAATGGGCTCATGTTGGTGGTAAAAGAATCAAAATTTGCACCGACTGCATAAAAACACTCAATAAGACCAAATAAACTTGGCACCAGAAAGAATTCCGCAATTACAAAACTCCGAGACAGAAAAAGTAGAACGACTTTCAGAAGCCGAGGAGAAAGTGTTTACTCAATTGGTACCCGAACACGAGAAATCAGCAATAGATATTTCCGAGTTCAAGAAACTTTATGGAGAAGCACAAATAAATAGGGATAGAGAAAGTGTTCGAAATAAAAAAGCCCACATAAAGGAAGCTCATACCGAGCCAACGCATAGAGCCAAGATACTTGAAGCTCTTTTGAGCCAGCAAATTGAGCTTAGTAATTGGTTCGGAGAAGATGCCCTAACAATTGTACCATCCGAATATGATGACCTTTTTAACGGAGTTGATGTGGCTATAGAATTCGAAAGAGCTGATAGTTATAGATATATGGCAGCCGGTATCGATGTCACTTCTTCATCTCAAGCGATAGACAAAAAGCTTGGAATAATTAAATCGCATATATTGGACGAGGCCCTAACTAAGATGAAGTACTTTTTTTCCGAAAGAGCAGATTCTCGTGGCGAAAAAAGTAAAATACCGGCAATCGTAATTGGAACCGATATCAAAATGATCCGTGAACTGTGTGAGATTTGGCTCAATGCAAATAAACAAAGACTGGGTAGGGATTTATCCGGTCTATCGGAGACCTCAATAGAAAACCAGAAGAGAATAGTAAAAGAAGCTCTGGAGAAATTAGCTAATCACAGGATACAGGTTCTTCTTCTTCGGGAAATCGAGATGCAGTCAGAAAAATATTTAGATTTTGCAAGAAAAAATGAAAAGTTTGATGCCGCTCAAAAATATGAAAACTTACTAAACCTGGTTCGTGAATTGCTGTCAGAGAAAAAAATTTCTCCAGAAGATGAGATTGAGAACGAGAGTGATACTGTTTTCCAAGCTCTCAAGTTTAGTCTTGCAGGATTTTAAAAACCGGGCCGTAGTATAGCGGTTATTATGCAGGGCTGGGGGTCCTGTGACCCGGGTTCGAATCCCGGCGGCCCGACATTAATACAAAAACCATCCGCCAGTTGGCGGATGGTTTTTGTAGGGCCCTTCTTTCATTTTTCAAGTCTTCAGCTATTTACCAAAGATGGTCTCCGCAGGATAATCCCAAGGGATTATCATCATATAAGAGTCCTGAAGTTAAATAATTTGTTCTAAAGCTTGGAAACAAAAGAGGGGCTTAACCATATTATATCATCTCATCTTCAGCGTAGTAAAAGTGGATATCGGGGCGCTGATAATTGAATAATTCCGATTTTTTGAAGAATATACCTATCTCTCTTTTGGCCGCTCTTAAATCTTCGGAGGAATGTATAATATTGGCCGAAATTGACATCCCGTAGTCCCCCCTTATCGTGCCGGGTGGAGCATTCTTACCATCTGTAGGCCCACACATATTACGTACTACACGAACAACATCCAGACCTTCAAGCACCACCAAAATTACCGGCAACAACTTCATAAACTTTTTAAGACGAGGTAAAAAGTGCTTCCCTTTGTGTTGGGCATAGTGTTTATCCAACAGCAAGTCTGACATTTTTATCATCTTCATCCCGACGGGCTTTATTCCCTTTTGTTCAAACCTGTCTAAAATCTCGCCGACAATTCCTCGATGAATTGCGTCGGGTTTTAAAATAATTAATGTTCTCTCTTTTAGATTAGCCATATTTAGTAATTAGGGATTAATTGATAGTTGGTCCCGTCGCTCACGATTTTAATACTCCCGTCAATATCAGTACGATAATATTTTATTCCGAAATTCTCAAGTCGTGAGAGAATAGCCGGCGCAGGCAGGCCGTATTGATTGCCGCCGCCGACTTCAATGAAACCAAGCTTTGGATGTACTGCCGACAGGAATAGTTCACCGGAAGATGTCTTTGAACCGTGATGGCCGACCTTCAGTACATCGGCCGAGACATCACCGCCACTCAAAAGAAGCTGTCTCTCTAGTGGTATTTCCATATCGCCGGCTAAAAGCACTCGAAACGATTTATACTGAAGAAGTATTGTTACGTTTGCTTCGTGGGAATTTTTTAAAATTACGCCATCGTACGATTTTAAAGGCGTGAGAACCGTAAGAGTTGTCTCATCGCCCATATCAATAATTTCTCCGGCTATTGCCTTAGTATAATTTGCATCTTCTTCTTTAATTATTTTTTCCCATTCTCCGTAAATCGGCGATATATTTTTATCTCCGGATTCAATAACATTAGCCACATCATATCTTTTTAGAACCTCCGCCAAACCGGTAATATGATCGGCATGGGTATGTGTCGCCACTACAACATCTATGTCCCTATCGTAAAAAGGCATGGTATCGGCCAACTCGGATAAAATCTTATTATCTGGTCCGCCGTCAATTAAGATCTGATTCCCGTTTGGCATCTCAATAAATATCGCGTCCCCTTGCCCTACATCAAGAAAATATATTTTTAATAAACCGTCTTTCTGGGAAGCAATGGAGTGAGTAGAAAATGCTAAGACAAAGAGACAAAGAAGGAAAATAAAATGAATTAGTTTGAGTTGCTTCATGATTTAAAATATTTACCATATTTTTGAGCAAAAAGAAAAGCCGAAATTATCGGCTTACTAAATGATAGAGAATTTTTTCTTCAAAATATTTAACCCCATCTATCTTTTGGAGTCTTTCGGCAAGTTCCGCCGGACATTCGAGTATGATTCTACCGCTTGTTCTTTTGCTGTTAGGGATAGCGCTTACTCCGATGATGTTGGCTCCGGCTTTACGCATCAAATCTGCAACTTTATTTACATCCGATTCCGGGAGCGTACTGATAACATATTTAGGCATTTTCACCCCGTCTTTATTTCTTTTATTTAAAAGGTGCTGGTTGTAAAAATACGTTACCAAAGATATTAACCCAACCGAACCGACAATAATATGAACCAATACTTTATACTGACCCGGGACCTTATCAACCGTGAATGCGCAAATTATCAGAACCCAGAAACAAAATCCTGTGATTAATCCGTATCGCCTGGAGTCCATCTCACATCCTCCTCGATTGAATTCATCTTAAAAATCATATTACAATTATTTATCCGCCACGTCAAAGATTAAAAGTGATTAGGTTGATATTTGAGTTCGTTATATCAGTCCGGAAAAAAATTTAACTATCTCAATCTGGTACGTCGTGACCGCCCAAGCGGCATAACCGATAATCTGGCCGAGGGGCGCAAATATTATTCCACCGATTCCGGCTAAAAATCCAAATAACATCGCTACCGGGACAAAGGGCAAGATCAGCATGTTCGTCGGCAAGGATATTGGCGAAAAACCGCCAAAATAATAAATCAATAAAGGAGCAACAGCAATCTGGGCAGATAAAGTCATGAATAGAATCTCCTTTAGACCGCCGAGTTCCGGAATTTTGTTAAATTTTTGGTTAATTAAAGGATAGAGATAAATAAGTCCTAACACTGACGCAAAAGATAATTGGAAACCGATATCAAAAACAAGGGTAAACGGATTATAATATATCATAATTCCACCGGCTAGAATTATTGAATTTCTTTGGTTATAAAGCCGGCCATAGCCATGGGCAAAAGAAAAAAGTAATCCCATAATCGCCGCCCGGACAACAGATGCCGAGGCGCCGGTCAAAATAACGAAAAGGATTATTACCACAACCGAAATCCAAAATGCAGTCCGCCTCTTGAAAAAAAATATCAGTCCCATCAACACCGCCCATGAGATAATCATTATATTATAGCCCGATATAGCCAAGATATGGGTCGTGCCTGTTTTGTTGAATGCTTCTCTCAGATTATCCGGAATGTTCTGTCTTGAACCTAAAAGAATCCCGTTTACATAAGAAGCGTTTGGCTCGACTATCGAGCTGTTTACGGCCTCCTCAAAATAGTTTTTAACGGCTGCAACTTTTTTTTGAAAACCGATTGCCAATCTGGTTATAAGTCCAATCTTCAATCTTTCTGTTTCTAGAACCGTTGGGAAAGATATTACGGTATTAATCCCGCTTCGTTTGAGATATTTAGCATAATCAAAATCTTCTTCTAGATTCTTCGGTCTGGAAATCGGTCCCTTAATCTCCAGAGTATCGCCTATTTTGTAAAAGGCCGCTCCCCTTATCGTAATCTTGGTAATTTCGCTCACCGGTAAAATTCTGTCGGGGAGAATAATTTCTTTTGCTTTAAAATTAAATTGCGTTGTTTGGCCGTTTATTACCGGCTGTTCGCTTACATATCCTCTTAGGATTGTTTCTACCGATTTATCACTGACGTATTTATCGGCGAATTGAACCAGAATACCGTTCGATAAATCAACATAAACAAACCTGCCCATACCAAAGATCAGAGCCAAAAAGAAAATACTTCCGTAAAGCCCCCTAGATGAGTGTGTTTTTTGATAACCAAAAACAGCTAAAGCGCTAACTCCGATTATCAAAGATACTAAGACAATCTCATAAGAGATTGGGGTAAGGGAAGCAATAAAAACTCCCAAGATAAAAGATATGAGCAGAAAAAATAAGAATTGTGATTTATGCACAATAAAAATTTAACAAATTATTAAAAATAAAAAAGGGGCTGATTAACCCCATTTTATTACCATCTATAATGCTGTTCAATATATTCCAGATCTCTTTGGATGTATTTTTTCATTATTCCCGCAACGCCTTCCATCTGACACAAAATATCAGGATCAAGACCCCGAAGATCTAATTCAATTTTTCTTGCTTCCGGAACAGTCAGGGCGAATGTTGACTGCATGGGGTTGGGACCACCAAATAAAAACCAATAGCGAAGAGAATTATCAAACCAAGTCTCTCCGTGGTCGTGATGCCAATACATATGAGCCCAGTGTCTTATTGCTTCGGCAAGATCGGAATTAATCCTATTTTGAACTTTTTTGCCAGTAAGAACATTTAACCGCCTATTTAGTATCCTCTCCCACCAATCGCTATCTATCCCCTTGAACCTCGTCCAAATATCCTGAAATTCTTTGCCCAAAATATATTCGTATGCCCCACCTACTATCTCTGATGTTATAAATTCCCACATTGAAGGTAAGTAGCCCACTCCCCTATCTGTGGCTAAATACATCAGTCCCTCTAATACCGTGGATTGAAATTCAACTTTTTCGATTCTGGTTTCATCCATTAAGCACCTCAAAATATCAAGGATCTAAAATCTTTTATCATATTTCCAATAAAAAAGGAAGTCTAACTACTTCCTTTTTTATTTGTTTTTATCTAATTGCACACTCCTGTCGTGGCAAAACAATTCGGACAACTCCAGCATGAACCAGCTTTTATCATTAGGGTTCCGCACTGAATGCAGATTGGAGCGTGGGCTATTATCGATGTAGCATTTTTACCGTTTGTAGGATGATTAATATCAACTTTAACCGGCTCTGGCTGCTTCGAGATCAGTCCGGCCAGAAGAGTATCAATCTTATCGAGTTCCTTTTTTTCTTCCTGGTTTTCTTTGGCTGTAGCAGCGGCAAGATCGTTCATATGAGCATATTCAGGACCGAACAACTCTTCCTTATCCTCAAGGCTTAAATATTTCATACCCAGATATCGAAATATATAATCGACTACTGATTTAGCCATTGGAATTTGGGCATTATTTGTAAAACCAGACGGATCAAATCTCATGTCTTTGAATTTTCTCACAAGAGTTTTAAGCGGCACTCCCGACTGTAAACTCATGGAGATAAGCGTGGCTATAGTGTCAAATAAACCGGAGATTGTACTTCCTTCTTTAGCGGTGGTAATAAATGTCTCTCCTGGCTTCATTGTATCCGGATAAAATCCCACAGTCAGATAACTTTCGAATCCGCCCACCGAGAATTTGTGAGTGATCGAGGGCCTTTCATCAGGAAGTTTAATTCTTGTATAACCGTTTATCTTCTCCACTAAATCGTTATTTTCTTCTTTCTTGGTGCTTAATGGCTGGAGTGATTTGGAACCGTCCCGATAGAGAGCAATAGCTTTCAGGCCCAGTCTCCAGCCCTCAATAAAAACATTTTTAATGTCTTCACGCGTAGCATCTTCGGGCAAATTAACGGTTTTCGAGATCGCACCACTGATAAACGGCTGAGCCGCCGCCATCATTTTAAGATGCCCCATATAATGTATGCTTCTTTGGCCATTTTGGGCTTTGAATGAACAATCGAAAATCGATAAATGCTCTTCTTTCAAATGCGGAGCTCCTTCAACGGTTCCTTTATCCAAAAGATAATCGCCGATATCTTTTATCTGTTCATCGGTATAACCGATACGGCTTAGGGCTTGAGGAACTTGACCATTAATTAATTTCAAAGTTCCTCCTCCAACTAATTTTTTGTATTTTATCAGAGCCAATTCCGGTTCAATCCCGAACGTATCGCAATCCATTAGGAAACCTGTGGTCCCGGTCGGAGCCAAGACCGTGACCTGAGAATTCCTTACTCCGTATGTTTGACCAAGTTCCAAAACTTCTTGCCAAACTTTCAGAGCGGCATCCCTAAGTTCGCCATCGTCGATACCAAGCATTTTGGAATTTATATAAAGTTTTTCGGCTTCTTCAAGATGTTTAGCTAAAACCCTCAACATCGGTTCTTTGTTCAACTCATATCCGGTAAATGACCCCTTGATATCCGCCAGCAATGTTGACATACGATAGGCTTGCCCACAAAGCAGTGAGGTAATCTGCCCACCGATTGCTCTCCCCTTTTCGGAATCATAAGCAAGCCCGAGCGCCATCAGTAAAGCTCCCAGATTGGCATAGCCCAAACCAAGTTCTCTGTAGTCTTTCGCATTCTCGGTTATTTTCGGAGTCGGATAAGAAGAGTTATCTACTAATATATCCATAGAGGTTATCATGGTATCCACTACTTTTTTGAATAATTCGGTATTAAACCTCCCATCCGAAGTCAGAAATTTCAGAAGATTAAGAGAGGAAAGATTGCAGGCACTGTTATCAATGTGCATATATTCGCTGCAAGGATTTGATGCGTTAATACGGCCGGTATTGGGACAAGTGTGCCAGTCATTTATCGTCGTATCATATTGCATCCCCGGATCGGCGCTGTACCAAGCTGCATCGGCAATCCAATCCATTATTTCTCTCGCCTTTAAACGCTCAACTGATTCTCCGCTGGTAATCGCTTTTAAATCCCAGTGTTCGTCGGTAAGAACCGCCTGCATGAATTCATCCGGGACTCTGACCGAATTATTGGCATTTTGATAAGGAAGAAGGGTGTATGGGTCAAAGATATCGGCTTCAATAGAATCCTTGATTCCGGCCCGTTGCAATATCTTGGTCATATCTTCAATTATTTTTTTGCAATAAATAAAATTTTTGATATCCGGATGATCAACATTCAAAATCACCATTTTTGCCGCCCTTCTGGTCGTACCTCCGGAGCGAATTGAGTTAGCTACTCCATCGGCGCCTTTCATAAACGAAACCGGACCAGATGAAAAACCGCCTTTTGAAAGTGGTTCTTTTGAGGAGCGCAGTTTAGAAAGATTTGTTCCCGCTCCCGAGCCATACTTAAATATCCATCCTTCATCCCGATACCAATCAAGTATCGACTGCATATTATCTTCAACTGCCAGAATAAAACAGGCACTGCATTGAGGCCGCTCTTGAACACCAACATTGAACCAGACCGGACTATTGAATGCGGCATATTGATTGATCAAAACCCAGGTCAAATCTAGAACAAAATTATTACAATCTTCCTCGGAAGCAAAATAACCATCTTTTAGTCCCCACTTCCCGATCGTTTTAGCTACTCTATTTACCATTTGTCTGGCGCTTTTTTCTCTTTCGGGCGAATCAAGACGGCCCCTGAAATATTTAGAGACAACCATATCGGTAGCTGTCTGACTCCAAAAACTGGGGACTTCTACATCTTTTTGTTCAAAAACAACAGTCCCGTCGCCTTTGATTATTTTTGCGGTTCTTTTTTCCCATGCAATCTCTTCATACGGATGTTTGGTCCCAAGCATTCTCGGCCAACGCAAACTCATTCCGGTAGAGAAACCCAATCTCTTTTGTTCTTCGGGTGTATTTAGAAGTTGTGTAACAGTTTCGCTCATCTAGAAAAAATATCCGCCAAGCGGCGGTGCATTTATAAATTTATCTTATCGTAATTGAATCCCATTTCAAGCCCGAAGAAGTTGATAAGTAATCGCTTAAAACAAAAAAGACCGTTCTCGGTCAGCGAGCTCTCGGTGAGAGCAATCTACTACTTATGGATTATAACAAGTCAACAAGAGCCAAAGCTATCACAATGGCCCAAATTGGAAAAGCAACGAATCTAATAAGGTTCCAGAGGATCGGTTGTCGACGTTGATACCTGATTTCCTCTTCAGGAGAAAGAACTTCCCATCCATTGTCCATCTCTGTCTGCCTCCTTACCTTGATTCTGAGTATAAAAATTATACCACGCCTTAATCATTTCTGTCAAACAACATAAAATCGGCCTTTTGAGCCGTTGATTAAGCGAAGCCATACATTTTATGACATCCCCGCAGCCGAGCTATGAGTTGAAAGAGGGACAATAAGAAGCCTAAAATAATAAGTCAAACGCCGAGCGAAGTGAGGAGGCAAGTGCGGATTACTTGTTATTTTAGATGCTTCTTACAAACATCTTGAGACGAATAGCGAAGGCGAGGACTGGATGGAATAAAGTCGTATGGCGAAGCGATCCTATTTATTCATCTTTCTCCTGATAAACGCCGGGATATCAAATTCATCGTCATTTACCGAAGAATCTATGAGCTCTTTCACGGCATGACTGGTACCATTAGCTATTGTTTTAGGCGGCTGGCCAAAAAGATTGCTGGTTTGATGGACAACTGGTCTGGATTGAGCCGGATGTCCGGTATTGAATCCTGTTGCGATTACCGTGACTTTTAATTCCCCTTTCTTCAGTTTGTCATCCATAACTGCGCCGAAGATAACTTTTGCGTCTGGATCAATATGTTCGGTAATTATTCGGGCAGCTTCGTTGATCTCCGCCATAGCCATATCCGCTCCGCCGGAAACATTAAATAGAACTCCCTTGGCACCGTCTATGGAAACCTCCAACAAAGGAGAATTAATGGCCATCTTGGCGGCTTCAATAGCTCTGTCTTCTCCGCTGGCTTTCCCAATACCCATTAGAGCCGAGCCGGAATTTGCCATAATAGCTTTCACGTCCGCAAAGTCCACATTAATCACTCCGGGAATTGTAATAAGATCGGAAATTCCCTGAACACCCTGCCTTAAGACATCGTCAACTACGGCAAACGCTTCCAGGAGCGGAGTTTTACGGTCAATTATAGAAAGCAACCTATCGTTCGGTATAGTAATTAGAGCATCCACCTTGTCCCGCAAGATATTCCACCCATCTTCTGCAATTCTTGATCTCTGCGCACCCTCAAAGCTGAATGGCTTTGTTACTACAGCAACAGTAAGAGCCCCTATCTCTTTCGCTAAATCCGCTATAATAGGCCCTGCACCGGTACCGGTGCCTCCTCCCAAACCATAAGCAATAAAAACCATATCGGCGCCCTTTAACGCATTTATTATTTCTTCCTTAGTGTCTTCAGCCGCTTGTCTTCCGATATCGGGATTCATTCCGGCTCCTAATCCTTTAGTTAAATTTTTCCCGATATGTATTTTAACCGGCGCACCGCTTCCGTGGAGGTCTTGAGCATCTGTATTAATAGCAATAAACTCAACACCATGGATTCTGGCTTGAATCATTCTTTGAAGAGCGTTTTTCCCTGAACCGCCGCATCCGATTACTTTTATCCTCGCAAAAGTTTCAAATGGTGGTTTAATTTGTGCCATATTAGGTAATTAATTCACCTCTTAATAACACAAAAGAATGCCGTCTTCAAATTTTAGGTTAATTACCTGTGGATAACTCTTAGGGTAGGAAATTTTTTAGCCACCTGCTTAGCCATTTTAGAAATACGTTTTTTGATGTCGGCATCGCTTTGCCTCCTCGCGCTCTTTTGAATTCTTCTTCTACTCCCCACAGAATAAGCCCTATGGCTACAGAAAAAGCAGGATCGTTTTGCTCCTCTATATTGCCGTAAACATTCACCGGTCTTGCGATTCTAACCGGAAGCTTTAATTTCTCTTTTACTAATGCTGCCAGACCGGGAAGGCTCGCTCCTCCGCCGGATAAGACTACGCCTGCCGGAAGCATCCCTCTCGATATTTTCCTTAACTCCGTTGAAACCATATCCAGTAATTCGTGAGTTCTGGCATCAATAACTCCGACCAATTGTTTTTTAGGCCAAGAGAAGTTCTCTTCTCCGACTAATTCCGAAAGATCTATGCTATCTCTCTTCCTCAAATCCAGGCCTTCGGAAGTAGTGCCATGTTCAAGTTTTACCTTTTCGGCAACATCCATTGAGGTTCGAAGAGCAACCGCAAGGTCAGAGGTAATATGCTTGGAACCTATCGGCAACACAGCACTGTGAAGCAAATCAGCTTCTTCAAAAACAGTCAGGGTAGATGTACCGCCACCAAAATCAAGACTTATGACTCCATATTCTTTCTGATTTTTATCCAAAACCGAGAGCGAAGCGGCAATGGGAGCAAAAACCAATCCGGCGACTTCAATGTTGTTTTCATTAACACACTTGGCCAAATTTCTAAGATATGGCGAGAGCCCTTCAATAATAAATACCTCTGCCTCAAGACGTACACCCTTCATACCAAGAGGGTTCTTTACACTTTCTGTCCCATCAACAATAAAATTTCTCGGGATCACATGAATAATCTCCCTATTGGCGGGGAGACTGACTACGGAAGCCGCTTGGATAATTCTATCTATATCATTCTGAGAAATTTCGTTATCGGCGCGGGATACGGCGATGACTCCTCTGGATAACTGACTTTTGATGTGTAATCCGCTTACGGCAAGATACGCTCTTTTGATAGATACGCCGGCCATCGCCTCGGCACGCTGCACGGCTGTTCTTATGTTGTCGAATGTCTCCTCCATATCTACTACCATCCCCCTGCGCAAACCATTGGAGGGTGCACTGCCGACACCTAAGATTTCCACACCTAAATTATCGCGATCTATCTTCGCTACAATAACCTTAACCTGGGAATTCCCTATATCAATACCGGAAATCAAATATGGTCTGGCCATAATCTTTAAATGTTTAATTGTTCCAATATTTTGTTTTCCAAACCGAACATTCTTTTTGTCTCTTTAGCTGAAATCTCATGATCGTATCCCAGCAAATGCAAAAATCCATGCATCGTCAGCTGGGCAAGTTTGGCTTGAAGGGTCATTTTATCCGCAATCGCTTCTTTCTTGGCAAACGGCAAACAGATAAAAATATCCCCTAATGACAATATACCATAATTTTTCAAACTTTTTTCTTCAAGCGGGAAAGATAAGACATCGGTAATCTTGTTTTTATTCCTATATTTCTTATTAAGCTCTCTGATTTTGGCCTCTCCCACTAAATTCAAGCTTACTTCAATGTTTTTATCTTTTATCTTAATTTCTCTTATCCCTATATCCAAAATCCTCCTGAAAAATTTTTCATTTGGGGCTTTTTGCGAAGTATGATTTTTAAAAACAAGGTCAAGGATCATAGAAAATTATAAATTGATACCCGATTTTAACACGGAAATTCAAATATCCAAAATTAATAATCAAAAACTTCGGCTTAGGCCGAAGTTTTTGTGAGTTCTTCTTTTACAATTCGACTTACTATTTGGCCATCCGCTTTGCCTTTTACTTTTGCCATTACGGCTCCGATTACTTTTCCCATATCTTTCATGCCTTTGGCTCCTGTCTCTGCGATACCTTTCTTTATCTCATCCTTTATCTGCTCTTCCGACATCTGCTCCGGCATATAGCTCATTAACATCTCGGCTTCTTTTCTCTCTTTTTCTGCTAGTTCCGGCCGGCCGCCTTTTCCATATTGCTCGATAGAATCCTTTCTTTTTTTAATTTCCGAGGATATTGTCTCGATAATCTCTTCCTCATTCAATTTGCTCTGTTCTTCAAGCTTCGAAATATCTTGTTCTGTCTTGCTTAATTTGGTCCTCTTCTCAAATTCTCTATTTTTTATCGCAGCTAAAACCATCCCAATTACGGTTCTTCTTTGGGAATCGCCGCTTTTAAGAGCGTCTTTCAAATCTTGTTGCAGTTTTTCTTTTAGCATGATTCTAAATCTGAATTTATAATCCGAGTTCTTGTTTCATCTTTCTCTTCTCTTCTTCAAACGTTTCTTCATCGTATTTACCCATTTTCTCAAGTCGCTTTCTTAAATCTGCCAAGTGCGTTCCCATTATAGCGGACATTTTTTCTTTTCTATCCGTTGACCTTTTCTTACGGAATTGATCTGTCTTTGCCTTAAGCAAAACGCCGCTTTGCTGAACAAAACGGTTAAAACGCCTTAATAGGCTGCCTACGCTCTCATTCGGTTTTCTTTTTACTTCTACCATATAAAATCCTCCTTCCTTATTTAATTATTTTTGGGCCTAATTTTTTTCCTCCTAATATATGAATGTGAAAATGCGGAACAAGCTTCCCTCCGTGTTCTCCCTCATTAATAACTAGGCGATAACCTCTTTTCAATCCTTGTTTATGGGCAATCTTATCTGCCAGCAACAATGCTTTCCCCAATAAACCTTCTTCGTTTTCAAAATCCTCTATTGTCAAAAAATGCTTTACCGGAATTACCAGTAAGTGAACTGGCGCTTGAGGATGTATATCTTTTATGACTAAAAAGTCCTTGTTTTTATATACGGCATCAGCGCTTAATTCGCCTTTGATAATTTTGCAGAAGACATCGGTAATCATGCTTTTAATCTTTTCTTTATCTCGTCCACTATTTTTTCAAGCGGAATTGTCTCTTGGGTTGAAGCATCCATGTCTCTCAAAATTATCGTACCGTCTAAGACTTCTTTTTGCCCGAATATAAGCGTGAACTTTACGCCCAACCTGTGAGCAATTCTTAATTGTGATTTAATGCTGTCACGGCCTAATGAGGATTTTGTCTCTACGCCGGCTTTCCTCATGGCTTCAAAGAGTGGCAAACTTTTTCTCTTGGCGGCATCACCCAGTTGAGCCAAGAAAACTTTCGGCTTGGGTTTGGAATCAGGAACATTTATATTCTTTTCTTTCATGAGCAGAACCACACGATCTAACCCCATGGCCCAACCGGCGGCCGGAGTTTTCGAACCGCCAAGCATATCGATAAGCTTGTCGTATCTTCCGCCGCCAACTATAACCGATTGGGATCCGATATTCTCTTCCGGAACTAATTCAAAAACAGTTCTGGTATAGTAGTCCAGACCTCTGACCAGATGAGGGTTAAGGATATACGGCACTTTTACTTCATCAAGAAATTCCAATATATGTTTAAAGTGCTTTTTACACTCATCGTCGAGATAATCAACCGTTTGCGGAGCTTCTTTGGTTATCTCTTTACACCCCTCTTCTTTACAGTCCAGCATTCTAAGAATATTTGTTTTAAACCTAGCCTTGCAGGTAGCACACATTCTTTTTATTCGATTTTTGTAATAATCTTTTAGTGCTTTTATGTATGCCGGGCGACAACTGGAATCACCGATACTGTTTATGTGAACATTGTATCCATCCAAGCCCAAGGAATCTAAAATTTTCCAAGCCAGAAAAATCAATTCGGCATCTACGGCTTCCGAACCGTCTCCTATAATTTCCGCTCCTAGTTGATAGAACTGCCTGTATCTCCCCTGCTGGGGTTGGTCGTGTCTGAACATCGGCCCCGAATAGAAAAGTTTGATCGGATGAGGCCTTACACTCATTCCGTTATCTATATAAGCTCTTGCGACGGATGCAGTGCCTTCGGGCCTCAAGGTCAAACTGTCTCCTCCTTTGGTCCTTAAGGTATACATCTCTTTCTCCACAATATCCGTGCCCTCACCCACCGAACGGGCAAATAATTCGGTTGATTCAAGGATTGGCGTTTCTATCTTCTCAAAACCATAAAATTCCAAAAGCGATTCTGCTTTTTTAAAAATATGCCGCCAATATTTCTGATCTTCGGGGAGAAGATCTCTCATCCCCTTTGGCACTTGAATTGTTCTGGATTTTTTACTCATTAGTAGGTTATTGCGGGAATTTTGGATGCCCGTGTAAACGGCCAGGGCCTTAAAAATGCGCGTCCGATTACAAGTGTTTCATTGACCGGCCCCCAGCGTCTGGAATCGGAGCTTTGCAGCCGGTTATCGCCAAGAACATAATATTCATTATCGTCCAGTTTTGTGACAAAAGTTCCTATGGTGTTCTGTTCGGGAGCCAGATAAGTTTCATTCAGCACAAATCCTTCCGGATTTTTGTCATTAAAAATTGTAACTTTATCGTCTTTAATTTTAACCGTTTCCCCCGGAAGGCCCACAATTCTTTTTATAAAAAATTGCGAAGGCTGTTGAGGATAACGGAATATGACAACTTCGCCTCTTTGTACCTCTCTGAAATAGTAGCTTAGCTCGTCGACGAGAATATAATCCCCGTCTTCGAAATTCGGTTCCATCGAAGCACCTTTTACAAAAAACGGTTGAACAAGATAATACCTGATGGGCAGGATAATGGCAAGAGATATTACAACCACCTTTATAGTCTCCCAGATGAAGGCTAAAACCTCTTTTTTCGTATCGTAATTTTGATTCTCAAACTCACTCATGGTTAAAATTGCTTATTCAGTTTAACACTTTTAAAAGTTGCTTTCAATGGGCCGGAATTGGCTTAAAATCGAAATTTTTGTATAATCCTAATATGAAAACAAAGCTTATTATAGGCATTGGGAATCCGGATCCGGAATATCAGCAGACAAGGCATAATGTAGGGTTTTTGTTTTTGAACTATTTGGCTAAAAAAATTGACGCGAATGATTTTGCGGAGGATAAAAAAATGAATGCGCTGGTCTCAAAATCCAAAATTGAGAAAACACCGGTCATACTCGCAAAACCGCTGTCTTACGTGAATAAAAGCGGCGAAGTTGTTGCAAAATTGGCAAAATTCTACAAAGTGAAGCCGACAGATATTATAGTCGTTCAGGATGATTTGGATATTGAATTCGGCTCTTTCAAGAATTCGTTTGATAAAAACTCCGGCGGCCACAAAGGAATCGAATCGATAATGCGTGCTCTTAAAACCAAAAAGTTTTATCGCCTCCGTATTGGCACGGCTGTCCGGGCACTGCAAAAAGCCCGTCAGCAATCGGATACCAAACGCGATAAATTCGTAGTGGATTTCGTACTCTCAAAATTTTCCGAGAAAGAGAAAGAGACAATAAAAGAAATGTTCAAGAAGATATACGAACGACTTGTGATAGTCATCAAATAAAACTAAAACCCGCTGTCTCAGCGGGTTTTAGTTTTGAGTTTACTGAATTCTACTCGCCAATTTTCTTTCTCATATCGCCAATCATTTGTTCAGCGTGCTTGACGCCGCCCAGACCAAAAGCCAAACCTACGGCTAAAGCCGTGGCCGCAATCAATCCGGTAACAACAATTTTAATAATGTCATCGGCAACTTTTAATTGCGCCAGGGCGATAAGCAAAGCAAAGACAAATATGGCCCACCTGGTCAGTACTCCCAAGAAGTTAGCCGAAACAAGTCCTGCAGCTTTCACCGAAGCCCTTACTAATCCCTCCAAAAAATTAGCAACTAAAATACCGATTAAAAGAATGACCGCCGCCACTATTACATTGGGCAGATAAGCCAATACATTTCTCAAGAAAGCGGTAACCTCAACTAATCCCAAAATATTGGTGGCCGCCATCAAGAATACGATTGCAAAGAACCATTTAACCAATTCGTAGAAAAGCGTTGGGGTATCTAAGCGAAAACCGCTTTTCTCCCAGGCTCTTCTAAATCCGACTTTGGTTAAGGCGCCGTCAACGTGGAGAACCCTAACAATATGATAAGCCAATTTGCCTAAGGCATGAGCAATAAACCAACCAACCAAAAAAACTATAACGGCCGCCACTAAACGAGGCGTAAAACCGGCTACTCCGGTCCACAAAGTCAATAATGAATTCCTTACTATATCCGATGCTGCTACTACTTCGAACATATAAACACCTCCCTTCCGATGTTTTTCCTTAGTTTCACAAGACTAATTCTAACATTTCGGCATTAAAGTGGGCATTTCCAAATGTGGATAACAAAAAGCCCCGCCAAAGCGGAGCATATATCTTGTGGTAGTATTTACATCTCAATTGGGATCGCTCTTAAGTACAATAGGATGACTATATTGTTTCTATCTAGAGATAATCTGGCTGGTAAATAACTTAGGGTATCCCTCAGCATGCTTAATGATGCTTCTTCGTTTTGAGGGCCAAGACAAGACCGCCATTCATCGGGAGAGATTTCCCCTATTTTAACTACCTTAAAATATTCAGCAATTGCCGCACCGCAAGATTCCCCGCAAACAATATTTATTTCTACTCTTGTACTAGGAGAATCGGTAGAAAAATAACATTGGGACTCAGTAGGCAACAAAATAATCGTGAATTGTGCTCTTGTTTGTAAAAGATCCCCTAATCGTTTCGCGAAATCGGGACCTCGATTTAACCTCAGGGTTCTCATTGCCGATCCTCCCTTTCGAGATTGCGGAGATTATGCCATAAGTGAACTGAAATGTAAAATAGGGTTTGCTATCAAAAAATCGTTAAGCAACCGGAGTATCTATTTTTGGAGTCTCTGGTTCTTTTGAACCGTCGCCGATCTCAATAACATTTTTAACCCGATCAACCATAAGCGTTAGTCGTTTTTCAGAATCGTCGTAGGCAGATTTAGTATTGGTGATGTGCTTGCCCAAACGCTGAAAATCCTCGGCTAGTTTCCCGCCATCGGTTGAAATACGCTCGAGCCGTTTAATAATATCTTTAGTCTGTTTGGAAAATTCCACATCCTTAAACCAGTGCCGGATAGCAGAGACGGATAAAGCAAATGTATTCGGTGAAACAAGAAATACCTTTTTTGTCCGGGCATAATTCGGGATATCGACTTCTTTTATATTATTAATAACCTCATAGTAGACCGTTTCAGCCGGCACATACATCAACGCCAGATCTGTTGTTCCTTCTGACGGCAAGAGATATTTGGCCGAGATCTCGTCGATTTTCTTTTTTACATCCGAATAAAATGATTTGCGATATATATCTTTTTGGATGTCGTTTTCGGCATTGACCATCTTCTCAAAATTTTCCCAATTAAATTTGGAATCAATCGGCAGGACAAGGCCGTTTGGCAAATTCAAAACCGCATCTACAGCTTCACCGGATTTAAAATAATGCTGAAGTTCATACATGTCTTTAGAAAAATACTGATTCAGAGCCGCTTCAAGCGATGACTCGCCCCAAATACCTCGGAGTTTGGGCGATTTGAAAATATCCTGGAATGACGAGACGCTTTTTACGGATTCGTGCATTTGCTTCATATTCTCCTGGATCTGAGTCATCCCCTGAGTAAAGCTTTGAACTTGCTGATGAACGGATAGCGTTGTCCGCATTGCCGAATCACGGTTCTTCTCAAGCTGGTCGTTTATCAATTGAGAGAAATTATCAAGACGTTGATGAATAGCAAGATATTCCTGGTCCGGCCCCTTTTTTCTGGATTTAAGAAGAATATAAAGATTGATACTGAGCAAAACCAAAACCGCCATTGAAACAACCATCAGTAAAATATAAAGAGGATTTGTCACTACCTATATTCAATCATAAGTTTACGAAATAAAAAAGCCCGCGGAATCGCCGACTTTTTGAAATGTGGTCTATCCTTAAGATAGTTCGGACGCATTTCGCCGCCGCAGGCGGCGAGGGTCTGTCCAAAAATTCCGAACCGAAATCCTGAACTTTGACAATCTCAAGTTTTTCTTTGGCGGCAAATTCTTTTAAAACTATCTTGTGAGCTCGAGAGTTGATGCGATTGACCAAAACTCCGGGGTATTTTGAGCACCATCATTGACATTGAGTACTCCAGAAACTACTCCTACAAGTAGACTGTGCGAAACCCATTCGGGATGAGATGGCGTACTAACAGTAAGTTTTAACGCCGGAACATTATTGCCAATAGTCACATCTTCTCTAATGACTTTTCTGTCGGGGAATTGTGAGCCAGTTGCATTAACAATGTTTTGAATGGTGGAAGTTTCAAAGACCATATACACATCAGCTACAAAATCTCCAGGTTGTGGTTTTGTGCCAGGAGCCCGAAATCCAACAGTAGTAGATCCGGATGTAGCCACTGTCCAATCTTTTGGGTATTTAATCTGATAACCATATAGATTATTTGTGTAAGTTTTTAAATTGGTGGTTTTATCTGGAGTTGGTGTTGGTGATATAGGAGTTTTTGTCAGGGTAGTTGTTTGAGTAGGAGTTGGTGTCGGTTGTTGTGCTATTGGTTCCGACTTTTTAACAAAAGCAAAATACCCAACTGCGCCTACAAGTATGACGATTACTACAACCAAAATTATGTTTGCAAAACCTTTTTGATTCATATGTTTAAAATTATTGTTATTAATTCAGAAAGCCGACTAAACTTTCTGTAATAAAATGATTAAAAATTTTTCTTTTCCCAAAATTAAAATGCGGTCTGACCTTCCTAATTATTGTATCATAATTTCCTGTATGGTGGACCCTGCCAGATTCGAACTGGCGGCCTCCTCATTGCAAATGAGGCGCTCTACCAACTGAGCTAAGGGCCCGGTTTATTTATTATATCTGTCTTTATCCCGTTTTTTTACCTTGGCCAAACTTTTTTTAATGGCCCGGCTGAGGTCGAGTTTGTTTGAGTTTGCGAAACAAATTAGCGTATAAAGGATATCTCCGATTTCATCTTCAAGATCCTGGTCTTTCTCGTCTTTTCTTTTCTTTTTGTCTCCATAGATATGATTTACCAGCCTGGCGAATTCTCCGCATTCTTCAAAAAGGCGAGCCAAAATTGACAATGGTGAAAAATATTCCCACTTATTCTTCTTAAACCAATCGTCTATTTCTTTCTGGTATTTTTTCATACCTGGTGGGCGCAGTAGGAATCGAACCTACGGCCTCGTTCTTATCAGGAACGCGTTATACCACTTAACTATGCGCCCGTTAAACCATCAAAATATCTCCATATATTACCAGATAAATAAGATATTTTCAACCTAAAGATAATGGTATGCGGGGCTTGCCCCCACGCTTGTATATAAGCGTGGGGGCTTGTCAAAAATAAGATATTATGGTAGTATTCTACCTAGATATATGATTGATCTTGATCAGGTCAACAACTCGTTAAAGCGAAAATTTAAAGACAGAAAACTCATTTTTGGTAGCGGTGACGCGACCGCAAAAATCGTCTTCGTCTGCGAGACTCCGGGAGAAGATGAGGAGCGCGAAGGAAGACCCCTTGCCGGCCCTAGAGAAAAGCTTTTAAATCAGCTCTTGGTAAAGCTTGGTGTCAACAAGAAAAAAGTATACATAACAAACGTAGTCAAATATATGCCAAGGAACAAAGTACTGACTTCAAAAGAAATCAAATCCTATGTCCCCTTCCTGAGAGAGGAGATAAAAATGATTAATCCCGACATTATAGTAACTTTGGGGAATATGGCCCTGACCGGCATTGGACTGAGACAGCCTCTTGATAATGTCCACGGACGAATCTTTAATCTCGGAAGCCATGAGCTCTTCCCGACTTTCCACCCGGCACATGCATTAAAGGACCCTCAAATTAAAACTCTTATGGAATCGGATTTCGCGCTACTAAAGAATCTCATCGCAATTAAGACTGCCGCTAAGAAAAATAATACAGCCTAAAAATCGCTCTGGAGAGCGATTTTTTAGTTCTATTTTTTTCTCGCAATCGCTTTTTCAACCGCCTCTTTTATTGAGTTGACCCCCATACCGAATGCATTTATCAATTCTTCCGGATTGCCGGATTCGCCGAATCTGTCTTGAACCCCTATATATTCTTGGGGCACGGGATAATTGCGGGATAGAACTTCGGCAATGGCCGAGCCCAGCCCGCCATTTACTTGATGCTCTTCAACAGAAACCACGGCACCGGTTTTTTGGGCCGCCTCAATTATTATTTTCTCATCAATCGGTTTTACCGTATGACTGTTTATGACCATGCATTCTACCCCTTCTTTTGATAATTCTTCTGCAGCTATAAGAGCGTTATATAAAAGCATGCCGCAGCCAATTATCGCCGCATCTTTACCTTCCCTGAATATCTCCGCCTTTCCTACTTCAAAAGGCGTGTCTTTGGTTGTGAAGACCGATGATTTCTCCCGCCCGAATCTAATATAACTTGGCCGGCCATTAAATGCGATTGCCATTGTTGCTTTTTGTGCTTCAACCGCATCGCATGGGGCAATAACTACCATATTCGGTATTACACGCATTAAAGCAATATCTTCAAGCGCCTGATGAGAAGCACCATCTGGGCCAACAGAAATACCGGCATGGGCACCACATATTTTTACCGGTAGATTTGCAAGAGCAACACCGGTTCTTATCTGATCATTGTTTCTGCCGGGATTGAAAATTGCGTAAGAAGCTATAAATGGAATTTTTCCGTAGTTTGCCAAACCCGATGCTATTGTAGCCATATTTTGCTCGGCAATTCCAACTTCAATAAATCTCCCGGGAAATTTTTCGGCAAACCAATGCGACCGAGTTGATTCGGTTAGATCAGCAGATAAAACTATCACGCGCTCGTCACGCTCCCCCGCTTCAACCAAACCCTTACCATAGCCATCGCGAGCAGCTACCATTTCTAATTTGGATTTGTCCAAAATATTTTCTACTAATTTTGCATTTTGATTTAACATGTTTTTTCTACAACCAAGCACATAATTTATGTGCTCGGCAAAGAACCTACATACATTTGGGGCAATCTCCGCATTTACAGCCCTCGTCATGAGAGCACATTTTCCCACCCATTTTGCAGCAACAACCGCAATTTTTCATACTAAACGACATTAAGCTCAAAACAACAACTACCCAGGCGTAATAAAGGGATTCAAATCCCCAGACGGTCGTTACCCCCAAACTGGTCCAGAAAAATATAATACCCGCAACCCAAATCAAAACCATCATTATCTTCGCTGCCCAGTGATGTGGACATTTACAATTTCCGTACATATAACACCTCCTTTCTTGCCCTCCGAAGCTTTACGCGAAGGAGGGTCGTTACATTATTAATTACTCGTGCTCTGATCTTATCTTACCTCCTAATGTTCTTAATTCATTCAAAAACTTTTTGGCCTCTTCCGGTTTAGGCGGAATTCCGTGCCATTTGTAATCAAATTCTATTTCCTTTATCCCCTTCCCGGGAATTGTGTGAGCAATTATCATCGTCGGTTTCTCAAAAATCGCTTTTGCTTCTTCAACTGCATCTACAAATTGTTCGATATTGTGACCATCAACTTCCAAGACATGCCAACCGAATGATTCATATCTGGCCCGAAGCGGCTCTAAGGGCATAACGTTTTCAGTCATTCCGTCTATCTGAATATTATTTCTGTCGATTATGCTCGTAAGATTGCTTAGCTTATATTTACCCGCGAACATTAATGACTCCCAGACATTACCCTCATCTTGCTCGCCGTCACCCATTATGCAATATGTCCTAAATTTTTTCCCGTCCATTCTTGCAGCATAAGCGATACCTATCGCTTGACCAAGGCCTTGACCCAGCGGTCCGGATGTCGTTTCCAATCCCGGCAATTTTTCTCTTTCTGGATGGCCCTGAAGACGTGAACCGAATTTTCTAAGAGTTTTCAATTCTTCAATCGGGAAATATCCGGACATGGCCATCAATACGTATCTTATGGGAACAATGTGGCCGTTTGAAAGAATCAATCTATCCCTTTCTTCCCACTCGGGATTTTTCGGGTCGTGATTTAAGATATGAAAATAAAAAGCTGTGAAAATATCGGCCATCCCTAAAGTCCCGGCCGTGTGTCCCGACCCCGCCTCCGTCAGCATCTCAATCAAAAGCTCCCGCGCCTCATTCGCTTTTTCTTCCAACTCCTTAATTTTCTCTTCGTGAATATATTGGGACATCTAATTTATTGTATCACCCATTGTATAAGAGTTTAATTCTGTTTGATTCACGGGTGCAATCTTTGTCCAGTCAAAATGATTACGATTAAAAGCATCAGCGGAAGTAATCCAGTGTTTGGTGGTATCTTGAATTTGATAAACATTGGGGTCATTGGGCACTTTAATGAGAGTATTGTCCGGGATAGCGGTTAGTTCAAATAGCTGAACTGTGACAATATTTTCCCATTTGTTGCCATAGGAGACAAAGATCTGTTCGGTGGAAATCCAACGTTTCATTCCGGATTCAGTGATGTAATAAACCTTGGTATCATTTAAAACGCGAATTAGTTTAGTGCGAGTATAGAGATTCACCGTGTTTGTTGGTTTAACCTGAACTTTATTCCAATCCAAATTGAGGTTATTGAATACTTCAATACTGGGAATCCATTTTATCTGATCATCGGCTGGAGATTTTATAAAAATTCGTGAATCATTTTGAAATCGGACAAGTGTATAATCACACTGACGCTCTAATTTTCCATTAACATCTAATAAAGGGCAAGAAGATGAACTTGAAATAGGAATTGGAGACGAAATTGGCGTTGGAGTGGGAGTCCATGTTGGGATCGGAGTAATACTAGGTGTGGGAGTAGGCGTTGGAGTGGGAGTCCATGTTGGGATCGGAGTAATACTAGGTGTGGGAGTAGGCGTTGGAGTGGGAGTCCATGTTGGGATCGGAGTAATACTAGGTGTGGGAGTAGGCGTTAAGATAGGAGTAGAAGTGCAAGATAATGATCTTGGAGAATTATTTAAATTGGCTGTAGCACCTGTAGATGTATCAAAGGCATAGATATAGATCCAATGAGTATTATTATCTTTCACAGATGAAGGAGTAGTAATTGTAAAACCATGGTTACCATTAATACTTAGGGTAGCATTTACATCAGTGCGTAAGTTCCCGGTAACCCCTGACCAAATCACATTACTAAGAGTTGTATCATTGTCATAAATAAATACTGTAATTGATTTACCTGGTTCATTTGAATCATAAGCCCAACCATTAATAGTATTGCAATCCGCAGTATCAAGACGGCCGGTTGGAGGATAATTTACAGAAATAGGCGTGGGGGTGGGGGTGGGAGTTAATGATGGTATCGGTGTAGGAATGGGGGTGATGCTTGGTGTCGGTGTAGGGGTCGGTGTAGGGGTAGGAGCAGACAAATTAAAAGACATTGGCGCTCCTATTAATAAAGAATTACCTGCTAAATCGTTTATGTCAATTGAATAGGCATAAATAGTGTGAGTTATCTTATCTCTAAATTGGGCGGGGATAGAAAATCCAAATCCATGATTCCCATTAATTCCATAGGCAGCGTTTACATCAGACCGAGGACCGTTAGTATTAGCGTAGCCGGCAAATGTTCCACTTCCTGCTGGTCCATCAATATAAAAATGTATATCTATCCCATTACTGGGATAGTCTCGATCAAATGCCCATCCGGCCGCGACACCGTCGCCGACGATACCATCAAGGAAACCGTAAGCCGGAAGATTATTATTTCGTACTGTGGGGTTAGCCGTTGTTAAAATCTCTCGGCTCTTCTGTTTTACATAGCTTACTGGTCCATTAGAATAATTTCTCACGCCGTAAACATTAGCCGAAGGGACATCGCTATATAAGAACCAATCCAAGCCGATTACTTCAGGCGTATTTTTTGCTAAATTAATATACCAATCAACTTGGCAAGCCGAAAGCATTTTGTAATTACCATCATTAAACAACGGCCCTACCAAATAAATAGGCTTGCCGTATTGCTTTGCAAGATTCATTACATTTGTCGTTGCGCTATTAAATCGTGCCAATTGAGTAGCGTCACACTGACTAGATGTAGGGATAAAATAAGGATCTACTCCCAAAATATCTAGATTATTAGGCGGAATATGAGTGTTACCCCAATAATTCTCTACGATAACCACTGGAATCCCAGGGAAAAATCTTTTGACATCCGTGATGTATTCTTCCAGGGCTTGTTTCATCCTCGCTTTTTTGTAATCCATACTCTGGCCTGCAAAGATTGACCAATCTCCGTATCCTGGCCTGCCTTGTTCTAACAATGTGTATTCCTCCTCACTTATATGAATGAAGCCGATTTTTTTTAATAAATCAGAGTTTAATGATATTTTCCCTTTTACTTCCTTAAGATAAGTTTCTCGGGCGTTATTTTTGTTAGTTCCTAACGCCTCACTAAAACCGAGATCCATCGCAACGATGCTATAATTCCCCTGATTAATTCTATTAGAGAGCCCTTGAAAATCTCTGACCTTATCTATGGAAAATTTAAGAACATTATTATACCCACTTAACTCGGATGCATAATGAATATTATAAGCGTCATCTTCAACAAAATAGAAACCGTGATAATCAATACGCGCCGATACTAATATCGGAATACCTACTAATATAACGCCTATCAGTAAATATATTTTTTTCACTATTTTATTAATTTTCTCTTCGGTAATATATTGGGACATTATTTTGTGAATTTAAATGTAGAGAGGATTTGATCTATTATTGCTGTATTATAAACATTAAAAACATAATTCTGGCCGTTTTTTTGTGTCTCATATGTCATTCCACTAATCATCCCGAATATGGGATGGATTTTAAAATCAAGACCATTATAGGTCTTGGGGATAACATTGGGATGATATTGTTGAATATCTAAAGTGAGTGTACTCTGATTTGAAAAATCTATCTCTGGGGGAAACCCATCGCTTATACAATGTTCGATTAGTTTGGGGTCGGAACAGTTCTTTTTATTTTCTTCTTGGGCTAATTTAGTTTCAGCAGAAACAAAAGATATGGATTTATTATCAGGAGATACTTCTACATTCCAATCGGTTGGAATTTTTACCTCAAACCCATACTGCGTATTTGTATATGTTTTCCAAGTTGAGGTATCAACGGAATCGGTGAATTTAAATGTGGAGAGGATTTGATTAAGAATAGGATTTATATCTCTATTGGTGCTATAAGGAAGAAATGTAACAGGATAAAGATCAACCTGGAAGTTAAGCCCCGCATATTTTGAAAAATATGCCAAAGAATCATGAGGGGCATCTTCCCCTGGTACACCATTGTTATATTGACTCCCTATCCATTCTATCCCAGCTAAACTAATTTTCTCCTGACCCGAAAAGCCTTGTTGAAGATTTTCCTTACTAGATGTAAATGAAATCCTAAGATATTCTTTGTTACTTAAATTTTTTGTAATAATCACACTATTAAACATCGGGGATATCCCTTGTTCTTTTCCATCTTGTAAGGTCCAATCTGCCGGATACTTAAACTCAAACCCATACTGTGTATTCGTATATGTTTTCCAGTCTGCCGTCTCGTCCGTTCTTGGCGTGAATGTCGGCACGACTTCTTGGGCGATTTGCTGTCTCCCCCACCACCACCAGATGGCGCCGTAGCTTGCGCCGGCAAGAATAATAATTGCCACAAGTGCAACAAAAAACTTAGGACCAAAATGTTTTGGTGGTATTAGCATTGGTGCCGGTTCTTGCGGCATTTGTGGCATGACCGGCTGATTATTTAATTCTGGTTGTAGTTCGTCCATATTTAGATACTACTTAGTGAAAATTTTAATACAATTAACTCCAGCGTCCGGAGTAATATATAGTGGGCTCTTTGAAGAAATACCTTCGCTCTTGCAAGTATATAAAAAGGTTGGGCATTTAATCCCTGCAAATCCTCCACAAAAAACCTTAGCCGGCAACATCCACCAATAAATAACTGCTACAGCTATCGCTATTATTAAAATATATAGTAGTTTCATTATAAATATGTCGGGATATTAACGGCTAAATAATTCAACAATTACCCACCATAAAAATATATTGATTAGAAGGGTAGCTCCGACCATGGGTGTAACAATATTAGTTAATTCTCCATACCAAATCCATCTTGATTTTGATTTAGCCTCTAGCTTAACCTGAAATAACCATTTCCATATTATCTTAATTAAGCCCAATAAAAGAAGGGTGATTAATATCCAAGTTATAATAAAGCTTGTCAAAACCAAAATTTCTCCTGACGACATAATTAATTTATTTTTAATACATGGTTAACCAACGTTACCGTGTAGCCAAACTCATTATCATACCAAGAATAGACCGTGCATAAATCACCGTCAACAACTTTAGTCAGAGACAGATCGGTGATTGCTGCATAGGGGTCGCCGATTATATCGGTTGAGACAATGGGGTCGGAAACTGTTTTAAAAATATCTTGCCAACGCGGTTCTTTTTCGGCTTCTTTTAATATTCCGTTTATTTCTTCTACGGTTGTCTGCCTTTCCGAAACAAAAGTTATTGCCGAGATTGAGCCGTCGGCCACGGGCACGCGCATCGCCATACCGTCAAATTTCCCTTTTAATGAACCGATCACCCTCGTAACAGCAATCGCCGCACCGGTCGTAGAAGGCACTATATTAACTCCCGCCGCCCTTTCTCTTTTTAAATCACCGCCTTTTATGGGGCCGTCGATCAAAGATTGGCTGGCCGTATAGGCGTGAACAGTATTTAAAAAAGCTTTTTTGATGCCGAGTTTTTCAGAAAGTATTTGCATTACCGGCGAAGCGGAATTAGTCGTGCAGGAACCGTTTGAAGAGATTAAACATGTTTTTAAATCTTCTTCGTTTATACCCATCAGAACCGTTTTAGCATCAGCCGAATCTTCATCTTTCGCTGGCGCGGTAAGTACTACCCGTTTTGCACCCTGGTCTAAATGAAATTTAGATTTTTCATAACCCTCAAAAGCGCCGGTTGCCTCAACTACAATATCAATTTCTAATTCGCCCCAAGGTAATTTTTTCGGATCTTTTTCGCTCAAGAAAAGATATTGCTTGCCGTCAATAATTAAATAGTCCTTGCCGTCTGACTTTTGGCTTTCAACTTTTGATTTATATTCTCCATAAACGGAATCGTGTTGGAGAAGATAAGTAAAATCTTTCAATTCGCCTAAATCATTAATGGCTACAATTTCAAGCTCCGGCTTTGTAATCGCCAGCTTAAAAAAAGCTCTTCCAATCCGGCCAAATCCGTTAATTGCAATTCGTTTAGACATGCTTATATACTATCAAAAATAACATAAACAAAAAAATAATTAGACCGGATTCGGTGGAGTTCTACCTTCAAGCACCTCTATTATATTTGTGGCAGCCATCTCGGCCATTTTTGATCTCGTCTCCCTTGTTGCCGAGGCTATATGCGGAGTCATAATCACATTATCTAATTCATTAAGGGCGGGGGTAATCTGGGGCTCAAATTCAAAAACATCAAGAGCGGCGCCCGCAATAACTTCTTTTTCCAGCGCCTTTGCCAAAGCATTTTCATCCACTATCGGCCCGCGGGACGTATTGATCAAATACGCTGTTTTTTTCATTTTCCTTAAACGTTCCTCATTAATAAGATGGCGATTTGCTTCTGTCAGAGGTACATGGATGGAAACAAAATCACATTGCGGCAAAAGTTCATCAATATTATTTACATAAATAGCTCCCAATTCTTTTTCAAAATCAGGATTGGCCTTAAGATCTACATACATAACCTTCATATCGAATCCCTTAACCGCATAATAAGCAACTCTTGAACCAATCCTTCCAAGACCGATAATCCCCAGGGTCTTGCCTGCGATATTGGTGCCCAACAAAAGTTCGGGACCCCAGGCCTTAAACTGCCCTGCCCGCACAAATTTGTCTGATTCCGCAATCCTGCGAGCGATTGAGAGCAATAAAGCAAAGGTGTGTTCGGCAACGGTTTCGGTCAAAACGCCCGGGGTATTGGTTACTATAATATTTTTCTTCTTAGCCGCTTCACAATCAATGTTATCAACCCCAACCGCAAAATTAGCAATAATTTTTAATGTTGGCAGACCAGCATCCATAACATCGGCATCTATCTTATCTGTCAGAACAGAAAGCAATGCGTCGGATCCCCTGGCGCCGGCGAGCAATTCGTCTTTTGCCGCAGGCCTATCTTTAGCTGCGGTATTTACAACAACTTCAAAGTTCTTTTCTTTTAACATCTCTATGCCTATCTCTGGGATGGGACGGGTTATAAATATTTTCATATTGTAATTATACCAGTTTAGATACTGGCGCAAAACTCTTTCTGCAACATAAAAACAAAAAGCCTTTATCTCAAGGCTTTCATATCCTCCAAATATTTTTCTGCTACATTATTAAAAATCTGATTTGTTATCTCTTCTCTCTCTATGGCCGTAGTAATTTGATCGTATCCGGGGTCAAGCTTAAAGATATGCTTCTCTATAATCAAAATATCTTCCTGAGTTAATCTGCCTGGATTTATAAAATATTGAAGGGCTATCTCCGCCCAATATTCTACGGCAATATCTTCTATGAATTCTCCTTTTGCTTCTAAGTATTCTATATATCTCCTTTTTAGCCGATCCGGTGATTTTATTCTCAGTAAAATATCATTTCCGAATTCTTCCCTCTCCACAGATGTTAAATCTGCACACGAAATCCAATCATTGGCATGAGCGCTTTCGTGGTTTATGGCATTTAAAATGGAAATGGGGTCAAACCCTCGGGCAGAATTTAAAATCTCTATCTCGCGTGAGCTTCTTGTATATGTACCCAAACCTTCCAATTTATCGTCTATCATTTTATATTCGGGCAAAAATTTTATACTTTTGACGCCGGAGAACCATCCCCTCGGGAAAGTTCTTATAAAAGATTCAATATCTGCCGAGGTTATCGTCCCTAATCGGGATTCGATGTTGTCAATTTTTATCGGCCGATTCTGGGTATTAGTCGGCAGAGTAAAGCTTAAAATTATTAGACATAGACAGAATATCCGCCTCTTCATATATTTCTCCTATATTTTAACGAACTATAGTAAAAGATTATCAAACATATCAAAAATAAAAAGGGGTAAACTAATACTTCAGCCTAAATGACCGGCGGTGGATTGGCGAAGGACCAAGAGAAGTTAATTGAACTTGGTGGTATTTTGTTCCATATCCTTTGTGTCTTTCAAAGCCGTAGCCCGGGAATTTCTTGGCATATCTTCTCATCATCCTGTCTCTGAAAACTTTCGCAAGAATTGATGCGCAAGCAATAGCAAATACTTTCCTATCCCCTTTCACTATAGCCATCTGCTTTATATCAAGGTTTTTAATTTTATATGGTCCGTCAACGAGAACAATCGTTCTTCTACTTCGCATATTCTTATCTTGCAATCTTGTAATTGCCCTTCTCATAGCAAAACGTGCGGTCTGATAAATATTTAAATTATCTATTGTCTTTGGATAGCAAAAAGAAAGTTTGAATTTAATATTTTGTTTCTTAAGCTCCTCCGCAAATTCTTCTCTTTTTTTGGCTTGGAGAAGTTTTGAATCGCGCAACCAATGAAGTTTCTTGTGCGATTTTCTGTAAAATTTCGGGCTGAAAGAAACGGCGCAAACTACTACCGGTCCGGCCAGACATCCCATACCAACTTCATCCACGCCAATAATCCGTTTATATCCAGTTTGAAATAGTTTGCGCTCTAATGTTTTATGGGGTAGTTTCATCTAATTTCTAATTATTTGAAATAAAGCAACTCCTGCCGCAACCGCCACATTCAAGCTCTCTTTTCGGCCATACATGGGTATGGCTATTTTTTTATCGCAATATCTCAAAATTTGCGGACTTAAACCATTGACTTCGTTGCCAAGCACCAAGGCTAATGATCCACCAGCTGGCGAAGGCCTAAATTTAAAAATATCGACTGCGTCTTTTGTTTGTTCCAATCCCACAATTTTTAATTTTTCATTTTTATTTTTTAATTTAAGCAAAAGCCGCCAGGCTTGCTTATGATATTCCCATGGCACAAATGTTTCCGCTCCTAAGGCAGTCTTGGATATTTTTTGATGGGGAGGTGTCGGTGTAATACCGCATAAATATATTTTCTTGACTCCGGCCGCATCGGCGGTGCGGAAAATAGAACCGACATTTTCCCGGCTTCGGATATTGTATAAAATGAGGTAGATTTCTCTTTTCTCCATATATTATGTTATATTTGTATCATGAACACACAATTTAAACCACTTATTTGGTCGGGAACAGTAGTCTTGGTAATACTTGCTATTTTTCTTTTGGCAAGTACGGATAAGGTTGTAAATACGGCCGCTACTACTAATACGGTATCTTTTAGCGGCGAAGGTAAAGTAACAGCAAAACCAGATATCGCGGTTATCTCGGCAAGCATCGTCACTCAAGCCGTAGATTCCAAGTCGGCTCAAGATAACAATAGTACTAAATCAAATGCCGTCTCGGCTTTTTTGAAAAAACAGGGCATTGATGACAAAGATATAAAAACAAGCGGCTATAATATCACCCCGCAATATAAATATCCTCTCTATGGCGGCCAGCCGACTATTACCGGTTATCAAGTTACGCAATCATACGAAATTAAAGTCCAAGATCTGACAAAGATCAGCGCGATACTCGACGGACTGGTCTCGGCCGGCGCTAATCAGGTTAATAATTTAGGATTACAAATTGAAAATCCCGACGCTTTGAAATCACGGGCCCGCCAGTTGGCCATTGATGACGCCAAGAAAAAAGCAACTGAGCTCGAAGAGCAAGTCGGCATCTCGCTCGGTAAGATTATCAATTTTGTTGAAGGTTCAAGCGGTTATCCAATGCCGATGTATGAATCGGCAATGCTTGGTAAGGGTGGCGGTGGTTCATCAGCACCAGTAATCCCAACCGGAGAAAATGAAATTGTTATTAATGTAGTGATTACTTATCAAATCAAATAACCAGTCAAATCAAAAAACGCCCTTTCGGGCGTTTTTTGATTATCAACTTTATACAGTTAACCAGCAAAGTGTATTTTTGTTCAAACACTATAAGAACTCCGATATGGGTGTCGGACCCACCTAGGCCTAAGAGGCCTAATCGACATTATGAAGGTCAGAGGTTTGATGTGAGAAATTAGAAACTAATTTCCCATCTCTCATCTCCTACTTCTAACCTTTCTACTGTTTTGAATTAAATTTCAAATAATAGAAAGGAGGTGATCCAAGACCAGCTTCCGCTAGCCTTGCCTTGTTACGACTTACTCCTTGTTACCGATCCTACCGTGGCTCCACATAATAAAACATGGATCTTCAGGTATTACCGGCTCCCCTGAGTTGACGGGCAGTGAGTGCAAAATTTGAGAACGTATTCACCGCAGCGTTCTGATCTGCGATTACTAGCGATTCCGGCTTCAAGGAGGCAAGTTGCAGCCTCCTATCCGAACTGGGGATGCTTTTGATGGGATTAGCTCCGCCTTACGGCTTGGCAACCCATTGTGACATCCATTGTATCATGTGTGTAGCCCAGGGCATCAAAGGGCCACGCTGACTTAACGTCATCCCCACCTTCCTCTTTCTTACGAAAGCAGTCTCGTCTGACAAATATAACAGACGACGGGGGTTGCGCTCGTTAACCCACTTAAGGGAACCACTCACGTGACGAGCTGACGATAGCCGTGCAGCACCTGTCCAGCACCCTCGAAGGCTGTCGTGTTTCCACGACATGCAGCTGGATTTCAAGCCCTGGTGAGGTTTCTCGCTCAGTGTCGAATTGAACCACATGATCCACCGCTTGTGCAAATTCCCGCCTATTTCTTTGAGTTTTAAGCTTGCGCTCGTACTTCCCAGGCGGCACACTTAACGCGTTGGCTTCGCCACTGGAAGGGTCGATGCTCCCAATAGCTAGTGTGCATAGTTTAGGGCGTGGACTACAAGGGTATCTAATCCTTTTTGATCCCCACGCTTTCGCGATTGACCGTCAGCATACCACTAGCAAGCTGCCTTCGCTTTTGGTGTTCCGTGCGATATCAATGGATTTCACCCCTACACCGCACGTTCCGCTTGCCTCTTAGCTGCTCTAGTCTTGCCGTTTCCAATGCGGTTCCACAGTTAAGCCATGGGATTTAACATCGGACTAACAAAACCGGCTGCTCGCGCTTTACGCCCAGTAATTCCGGATAACGCTCGGGGTCCTCGTATTACCGCTGCTGCTGGCACGAGGTTAGCAACCCCTTATTCTTGTGGTACTATCAAAATTTCTCCCACACAAAAGCAGTTTACAGGCCGAAGCCCTTCTTCCTGCACGCGGCGTCGCTCGATCAGACTTTCGTCCATTGTCGAATATTCTCGACTGCTGCCACCCGTAGGTGTACGGACCGTGTCTCAGTTCCGTCGTTGAGGGCCACGCTCTCACGCCCCCTACCCGTCGTAGCCTTGGTGAGCCGTTACCCCACCAACAAGCTGATAGGACCTAGGCCACTCCGGAAGCGAATTGCTTCTTTACCCGTAAAGGACCATCGGGAATTAGCGAATCTTTCGACTCGTTGTGCCCGACTTCCGGGGATGTACCAAGGTGTTACTAACTCGTTCGCCACTATTCCAATCCCTTGCGGAATCGGAACCGTTCGACTTGCATGCCTTATCCACGCCGCCAGCGTTCATCCTGAGCCAGAATCAAACTCTCTTAAAAATTGGCTGGTTTACTGTACAAAATTGACAAAATTGGAAAAGTTCATAAATGGTTAATATTATTACTCAATAATATAACCACGATTGCCTCGGAAGCCGGAGCAATCGTGGTTATACAACTAACTATTTCTATTTTAATTAATCATTATACATATTATTATCCATTTTATTCTCTTTCAAGTTTAATGTCAATATAACAAAAAGACCCAATAACGGGCCTATGAAAGAGAACTGGTAACTTTAACAAAACGTTTGCGATTTTCTCGATAATCACGTTGTCGCTGTAAGCGCCGTTCTTTCTTTAATGTGGGGCAAACTTGGTTCTCAACAACTTTGCAAAGTGTCATTGTGGCTGCTTCTTTTTTAGTAATCTCGATAAGATCATCCCCAGAGTTAATCTCCAGTTCTCCAGTAGTATCAGAAAGAATAAAAGTTACTCCTCTTCTTTTGACCACATAAACAATCTCTAGAAAATCTTCAAAACCCCTCACACCATCTAGCCAAACAAGCAATTTTTTGTTTGTTAAATTAATTAGTCTATTAACCGTGTCTCTTTCTGTTTGCGCCACAAGAGTCTCCATTGAAAGAACAAGGGACTACGCTGTTTTATATTTTAATACTTTATATTATTTTGTCAAGTTAGAGTGTTTATCTCGCCACTCCTCAATCTTTTTGTGGCCCCCTGAAAGCAAAACTGGGGGTACCTTAAGCTTCTTGCCGTTCAAAATAAAAACTTCCGGACGAGTATAGTGGGGATGCTCTTTGGTTATCTTTTTCGTAAAACTCTCATTTCTTACCGATTCTTCTTTGGCTATAACTTTTGGGATTAATCGCGATATTGTTTCCACCAAAACCATAGCGGCGACTTCGCCTCCAAACAAAACATAATCTCCTATTGATATTTCTTCATCGGCAACATATTTTGCCACCCTCTCGTCTACTCCTTCATAGCGTCCGCATATTAAAGTTATCTGTTCGTATTTGGAGAGTTGTGCAGCTTTTTTCTGATCAAATGTTTTTCCCTTTGCCGACAATAAAACAATCCTTATCTTTTGTCGGCGACCCTGAGCTTGCCGAAGGGTTAAACTCTTAACAGCTTTGTAAATCGGCTCGACTTTTAAAACCATCCCCGCTCCCCCGCCGTAAGGCCGGTCGTCAACGGTTCTGTGTCTGTCATTAGTCCACTTTCGCAAATTATGTATTTTTATTGAAAGTAATTTTTTAGATTGTGCCCGCGCCAAAAGAGATTCGGTTAAGAATCCTTTAAATAAATCTGGGAAGATTGTAATAACATCAAACTTCATATTGAAATTTTAACATAGAAAACCCCTTTGCGGGGGTTTTCTGATTTGAAATTTTTAACACTTACATGTTCAATTCTCCGACAACATCTTCAATATCTTTGGCCTTGCCTTCCGGCTTGATCCTAGTGCTTCCTTCCGGCTCTTCTATCCTAAGGTTTACTCTGGCATTGTTTCTCATCCCGACTATTCTTGCCAAAGTCCTTACTGCCTTGGCGGTAGAACCGGCTCTTCCGATAAGGAGACCCATATCGTCTTTATCTACCTTGACGGAGAGCAAGACACCCAGCTCGTCAACCGTTCTGGTAACCTGAACTGCGTCAGGGCTATTTACGATTGACTTGATAACAAACTCTACAAACTGTTGATCTCTATCTTGTGCCATATAATTCTTGCTTAAATTTCTTTATTTCTTACATTTCGACCACTCCTCAAAGGAGTTTTAATTTACTTCATATTTTACTCTAAATCACTAAATTAGTCAATCTATCTTTCACATATATGAACTTCTTGGGTTCTTTTCCGGCAAGATGTTTTTTCACATTTTCATTGGACATAGCAATGCTCCTGGCTTCTTCTTCGGATAATCCTTTCTTAACTTTTATTGTATCTCGTAATTTCCCGTTAACCTGCAGAACCAAATCGATCATTTCTTCGGCAAGTAATGCTTCGTCATATTTGGGCCATGGTTCCAGATGGATAGATTCTTTACCTGTCCGGCCAGGATTTTTTAGGATATTTTGCCAAAGTTCTTCGGCAATATGCGGAGCAAAAGGAGCAAGCAGCTTCAAAAAGATCCTGTATTGCTTCTCTGTCAATTGCTTATCTTCCAAAGCATTAAGTAATTTCATCAATCCACTTACTCCCGTGTTAAATTTTAAATTCTTAATATCATCCCCTATCTCTTTTATCGCCTTATTGATTATTTTTTCTACTTCCTTATCGGTTATCTCTGGTTTTTTGGGTTCGCTTATAAAATTCCAAACCCTGTTCAGAAATCTAAATACGCCCTGAATGCCTTCCGGATTCCATGGCCCTCCCTGATCATACGGTCCCATAAAAGCTAGATACATTCTTATAGTATCGGCGCCAAATTTTTTTACTTCTATGTCGGGATCAACTACGTTCCCGCGCGATTTGGACATTTTTTGATTATCGGGCCCAAGAATTATTCCATGATTTCTGCGGGCTAAAAACGGCTCGTCAAAATTCAAATAACCTAAGTCATAGAGCGCTTTAGTGAAAAATCTGGAATAAAGTAAGTGCATGGTATTGTGTTCCGCTCCTCCGATATACAAAGGTACAGGAAGCCACTCCTTCATCTTTTTCTTATCGGCGAATTCTTTTTTATTTTTCGGATCGGCATAACGCAGAAAGTACCAAGACGAATCAACAAAAGTATCCATGGTATCGGTTTCTCTTCCCGCATTTGAATTACATTTTGGACATTTTATTTTTACCCATTCTGTCGCTTTAGCCAAAGGAGAACGGCCATCGTCTGTGGGTTTAAAATCTTCAAGTTCAGGGAGTTCAACCGGCAAATCTTTTTCGGGAACCGGCTGATACCCACAATTCTCACATTTAATCATTGGGATTGGCACTCCCCAATATCTCTGGCGGGACAAAACCCAATCATGAAGTTTATAATTTTTCTTAAAATCGGCTAACCTTTTTTCTTTTAATTCCTCGACTATTTTCTTTCTGGCCTCAGCCGAACTTAACCCGTCAAATCTATCGGAGTTAATCAGCTTTCCATCATCTTCAAAGGCGTGTTTCTTATAATCTCCGCCCTCAACCACTTGTTTGATGAATAAATTATATCTTCTGGCAAATTCATGGTCTCTCTCATCATGAGCAGGTACAGCCATTACGGCTCCAGTTCCGTACCAGCCAATTACATAATCAGCCACCCAGACGGGAATTTTTTCATTATTAACGGGATTAACCACATATCCTCCGGTATCTACCCCCGTCTTTGATTTATCTATGTGCAATCTTTCTATCTCCGTTTTTTTCTTTACTTCTTCCAGATATTTATTTACAGCATTTAAGTTCTCGTCTTTGGTAAGTTTCATTACCATCGGATGCTCCGGCGCAAGGACAAGATATGTCGCGCCAAATAAAGTGTCGGCGCGGGTTGTAAATACATCTACATATTCTTTTGAATTCGGAATAAGAAATTTGATAAGAGAGCCTTCTGAACGGCCAATCCAATTTCTCTGGGCAATTTTAACTGTTTCCGGATAGTCAACCTTATCCAGATCATCAACTAATCTATCGGCATAATCCGTAATTTTAAACATCCATTGGGCAAGTTCTTTTTGTTCAACTTCAGTCCCGCATCTGTCGCAACAACCATTAATCACCTGTTCGTTAGCAAGAACCGTCTTATCTTTAGGACACCAATTAACGAATGTCTGAGCCCGGTATGCCAATCCTTTTTCGTACATTTTCAAGAACATCCACTGCGTCCATTTATAATATTCCGGATCAATAGTAGATACTGCCCTGGACCAATCAAACATGGCTCCGATGCTCCTTAATTGTTTTGACATCTGCTTGATATTATCTTCAGTCCAATCGCGGGGATTTATATTCCTTTGGATAGCGGCATTTTCGGCGGGAAGACCAAAAGCATCAAACCCAGTTGGATACAAAACATTATTGCCATTCATTTTTAAGTAACGAGCCAAAATATCAGGAATAGAAAACGCCAGCCAATGACCTATGTGCAAGCTGCCGGAAGGATAAGCAAATTCCGTGAGCAACATATAATTGTTTCGGCCTTCTTTCGTATTATAAAATTTCTTGGTTTCCCAATGTTTTTGCCATTTGGACTCTATTTTAGACGGACTATATTTTGGCATTTGTATTTTTAACTATACCGAGATTAAGACCAAAAATCAAAACACTTGACCGGTTGTTTGTTTGGAATTATTCTTTCGATAGTTCATTCACAATAAAAGAGGTGAGCAATGTTAAAATTGCCTATTTTTAGAAGGTTAATTATCGTCAGTATTTTTATAACCCTTGGGGCTGTTTCTCTTCTTGGTTTCGCCGGCATCCAGTACCAAAATCTTAGGTTGGCTTATATAGAAAGAGACAATCTATATTATCTTAGCAATTTGAAATACAGGGAGCAGATATTAAGTTATTCCCTTTTAAAAATTTTTGACGGCCATCTAAAGAAAGCTCTTTCGCGAGATACCAGCATAGACCCCTCAATATGGATAGAATCCAATCCTACATCCGGACAGTGCGCCATAGCAGCACTTATTGTCCAGCATTTTTTTGGTGGAGAAATCGTAGAAGCAGATATCCCTCCAGAATGGCAAGAGTTGACCGTATTTTCTTCACACCTCTGGAATAGAGTCGAAGGACAAAATTTGGATTTTACCAGAGATCAGTTTCCCCCAAGTTTCCCCTATTATGATTTAATAGACGGCCGAATGGGCGAAGTGAGAAAAATAGGAAGAGAGGTTTTGCTCGCCGATCAATATACGGTCCAGAGTTACCAGAGGGTGATAAATAAGTTAAAAATAACAATGTTTAACTAATGAGAATCTATGCCGAAAAGCTTTTCGGCATTTTTTGTTGTTTGGTTCACTACCTCTTCTAAAGAAATATTTTTTAGTTTGGCTATCCTCTTTGCCACCTCAATCACATAAGCCGGTTCATTTCTCTTGCCGCGATATGGCACCGGCGCGAGATACGGTGCATCGGTTTCCAATAATATTTTATCCAATGGTGTTTTCTTTATCACTTCATTATATTGGTCGGTGAAAGTAATAATTCCGTTAAATCCAAGATAAAAATCTAAATTCAAATATTCTTTTGCCTCCTCTGACGTGCCAGTAAACGAATGTGAAACACCAGAAAGTTTATAGTTCTTTAAAATTTCTATGGCATCATGATGGGCTAGCCCTTCGCTCCCCTTTTGGGCATCGCGGCAATGTAGCACAACAGGTTTTTTATATTTCTCCGCTAAGTCCATAAACTGGATAAATCTTTCTTTTTGTATTTTCTGCCTTTCGGGTTCCGGCGTCCGATAATAATCCAGTCCCACTTCGCCTACTGCCACTACTTTATTATCAGCGATTAGATTTTTATAATCCTCGATATTAAAATTTCCTATCTCGTTGGGGTGTGCCCCAGCTGTCGCCCAGATACCTTTATATTGCTTGGTTAGTTCAACCCCTTGTCTTGATGTTTTTAAGTCCGTTCCTACACAAATCATAAAAACGCCCTGACTTAGGGCTCGTTTTATTATTTCATCCCGATCTTTATCGTATTGAGGGAATTGCGGATGGCAATGAGAATCAAAGATGGTTGACATATACTTGTTTTTATAATATTGTTTTATCAGCTTTTTTTCAAGGAGAAAAGAAACTATGGCCTTTTTGGCATATGTTCTGGGATTTTTCTATCTGGCTTATATTCTTATAAACCTTAGAAATCTGCTGACCAGAATCCAAAATCAATTCGCCAATGCCGAACTAAACTGGAGTTTTGCTTATGAATGGTTATTCGCAGGATTAGTTCATTCTATCGCTGAGATTGTGATTTTCCTGTTACTTTCCTTTCCTGCCACCATTTATTGTGTTATAGCTCTTCCCTCAATTTTTCAAGAGGTTTATAGAAAGTATAATCTACAATCGCGGGAATAATATCCCGCCTTTTTTTATTCTAAATTTATAATTTTCCAGAGCGCCGGCATCTTTGTCGGCTCCAAAAGATTCGAAAATTTTATCTGCCGTTTCGGGCATAAAAGGCAGGAGCATCCAAGCCACATTATAAATAATGGCTACCAAGTTGGTCATTATCTCTAAAAATTCTTTCTCATCATGCTTTATAGCTGCCCAGGGTTTCCTATCGTCCATATACTTATCGGCAAAACCTATTAATTCCCAGACATCGGCAACAGCTTCATGTAAAGAAAAATTTTCGATACCGGCTTTATATGCTCTAAATTTTTCATTTATTTTATTTTTTACTTCTTTGCTTATTAATTCCTCTTTATATATAAGCTCTCCGTCTAACTTGCTATCGATAAGAGTTAAAATCCTTTGAACCAAGTTCCCTAAACCATTGGCCAGGTCGCCGTTATATCTTTCTTCCAGCTTTTTATATGAGAAATCCCCGTCGCCTCCGGAGGGAATTTCTCTCAGAAGGAAATGTCTGACCACATCAACGCCGTATTTCTCTATAATATCAAATGGGTTTACCACATTACCGATAGTTTTGGACATTTTCTCGCCGTCTGCGGTCACAAAACCGTGGACATAAATCGCTTTGGGCAAAGGTAGTCCGGCAGAAAGAAGCATCGCCGGCCAGATCATGGCGTGAAAACGCAGAATATCTTTTCCGATTAGATGCACGTCCGCCGGCCAATATTTTTTGAATTTTTCATCATTCTCGGCATAGCCCAAAGCTGAAATATAATTTGTAAGCGCATCCGCCCAGACATACATGGTTTGAGTCGGATCATCCGGCACCGGTATCCCCCACTTCAGATCTTTCGACGGTCTTGAGAAACTTACATCTTCAACATCATCCAACAAATTCAGGACCTCGTTCTTCCTGGCAACCGGCAAAACTTTTAATTCATCGTTCTTAATTAGTTTTTTTATCTCATCTTTATATTTAGTCATTTTAAAAAACCAATTCTCTTCTTTTATCTTCTCCGGCTCGGATTTGTGTAAAGAACAAAGACCTTTTTCTAGCTCACTCTTTTTTATAAATGCTTCATGGCCAAGACAGTAAAGCCCCTCATAATTCTTTTTGTACAAATCTCCTTTGCTATAAATCTGCTTCCAAATTTTCTGACATGCCGGCCAATGGCGGACACGGTCAGATGTTCTGATAAAATCATCATTTGAGATATTTAAAGCAGGGGTTAACTTTTTAAATCCTTCGGCTAATTCATCTACGAATTCCTGAGGTTCTTTGTCTGCACTTCTTGCCGCTTTTGCTACTTTCGCGCCATGTTCATCGGTACCGGTTAAAAACCATGTATCCTTGCCGATAAGACGATTATATCGGGCAATAACATCTGCCTGGAGCAACTCCAAAGCAAAACCGATATGCGGCTCGGCATTTGTATATGCGATTGCAGTTGTTATATAGAGTTTTTCCTTCATATTATTTTCTGTTTATTACTATCACAAATTCTCCCAAAATATTGTCCCTTTTTAACTTATGCTCAATGTCTTCCAGCTTTCCCCGATAAATCGTTTCGAACTGTTTGGTTAACTCCCTGCCCAGAACGATATCTCTTTCCCCTATGTTTGAGTGCTCTTTTAGGTTTTCCAGGGTTTTTAATATTCTATGCTTGGATTCATAAAAAACAATAGTGTTCTCGATCTCACCTAATTTTTTAAAAAATGTCTGCCGGCCCTTCTTATGGGGCGGAAAACCAAGAAAAATAAATTTATCGGTTGGAAATCCACTAATGCTTAATGCGGCTATAGCCGCATTTGGGCCCGGGATGGGGACAACTTTCAAATCGGGTATGGCTTTTAATACTTCGCTTACCAGAAAACATCCGGGGTCACTTATGCCCGGCGTTCCGGCATCGGTTACCAAGGCTAAGCTTCTCCCCTCTCTAAGCATACCTATAATATGGTCGATCTTTTTAAAACCGCTGTGCTGATGATAACTGAGAATTTCTTTTTTTATATTATATCTGTCGAGTAAAACTCTGGTAACCCTCGTATCTTCGGCCAAGATCAAATCGGCATTGCTTAAAACACTTACCGCTCTCAGGGTAATATCCTCGAGATTACCTATTGGGGTGGCAACGATATAGAGCATTTAAGAGGAGAGGCGTCGGGATTCTTTGTGCTTCGCAAAATCATCAAGCATCTCCACAATTACCGTAGCCACCGGAACCGATAGAATCATGCCGGGGATTCCGGCCAGTTGATAACCAACGAGAAGAGCGATAATAACCACTACTGGATTTACACCGACTGTTTTACCCAATACCAACGGGACTAATAAATAATTTTCCAATTGCTGAGCCGCAACATAGAATAATGTGACCCATAAACCCATAGCGGGCGTCTGCATAAAGGCTAGGAAAACGGCCGGAATCGCGGCCAATACCGGACCGACAACGGGAACTATTTCAAGAATAGCGGCTATAAGTCCTAGAATTAGGGCATATTTAACACCTATTAAAGATAATCCGACATAAACTATAAGGCCCATGATTAAACCAAGAAGCATTTGCCCCTGTAGCCAACGGCCGACCTTGATCTCTGCACGCTTCCAGAGATTAACGGCGTAGTCCTCATATTTGTCGGGGACTACTGAATCCAGGAAACTCTCGATGCCGTTTTTAGTCACTGAGAGATAGAAAGAGATTATCAATATAGCAATAAAAGAAGCGACTCCGCCGAAAATGCTGATTACTAAACCGACAACGGACTGGGCCGATTGCTGAAGATAGGTGGAAAATGTTTCTAGAATATTTTGGATCTCGCTCACAAAATCCAGATATTGAGGAGCTCCCGCCTGGGCTTTTTCAAGAGAGCTCGAAAGTTTCGATAATGTTTCCGGCAGAACAGCCAAAAGCTGACTGACTTCCTGGGATATAAATGGGATCACAAGAGACAGAAGAAATGCCATTAGGCCGAGTACTGTAAGAAACAAAAGTAAAACACCCAATAGCCGCGGGAATCTCTTTCCTTCAAGCCAGTTGGCAAAAGGTCCGATTGCCGATGCAATTATTAATGCAAAAAGAAAAATCATAAACACGTCTTTCAACATATACAAAAAGGCAAAAAACAAAATAACCAAAACAGCTCTTATGATGGTGCCTGTATTTATCTCTATATGTATGTGGTCGGACTCGGGCATAAATTAAAGTTTTAAAATCTTTTTAAATTGCTCTTCCTCTTTAAAAGGACCAATAAGGGCTAAGCTCAAGTTGTTGTTGATAATATCTTTTGCTATAAGGTTCACTTCATCAAGGGTTACTTTTTTAATTTTATCCAATTCATCTTCGGGCGTCAAAACACGATCATAAGATAAAACTGAATCAGAATAAGCACTTGCAACGTTATAAGAGCTTTCCAACCCAATTGCCATACCGCCCTCAAATTGATCTTTAACCCTTTGCAACTCTTTCTCGGAAACCCCGGAATCGCGAATACGGACTAATTCTTCTAAAACCACCTTGACCGCATCGGACGCTTTTTGATTATTTACGCCAGCGACAACATACATATAGCCATTATCAATAAAATTATCCTGGCCGGCGCTTACATAATAGGCCAGACCTCTTTTCTCGCGAATCTCCTGCCATAATCGCGAACTCATACCTCCGCCTAATATCATGCTTAAGATACCCAATGCATATCTTTTTTCATCAAACAAATTATAAGCCCTTAATCCTATTATAAAATGGGTCTGGTCAGTTTCTTTAAAATGTACCAAAGCATTCGGCCCATTCTGGGATTCAATAACTTTCGGCTTTTTGAATAATTCTCCGTTGCGAATATTTTTAAAATACCGTTCTGTCTTTTCTCTTATCATCTCCGGATTTATATTGCCGGCTATTCCAACAACTGTATTTTTAGAAATATAATGATTATTAAAATAATCTTTCAATTTATCGCGGCTTAAATTCTTAAGTGCTGTTAACTCCTCTTCTATCCCCCATCCCGCTGGTTGATCGTCGTACATAACCTTATCAAAAATTTCAGAAACATAGCGTTTTGGCTCATCCCGATACATTCGCAATTCTTCATGTATAACACCGCGCTCAACCTCAACTTCTTTTTGGTCTATAAGAGAATTTAAAAATATATCATAAACCACATCCATTAAAATCTCTACTTTACCGGCACTTGCTTGAGCATGATAACCGGTTTTCTCCCGGCTGGTGAAGGCATTATAGTTAGCACCGATACTATCCAGCTCATAGCTAATTGCCAATTTATCAGGTCTATTAGTTGTCCCTTTAAACATCATGTGCTCCAAAAAATGGGCTATGCCGGCCTGTTCTTTAATCTCATAATTATTGCCTGTCCCGGCCAAAACCATAACCGTAGCGGTGCGGCTGTTTGGCATAGGCACGACAACCAAACGCAGACCCGAATCAAATTTATAAAGATGGTGGTCAAAATATTTTTCCATTGTGTCGGTGGGAGGAATTGTCTACAAGTTGTCTCTCCTCCCGTCGAGACACTCGCAGACCCGCCTCACGATGATTTCTCGCCGATTGCTCGAAATCATATCATTCCGGCATTCAATTCCTCGCGCAAGCCAAGCAGTTGGCTTGCTCTATCATTTACTGTGTCGGTGGGAGGAATTGAACCTCCAGCCTGAGCTTTATGAGGGCTCCGCTCTAACCATTGAGCTACACCGACGTTATTAAAGTAGATTATATATTAAAATCACATAAAATACCAGAAAAAACGGCGGCTTTTATGCCGCTGTTAGTCTGCTAGATAGTAAGCTTGATAAGGAGCTCCGATAATAGAATCCCAGAGGAGCTGCAAACGAATCAATAGAGAACCCTTGCGAACTTTATCTATAAAAATGAATTTTTCCTGCTCATAGGATTGCTCTGCATATTCTAAACCGAGTTCCTGCCATCTCAAGTTAAAAAGTTGACTCTCTTTGTAAAGCTGGTGAGCTTGGATATCCACTCTGACAATATAATCTCGTAAAATCCAGTATTTTATCGAGAAGTAAAAATTTACAAGGCAGTAAACTAATCTATATGCGAGAGCGCTAATACTTCTTCCGAGAGTTTCTGGATTCATGATTCTCCCCCATCACATATGTAAAGTTGCTTGCCAAAAATAGTATAACTCAAATACATTATTGTCAATTTGATTTTTAAGTAAAGTCGTACTAAAATAATATAATATTTGAATACCGATCGCGGGGTAGAGAAGCGGCATCTCGTTAGGCTCATAACCTAAAGATCGTGGGTTCGAATCCCACCCCCGCAACTATCAAAAACAAAAATGTCCCCTTGTGGGATGTTTTTGTTTTTGACTTGATTGCGGAGGGAGCGAGCCAACTGCTTGGCTCGCGTTGGAATGAGAAACGCGCAGTGATGCACCGCCAGCAGGCGGGGCCACGAGCGGTGGGCTGCGAGTTGAGCGGCGCGACGGCGACGCTCAAACTTGTAGCCGAATCCCACCCTCGTTTACCCTGAGGAGATCGAAGGGCAACATATTGACATTATACCACTTTTTATGGTATAATTATTATATCCTGAGATTCAAACGAAGGAGAAGAAAAGTTATGGCAACAGATGGTCCTACCCCTCCCCCTTGCGATCCGGAGATCTTCCAAAATGGAACTACGGTCTGCGTGCTCTATGCACCATCCAACGCCGCCGAGCGATGGGTACAATCCGTCGCCAAGAAGGCAAACGCTCGCGTCGACTGGCACTACTTTGGTGGTAGGGCCAACGTCTTGCATCTCGGTGATACCGAGAGCAGGCAGCGAGTTCTCGAGGCGATACACGATCTTCGGGGTGAGCTGAGAGGCACCATCCTAGGAGTCCGCAGTCCTCATCGTTAAAGTCCGGCATCCCCTGCTGGCAAGCCCACTCACAAGGTGGGCTTTAACTTTTTTAATTACCGAATCTCACCCCCGCAACACAAGAGAAATAAATAAGTTGTTGTAGAGAGAAAATTTATAGCATAATATACCAATCGAGCATGTCTAATTCGCAAATAACAGAAAAGTCATCAGTTCAACAATCATATCTGTGGCTGCCATTTGGCATGGAGAGAATTCTTGATGTAGGCTGCGCTTGGGGATATGACGCCGTCTATCTGGCTAAAAAGAGTAGAGAATATTACGGCATTGATATTAATCCTAATAGCATTGCCAAGGCCAAAAGGCTACATCCCCATCTTAACTTTCAACAAGCCAGTGCTGAAAAAATTCCTTTTCCCAATTCGTTTTTTGACGCGGTTGTAATGAGCGAAGTGCTAGAACATGTTAAAAATGAAATCAGCACGCTTAGAGAAGTTGATCGGGTACTCAAACATGGGGGGCTATTTGTCTTAGGAACACCGCACCGAGGAGCTTTTTCTTTTCTTGATCCGGCCAATCAAAAGTTTTATTTAAAAAGATATTTCCCTTGGCTATTTAATTTGTTTCTTGCAATGAAATTAAAAAGCAATCCAAACTATAACGAGATAATAGCTCAAGGCATACACCGCCATTATTCTATTTCGGATATTAAAACTTTATTAGGCAAATCGGGTTGGACTAATTATTCCATTGAAAAAATATACCGCTTCGGTCTTCTCATGGGCCTTGTTATGATGAATATTAGAGCGGTGCTCAAAATAATTATCGGCACCAAAGCTACGATGATATTGCTGCGGCCACTTATTTATATAGCGCAGTTTGAAATTAATTTCGGGCCCCTCTCTGATCAAATGGCCTTGCTGATTAGAAAGCTGTAATCTGACTTTAAAAAGCCTTTTACCAACTTCTCACAAACCCGAACCTCGTATTGCTCCCATAATTAGCCAAGCAGATTCTAATGTCCTTCAACCCCCGCAACTATAGAAAATAACCTAGATTTATCTAGGTTATTTTTATTGAATAGGACAGGGATTCGAAACCGTTTTCTTTACTTTATTAAATTTTATGATAAAATCGTCGTAATTCTTTTAAAATACTGGGGGTAAAATGAATCACGAAATAATGGATAATTTTGCTCTCAATGTCCGTGCCAGAACAAAAGAAAGTTTTGAGCATACATTGGCTATTGCATTTGCCGCAGCTCCGGGGGGAAGAGCCAGTCACTGGTGTGAACATCCAAAATTTGGTTTAGTCCTTTTTTGGTCGAGTAGCGAAGAAAAATTCCAAGATAGGCCTATCGTTCCTTTCCCTCATGAGCTAGATGCAGCAACTGCTACTAATTTTGTATGGGATTGGCTGTCTAAAATTGATAGAAAAAAATTTCAGTTAAACGATTGGGACAGAGAATGTAATGACGGTGATGTTAAAGATGAAAAAGCTTGGCGGGCGTATGTTGAAGATTGGGGCCATGTTGGCAACAGTCGCTGTGCAGTTGTGGCTGTTTTACCAGTTTGGGCTTGGTTAGGTAAGTAAAGGTGGCTATTTAGCCACTTTTTTATTTAAATTTTTCTGTATTGACATTATTATATCTCTGTAGTATTATATTACTAGTCTTTTTTAACAACCGAGAGGAGCTCAATGAGGGTGAAGTTTGTGGTATGCGTTGGGAACGACATCCCGCCAGAACACCCTACTTTTGAAGCAGCATTTGTCGCCTTTTTCAACGAAGTTAAGGCAATGATAAAAAGGGGGATGAGTCTGCAGGTTCTCGAAACCGCCTGCTGGATTGAGGGTATTTTTGAGAGTGAAGTAAATGGGAAAATCACCAAAGCCCCCCTCTATTTCTATGACGCAAGAGACTTCGCTCACGAGGTAGGTCTACTTGTTGAGTCATCGGATGGCCAGGCAGTTATTGCCGATCCACTACCAAGCGTTCCTCTTGAAAAAGTAATTGATGTATATACCGAAGCCGGCCTTCAAGAGCTAGTCGCGATTGTTAATATGGAATTTGAAAGAGCCCTAGCCATGAGCCAGTCCGCAACAGAATAATAACGTGTGATATAGTCCGCTCTGCGGACTTTTTTATTTGTTAATTATTTGTGATATAATTCTTTTGTCTTTAAAAAAACATGATTTAGGGTGAAGCCGGTGTAAATCCGGCACTGTCGCGCAGCGGTAAATTTCTTAATCTTAAGAAAAAGTCCGATCCCCCAAATCTATAATCTCGCCCGCGTAAGGCAACTTGTTACTAGAACATAATATCTGCCTCGCAGATTTTTTTGTTAAAGTACGCACCTTCAGGGTGAAAATCGCAGATGAATAAAATAAGTATGCAAGGCATATTCAAATATGCCATCGGTTGGACGGTCGTTCTCCTTTCACGTCTTATCCCCTTTCGGCCCCCCAACGTTGAACCGCTGATGGCCACCATTATGCCTTTCTCTAAACGCTATGGCTGGCTGGGTGGATTTATATTCGGGCTTTCCAGTATTGTTCTTTTTGACATGGTAACGGACAAGGTCGGCATGTGGACTATGATAACCGGAGTCGCTTATGGATTGGTGGCGGTAGGCGCTTCGGTGTTTTTTAAGGGAAGAGAAGTAAATAGAAAAAACTATGTCCTGTATGCAATCATCGGGACTCTCGCTTATGACGCCGCAACGGGGTTAACCATCGGACCGCTTTTCTTCGGCCAGACACTTATGAGTGCCTTTGTTGGCCAAATACCTTTTACCCTTTGGCATCTGGGTGGGAATATTACCTTCGCGGCTCTTTTTAGCCCTCTAATCTATAGCTGGGTAATTACTAACAAAAATCTGGAATTGTCTTTTGTGGTTAAAAAACTCGGCTTTATTGGTTAGTAATACTATTGCTAAAATTAAAATCCGCCCTGCAGGCGGATTTTAATTTTAATTTATTTAATAATCCCTAGTAAATCTGGGCCTGCAAAAGTATCTTGCCTACATTTAGCGCCGCGCCACAATTAATGGATAATTCTTTCGGCAATGATGAGCTGGAAAGATTTATAATCCAATAACCATATCCTTGGAGATTATATGACTTGTCCCCCACCTTAACCGTGCGAGCTTCACTCGAGCGATTATCAAGCATTATACTTGTCCCGTTTTTATATGTAGGATTTAGAGGAGTTACCTGGCAGCGATCACCGAATTGGATTATTCTGCCTTCGTATTCTTTAACAAGATCTGAATAAGATTTCGACGGTGTTGCTACGGGCGAACTGCCGGGTTTATATGCCTTCGCGGTAGGACTTGGGCTTGGACTTGCCGTTGGAGAAGCAAAGAAATCACCGGCGAGCTTCCCTCCTCCGCCCATTAACCAATATCCCAAAACCGCCACCAACACGACCACAATTAGTAAGAGCCACTGGTTCTTTTTCATATGTATTAATTTTACTTTATTTGACTTAAGTAGAACAATGGCTTCTTGTGGATAAGAGTAGGTATTTATGTTAAAATGTTACAGCAAAAAACACTAAGACAAAGCACAAATAAGCTAAATAAAGCGGAGGGTTCGCCTAATGGTATGGCACTGGTTTCGAAAACCAGCGGGAGCAATCCCTTACAGGTTCAAGTCCTGTACCCTCCGCTTTGTTTAGCTTTTAGTCCTATTGAGTAGGGTAGCGTAAGTAAATACTCTCTGGAAAATACATCAAAAATGTGTTAAAATGCTTAGTTATGGAGGGTTGCGCCGAATGGTAAGGCACCAGTCTTGAAAACTGGGGCTCCGCAAGGGGCTTAGAGGTTCGAGTCCTCTACCCTCCGCCGGTTATATGTCTTATACCATTGATCTAAGAAAACAAAAAAAGATTCGTCAGCCTCAGCCAGTGAAAACAGAACCGCCCAAACAACAGGAGGAGATTTTGAATAAGGAAGAAAAACCGGAGGTCAAAAAAGAACCGGAAATCTCAACCGTTAAATCGTCCCGATTTCAATGGGAAGCTCCTTCTTTCTACTATAACCCGCAGAAAAAATATATTGCCCTTGTCGTCATCGCTCTTGCGGCGGGAGCGGGAACCATTTTGTACTATGGACAGGATATGTTCCTAGCTATACTTCTTATGCTCTCGTCCTTTATTTTGATTTTATATGCAAATAAAAAACCAGGCACACTTCAAATCGGAGTTGACCAAATCGGAGTTTTAATCGACGACAGGATGTATTACTATAAAGAGCTCAAATCTTTCTGGATAGATTACAATCCCCATGGATCCAAAGAGCTAAGCTTGGAGACCAGGAAATGGTATCTCCCCTACATCAAAATTTCTATAGAGAAAGAAGACCCCGTAGAAATTCGCTCGCTTATGATTAATTTTGTTCCGGAAAGAATACATGAGCCATCGCTGATAGATTTTGTAAGTAGAAAAATAGGGTTATAGACAATGTCCTCGTAGCTCAGCTGGATAGAGCGTCAGGTTGCGGACCTGAAGGCCGGGTGTTCGAATCACCCCGAGGACGCAAAATAAAAGTCCGCCAAAGGCGGACAAATTCGTCTCATTTTTTAACGTTCGCTAATCCCTCCTCTGTCGGGATATAGACGCTCACTAAAATTCGTGGTTGGGATGAAGCAGTTCATCCCAACCGCCTCTCGAGGGGACCAGAATTTTACTCTTCATAATTCACAGAATTATAATTTTCGTTTCTTGACGAATTAGTTTGCTTATGCTATCTTATGGCGCAGTTGAACATTAACATCACTCACGGAGGATACAGAAATGCGCCGAGGTTCGCAGGAGACACAAATTCTTACAAGTCCAATTATTGAGACAGAGGCCGGCAAATCCGGCGGTCAAATTATCGGCGTTTCGCTCGGTTGGGATTTTGTCGCCGAGCACGAATGGGGTATCTCTGGGATTTGTAATGCATTCGGAATTTTGGGTAAACCACAGCGCGGTCATGTTGGCGCTGACATTCGTACTATCACAAAAGTTCCGGCTGAACTGAAATTCTTCCCGAATCTTAAGGGCTCTGCATATTTGATATATTGTGACTCTTTCTCTTGGAGGCAAGAGAAACCTACGTCACAAGGGCTTAATGAGATGCTCCACGTCCATGAAGATTGGCATGGGAGCAAGAGAAAAGGCGAAGATCTTTCAACGGCATGGAGCGAAAGAGCTTTCGGTATTCGTATGAGAAATGATGCCCTAAATATCGGCACAATGACATTGGGGCAAATTTACGAAGCATTTACCAAACTTGATATTATGATCTTCCTTGGTGGAAAAAGTATCATGGGTAATAGCGGCTTAGTTATCGCTATCCGGTCGCGGATGCCCAAAGATGCTCTGCAAAATATGAAAACCCGCGATGAGAGCTACCTTGATCTTATGGATGCCGTCGAGAATACCGGCATCAAGTCAAAGCTCGAGGCGGCCAAAAAAGAATATTTTGCGCTTTCGCCCCGTTGGGCTCGTGACCATAAGGAGATAATTTCCGCATATCCAGTTATTTTTTGGCTCAATCCGTATGATCAGCAAAATAACAATTACGGCTTGTTCACGGTTGAACAGTTGCTTGAATGGATTGAGGGAAAAGGACCAATCCCAAAGAGTTAAAGTTGTAAAATCACATCCGCTACGTCTTAGGACTTAGCGGTTTTTTATTGGGCGCTTTTATTTTTACATCTCAAGTGGTAAAATATGGGCGCAATGACTGATCTCTCTTTGCCCATAGAAAAATTAAGAAGTGTGGGCCCGCGCAATCTGCCTCGCCTGCAAAAACTGGGTATTAAAACCGTAAAAGATTTATTGTGGCACTTTCCCGTCCGTTATGATGACTATTCCCAAGTCGTTCCTATTGCCGACGTTCAAGTCGGAGAGAAAGTAAGCATCCAAGGAGAAATAATCAAGATAACAAATAAAAATATCTTCCCAAGAAGGATGTTCATTACCAGAGCGCTTGTTAAAGATGATTCGGGAGCCATAAATGCGGTTTGGTTTAATCAGCCTTATGTCGCCAACTCCCTAAAGGAAGGAACACTCGTGAGTTTAGCCGGAAAAGCAAATCTAGATAAATATGGGCTTCATTTATCCAGTCCTACCTACGAAAAATTGCCGCAAGACCAATATACCAACTGCCAAATACCGCATGCTAATTTAACTCATACCTGCGGATTAATTCCGGTCTATCCCGAGACGGAGGGCATAACCTCTAAATACCTCCGTTTTCTTATTAAGCCGCTTCTTAGTAATCTTTCGGTCCCTGATTCTCTGCCGGAGCAGATAACCCAAAAATATGATTTGCTGTCTCTACAGGAAGCACTCGCGAAAGTGCATTATCCTCTAAATCTTGCCGAGACAGATAGAGCCAGAGAACGACTCGCATTTGATGATCTCCTTCTGTTTCAATTAAAAGCTTTGATTGAGAGGAGAAAAATCAACCAGCTCAAATCGGTTTCCGTAAAATTTGACCAGGAGCTCATTAAGAATTTTATTTTACAACTCCCCTTTGAACTGACAAAAGACCAAAAAATCGCCGCTTGGGAATTATTAAAAGATCTGGGCAAAACATATCCAATGAATCGGCTTCTTGAAGGTGATGTCGGCAGCGGTAAAACTGTAGTTGCCCTAATCGCTGCGGTTCAAGTTGCCCATATCGGTTGCCAGACGGTTTTTATGACTCCGACGGAAGTCCTAGCAAACCAGCACTACGGAACGATTATATCGTTAATCTCCAATCTCCAATTTCCAATTTCCAATCAAATTCCAAATCCAAAATCCCAAATAAGAATCGGGTTACTCACTGGGAGTGAGGCAAAATTAAATAATGAAGTGGTAGCCAAGGCGGATTTAAAAAAGAAAATTTCCGGAGGTGAAGTTGATATTATAATCGGCACCCATGCCGTAATTCAAAAAGGCGTCCACTTTAAAAACCTCGCTTTTGTCGTAATAGACGAGCAGCATCGCTTTGGAGTTTCACAGCGCGCCGCTTTGGTTAAAAATGGCGGGGCAGTTCTTGTTCCTCATCTTTTATCCATGACCGCTACCCCTATCCCCCGTACCTTAGCCCTAACTATATACGGCGATCTGGATATTTCCATAATCAAAGAAAAACCCGCTAATCGGCAAAAAATTATCACTCGGGTTGTCTCTCCATCACAAAGAAAAACTGCTTATAAATTCATCAGGGATGAGGTAAGCTCCGGACGGCAGATATTTGTAATCTGCCCCCGAATTGAATTATCTGACCCTAAAGCCGAAATTAAAACAGGCGGTCCACAAAGCAAAATGAATGTGCTTTGGGCAGAAGCAAAAGCGGTCAGAGAAGAATATAAAAAATTATCGGAGGAAATCTTTCCTGACCTTAAGGTCGCCATGCTTCATGGGAAGATGAAGCCGAAAGATAAAAATGAGGTTATGGCTAAATTCAAGGATGGTGAAACCTCAATTCTTGTTTCGACATCCGTCATAGAAGTCGGAATAGATATCCCCAACGCCACCATAATGATGATTGAGAATGCGGAGCGTTTCGGGTTAGCTCAGCTTCATCAGTTCCGGGGTCGGGTCGGCAGGGATGAATATCAATCATATTGTCTTCTTTTCTCCTCAACACTGGATAAGAACATAAACCAAAGATTAAAGGCCTTAGTTGAGTGCGATGACGGGTTTGAATTGGCTGAAAAAGATATGAGTATTCGCGGTCCCGGGGAATTTTTTGGAGTCAAGCAATCCGGTTTGCCGGACTTGGCTATGGCATCACTGGCTAATGTTGATTTAATTAAAAAAGCCCGATTAGAGGCCCGGCTTTTACTTAAAAAAGATCCTTCCATGAATAATTATCCCTTATTAAAAGACCGGCTCGAACAGTTCAGAAAACTCACTCATTTTGAGTAAAAGAAAAGGCCTCGACAGGAGGTCGGCGCGTTTGCGTCGAGACCTTTCCTATCGAGGCCGTGTGGTCTGACTACTCGGGCTCCTCATTGAGCTTCCACTCGTGATTCGGATCGGACACGAATGTCTGCGCAACAGCCATGCCACCGGACAGCCAGAGGTATGACCGCACAATCCACCCTCCAGGGACCTTCAAGCGTGCTGAACCTCCACGACAATCCAAATCTCTTTCAAGAATCTTTTCCCACATCTTTCTCCTCCTGCGCTTTTCGGCGCATTGCGACGGTTAAAAACGCTTGACGGGCCGCTGTTTGGGGCGGCAGCCGGTCATGGTGTTGGGATTGCGTCGACGAAGCTTCTCAAGCATCCGCCGGAACCACGACTTCCGATTCTTTCTCATCTTCCTCTCTTCTTCGCGCTGAAGGAACAGATAAAACCACTCTCCCAACGTCTGAGGTTCCTGATAATTCACAACAGTCGTCCTCCGTCCTAATTTTTATAGAACTTACCCGTGCTTATATTATATCATAATTTAAGCCACTTTGTCAAATTTTCCTTGATTTCGGAGTAACCCAGAAGCCCATATATTTGCCGAACATTAAGCGGGTTTGGGCATCTATTGCCGGAAGCGCTCCAAGAAATATGGTGGTTAGCGGGAATAGTATCCACTGCACCATCATCCAAAAATATTTGAATTTGCCATATTTGAGCGGACGAGGCGGAAGCAAGATTATAGAAAGCACCGCCGAAGATATTAACCCGAGCATGGCAAGCATCATTATTAGCCGGGTCAGATATGGCAGATTGAAAGACAAAACAGTTTGATTAAACTCCGATCCTCCAAGAACAATTGGTAGCCATCCCAGCGCGAAAATAATTATTGCATTAGTGCCCCACGAATGATTTCCTTCCACGACTATAAATCCGTAATAAAACTTTTTAAATCTAGGGATAAATTTGTTCTTTATGAAACCGAACAGAAAATAAGGAACATTCTCTGCGCCATAGGCCCAACGTCTTTGCTGTTTGTAGATATTTTTTAGGGTCTCCCAAATGCTTGGAGCCACATTGGCATCCATCGATACGGGATAAAACAAAGGCACAACTCTATAGTCCCCGTCGTAGCGTAGAAAGCATTGCCAAAAAATCCTGGAATCTTCCGATACCATATTCTTCTGCCAAAAATCCACATCAACTAATGCCTGCCATGGCATAGAATGAGACGAGAAAGTAGTAGCCGTTTCATGCTTTTCTTGTTTTATCGCATGCCAAAAAGTTGCCGAAAAAGCGACCACGCGGGCGATAGACGGAGCTTCCCAGATGTTATTTACATATAAGGGTATCGGTTGATATGAAGCTCTTAGCGGGTCTTTAGCGGTAAGAAAAGTATGAGTTAAAATACCAAAATATTCCGGCGATACAATGGTATCAATATCAAAATTAGAAACTAGAATGTGGTCATAGGGAATCCCTCGCAGGTCAATGATGTTATCCCTAACAAACCTTGCGCCATAGGCGGTATTAGAGCCCTTCCCGGGCATATCTCCCAGCACCCCCTGGGGGTGCTTTACCGTAATTAATTCAAAAAATGAGTTCTTGTATGTTCTCTCAATCTCCTTGATCATAGCTTCGGTTTGAACGCCGCCCCTTTCTTCCCAGCAAAGAACAACCGCCATTTTTGATTTGGGATAATTGGTTTTTAATAACCCCTCCATGCATCCGGCGATTATAGAATAATCTTCCTGATAAGTGGGGAGGAAAACAAAATGATAAACATCCTGCCAGGATTTAATGGTTTTTATTTTGTACTGATCGGGTTGTAACTGCTGTAATTTTTCAATCCAGTTTATTTTTAAATTTTGCTTAAGCTTGTTATATGAGACCCTCAAGTGCAGAGAAAGATAAATGGTTTTTATTAACCAATAAACGTCAAAGGCGATTATAAATATGGCGGCAAAAACCGGAGTCACATACGATAGAAAAACAACGAGACCGAGGGTCAGCCAAGTCAAAAGTCCGGGCAAAATTTCCAATGCCCGGTAGATTTTTCGCTGTTTGGGATCCCCAAGTTCTGAAGCTCGCCCTATGTGAAGATAATTTTGCATGCAGATTCCCGTATTAAATCACAAGCTGGGCGAAAATAAAAGTCCCCTTTTAGGGGACGATCTATCATTTTTCTGCAAAAAATCTTACTCTCCCGTCGCTTTCGAGCGAAACCCTTACTATCCCTTTTATCTTATTGTTGGAGATGTATTCTCCCAGAGGAATTTTTATCAATGACTTGAATTTGTGGTCCAAGAGGCTCGCTCCCACCTCCGGGCGATGGAGACTCTGCGCAACTATAACGTCCTTAACCTTCTGGTCGATTATGAGTTTGATGCCCTTGGAGCTTAAGACAAAACTGAAAAGTTCAATATGATAGTCGAGAATTTCGTAAAGTGTGTCTTTTGAAAGCGGACGAAAAACGACTATCTCATCTATGCGGCGTCGGAATTCAGGCTGAAAAGCTTTCTCCATTTCCCTTTCGGCAATTCCCAATATATCATCCCCTTTGCTATTGGCTGCTTTAAAGCCAATGCCTTTATCTTTTAAGACATCTCCTATCGCTTTTGACCCCACGTTAGAGGTCATAACAATGAATGCGTCTCTTAAGTTGGTTATTGAGCCGTTGGCAAGAGTTAACTGGCCCTCTTCCATTATTTGCAATAGGAGCTGGTGGAGCGCGAAATGAGCTTTCTCAATCTCGTCAAACAGAATAACAAATTTTGTTTCCGGACCCGACCCCTTCTCTTCGGAAAGGTTGTGAGTATTAACACCTATGTGGGAAAGATCCTTCTTCACTTTTGATAACTTTTCTAAAAGTTGGGATTCCTTTGCCTGAGCCATTCTATAAGAACGGATGGTTTGCTTCATCTTGGCTGTAAACTCTAAAAGGATTGCCGCATCTTCTGAAGGATCACTTAAGTCTTCTTCGAGAATGTCTTTCGCGTCTGAACTTGTCATAGAAAGAATCTTTTCTCTTGTATTCCTATCCCTCAATAGCTCAGCAACGGAGCCTACGTTTTTATCATCAACATGAAGTGTATGGTGATGTTCAGTCAGTGCCCCGACAATCCTCCTCGCTGAAATCATCTCCTCTTCCAAGAGTTCCTTCTCATATTGAATATTTTCAATCTCCGAGTTTAACCTCCTTGCCTTTCTCTCCAGTAGATCTCTGATCGGTAGATCTCTGCCTTTTAATGCTGGAGAGGTTCTCTTTATGCGCTCCAATAGACTTTGCTGGGACAAAAGCGTTTTATCGCAATAGCCGATATAACTATGCGGGGCTCCAATCAAAGAATGAATCATGTGAGGTTGACTAAAAGCAGAACAATCAACCTTGACCAAAGAGTCGACACTGCCCATAAAATACTCGGCTAGCGCTCTGGCGGATTCGGTTTTACCGACACAGCTGGGACCCAAGAACATTAAAACACCGATCGGGCCCTGTCTCTTTTCAAGCTGACGGAGCGTCAGATCATAGTTATATACCTTACATAACGCTTCAATCGCCTTAGGCTGGCCTTTTACTCTTTTTTCAAGAAAAGTTCTCAGTCTGCAAACCTTATCAGTGGTACTGAAATCGCCGGGTTTCGATTGTATATCTTGACCACCCATATGACCCTCTTCTAAATTGAAAATGAACTTGTTCCAGTATTAAATATTACTGGATAAAAATCAACTTAACTAAGAACAAGAGTGAAGAGAGAATCAACTAGGTTAAAACTTCCGTTTTTAGAGAAAATATCCATTTCCAATAATTTGCCATAAGACGCTTTTAGCTCGTTTAAATTAAATTTGGATAAATTTATTGATGTCTTTTTAATTACAAAAGGGTGAAGGCCTGACTTTTTGGCTATCAATCCTTGGTCTATTTTTCTGTCCATAAGATCTTTAATTAAAAGCATGTTCCTAAAGCCAAAAACTATCATTGTCAAAATGTAGTGCGGGTCTCTGCCACTTTTAAGTTCTTTGTATAAAAATTCGTATGCCTTGGGTCTGTTTTTTGACACAACGGCATCCACAAAATCAAAGATGTTCAGATCGGATCGGTTTGAAACCAAACTTGTTATGTCTGGCCGAGTAATCTCTCCTTGTTTGAAATTGGCCAGTTTCTCTATCTCATTAGCGATTCTCCAACTTTCATTACCCGTGAGAGCTACCAGAGCCCTGATGCTGGCGGCATCGATAGAACAACCCCGGGAGACGAATTCGGAACGCACCCAATTAGTCAATTTAGAGCTATCAAGATATTCAAAATTCCTGACCGTGCTCGACTTTGAAAATAAATTATGAAAAAATTTCTTATTTATTTTCTCGAGATCCTTCCCGGGGAACTGTTCAGTCAGCATTATAACAATGTGTTTATCTGCGTAGATATCCCGGTCGGAAACAATTTTTTCGGTCCATTCCGAAATTTCTTTGGATGCAAAGGCGCCTCGAACCATAACGAGTTTGGCTTCTTCAAAAAAAGACACTGTTTTTAAGGTATCCTCAAATCGAATCCTCTGTTCTTTATCGGACAAATCAAAAGAAAATAAATTTAAACTGCCGGGATATTTTTTCCCATAACCAACGAGAACTTGCTCGCTCCCCTGCTTTAACCGGTATGCATCTTGTCCGTAAAGAAATATCGTCATATTAAAAATTAGTTATTTCAATCCAAATTTTTCCGGGTATAAACTTTATTTCCTGATTATTGTCGTCATAGAAATAAAGTTTTGCCGATAATTGGGAAGGGTCTTTCTTCCACTTTCCGGTAATTCTGACCCCGTTCTGATATATGGCAGCCTCCCCTTCTCCCACAACATTTACGCTTATGTAATCTTTGTTCAACACCCGAGAAGATGTTCTCATTATCACTACTGCGCCGGCCCTAACCGTATCTCCGGAGTTGACATCTTTTTCCGGTAGTCCCCCTCGAGATCTTACGTATGAATTAGTTTGCTCGTCATATCTCCACTGGACAGCATACTGATCTTGATAACTGATATCTATTGTATCAACTGTGTTTGAAAGATTCCTTTTAACACTCTCTTTGGCGTGAAGATATCCCAAAAAAGTATCTTTCAAATCGTAGCCAAGCAAAGTGGCTTTATCTAATAAGAGGTCAATATTCGTAAATCCGTTATGAGGACGGGGTATTGAATTTTTTCTGTAGAAAACAGTTCCCTCATATTTCATGGCGTCTATATTATCGACTATTTTAGCATCAAGTTTAGCAAGCGCTTCTCGTTCTCCTCCCCAATGGGCAAATACGGCTCCAAGTCCGGCAACTAAGGGTATGAAATCTTCCCTGGCCGATCTTATGGAGCCAATTTCTTTGGGATTTTCACACTGGAATACCGCCATAAAACGAGTAATACCATTGGGCGTAACCGGCATTTCAAAGACCATATCGGCCTGGCCAAGACCCGACAGAGGTCTTGCCTCTGAATCTCCGGCAAGCATCACCGCGATTGGCCGGCGGGCGGCATTTTCGCAATCAATTCCGGCTATTGAACTTTTTGGGCCTGACTCATTGGAGAAAGGGCCAGAACCATCGATAATAATCTCTTTATTCCACCAGATAAAAAACGACACCACAAAAGCAAGGGCTATCACTCCGGTAATTATTAGGATTTTATTTAAATTTAAATTTAATTTTAAATCTTTTATTCTCATATTTATATTATTTTAAGATTTGATGTTCGGGGCAGAAATGAGCAGAGCGGCCACCGAGTTTTAATCGTTTAATTATCCCGCTGTCATCTTTTTTACATTTTTCCCCGGTTAATCGATATGCATTCCGGATATTCTGAAAACTCCCCTTTTCTCCCGAAGGTACCCGATAGTCATCCGTACTCGAGCCCCGGTATTTAATGGCTTTTTCAAGAATTTTTACCGAGGAATCGAAAATTCTCTTTAGATCTTTTGAATCCAAATTCTCGACTCTTGAAAGCGGATGGTGTCCGGAATCCCACAGGATCTCATCGGAATAAATATTCCCGATCCCGGCAATAAATGTCTGATCCATTAAAATCTGTTTCAGCTTACCCTTCTTTCTCCCAAAAAGTTTTTCAAATTGATTAAAACTTATATCTAACGGCTCCGGTCCCAGCTCACTGATTTCCTTTAAATCCTTTATTTTATCATCATCAACCAAAACAATCTTCCCGAATCTTCTTAAGTCGGAAAGAGCTAATTGAGAACCATTATTCAGGTGTAAAATAAAGCGGATATATCCGTTTTGCCTGTCATCTTTCAATGGTCCCGAAATTTTGCTTATCCATTTACCGTCAATCAGCTCCCACTTCCCGTAAAGCAGATGACCCGATATCTTCTGATGGATAAACAAGGTCTTAGCACCCTCAATATTCATTATAATATACTTTGCCCGACGGTGAATGTTTAATATTTTTTTGCCATCGACTTGTTTCTTAAAATTAGCGATACCGCCGGCTTGTTTTACGATCTTCGGCCAGTCAGTCCAAACATCGGTTATTTTTAAACCTATAATTTTCTTTTTTAATTCTCTTACTATTGTTTCTACTTCTGGTAATTCGGGCATATTAATTTTTACTTATAAAATCTAACCCCTTATGAACAATGTCTTCGACATTGATTAGAAGATCATAGTCTTTTAAATTTTTTATATTTACCCACAGGGGTTTAGTCTCTAGATCTTCGTCTAGGGTCCCTACAAAATCATCACAAACAAAAACCACCATAGATAAGTTGCGTTTGCCATTCTTCCCTTCAATAGTAGCTTCCCACTTATATGGTAACTCCATTAGTTTATCTTTAGCACTAATTAACCCCGTTTCTTCTTTTAATTCTCTAAGTGCTGCTATTTTCTCTTCCTCATTGTTTTCTATCCTGCCAGCAGGTAATCCATATTTTCCACTCATATGTTCAGCTAATTCTTTATGACAAATCAATAAGACTTTATTATCCTTCAGAATTAAAACTCCTACCGTAGGAATCGTTTTATTCTCCATATTTAGATTTTCTTCATCTCGGCCCAATTTGTACCATATTTAACATCGACTGTTAACGGCACATCTAATTTCCAAATATTTTCCATGATTTCTTTGATCTTGATGCTCCAGTCAGTTAAAAGTTCCTCTTTAATTTCAAATAAAAGTTCGTCGTGCACCTGCAAAAGCATTTTAACTTCCTCGTCTTTATTCTCAAGATGGATCAAGTCGCTTATTTTAACCATAGCCAGCTTCAAGAGGTCCGCCGCGGTCCCTTGAATGGGCATATTGATAGCCATTCTTTCGGCTTGTCTGACCAGCTCTACTATTTTTGAATCCATTTCCCTGAATTGTCTTCGCCTGCCGAATATTGTTCTGACATATTTGTCTCTGTGAACTTTTTCTCTCATTTCCTGCATATAGCGGGCAACGCCAGAGAACTCATTCATATATTTAGCTATAAAATCCCTGGCTTTTTCCCTGGGGATACCGGCCGATCTCTGAAGCCCGGTGATACCCATACCATAAAGAATTCCGAAATTAAAAACCTTGGCTTCTCTTCGCATATGCGAAGTGACTTTTTCCGGTGATACACCGAAAATTTCCGCTGCCGTCCGGGTATGAATATCCTCCCCTCTTTTGAATGCTTCTGTCATTTTCTTGTCCTTAGAAATGTGAGCCGCAATTCTTAATTCAATCTGGGAATAATCAAAAGCAATAAGTAAATTTCCTTTTTCGGAGACAAATGCTTTTCTGAATTTCTGGCCGAGCTCGGTACGAATCGGGATGTTCTGGAGATTCGGATTTTGGCTGGCTAATCGGCCTGTTGTTGTCCCGGTTTGGTTCAGAGTTGTTCTTAATCTGCCGTCTTTTTGGACAAATCCCGGGAATGGTTCTATGTAGGTGGTATTTAGCTTTTGCAATTCCCGATACTTAAGTATCAAGTCAATTATCGGATGCTCGCCGGAAAGCTTATCCAATTCCGAAGCCGCGGTAGAGATTGCTCCCTTTCCGGTTTTTCGGATCTTACCTTTTATCTGAAGTTTCTCAAAAAGAACCATAGACAATTGCTGGGGTGAATTAATATTAAATAGACCGCCGGCAAGCTTGTAAATTTTATTTTCTAAATCGGTTATTTCATCGGAAATTTTATCCGACAGCTTAGCAATCGCCTTGGAATTGATCTTAACTCCGTGGATTTCCATTTCCGCCAAAATTGGCGCTAATGGAACTTCAATCTTCTCAAACACCCAAAGGAGGTCGTAGGACTTGAGTTTCTCCCGCTGAATTTTCTCCAACTCAATACAATAAGCCGGCCTTTTTAAAGAATTAGCATCTATGTTTTTATTGAGCTCAATAAAATATATCTTATCAAGGTCATAGTCCTTGATGTCGGGATTCAGCAAATATGCCGCCATCTTTGTATCAAAATCCAAGCCCAAAATATGAATACCTTGTTCTAAAAGAGTCTTTGACAATTCTTTCAAGCCGTGGCCTATTTTTTTAGTCCTCGCATCTTCAAAAACCGTTTTTAATTCCAAAAAAACTTCTTTTTCTTCTTTAAACAATGACCACGGGATTGCCAAAGTTTGGCGGTCATCAAAAGCAAATACTATGTGGCCATAGCCCATAATATCGGGGTCTATTGTGATATCAAACGCGAAAGATTCGGCATTTTTTATCCTATCCGTTAGTTTACTTATCTGATTTTTGGACCCCAAAGAAATGACCCCAATTTTATCGAGAGCTCCATTCATTTTTATTAAAGATGGCTGCTCCAATGTCTGGCCGTCAATCTCGTTGATCCTTTTAATTAAACTATAAATCCCCAAGTTCTGAAGCATTTTGGCCAGATCTTCGTGTCTCATATTTTTTCTCCATTCGGCGTCTGCCATATCAAATTTAATGGGCACATCTCTTATTATTGTGGCTAATCTCTTTGAGAAAATAGCGATATCTTTATGTTCGCTAAGCCTATCCGCCAGTTTGGCGGTAAGAGGAGGTTTCGGTTTTTTCTTGGGGTTTTCTTTAAGAATTTCTACCTCTTTATAAAGATTTTCAATACTGCCGAAAGATTGGATAAGCTGAGAAGCTGTTTTCTCTCCGACTCCGGGAACACCGGGAATATTATCCGACGGGTCTCCCTTGAGACCCTTGAAATCAACCATTTGCTCGGGCTTCAAGCCGTATCTTTTTTCGACTTCGTCTTGGGTGTACAAAATCGTATCCGTGACCCCTTTTTTAAGCGTCAGAACAACGACCTTATCGTCTTCAATAAGTTGTAAAGTATCCAAATCCCCCGTCGCAATTATTGTTTGCACATCTTTTTGCTTTTTTGTAATTTCAGCTATCGAACCGATTAGATCATCGGCCTCAAAACCCTCTTTTTCATAAACGGGGATGCCGAATGCCCCAAGGATCTCTTTGACTAAAGGCACTTGGGCATGAAGCTCGTCCGGTGCTTTTTCTCTATGCGCTTTATACTCCGCAAATTCTTCGTGGCGGAATGTCGGTCCGGCCAAATCAAAAGTGGCCACGATATAATCGGGTTTGAGGTCTTTAATCGTTTTTATCAGAACAGAGACAAAGCCGTAAACGGCGTTAGTCGGAACACCGTTAGGAGAGCTCATCGTCGGGGGCAGAGCGTGAAACGCTCTATGCACTAAAGCGTGCCCGTCTATAAGAACAAGTTTTTTTGTCATTTGAGTTTTGAGATTTGGATTTTTCGCTTGTTATGGCTTATATGGTCAATGTGAACCCGGATAATATTTTTGGGCAAAATTTCATTTATCCTTTCCGGCCATTCAATTAATATTATGGCATCATCTTCTTTGAAGATATCTTTTATACCCAGAGGTATTGCTTCTTTATAGCCCTTCAAGCGATAGCAGTCGATATGATACAGATACTTGCTTTGTTTTAGTATTTTATATCTTTTTATCAAATTAAAAGTAGGGCTTTTCACTTTGGATTTAACTCCCAATGCTTTTGCAAATGCCTGCGCAAAAACAGTTTTTCCAGCCCCCAGCTCCCCTTCTAAGGAAATGACACCGCTCTTCGTTTCAGCGGCTAGATTGGCGGCAATTTTCTGGGTTTCTTTCTTGCTCTTAGAATAAAAAACCATTGATTTATCTTACATTTTTATTACATTTTTTTCAATTTTAGGTAAGAGAAAACCCGTTGTTTGCATAGGTCCCGTTAGAAGTCCGACCTGCCCCAGAGGCATGGTCGGCAGACGATCCCTTTGGGGGACGTCTTACTTCTAACGGGATTGCAAACAAACGGGTCGTACTTATGGGTCACGTTTCAAGACGCGATCCCAAAACTGGTTCGCCTTTTCCTCCGGTGTTAGCTCACGATTGGCTGGAACCGGAACTTTGGGTGCTGGTGGTATGACATTCCGGACAGTCGCATCAACCTGGATGCGTGGGATGTTCACCGTTACTTGAGGAGAAACAGAGGATGTTGCAGGTATAGACGCTGGCTGGCTGATCGTTGTCGATGTCGGCGCTGGTGCCGAAACTTGAGCGGGACTCGTATTACGTTCCCCGCCCAGAATCAGAAACCATGGGCCTACGATCAAAATCAATCCTAGTGGGATCACCCACCAGGAGTACTTGAACCACCAGGGGCCCTCTATTGAGCCCATGAGATGGCGGGTTTCCTCCCCAACGGTGATTCGCCTTCCGGGAGGACCCACTCTTAACTCTGTCGGAACTCGTATCGCCATTTTCTTTCTCTCCTTCCTTACTGAATAGCCGGGACTATCATGTCCCAGCCGTCGCGACGCGGTTGACGGACTGCTTCGCGAGACTCCAGATCGCCCTGTTGTGTTGGAACAAGGATTACCAATCTGTATCCCACGCTCGGATTCGGCACACCGTAACTCTCGCCCGATTCGAGGACCTTGATGAACTGGCCCCCGTCAAACAACTCTCCCTTACCCCCGGTCATATTGCGAATATTCCATCGCGGACCGGAAGGCACAGAAGTTGCTACTGACTGATAGCCGCCATATGAAGGCGACACTCGCCCGACAGGTTGACCGACAGCGACGGGAACACCGTCGGCGCCGATACGAACCTGCTGGCCTTCTTGGCCGACCGAGGGTTGTTGTTGGTTCTTTTTGCCAGACCCGATTCCGATCAAGGCGCCGATACCTGCGCCAATTAGGGCTCCCTGTCGGCCATGGCCGAAAAGGTCCCCGACACCGCCGCCGATTGAGGCACCGATTCCGGCACCAACGGCGATCCTCACCAACCTTGGCAGTGGCCGGCCGTAGGGATCATAGGCGGCATAGAAGCCGTTCCCCCTGAAGTATCCCATGTAGCCGGACTGCATGTCGCGAATCATCTGCTGATTCCCGACCATGACCCTGCAGAGCTCATCACCCGGAGGACAGACCCCCAGATATCTCCACAACGATTGGGCATTGGCCGGAATGGCCATTACCATAACCGCGAGAACGGCAACGAAGCCGACGACGAAACGCTTGAACATGTTCATGCTGCCCTCCTCGCCTCTTTGAGGCGAAAGTTGAAATTCTGTGTGTAAAACAACTTACCTTAACTGATATCTATATTATATCAAACTTTAGTATAAAAGTAAAGGGCCTGGTTTAGGCCTCAAAAATGGCGTAAAAACTCACTTTTTTATACTTGGCTACTTCGCTAAAAGATTCTTGGCACCATGCACTTCAAAATGCAGATGGCAACCGGTAGATTGACCTGTTGTCCCCATTAAAGCAATCTGCTGACCTCTTTGGACAAACTGCCCGACGGCTATCAAAAGTTTGCTGGCGTGAGCATATAAAGTTTCTGTTCCATTTGGATGAATGAGTTTAATGTATTTTCCAAATCCCCCATTCCAACCGGCAGTATCGGCAATAGCGACGGAACCGTCGGCAGCGGCAAAGATAGGTGTCCCGCATGAGTTGGCTACGTCAACTCCATTTCTGCCGTGAATTCTTCCCCAGTCATATCCGGTAGCAGGGGCAAAGAAGTAATCGCCTAGATCCGGCAAGTGGGTAAATCTTGATGCCGTTGTTGTTTGATTTTTAGCCACCGATGTGCCGGCTATTTTGCCATCGGGTACAATTATTTCGTCATCTATGGCTAATTTTCCGACTTCGGAAAGTTCATTAAAAGCTATTATTTTTTGTTCGTCTACTCCATATTTTTTGGCAATTGAAGCCACTGTATCCCCTTTTTTAACTTTATGAATAATCCCTGAAACGGGCGGGATCCTTAATACTTGGCCCGGATTAATATTATCGGCATTGATTAGGTTATTTGCCCAGATTATTGAGTTTACACTAACACCATAGTCGGAAGCTATGAAAGAAAGTGCATCTCCGGCCTGAACAATATATTCAGATACTTGATTATTGCCGAATCCTGTATTTATATAATCGAGAGATACCGGATTATTGGACACAAAGGAGCTATCCTGGATGGTAGACATTTCCAAGACGTTTCCCGAACCGCTTTCTCCCATGTCTTGAAGAACCGCTAAGCTTGTCAGGTCGGCTACTTGGCTATGTAAGATATTAGAAACCGGCATTGAGGCCGAAGTTTCTTCAACATACTTTTTTATCAAGTTACTGAACAAGTTTGACTGCCCATCTCCGGAATTTCCTTTAAAAGCAATCAAAAACAGAGCCAAGAGTAGGACTCCGTAAAAATTAGAAAAACGGCTTTCGGGAACTTTGAATTTCCCCCGCAAAAAAGCTATTAAATTTTTGGGATTAGTATCAATTTGATTCTAATTTAACTAAAAAGCAAAAATTCTCTTGCGAGAATCACTAGTTGTAATGCTACCTTTTTGAGCATCCCCTGTCAATCGATTGTGTTGACAAGGTGTTGGTGGTAAATTGACCAAATGTCAGAATCAAAAACTTCCGAATTTGGAGCCATAGCCGAGAAGTATGCATACGACTTTCTTAAGTCCAGAAATTACTCAATTTTGACCATAAATTACCGAAAACCTTGGGGAGAAATAGATATTATAGCTGAGAAAGATGAAGTGGTGGTATTTGCCGAAGTCAAAGCCAATCATAAAGAAATCGTCGGGTTTGAGCCGGAACTAAGGGTTAATAAGGAAAAGATAAAAAGGATTATCAGAGCGGCTCGGACATATATTGCCGAGAAAAAATACAATCCGGAGCCGGAATGGCAGATAGATATAATATCAATAACCATAGATAAAGAACGAAAAGTAGCCAAAATAAGGCATTTCAAGAATATCGAGGCATAGAGAAGATGTTCCGCGCGAAACACTTTTTTTATTTAACTTGACAAGAAAAAATAAAAGGTTATAGTTACAGAGCTTTTTAATTGTGGGGGGTGGGGGAGATGAGAATTGAGTATGTACCGATTCTTGGGATTCTAATAGGTCTATGGCGTGCCGTAAGGATAATATCACTAGAACAGAAGGGCGTCATTCCAATATCGGATGGCAATGATTATATTTTTAGCATATTGTCAATTTCTTTGATAATTACCCTTGTTTTTTGTCAGTCGATTATGGTAGCCCTTAATCAGTATAAACCGTTTTAGTAGCATAATAATCGCACTTACTTGCCCCGCTATGGGGCTTTTTTTATAAAAGTGTTCCGCGCGGAACATTTATGCCAAATCTGAGGCTAATTTATCATTAACCCTAAGTCCGATCGCTTCAGCTATATGCTGCTCACTAATTACGTTGGAACCATCCATATCGGCTATAGTTCGAGCAAGTTTCTTAATTTTATGATAAGCCCTCAAGGATAAGGATTTAGAGTTTGTGGCTTTATCGAGCAATTCCTCCGCTTCACGGTTTAAAATACAATATTTATCTATGTTTTTATAATCAATCTCGGAGTTATATAAAATCCCGGAATTTCTGAATCTGCTTAGCTGAATTTCCTGGGCAAACCTTATTTTTTGACGAGGATCTTCAAATTTTTGGCTTTTTTGGCTGGTCCTTCGATCTGTACTCAGGATTGTTTCGCGCGGAACATTTAGTTGGATATCTATCCTATCCAGCAAAGGACCAGATATTTTTTTCCGGTATTTTAATATAGAGATAGGGGAGCAGATACAAGCTAATTTCTCGTCTCCATAATTACCGCATTGGCAGGGATTCATGGCAGCTGCAAGCATGAATTTAGCCGGCAAATCAATAGAACCGGATGCTCTGGAAACGGTTATCCTGCCGTCTTCCAATGGCTGGCGAAGAGCTTCAAGCACATTCCTTGGGAACTCCGGAAACTCATCCAGGAACAAGACACCTCTATGAGCTAAACTGATTTCGCCCGGTTTAGGCCAGGTACCGCCTCCAACTACCGCCGGAGCAGAAGTGGTATGGTGAGGATTCCTGAATGGTCTATTGAGAGTTAAAGGGTTGCCCGCAAGGAGCCCGACAGAACTATATATTTTGGCTACATCAAGAGATTCGTTAACTGACATATCCGGCATTAATTCAATAAGAGCTTTAGCCAATAGGGTCTTCCCGGAACCGGGAGGTCCCCACATCAAAACATTATGAAAGCCGGCAGCAGCAATGGTGATACCTCTTTTGGCCGATTCCTGCCCTTGGATTGAAGAGAAAAGACTTAATTCCTTAACTTTTTGTGGTTTTGACTCTTTTGGCGGAGGATTTGATATCTTTTTGATATCGGTCATATGATCTACAACTTCTTTAATTGTGTTAGCGCCAATAACACTAAGTCCGCTGACTACTAATGCCTCGCTCAAATTAGAATAGGGGACGACTATGTCCTTTAAACCAAGGTTTTTAGCCAACATTGCCGAGGCTAAGACACCGTTTGTTGGTTTTAGAGAACCATCTAGGGACAGTTCGCCAAGAAATAAGATTTTTGAGGAGTCAAATTTAATTTGACCCGTCTCTGCCAGATAACTTAGGGCTATCGGGAGATCGTAAGATGGCCCCTCTTTCTTTAGATCCGCCGGAGCAAGGTTGATTATTATTTTCTTATGTTTTCGGTGGGGTGGCTGAAAACCGCTATTTTTAATAGCGGCAGATATCCTGTCTTTTGATTCTTGGACTGCCTTGTCGGGCAGACCGACTATAGTGAAAGAGGACAAGCCGGGCGAAGAATCTGCTTCAACTTCAATAAGCTTGGCTTCTATCCCGTATATTGCTGAAGATAATAACCTGGTAGACAAGGAGAACTCGTTCCCTCCGGGCGAATTTAACTGAATTTTGTTGATTTAGCACAATTGATACAAAGTGCAGCTATTGGCCTTACTTTTAGGCGTGCCGATGATATCTCAGCGGAACATTTATCACATTTTCCATAGGTTCCGTTTTTTATTCTTTCCTTGGTTTTAACTATCTCATTGAGTTTGTTCTCCAACTCTTTTTCCATGGCAAAATTTCTATCCAGATCGGTTGCTTCTAGGGTATTATCGTCATCTTCGTCTCCATAGTTTGGCATCCTTACCTTAAAGTCGCCCTTTGCCTCAGGATTTGGGTCAGCTATCTTGGCAAGCTGTTCTCTTAGGTCTTTCTCCTCCTGCTCAAGATCTTCGTATAATTTTTGTAATTCGTCTTTAGTCATCCCGTATGAAGTAGCTGCTACGCAGTTATGGGACTATAAGTTATGCGCACAGAACTACTGTTGTTATATGTTTGATATCCCGTTCGCTTCACCCATTAGGGCTACTTCTTACGGGATCATATAGATAATATATAATAATCTCAAATTGTTTAAAAATCAAGAAAAACACAAAAGGCGCAGAGCGCCCCTGGAAAAAGTAAGTAGAGTGTGAGCACTGCGCCTTGTGGACCTTTTGGGTCCGATATGAATTGCCGGCAATTCACTTACGTGTCAGATTACCAGCAGAAAGATCTGCTCTAATTGTATGATAGTATTGGTGACATAGTCAATGTCACCATGTGGATAACTTGTCACCAATATTTTTGGTGACAGTGTCACCAATGTCACCAAAAATAATCAGCCAAATATCAGTGTTTTTTCAACACCTACGAAATATTGGTGACACCAGGAAAGAAGCCAACTTTTTTTTGTATAGCTACTAACGCCTGCTTATTTATCTCTATCCCAGTACATGACCGATTTAGTCGATGAGCTACTTTCATGGTAGTCCCAGATCCAAGAAATGGATCTAAGATATTATTACCCGATTTAGTAAATTTTTGTATAAGCTGAATTGCGATTTCTTCCGGACATTCTGTTATGTAATGCGTAAATATATGGTCATCCTTTAAAAATGCTTTTTTTACGCCGTTTCTTAAAAAATCCGGGGAAGGTATCAATCTTTGCAACTCAAACATAACCCTGAATAATACTTTTGAACCCAACAATTTAGGGTGGGTCTTGTGGCTCCATATGGGATTCCAATATGAATCCCTAATTGCTTCTTCAATTAGGACTTGATTTTGAGGATGTATGCCTTTTTTTTGAAATATCAAAATATGTTGGAAGCGAGTACTAATTCTTTCTGAAATATTCAGAGAGCCTCTGTCTTTATGGAGATATCTATCCCATATCCATATATTTCTAAGGGATAATTCATCGGGCATAGATCTAATTAGGTCTCCATGAAAGGGGATATAAGTAAGTGAGTTGTTATCTTTGCGGAAAAAATCATGTACCCAGAGAGCCAGAATCCCTCCTTCTTTAAGAACATGGCTACATCCCTGCCATACTTTAGATATTGATTCTAAGAATTTATTATAATCTTTAATCGCACTAAGCTGGCCTGAGTCATTCGAATATACAACCTCATCCCAATAAGGAGGGCCTGATATAATCAAATCAAAATGATTCTCCGGCAAGAAAGATTGCATTTTGGCGGCATCTCCAATAAAAACAGTGGCTTTAGAGTCCATGATTCATAAAAACTCTCAAATTTTAAGCTAAGACACAAGTCCGATAATAAACAGGGAGACAGTGAGAAAAATATTTATTTACTTACGCAATCAGAGAGTTGTTAGGGCATCGATAATTGCCCTAAAAGAATCTCTGGAAGATGCAAATACTAAATAATTTTGGAATACTGCATATGCAACTCCCAAATCTCTATCCGGTATTCTTATAAAGCGGAAATTGATATTTGAATAGATATCCGGAGTAAAAGATAGGTTAGTAGAAATATCGGTGAGATTAAATAGACTAGATAAATCAGTAATTAATTTCGGTTCCCAGATATTCATTAAGCTGGTCGTTGAGGTGCTGTCATTCTGCACAAGCACGATGAATGGCCGCATAGAAGTGTTCTGGCTTGCTCCCAGTTGGCCATATACTCCGAGCGTCCATTCTTCAGTATCTAATATCTCGGAGTTAAGCAGAGAAGTATCGATATTTAGTTTGATTAAGAAATCTTTGAAACTATATTTTTGCTGGTTTTCATCAACGATACTGTACAATCTTATTTGACCCGTTACCGGCTGCCTGGTGCTCATTTCACTGGTTAACGATGAAGAAAAAACGCTTGTTGAAGGGATAGTAATCTCCTCTATGCTGCCAAGCTTATCAAATGCGGAAGGAGGAGGTGTCGAAGTTTGTGTCGGGGTGGGAGTAGGGATTTCTTCTACGATTTCCGGTGTTTGTGTTCTTATAATTAAAAACCAATAGAGTCCGGCAAATATAATTGCAATTCCGGCGATTATCATAAATAAACGGTTCCGACAGCTGGATATTCCTCCTGTTGACGGGGGAGGTGCATATATTGGAGATTTTTGTGGAATCGGAGCGGGTCTGCTTGCCGGAGAAGTAGGTCCTTTGGTTTGAGGCAATGGGCCTGTTCTCTCTGCTTGCCCCAGATTAGCTGATGGGACTTTAAATTGCCCGGGCGAAGGAGGGGTAATCGGTTTGGGCGCTATTGGTGCCACCGGAGTTGGAGTTTCTATTTTACGAGGGACACTGATTCCAGCCGGTCTTTGCCCCTGCTTTAGGATTGAAATATCATCTTTCATTGTCCTGATAGATGACTGGTATTCTTTAATTGGAGCCGGTCCGCCTGTTGGTGCAGGTCCGCCAGTCAACGGAGGTCGAGCTGGAGGCGGTATCGGAGCCGGGGCTGGTTTTGCTTGCCCGACTGGGGCTTGCCCAGACAGGGGGGTCATCGGAGGAGGCGGCATCGGAACAGGTGGGGTAAATTTCGGCTTGGGTATCTCCGGTTGAGGAGTTGGGGCCGAAGGAGCCGTTCGCGGAGGATCTAAAGGCGGCTTCGGGAAAGAAGGTGGTCCACCGACTGGCGGGATTGGAGGGGGAGTGGGTCCGCTCGAATTTTTCTTGGTTAATTCGTTGACCAAATCATCTATGCTCGTTATTTTCTGACCCTGATCGTCTGCCATAATTTAATATTTAGTATCTAATTTTTAGTATCCGGCATTAATGCCGTAAACTAAAAATCGGATAGAGATTACATCTAAAACAATTTTAGCACATTGAGTAAATAAAGTTGTAAACAAAAAGCCCCGCACCAGACGAGGTGCGAGACCTCTTGTTGTGCGGGGAGATTACCACTGGCCACGAAGTTGTCCGGTAATACCCTGGCCAATCTCTTCCCACTGTTCCTGCTCGCTATCGAAGGATGGTTGTGGGCATTCTCGGCCATAGGTTCTGAGACACGCTTCGTCAGCTCGGTCGGTGATCCTCTGCCACTCGGCGTTCCTCTGCTGCCATGCTATCTCTTCATCGATACCCTGGGTTTGCCGGTCGAGATTCCAGATAGCCAGGGACAGAAGGATGGCAACGACTACGAGCCACTTTGTTTTGATCACAGACAACTCCTTTCCTAAGTGAATGTTTTAATTATACCATATTTTATATCACTTTGTCAAACACTAAAACCAGCCTTTTGAGCCGGTTTTATTCCTAAGTAAGCGTAAGCCCGACACCTTCGAAAACCATTTGCCTCCGAGGATAACACAATAATTAAATTGACTGAAAATTCAGTTAGTAATGAATTTTGGTCGCGCAGCAGGAATGGATAACAAAATTCATAGCTGAATTGAGGTTAATTTGATTATTTGTCCGAAGGAGACCGAAGGCGCAGGCAACAGGTTTGAGAAGGGACGGGCGGAGCAACTTATTTTCTTGGTTTCATTGTCAGAGAAATCTTCCCCATATCATCCACACCCTTCACCCAGACATGGATTTTTTGACCCATCTTTAATATGTCGGTAACCTTATTTACTCTTTGATCGCTCATCTCGGATATATGAACCATCCCGTCTTTGCCCGGCAGAATTTCTACGAATGCTCCGAAGTCTCTGATACTTACAACCGTACCGTCAAATTCGTCTCCTATCTTCGGTTCATAAATAACTTCCTGGATTAGAGCCAGGGCCTTTTTCATTCCTTCCGGAGTAAGCGATGTAACGAACACCGAACCGTCGTCTTCAATGTCAATTTCCGCTCCGGTTTGTTCGATTATTTCATTAATCATCTTTCCGCCAGGACCGATCAGGGTTCCTATCTTGGCAGGATTTATTTTAATCGTCTCTACGCGAGGAGCATGCTTGGATAATTCAGGACGATGAGTGGAGATAGCTTTATCCATTACTTCCAATATCTCCAGCCGCGCTTTTCTGGCCTGCTTAAGAGCTTTCTCAACTATCTCGGTAGTAATGCCTTCCACCTTCACATCCATCTGCATCCCGGTAATACCGTCTTTAGTGCCGGCAACTTTTAAATCCATATCGCCGTGATGATCTTCCGGCCCTTGGATATCGGTAAGAATTTTATATTTTTCGTTTTTTTCATCAAACATCAATCCCATAGCAATACCGGCAGCGGGGGATTTAATGGGCACTCCGCCATCCATCAATGCCAGCGATGAACCGCATACCGAAGCCATTGAAGAAGAACCGTTGGAAGAAAGTATTTCCGAAACAACCCTGATGGTATAAGGGAATTGATCTTTGGGGGGAATGAGGGGCTCTAACGATCTTTCGGCTAGAGCGCCATGGCCTATCTCACGCCTTCCGCCGCCGCCCATTCTTCCTACTTCTCCTACGCTAAAAGGCGGGAAAACATAGTGATGCATAAAGCGCTTCTTGGTAAGATTTATTTCCATGGTTTCTACCCACTGTTCAAGCCCGGGAGCAGCTAAAGTAAGGATAGAAAGAGCTTGAGTGGTACCGCGATTAAAAAGACCTGTCCCGTGCGAATGGGGGAGAATACCAACCTCGGCGCTCAAGTCCCTCAGCTGGTCTAATTTTCTTCCATCGGGCCTCTTCTCCGACCCAAGGATATTTCTGTGGATGATTTGATTTATTTCTTCTTCAAAAATTTTATCGGCTTCGGCCATTTTATTGCCAAGTTCCGGATGATCTTTAAATTGTTCTTTGATATAAGACATTGTCTCCTCTTTTATCTGGCCCAGCCCTTCATAAAATTCGTTCTTGCTTTTCCCAGGAGCATAAAGGGTTTTTTCGAGTTTGGAATCGGCAAAATTTCTGACGGTTAATACAAGGGCTTCGTCATAGCTGAATATGGATAGCTCTTTCTTCTTTTTGCCTATTTCAGCTGCGATTTTATTTTGAAACTTAATCAAATCCTGGAATTCTTTGAACCCGGCAGCTATAGCTTCGGTAATATCTTTTTCGGGGACTATCTTTGCTCCGGCTTCAATCATGTTTATCTTATTTTCGGTGCCGGCTACAACAATATCAAAATCGCTCTCAATTCTTTCCAAATAAGTAGGGTTAAAGACCAACTTGCCTCCAACCTTGCCAACTCTAACTCCGGCAATCGGACCATTGAATGGGATATCCGAGGTCATAAGCGCCAACGAGGCACCAAAAAGTGCCGGCATATCGGGATCATTGATACCGTCAAACGAAAGCACGGTAGCAACGACTTGTATCTCATTGCGGATATTATTGTTGAAACGGGGACGGATTGAACGGTCAATAACGCGGCCAGTCAGGATGGCCTCGTCCGAAGGACGCGTTTCGCGCTTGATCCATTTGGAGCCCTTAATTTTTCCGGCGGCATAATACTTTTCTTCGTAATCAACCGAGAGCGGTAGATAATCAACGCTCTTCTGATAAGCCGACATTGTAGCGTTAATCAGTACCGTTGTTTCACCGTACTGAATACGGCAAGAACCGTTGGCTTGCCCGCCAAGACGACCAAACTCCACCATTAATGGCTTTCCGGCAAATTCGGTCTGATATTTTTTGATTTCCACTTGAATATCACCAACAAAAGAGTGAGTAGCAATACTGGCCAATTGGTTTGATAACTATCAAGCCGACTGGCTAATATTTCAGCCCCATTCGTTTTGCTATTTACTAAGTTATTGGTTGTTAATTAACTTGACCAAAATATATCATACTTTTCTCATAAAAACAACAAAGCCCGCTCGGTATGGACTTTGTTGTCCGTAACCGGCGGGCACTTAACCCCGTAGGTCTTAGCTTTCAAACAGGCTTCGTACCCAGATGAGCATACCCCTGCAGGCCTCGAGCTCGGCTTCAAGCCTGTCAATTTCCCTCGGGAGTGAGCAGCACAGATTTCTTGCCTCATCGCGAAGTTTAGCCGGCAGTTCTCTGTTGAATCTTTTCTGCTCCTCCATAATCTTATTATCTGCCCACCACTCGGGATCATTGGCATTCTTTGGATCTGGGAGATCCCTAATCTTCGCGAAAATCCGGGCAATGACCTGGCGCGATTGGTCGAATGCGGCCAGTAGTTCCTGCGATGGCTTCATTTTTTATCCTCTCCTCCTCTCTATAAAACAATACCACCTTCCGGTGGTATTGTCAACTAAAATTTCCTACGGTTATTTCAACAGAATTTTATCCTTCACTTCTTCAAGGTCCATGAAATTATTGGCCGCCTCAATAAGGCGAGCCGAAGTTGAGCGATGGAAACCGGCTATCTCAACAATTGTCCCGTTGAATTTAAGGTAATCGACAAGGGGCTCATAGTCGCCGTCTCCGGAAACAATAACGACCACATCAACGAGTTTGGAAAGAGTAATAGCATCAATCGCAATTGCCACATCCCAATCGCCTTTTTTCATGCCCCCGGGGAATATCTGCAAGTCCTTTGACTTCAATTCAAATCCGGCTTTTTCAAGGGCGTCAAAAAAAGCCTTTTCTTCTTTTGTATCCGATTTAATAACATAGGCGATAGCTCTAACCAGTTGTCTATTTGCTGTTACTAGTTTTAAAAGTTCCCGGAAATTTACCCTCGCTTTATAGAGATTTTTTGCCGAATGATACATATTGCTTACATCGACAAAAACGCCCACGCGATGGTTCTTTCTCTGCTGAACTGTGGTTTTATGAGTCATAATGATTATTACTTATCGAGATCGAGTTTCTTGGTTATAGTTGAGTGTCTTTTGGGGTCAACTCTTTTTAAATAATCCAAAAGTCGCTTGCGCTTGGAAACCATTTTCAATAAACCGAGGCGAGAGGAGTTGTCTTTCCCGTGCTTTTTTAAATGTTTTGCCAACCGCGCTATCTCCGCGGTAAACAAAGCGATCTGCGCCTCCGCAGAACCGGTATCCTTGTCGTGGATTTTAACTTTCTCTATTACTTTTGTTTTTTCTTGAGGAGTTAACATATTTCTAATTAGCTCTGATATATTAACATATTGCTGATTCTTTTGCAAATTCAATTTTTTGATTTAAACCTACTTGCAGGTTATAATAATTATGCGACATAAACATCATGGACATCAAAACTCTTAAAATACAATACCTGGAACATCTGGAGATCGAGAAGAACCGCTCGCAGAAAACACTTGAAAATTACGGCCGGTATTTGGACCGTTTCCTTCAGTTCACTAAAGTAACAAGCCCGTCTCAGATCACGGAAGACGCCATCCGCCAATACCGATTACAACTGAATCGGTTAAGGGACTCTGACGGCAAAGGGCTTAAGAAAGTAACTCAAAATTATCATATCATCGCTTTGCGCAACTTTTTGAAATACTTGGCTAAGAGGGATATAAAATCAGTTTCCGCCGAGAAGGTTGAGCTCGGCAAGCAGGAAGACAGAGAGGTGACATTTCTGGAACGAGATGAGTTGGACCGATTATTGAACGCACCCGAGGGAATCAAACTGGAATCGCTTCGCGATAAAGCACTTTTGACAACACTCTTTAGTACCGGCATGCGCGTATCGGAACTCTGCGCTCTGGACAGGGATAAAATAGATTCAAAGAGGGGAGAGGTATCAATCCGCGGAAAGGGCAGTAAGATAAGAGTTGTTTTTCTTTCCGATGATGCAAAGAACATCCTTAGCGATTATTTAAATAAAAGACCGGATACTGATGAGGCTCTTTTTATAAGAGTCCCCCACTCCAAAAACTTCTCCAAAGAAGCCGATTTGCGCCTGACTCCCCGAAGTATCCAGAGAATAGTCGAGAAATACGCCACCAAAGCCGGGATAGTCGGGAAAAATGTTTCTCCCCATACGCTGCGCCATTCTTTCGCCACCGACCTGCTTCGAAACGGAGCGGATATCCGTTCCGTCCAAGCACTTTTGGGACACTCATCCGTTACCACGACTCAAATTTACACCCACGTTACCGACAAACAGCTCCGCGAGGTCCATGAGAAATTTCATAATAAAAAAGGACGCTAAGCGCATCCAAAACTGCCTCCCCAAAAAGCTCATCAGGTTATCTCTCAGCTTTCTTACTCAACCAAGACGACCATCGCCCCTTCTCTGACCTTGTTGCCGACCTTCACACCAATTACGTCGCCCTTTTTGGCCTGTTCCACGTCTTGGTGCTCTATCTGCATAGAGTCGACCGTTTGCTCAAAATCAGAGCCATGGCCCTCAAATTTTATTTTGTCGCCCACTTTGAGGGGAGCGGCGAGTTCAATAATCGCTACCTCGCTTTTCCCATAATAATGGGTAACTTTTCCGACCGGTTTCATATATAACAATAATAGCAAATCCCCAATAAAAAATAAACAGCCCCGATGAAAGGGGGCTTTTATAATTCAACTACATGTATTTTGGGATATGGCGCGAAAAACTTTTCTTTTTCCGCAACTCTGTCTTTGACGGTTACGATACATAGAATATCAAAACCGTGGTAGGCAGCGAGAGTAAATTGATCACCGTTTATATGGCAAGGGACGGTGCCAATATTTAATACGGGGATGACAACATTTACACGGACACCCATCGCATCCAGACGGTCTTGGATCTCTGCTTGATTTGTCTCCAATATATTCTGGGCCAGCTGCCGTTCTCTAAAGCTTTTCGTCTCACGACCCAATGGCCCGAAATCGCCAATGAGTAAGCCCTCTTTTTTGAACGCTTCATTTATCTGCGTTCCTCCCCCCACACACACCACCACAAAATATTCTTCACTTAGACCTTTAATGAACCTCATTACTTTATCATTAAGCATATCGCCCGAAACTTTCACAAAGCAGTTTTTTCTCGGCATTATTTCTCCTCGTGTTAAAGAACTAAATATAAAGCATATATTATAACTACTTAGTAAAAAAACAAGGATAAAAAAAACCGCCAGACCTGAAGACGTGTGGTCTATTAAAATTTAAAGATAAATCAAACGATAAGGAGAGTGACAAAAACTAGAATTAAACATATATCAAAGATAATTTCTTGCTTGGAATAGTATTCTATAAATCCCTTTATGACAAACTTCTTAAACGGAAAAAATGGATAAAAATTTGCACTATCTAAAATATCAAAAACTAAATGAAAAAAATAGGCTATGGAAAATACCAAACCAAAGATAAGATTGGTTGTTAAAAGTAAAACGGAAATAATAATCCAGCTAAAGATACTGTGCAAAAAACTTCTTTGATCACCCCATTGGTCTGCCCTACGGAGCATTGCCCTAGATAATTCGCGGGGTTTAAATAAAATGCCATGTTTAAAATATGAGATTGAATGATCCAGATCAATTATCAAAGAGCCGACAAGTGCCACAGTAAAATTTCCCGTTATTTTACCGATTATCAGTCCAGCTAAAATATGTGTTGGTAGTGTCATTTAGAATCACTCAAAATTTCTTACGTGGTGCCGGGAGAGGGACTCGAACCCTCAAGCCATAAGGCACACGATTTTAAGTCGTGCGTGTATACCAATTCCACCATCCCGGCATATTTTAAATTTCTATGTGCGGATTAACTTTTTTTAGACGCTTTATCGCGCCTTTCACCCATTGCGAATTATCCCGATACCACCTGACCGTTTCGGCTAATTTATCTTCCAGTTTGCATTTCGGCTTCCAGTCAAGCTCTCTTCTGATCTTAGAGTCATCTATGGCGTAGCGCCTGTCATGACCAGGTCTGTCAGCTACATATTTTATCATAGAAACTGGTTTTTTTAAAGCCTCTAAAATAGCCTTAGCTATTTTAATATTGGCCAGCTCTTGGCCTCCGCCGATGTTATATGTCTCACCATTTTTACCCTTAAACAATACTTTTTCTAGAGCGGAAACATGATCCAATACATGTATCCAATCCCTTACGTTTCTCCCATCGCCATATAGAGGTAGCGGCTTTCCGGTCAACGCCTTGAGAGCAAAGAAGGGGATAAGTTTTTCAGGATACTGATAAGTCCCGTAATTGTTGGAACAATGAGTAACTATCACCGGCAAAGACCATGTCGAAAAATAAGAATGGGCCAAAAGATCACCGCTGGTCTTGGATGCCGAGTAAACACTTCTCGGTGCATATTGTGTCTTCTCCGAAAATTTATTTTTCGCCTTCAGATCCAAGCTCCCATAAACCTCATCTGTCGAGACCTGAACGAATTTCCGGACCCCATATTTTTTAGTGGCTTCAAGGAGATTAAAAACCCCATAGATGTTGGTATTTATAAAATCCTTTCCGAAACCGTGAATACTTCTGTCTACATGGGATTCGGCCGCAAAATTAATTACGAAATCGGGCTTATATTTTTTAAATACTTGTTCGACTGCTTTGGTATTGGCAATATCTCCTTTTACAAATAAGTATCCCGGGTTTCCGGATACATCTTTAAGATTTTCAGGATTACCGGCATAGGTAAGCTTGTCAAAATTAATCAACTTAAAATCTGGGTGTTTCTTTAAGAACTGCCTTACAAAATGGCTGCCGATGAAGCCGCATCCCCCGGTTACAAGGATTGTTCTCATGAGGCGGCGGGCGGAATTGAACCGCCGTATAGAGGTTTTGCAGACCTCTGCCTTACCACTTGGCTACGCCGCCGGATTTTTATACTGAACAAATATTCTAAAGTGTTCTTGCACTTTTTTGCTCTTCGTATATTTCCAATATATCGCCGACTTGGATTTCTTGGAACGGTTGACCAGGAATTATTTCAAGTTTGATACCGGCCTCGAGGCCCTCCTTAATCTCGGTAAGATCTTCTTTGCTGTGCTGGAGCTGACCAATCCTTCCGCTACAAATTATGAAACCATTCCTGGTGGCATCAAGAAAAACGCCCCTGACAACCTTGCCTGACAGAACTTTGCCCCCAATAATTTGGAATTTAGGATCCTTTTTAAAGGTAGCCAGAACTTTTAGTTTCCCCAATGGGACTCTGGTAATCGTCGCCCCCAGAAGTTCTGCCATTTGTCCCCGGACATATTCAATTAACTCGTAGATAACATTAAATTCGGTTATTTTTACTCCATCGCGCTCGGCAAGTTTTTTGGTCGATTCGTCTATGGCGACACGAAAACCGATTACCTGGCCTCTTCCGGCCATAGCGGTTTGGATATCCGCTTCATTGATCTCTCCTATATCATATCCAATAACTCTGTATCCGACTTCGTCCGATGCTATGGTCTTTAAAACATTATCGATCGCTTCAAGTGAGCTTGTGACATCGGATTTAAATACTATGTTCAGCATTTTTTTATTATCCGGCGACTCCTGCGCTCCGGAGAAGAACGACAAGAGGGGAGTGAGATTGGCGTTATCTTCCGAAATCCTGATTGCATCTTCTTTCGTTTCGGTCGAAACAATCTCAATCCCGATATTCGGAGCATTGGACCAACCAATTATCCGAACCGGCTGAGATGGTTTGGCCTGATCAATTGAAGCTCCCGTAAAATCTTCCATCGATTTTACCTTACCCACTACCGTGCCGGCAACAATCCAATCGCCTAATCTCAATATGCCTTTATGGATTAAGGCGGTGGCTACATGACCTCTTCTCTTATCCATATTTGACTCGATTATTATCCCTTTGGCCGGCGAGCTTAAGTCTTCTTTAAGATCTTCCAAATCTGCAACCAGAAGGATCATTTCCAACAATTCGGTTATGCCCTTGTCTTGTTTGGCCGATATCTCAACTACCGGCACCTTCCCTCCCCAGTCCTCAACCAATATTTCTTCTGTAGCCAAATCCTGTTTTACTTTTTGAGCATTGGCACCTTCTTTGTCTATTTTGTTGATTGCAACTACGAAAGGCATTTTTTCGCTCTTGATTATCTTAATGGCTTCCTTGGTTTGCTGTTTTACGCCTTCATCAGCTGCCACTACCAACACGGCTATATCGGCAACTTTTGCTCCGCGGGAACGTATTGCCGAAAATGCTTCATGGCCGGGCGTGTCTAAAAAGGTAATAATTTTACCTTTAATATCGGCTTGGTATGCCCCTATATGCTGAGTAATGCCCCCTGATTCTCCCTCAGCAACTTTGGTCTTTCTTATAGTGTCCAGAAGTTTTGTCTTGCCATGGTCAACATGACCCAAAACAACCACAATCGGTGGCCGGGTATTTTTCCCCGTATTATTGCTATTGTTGGGCATATTGGTTATTGGATTTTAGCAGATTTAAGTTAATTTTTCAACTTTTCCATTTCTACTTTTTTTATTAAAAAAGTATAATAAACACGTGAACCAAGAAATCGAAAATATTAAAAAGTATGTTCGAGCGGCAAATTATCTTACCGTTTCTCAACTTTATCTGCAGGACAATTTTTTACTTAAGAGAAAACTTTCGTTTAACGATATCAAGTCACGCCTTTTGGGCCATTGGGGGACATGCCCCGGAATTAGTTTTGTCTATGCCCACCTGAATCATCTGATACGGAAACACAATGCCGAGATGCTTTTTGTGCTTGGCCCCGGGCATGGATTCCCGGCGCTTCAGGCAAATTTATTTTTAGAAGGCACCCTTCAGAAGTATTATCCCGAAGCGACGCATACTTTAGAGGGGATGAGACACATCTCAAAAAATTTCAGCTGGCCGTATGGTTTTCCAAGTCATTCTAGCCCCGGCACTCCCGGCGTGATTCTTGAAGGGGGCGAGCTCGGTTATTCACTTTCAACTTCGTATGGCGCAGTGCTGGATAACCCAAAGCTTATCGTGGCGTGTCTTGTTGGTGATGGCGAAGCGGAAACCGGACCAACGGCAACGGCATGGCATCTTAATAAATTTGTTGATCCGGCAACAAATGGGGCCGTGCTCCCAATTCTTCATTTGAATGGATATAAGATATCAGGACCCACTATTTTCGGCAGGATGAAAAATAATGAGCTTAAATCACTTTTTTCGGGATATGGTTATGAACCTCTCTTTGTTAATGAAGGGAAAAACATATACGAGAAAATGGCGGATGCGTTGGAACTGGCGTACCAAAAAATTAGTTCCATTCAGGAGAGGGCGCGGAACGGCGAGAAGCTTGTATCTCCGCGTTTCCCGATGATTGTTTTAAGAACTCCGAAGGGATGGACGGGCATAAAAAAATTACACAGACAAAAAATAGAGGGAAATTGTTTATCACACCAGATTGTCGGCTCCAACATGAAAACCGACCGTACAGAACTTAGAGCTCTTGAGAAATGGATGCGTTCATATAAATTTGAAGAGTTGTTCAACGAAAACGGCGGATTTGATAAAGATATGCTTTCTATCACTCCCGATGACGGATACAAAATGGGGGATAGTAAATATGCGTTCGGAGATTACCTTAAAGACCTGGAGCTTCCCGATCCAGAAGAATTTGCGGAAGATGCCTCAATCCCCGGGACTATCGGTTCAAGCGGTATGCGCCGAACAGGACTGTTTCTAAATAAAGTTTTTGCATTGAACGATAAGAACAAAAATTTCCGGCTGATGTCTCCCGATGAAACATATTCCAACAAACTTGATGAGATATTTAAATTCACTCCCCGCGCGTTTATGTGGCCACAAAAAGAATGGGATAAGGATATAGGGCCATCGGGACGCGTTATTGAAATGTTGAGCGAACATTCGCTTCAAGGCCTTGTGCAGGGCTATGTACTTACGGGACGCCATGCAATCTTTGCGTCATACGAAGCGTTCGTTCAGATAGTTTCCAGTATGGCCGACCAGTACGCGAAATTTTTGAGCGTTGCGCTTGAAACACCATGGAGAAAACCAATCTCATCGCTGAACTATATCTTGACATCATCCGGGTGGAGACAGGAGCATAACGGATTTTCCCACCAGAATCCCGGATTCGTGAGTAATATGCTTGAAAAGCACGGTAATTTTATCAAGGCCTATTTCCCACCCGACGGGAATAGTACGCTTGTAGTCTTGGAGAAGGTAATTTCCTCAAAGAATAAAATAAATATTATTATCGCAGGCAAGACGCTGGAGCCAAGGTGGCTTACGGTGCCTCTGGCGCGCAAAGAGCTCGAGAGAGGGCTTATGATTTGGGATTTTGCGAGTGACGAGAATCCGGACATTGTGATTTCCGGCATAGGCGACTACATGACAAAGGAATGCCTTGCCGCAATCGATATTTTAAAGACCGAAGCTCCGGAGATTAGGATACGTTTTGTAAATATAATGGAGCTTTCCGCTTTTGGCATCGGCAATTCGAAACATAGACTTTTGGAAAATGATTTTGCATCATATTTCACTTCGGACAAGCCGGTCATTTTCAATTTTCACGGATATCCGGGGACACTTGAGTCAATGCTTTTTCACCAGAAAAATCCAAACCGATTTTCCGTTCACGGATATATAGAAAACGGCTCCACAACAACACCGTTTGATATGCATGTCCGGAACAAAACCAGCCGATATCATCTTGTGATAGAAGCTGTTAAACTGATGGGTAATCGCGGAGTTTTACCGAAAGATAAAGCCGACGGGATCAGCGAAAGATACAATCAAAAATTAGTTGCCCACCATGACTATATAAAAGAACACGGCCTCGATCCGGATGAAATAGAAACATGGCAATGGAAAAGAAATATTTAATAGCAAATCCCGGGAGCGCTTCGCGCAAATACGCTTTATATGAAGGCGATAAACAGCTTCTTTTTTGCCACCTGGAAGAGGAGGATGGCGGTTTTGTCGCGACATATGATACTCTCGGCAAAAAAAATAAAGTGTCTGTATCTGAATCCGATTATAAAAAAGGTGGCGCTTTCTTTATATCACTTCTCTTGGAAGAAAAACTTATCTCCCAGAAAAACGAGATTGCCGCCATTGGATTTCGTATCGTTGCTCCGGGAGATTATTTCTCCACCATAAGAAAAATCGATTCGGGATACATAGAAAAATTAAGAAAAGTAAGCGAAAAAGCTCCTCTTCATACGACAGGAGTTTTTGTTGAGATTAACGAATTCTCGGAATTGCTTCCGGAAGCGGTTTTCGTCGGAATTTCCGACAGTGCCTTTCACTCGGATATGCCGAATGTGGCCAGGGAATATGCGATAACTTCTGACATGCATGAGGCAGGTATAAAAAGATATGGGTATCATGGCATATCGTTCTCGTATATTTCTTCAAAAATGAAAGATATTTTTGGCTCAATACCTGAGCGGGCAATCGTCTGCCATCTCGGAGGGGGATCAAGCATTACCGCGCTTAAGAACGGCAAGAGTATTGATACGTCTATGGGTTTTACACCGCTTGAGGGGCTTGTGATGGCAACCCGTTCGGGAAATATAGATGTTAGCGCCGCCGTTGAGATAGCGCGAAATAAAAAAATATCTATTGAAGAGGTTGAAGAGTACCTTAATAAAGAATGCGGACTTTTGGGGGTAAGCGGTTTTTCTTCCGACATTCGTGAATTATTAAAAAAAGAATCGAAAGGAGACGAACGTTCTTCTCTCGCTCTTCAGATGTTTGTGTACAGAATTAAAAAATATATCGGCTCTTATATTGCAGCCCTTGGAGGGCTTGATGCTCTTATCTTTACGGCAACCGTCGGAGAAAGATCATATATTATGCGTTCCCGGATCTGCGAGAAAATGGATTCTCTGGGGATTATTATTGATGAAAAGAAAAACGGAGGACTCCCCGGGGAGGGTTTTATTGAAGACGCTTCTTCGCGCGTAAAAATCGCAGTTATCCCAACCGACGAAACGCTTGAGATGGCAAGAGAGATGAGGGGTTATCTGAAAATTTGAGCCACAAAGACAACTATTATAATCGCCAGAAGCCAACCCACTGAGAAAATAAAGAGCTTAACTGCTTCTTTTTTTTGTCCACCAAGAAAAAGCATTACCGGCCGGCCCAAAATTAACGCGCCTGTAATTGCTGCCGACAGAACAAAGAGCAGAAGAAAAGCCACCGGTCCCAAAAAATTATCCATTTTCCCGAAAATTCTCTCTCCGTTGCGGATTATAGAAGAAACCGCCGCTACATATCCAGCTACGCTAATTGCATCTATAAAACTCCATAGGGCAATATCTTTGTCTTTCATATTTGTTTTATACTAACACGTTTATTTATGACGGCAAATTTTAGCAAAAAGAAAACCCCAGCGGAATAGCATCTGCCGGGGAACTAACAAAAGTCAAAAATAAACTCTCTAGGTAAGCTGCTTCAGTCTCAGCACGCTCCGTTCGAGGTCTATTACAACGCGATACTTGCTTAGGAATTCGTAACCGACGATTCCGCCCAACTTATATCCTAACAGCACACTTGGGGCATCGAGATTCAGAACAACGACCGGAATGTTCGTATATTGAATTGCGTCAAATGACAAATCGATACCGGGCAACAGGAATGCCGATTGATCCCACCCCGACGTACCGTATACTTTTAGTGGAATCTGCCTGCGGTTATCAGCCCCGGCGCCGAGAGCAGATACGGTCGACTCGCTGATCGAGATCACTTCGCCACCGGTGTCAATTACAAAGTTCGCTAGATAATCGTGACCGACTATTCCCTGCACCGTCGCCAGCCGATACAATCTCAGCGGTAGCTCGAAATCGAACGGCTCCACGGGCAAATGCCGGCCAATCGTTAATTTTTGCGTCTTATAGTCGATTATCATCGAGAGTCCCAGCGCAAGCGGTGAGAAGCTTTCTGTTTCCTTTGTTGGTAAGTTGCGCAGCGGGGGACTCTTAATCAGGCATGGCACATTGCGAAGCTTTAATGTCCCAATCTCTAGTGAGTTGATCCGGGCGAGCTGCAGACCGCGTATGCCGAACCTGCCAACACCGGCAGTCAGCGTGTAGGCAATTGGGTTGACTCCTGCCTGTCGTGCCATCTGCCCCGTAATAGTAATGCTCTCCGCTCCAGTGTCGACGACAAGATCTTCCATCTGACGGCCGTTAATCCTGGCATCCACCATGATCTTGTGGTCCACTAGGTCAAAGTCAAGCGTATATAGCGCATCACTGGCACCCCGCTCCATCTGATAAGGTGTACGTCCACCGAACGATTGCAGGAATCGGATCTGGGCGCGCGACCATGCTGCCTTTAGGCTGTAGCCCTTGTTCGGCAACAGGTTCACGTACTCACGGTATGCAACGGCCGCCTCCTTGAATCGATGCATGCGTTCGTAGATCGCACCAATCGTATGGTGGATTTCGGCATCGGTCGGTGTTAACCGAAGGGCCTTTTGCGCTTCGGCCATGGCATTATCCAGCTGGTTCCGCGACATTAACGAGCGTGCAATACCATGAATAGCACGCGCCTGTTGAGGCTGGATCGAGAGCGCATCGCGATATGTGCTCTCGGAGACGTCAAAAAACCCGGACGCCCAAAGTGTGTCGGCATACATCGCAAGCACTGCAGAATTTCTCGGTTCAGCTTTTACGAGTGTCTCGGCTTCGAGTCGTGCCAAATCAAATTTCGCCAGTCGTAGCGCCGACTGAACCACACCCAACCGTGCCTCATTACGGTGAGTAAGATTAGTAGTATTTAGTGCTTGTTGATAGGCATTAAGTGCTTCCACAAACAACCCCTGGTCAAACAAAAGATTTCCTAATTGCAACTGGATTTCTGCCGAATCTGATGAGAACTGGGGTTCCACCGACCCCGATGGGGATGTGACATCGGCGTGAACAATAAACAACATAGCTACAATAAAAACCGATGTTACCAAGGTGCGCATTGTCTACCTCTATTAAATTTTTTAAGGACTATGCTTTTGAGAACACTGACAAGAATAAACACAAAAGTCAACATAAAATAGAAAAGAAACTCATTAAGTTTCTCTTATCTCCTAACTGGCGGTGTTTATTATACAAAGTTCGAATGTATTTTGAAAGCAATCCCGACGAAAGCTCCTAATCGCACGCTCCGCGTGCGTGGTGGCTCTAAACTGCCCTGTACGCTCGTATCGTTCCGCCACTGCCTCGCAGAGCCTCGGCAACCCCGAAAGAAAAACACTCCTTGCTTTCTTGATTTGGCGGGGGTGAAATTTCTTTTGAAAAAGGAAAGGGTGTTTTTCTTTCG
>Ga0265297_10000551_pt1 | contig 108093 bp, 109 predicted proteins | sample Munlanlwell13791_FD_192502 | JGI IMG/M metagenome (GOLD analysis project Ga0265297, IMG submission 192502) | Leachate microbial communities from a municipal landfill in Southern Ontario, Canada - Leachate well 137-91 | ecosystem: Engineered > Solid waste > Landfill > Unclassified | place...
TTTATTGGCAGCTCCTTTAAGAGGAAGGTTTGGTATTTTTTATAGTTTAGATTTTTATAAAATTGAAGATTTAGCTAAAATTATAAAAAATTCTAGTCAGTTGTTAACTGTGCAAATTAATGAAGAGGCATGTTTAGAGATTGCTAAGCGGGCCAGGGGAACACCTCGGATTGCCAATCGTCTTTTGCGCAGAGTCCGTGATTATGCGCAAGTTTTAAAGATGGAAAAAGTAGACCAAGCGATTGCTTCTAAAATTCTTGATGATTTAGGTATTGATCAGGCTGGTTTTGATGATTTAGATCGCAAGGTTTTAAAATTAATTTTAGAAGCATTTAATGGCGGGCCGGTAGGAATTGAATCTTTGGCGGCTAGTCTTAATGAAGAGGTGGATACGATTGCCGATACGGTTGAACCATATCTTTTAAAGGCAGGTTATTTGAAACGTACTTCTCGAGGTAGAATTGCTACTAAAAAAGCTTTCCAGCATTTCGGTTTGAAGTTTAATAAAGAATCACAAGAAGAGATTTTCTAATTCTATGAAGCTCTTATTACACATCTGTTGCGGTCCGTGTTTAATTTATCCATTTAGTAGATTAATTGAGCAAAAATTCGAAATAGAAGGATTTTATTATAATCCCAATATTTATCCGGCCCAAGAGTATAATTATCGCCAAGAGAGTTTAAAGGTTTTAAGTAAAGATTTAGGATTAACCGTAAAATTTAGCGAATTTTGCGACTCTGATTTTAATCAAGGAATTAAGGGTAAAGAAGATACAGCACAGCGTTGTGTAATCTGTTGGTCAATGCGTTTACGTAAAACTGCGTTGGCGGCTAAAGAAAATGGTTTTTCTTCTTTTAGTACAACTTTATTAGTTAGTCCATATCAAAACCATTTGGTAATTAAGCAGCTAGGAGAAAAAATTGGACAAGAGACAGGAGTAGAATTTTATTACGAAGATTTCCGGTTGGGTTTTAAGGCAGCGTGTCTACAGGCTAAAGAGCGCAAGCTTTATCGACAAAAGTATTGCGGTTGCCAATATTCAATAAAAAAATGAAAAATAAAAAATTAAATAAAATTATTTTCTTATTAGTATTTTGTTATTTGTTTAATTTCAGTTTTGTGCTAGCTGAAGATAAACAGAATTTAACCACGTCAACTTTAGCACGCGGTATTTGGATTTCGGTTTTTTCTGCGAAAGATATTCTTTATACAAAAGATGGGGTAGATAAGTTGATTGCCAAATGTAAAAAAGCTAAAATCAACGAAATTTATTTACAGGTTTTTCAGTCGGGAAATGCTTACTATGATTCTAAAATTTGTAATAAAACCAAGTATGAGGCGATAGTTAAAGCTGCCGGGATGGATACTTTAGATTTCTTATTAAGACAGGCTCAAGAAAATAATATTAATGTTTTTGCTTGGATAAATGTTTTAAGTTTGGGTAATAATGATCAAGCGGATATTTTAAAGAAATATGGCAGTAGCATTTTAACCCGTGATCAGTATCAAAGATCTTCTAAGCCAACCACTAATCTGGATGTGGATAAATATTATTTAGGAGAGAAGATGCTCTTTCTTGAACCAGGAGATTCTCGGGTGGAGGAGTATATTTTAAATATTGTTAATGAGATTATTAACCGTTATCCTCTAATTAGCGGAATACATTTGGATTATATGCGCTATCCCTCTCCGGTGCCATTCTCTCCGGGATCAAGATTTAGTAAGTTTGGTTTGGCTTATGGTTATGGATTAAAAAATGTAGAACGGTTTAAAGAAAAAACTGGTTTAAATAGTTTAGACACTTTAAATAATGAAGATGAATATTTGGCTTGGGATAATTGGCGGCGTCAGCAGGTTAGTGAGTTAGTGCGTAAGGTCTCTAGTTTAGTAAAAGTAAAATCAGCCAATTTGGCGGTTTCTTGTGCGGTAATTCCTTTGACTGAGCGCGCTTATAGTAATGCTTTTCAAGATTGGTCGAGTTGGTTAGAAAATGGAATCGTAGATTATGTGGTCTTGATGGCTTATACCAAGGATAATCAATTTGCTAAAGAGATCGTTAAGTCGGCATTAGGTCATCGAGGAAAAGGTAAAGTTTATATTGGGATTGGGGCATTTTTAATGAAAAATAATCCGGATCTTTTTTATAATCAATACCAGATGGTGACTGAGCTGGCTCCTGACGGAGTAGTGATCTTTTCAATTGATGATTTAACTGATCAAATTATTGGTTATTTAAATTAAAGTTGTCAGGGGCAGTGGCTATTAATTTAAAAAATAGTTGCTGTCCCTAATTATTATAAATATGTTAAAATTGATTGATTTTGATTATGTGCTTCCGGTAGAGCTAATTGCTCAGCATCCTTTGAAGAATAGAGAAGATGCTAAGCTTTTGGTTATTAATCGCAAAACTGGAGAAATTACGCACAATATTTTTAAAAACATCCGGCAGTATCTTAAAAAAAATGATTTATTAGTTTTAAATGATACCAAAGTTTTACATTGTCGTCTACTTGGTAGAAAGATTACTGGAGGAAGAGTTGAAATTTTATTAACGCAGCGACTTAATGGTACGACCTTTGCTTGTTTGGTACAACCCAGTCGCACTAAAGTTGGTGAAAATATTAATTTTGCTGACGGTCAGATTAAAGGAGTATTAACTCGTCGCGGTCAGATTAGTTTTAAGCAGGCAGATGCAGATGTAATTTATAATTATGGTATTGTTCCTTTACCGCCGTATATAAAAAGAGAGCCGGATGATTTGGATACAATTTATTATCAAACGGTTTATGCAAAAAATGAGGGAGCGCTAGCTTCTCCTACGGCGGGCCTACATTTTACTCAAGAGCTACTCAAGGAAATTACAAGTGATGCAGTAGGATTAGCTTATGTAACTTTGCATGTAGGATTAGGAACGTTTCGTCCGGTAAAATGTGAGGATATCACTCAACATCAAATGGATCCGGAGTATTTTTCTGTTCCGGATGCAACCATAGATTTACTTAATCAAACAAAGGCTAATCATGGAAGAGTTATTGCCGTAGGCACTACGGCATTACGTGCACTAGAGAGTTATGCTAGTGGCCATAAAGAAGGAAATACAAAATTATTTATCTATCCAGGTTTTGAATTTAAATTAGTTGATTGTATCTTGACCAATTTTCATCTTCCTAAAACCACGCTTTTAATGTTAGTTTGTGCTTTTGGCGGTAAAGAGTTAATGTTAAAAGCTTATCAAGAGGCAGTCGATAAACAATATCGATTTTACAGTTATGGTGACGCTATGTTAATTATTTAAAATATGTATAAGTTAATTCATCAAGATAAATTTAGTAAAGCTAGGTTAGGTAAGGTGACTACTGCTCACGGAGATTTTGATACTCCGGCTTTTATGACTGTGGGAACACACGCTACGGTGAAGGGGTTGATGTTTAAAGATATTGCCGAGGCAGGTGCGCAAATTGTTTTGTCTAACGCTTATCATGTTTTTTTGCGTCCAGGTATGGAAGTTATTAAAAATGCTGGCGGTTTGCATAAATTTATGGGTTGGGATAAACCAATTCTTACCGATAGCGGCGGTTATCAGATTTTTAGTTTAGCGCTTTTTCGTAAGATGAGTGATCAAGGAGTAGAATTCCAGTCTCACATTGACGGATTAAAACATTTTCTTACTCCTGAGGATGTAATAAAGATTCAAGAAACTTTAGGTTCAGATATTTTAATGCCGCTAGACGAATGTGTGCATTATCCGTGTACTAAAGATCAGGCCAGAATTGCCATGGAAAGAACAATTGCTTGGGCCAGACGATCAAAAGCAGCGCAGACCAAAGATAAAGGGGCATTGTTTGGAATTGTGCAAGGTGCCACTTATGAAGATTTGCGTAGTGAATGTACGAAACGTTTAGTGGAGATGGATTTTGCCGGTTATTCTATCGGCGGAGTATCGGTAGGAGAAAGTAGCAATTTAATTTATGATATTATTGCCCAGGTAGCCGATCTTTTACCTAAAGAGAAACCACGTTATGCGATGGGGATCGGTTATCCGTTTGATATTCTAGAAGCGGTGGACCGAGGAGTAGATATGTTTGATTGCGTTATTCCTACCCGTTATGGAAGAAACGGGACTGCGTTTACTAGTAGTGGCAAAATTATTATGCGCAATGCCGCCTATCAAAAAGATTTCGGTCCGCTAGATGCAAAATGCGGTTGCTATACGTGCAAAAATTTTTCGCGCGCTTACTTAAGGCACCTATTTAATGCTAAAGAGATGTTAGGCTTAATCTTGCTTAGTTTGCATAATGTCTATTTTTTTCTGGATCTTATGCGTAAGATAAGGGCGGCGATTAAAGAAGATAAATTTAGCCAATTTAAACAATCATTCCTAATTAATTATAATAATCAAATATGCGCATAGACATTATTACTATTTTTCCTCAGATGTTTTCTGGTGTGTTTGGTGAGTCGATTATCAAGCGAGCACAAGCTAAGAAAAAAGTAAAAATTTTTGTACATGATTTAAGAGATTATACTTTAGACAAACATCACAAGGTAGATGACCGTCCATTTGGCGGAGGAAGTGGGATGGTGCTACAGGTAGAGCCTATTTTTAGAGCTTTGCAGGCGATTAAAAAAAAGATTAAAGGAAAAAGTAAGGTTATTTTATTGTGTCCTCAAGGAAAAAAATATGAGCAAGTTGTGGCTAGAAAATTATCTAAATGTAAAAATTTAATTTTTATTTGTGGTCATTATGAAGGAATTGATGAGCGGGTACGCCTACATTTAGTAGATGAAGAGATTTCTATTGGTGATTATGTTTTAACTGGCGGAGAGTTAGCCGCGATGGTGGTGATAGATAGTTTAATCAGATTGATTCCCGGAGTGCTGGGGGATAAAAATTCCTTGAAATTTGAGTCATTCGAAGGTAATCTATTAGAGTATCCGCAGTACAGCCGGCCCTCACAATTTAAAGAGTGGTTAGTTCCGCAGGTTCTAATCTCTGGAGCGCATTATAAAATTGAGGCCTGGCGCAAAGCTGAATCACTGCAGCGGACAAAACAGAGAAGACCTGATTTACTAAAATAAAAAAAGTAATAGAAAGGAGCAACAAAACATGGACATTAAATCAATTGAGGCGGCTTTTATTAAGAAAGATATGCCTGCTATTAATGTTGGAGACACTGTAAAAGTGATGACCCGTATTGCTGAAGGATCAGATAAATTTCGGCTGCATCCTTTTGAGGGTGTAATTATCTCAAAATGCGGATCAGGGCCTACTACCAATTTTACGGTTAGAAAAGTTTCATTTGGCGAAGGGATTGAGCGAGTATTTCCGCTTTATTCTCCGGTTATCGAGCGCATTGAGTTAATTCGTTCTGGTAAAGTTAAAAGAGCCAAGCTTTATTATTTAAGAGGAAAAGTCGGAAAACACGCGACTAAAATTGAGAGTAAAGAAGAAGTTAAAAATTAGTGCTCCAATACGAGAATAAATTAAAGCAAAAAGGTTTTGATTTAATTATTGGTGTGGATGAAGCAGGTCGTGGTCCTTTAGCCGGACCGGTAGTAGCGGCAGCGGTGTTATTAAAGGATTTTGACTTTAGTAATCGCATTGATGATTCTAAGAAGTTAACTCCCGCAAAAAGATTAGCAGCTTTCTTTGAAATAAAGAATAAAGCGTTATACGCCATAGCAGCTGTGGGTCATGAGAAAATCGATCAAATTAATATCTTGCAAGCTACAATTGTGGCGATGCAGGAAGCCATCGCTAAATTAATTCAGCAGCTTAAACCGGTTCAATATAAACGTATATTTATTTTAATTGATGGGAATATGCGTTTTAAATTAAAATTTCCTTATCAGAGTATTGTTAAGGGGGATACCAAATCGATTAGTATTGCGGCGGCTTCTATTTTGGCTAAAGTTAGTCGGGATCAGATTATGGATAGTTTCCATGAGGTTTATCCGCAATATGGGTTCAAGCAGCATAAAGGGTATCCTACCAAATTGCACCGGGATATTTTAAAGAGAATTGGACCGATTAATATTCATAGAAAGAGTTTTTTAAGGTGGCTGAAAATAAGCTAGAGTTTGGCAAAAAAGCGGAAAGAGTTGCGTTAGAATTTCTAAAAGAGCAAGGTTACAAAATATTAGAGTGTAATTATAGAACGAAGTTTGGTGAAGTAGATATCGTAGCAGTAGATAAAGATGTGCTTTGTTTTGTGGAGGTTAAAGCTAGGCATTCGCTAGATTTAGGGGAGCCTGCGGAAGCAGTTTCAGTACGTAAACAAAGACAAATTGCTAAAGCTGCGCTGAGTTATTTAAAAATTAATCATCGCTTAGATCAGTTGGCACGTTTTGATGTACTTACGCTTTTATATCAGGATGAATCGCCGAAGATAAATTTAATTAAAGATGCGTTTGAACTAAATACTCACTTTACTATTTAAAATATGAAATATAAAACTCAGAGCTTAAAAAAATATTTGGATGATCTCTCGGCTAAATTAGCTGCTCCCGGCGGTGGTTCGGCGGCAGCATTAAATGCGGCGATGGCAGCCAGCCTAATTAGTATGGTGGTTAATTTTACCTTAGGTAAAGAGAAATATGCCCTTTATCAAGCCGAGCTTAAAGCTATTCTGGCCAAATCGGAAAGATTAAGAAATGATCTTTTAGATTTAGTGGATTTGGATGTGTTGGTTTATCAGAGTAAGGATTTGCGTAAGTCTATGGATGTGCCTTTTATGTTGGCTAGATTAACTTTGCAAGCGGCGCAATTATGCCTACCATTAATTAAAAAAGGTAATGTTAATTTAATTAGCGATGTAGGGACAGCCGCAGTTATGTTAGAGTCTTCTTTTGTGAGTGCGCGTTTTAATGTTGAAATTAATTTAAAAGCTTTACAAAATAAAGTATTGTCGCAGAAGATAAATAAAGAATTAAATCAGATTAACAAAGAGATTGTTAGGATCCGTAAAGATACGGAGGTGGCCGTTGGCAAAATTATTAGAGGGTAGGCCAGTCGCAGAAAAAATTAAACAAGCTGTAAAGTTAAGTGTGCAATCTTTAGATCGGGCTCCGGTTTTGGCTAGTGTTGTGGTGGGGGCTAATCCTGGTGCGCTGGCTTACGTGCGTAGTCAAGAAAAAATTGCTCAAGATTTAGGGATTGTTTATCAATTACATCAATTGGCCGAAAATACTACTGAGGATCAGTTGGTTGATTTTGTAATTAAACTTAATAATGATAGATTGATAAATGGTATCGTGGTGCAGATGCCATTACCTCAGCAGATAGATTATAAAAATGTGAGTGAATTTATCTCTCCTAAAAAAGATATTGAAGGAATGCACCCGTCGAATATAGGTAAGGTACTTTTTGGTCGCGCCAGAATCGCGGCTTGTACGGCAACCGCAGTAATGGAGCTATTAAATTCTACCGGAATTGATTTATACGGCAAAGAGGTGGTGGTGGTAGGCCACAGTGAAATTGTGGGCAAGCCCTTGTCGTTACTTTTATTAGAAAAATTTGCCACAGTTACCGTTTGTCATATTGCTACCAGTAAAGTTGGGAGATTAGAACAGCATGTACGGCGAGCGGAAGTATTGATTGTGGCGGTTGGTCAAATTGGTTTGATTAAAGGCGAGTGGGTTAAACCCGGGGCTATTGTCATTGATGTAGGGATTAATCGTTTAGGCGATAAAATAGTCGGAGACGTAGAATTTGAATCTGCTGCAAAAAATGCCAGTTTTATTACTCCGGTACCAGGCGGCGTGGGTCCATTAACCGTAGCTATTCTCATGCGCAACTTGATTGAGGCAACCAAACTTCAGTATTAAATAATTCATGACAATTAATTTACAGAAAATTAAATTATAATGGCGACTAATCTTCCGCAAATCCCTGGGGCAAGAAAAAAAGGCGTAGTCTTAATTAGTTCTGAGGATGACTTTAAAAAATTAGACGAGTATCTGATTAATGATACGGTTTGTATTCAAGGAGAGGCCTCGATTGCTTTAAGGCTGGCTAAATTAATTCAAGAAAAATATAAAGTTGCAATTAAGTTAGTTAACAACGTAGATCATTTTGATCAAGAACTACCGGCAGACGTTGAAGTAATTAATAGCGCAATACAAGAAATCGTCGGTGAAGGTCGGGCTGAGGCAGTTAAGTTTTTTGATGGTAAAGCCATCGGGGTGTGTTTAGTTTTATTTATTGATAAAGCAATGGTTGGCCAAGTAGGGCCAGAGAAAGAAATTACCATGACTAATGTAATTGCTGATCTAGGAATTAAAGGAACACAAAGTGTATTAAATCTTACCCGCCAAGCTTTAGAGAGTGCTATAAGCCAGAAGGGTCAAGATACTAAAATCGAATTTGGCGAAACCAATTATTATTTTCCTTTAATTAATGCTCTTTTAAATATTGAAGTAAAAAGTTTAAAAGATTGTTTAGCAGCGTTTAACCAGGCTCAAGGTTTAGTTGATCATCAGGCTACGGCTAGTGGTCTACTCATCAATAGTTTAGATGGTTTATTAGACAAAGGGGTAGCTACTTTAATCTGCGAAGAAATTTTAGCGGCTTTAGCGATTACTAATCAAGAACATCCTAAAGAAGGAATTGGTTTTATTCCGGATAATATTTTACGCTCTTTGGGTTTGCAGTTAGTCGACGGTAGAATTAGCGGAATTGCCGTAATTTTAGGGCCGGCTAAAGATGATCAAGCGGCTGTTGATTTGATACGTAATTTTCAATCCAAAAGTATTGTTGCTTTATTGGCTGGTAATGTTAATGGGAACACCTTTAGGCAGCAGTTACAAAATAAAGGTGTAGAATTAGGATTAGATAATTATATTGTGCCTTTAGGTGATGATTATCTATCAGCAATTTATGCGGTTAATTTTGCGGTCCGTGCACCTTTAATTTACGGTGGCAATAAACCTGGACAATGGGAGGCCATTGCTGATTATCTGCGTAATCGTGTCCCGGCATTTGTGCTTTTACTTAGTCATGTGGATGAGGTATTGGTGGCTACGGGTTTAGGATGTTTAGCTTTTGGTTTACCGATTATCACTGATTTGGATGTTCCGCAATTAGCTAAGATTGATACAACTTTATTTGAAGCTTTAGTCACGGAGAAAGATTATCAAAAGATACCTTCTAAGTGTATTTTAACGCGTGGAATTAAAGTTAAAATGGTGGAGGTGGCTATACCATTACCTTATGCTGCAGCTTTTGAAGGCGAACGGGTGCGCAAAGAGCAGATGGCGGTTGAGTTTGGAGGTAAAGTTAGTACGGCGCTAGAATTTTTAACTACGCAAGATGAAAATGTAGTTGATGACGGTAAAGTAGAATTAATTGGTCCGGATATCGATCAATTACCTGCTGGAACTAAATCTTTACCTTTGGCGATTGTGGTAGAGGTCTTTGGTCGTAAAATGCAAAAAGATTTTGAACCGATATTGGAACGTCAGATTCATCGTTTTACTAATTATGCGATGGGTCTGATGCATATGGGTCAGCGCGATATGGTTTGGATTCGCATATCTAATGATGCTTTTAATAAAGGTTTTCGTTTAAAACATTTAGGAGTTATTTTGCACGCTATGTTACATCAAGAATATAGTGCCATTGTAGATAAAGTACAGGTTAAACTTTATACGCAAAAAGAGGATGTCGAGAAGTTATCCGCTGGGGTGCAAGCAACCTATAATCAGCGTGATGAGCGCTTAGCGGGAATGACTGATGAAAGTGTCGATACATTTTATTCTTGTTTATTATGTCAGTCTTTTGCGCCTAATCATGTTTGCGTAGTTACGCCGCAGCGTCTAGGTTTATGCGGTGCTTATTCCTGGTTAGATGCTAAAGCTTCTTTTGAAATTACTCCTACTGGTCCTAATCAGCCAATCTTAAAAGGTAATTTGATCGATGCTCGATTGGGTCAATGGGATAATATTAGTGCTTTTGTGCAGCAAAAATCGAATCAAACAGTTAATACGGTGAATATGTATTCACTAATGGAGGGCCCGCAGACTTCTTGTGGATGTTTTGAATGTATTGTGGCCATTATTCCTGAAGCTAACGGTGTAATGATTGTACATCGCGATTTTTCGGGGATGACTCCTTCGGGGATGAGTTTTACTACTTTAGCTGGTTCAGTGGGCGGAGGGGTGCAGACTCCGGGATTTTTAGGAATTGGTAAATTATACATTTTAAGTAAAAAATTTATTTCGGCTGAAGGTGGTTTAAAAAGAGTAGTCTGGATGCCTAAAGAACTTAAAGAGATTTTAGGAGAGAGATTAAGAAAGATAGCCCAAGAGATTGGCGAGCCGGATCTAATTGATAAAATCGCTGATGAAACTGTGGCGATTAACTCCGAAGAACTTTTAGCGCATTTAACTAAAGTAAATCATCCGGCGTTAAGCATGGATCCGATTATATAAAAATAAACTTGACGATTGTAATTTAAATGCATATAATAACAACCAGATAAATGAATAAGCCCATCCTGCCTAAATTCCTAATTACTTTAATTGCAGCTTCATGTGTATTTTTTTCTTTTGCAGTGGGTTTTGCGCAAGAGGCAAAAAATGGTTCTACTGTTGAAGAAGACCTTACTGAATTACAATCACAGGCTAGGATATATCGAGAGGCAGGATTAGAAAAGCAGCGTATTGGTAATTTAACCGAAGCTTTAGGTTTATACCAGAAAGCGATTGCTATTGATCCTAGTTATGCAGTGGCTTATAATGATTTAGGTGTAGTTTATGAAGCGATGGGCTCAGGCGACCGAGCATTAGATAATTATTTAAAGGCTTTAAAGATTGATCCTGCCTATGCCAGTGTTTATACCAATTTAGCTCTTTACTATGAGAATCAGCGTGATTTAGATAAAGCAGCGTTTTATTGGGATAAGCGCGTTGGAGTCGGTTCTTTAGATGATCCTTGGACACAAAAAGCAGTAAACCGACTAAAGGATGTACGCATGGCTTTGTCTAAGCAACCAATCTCTGACCAAAGAGAGGATGAAGTTTTAGGATTATTAAAAGATGTGGTAGAGGATAAGTCTACCGTAGATAAAGATAGTAAAACTCTTTCTCAAGACCATTTTAAAAAAGCCAAAGATAGTTTTAAGCAGAATGATTTAGCTACGGCAGTCAAAGAAGCGTTAGATGCCCAATATTTAGATCAAGATAACCCGGAGATTGAAGCTTTTATTGAAAAAACAACGTTGAAGGCTTTATCTAAGTAGAAACGTACCGCAAGATATCTTTCCCTATAAAAGAATTCCTAATATTTAATTAATGGCCGCAAAAAATTTATTCTTAATTGACGCAACTGCATTTTGTTACCGGGCATTTTATGCTTTAAGCGGATTAAGTACTGCCAGCGGGCAACAAACTAACGCTATTTATGGTTTTTTAAATATTTTAAATAAAATATTAAAGGAGCAAAACCCAGATTATTTAGTTTGTTGTTTTGATCTTTCTCGTCAAACTTTTCGTACGGAAAAATTTGCGGAATATAAAATGCAAAGAGAGGCGATGCCTGATGGCCTGATTAGCCAGATTCCGATTATTAAAGAAGTAGTCGTAGCTTACGGAATCCCTATTTTTGAAAAACAAGGATTTGAGGCTGACGATATCATTGCACAGCTAGCTCATGATGCGGCAGTAAAAAAGATTGCCGTAACGATTGTTAGTAGCGATAAAGATATTCTGCAGTTAGTGAATAAATATATTAGCGTGTTTAGTCCTTATAAAGATAGTGGCGTACTTTATGATGAGGCTAAGGTTAAAGAGCGTTTTGGGGTAACTGCCGATAAGGTCAGTGATGTTATTGCGCTTATGGGGGACGCTTCGGATAATATTCCGGGGGTTCCGGGGATCGGCGAGGTTACGGCCAAAAAACTTATTGTGGAATTTGGTTCATTAGAAAAGCTACTTAAGAATGTTGCCCAAGTTGACTCTGAAAAAATCAGAGAATCTATTTTGGCACATTTAGACCGCATAAAATTAAATAAAGAATTAATTACGCTTAATCAGCAGGTTGATTTAAAGCTAGATTTAGAAAAAGCCAAAATTGGACAGCCTAACTATGCAGAGTTATCGCGGCTTTTTAAAAAGTTAGAATTTAAAAAGTTTTTGGCAGAGCTACCTGATACAGAGGTTAAAAAAGAGGTAGCTAGTTTGCATCAGTGTACAAAGACGGAATTAAAAACAATCCTTAAGCAGACAGATGAACTTTCTTTGTTTGGCTCTTGTTTTGATGATTTATTTTTTGCCATTGATGATAAAATATTTGCCGCTAATTCGGCCAAAGACGATCTTTCAAAAATTATTTCAGATGAAAAGATTAAGAAGACTGGGTTTGATCTTAAAAAACTAAAAGTTCTACTTTTTAAGGAAGGAGTAGTTTTAAATGGTCTAGATTTTGACGTGATGATCGCTGCTTATTTATTGAATCCTTCACGCACAAGTTATGCGTTAATTGATTTAGCTTTAGAAAACTTAGGTGAATTTATTCGCCAGGATTCCTTGGAATCAAAAGATGCCTTGGCGTTGATTGTTAAACTAAAACCGGTACTGACTAAGGCCTTAAAAGAAAAAGAACTTTATGATTTATTTTACGATCTGGAGATGCCATTGGCTAGTATTTTAGCGCAGATGGAGCAAGACGGAATAAAGTTGGATTTGGTCTTACTTAAAGAGCTTTCGCATGAACTTGAGCATCGGTTAATTAAATTAATTGCTGATATATATGAAAGTAGTGGCACGCAATTTAACATTAATTCACCAAAGCAATTGGGGCAAGTTTTATTTGAAAAGTTAGGATTACCGGTAATTAAAAAAACTAAAACCGGCCCATCTACAGATGAAGAGGTGCTCAAACGCTTAGCCGAAAAACACGCACTACCGGATCTTTTGTTAGAGTATCGTCAACTAACAAAATTAAAAAATACTTATGTGGATGCATTACCTAAATTAGTGGATCCAAGAACCGGTAGAGTGCACACTTCATTTAATCAGACGGGTACGGAAACTGGAAGACTAAGCTCTAGCAATCCTAATCTACAAAATATTCCGATTAAGACTGATATCGGAGCCAAAATCAGACAGGCGATTGTGGCCAGCGGTAAAGATAGCTGCTTATTATCTTGTGACTATTCGCAGATAGAACTGCGAGTTTTAGCACATCTTTCCCAAGACGATACTTTAATTAAAGCTTTTAACAGTGATCAAGACGTACATCGCTTAACTGCTTCGTTAATTAATGGGGTAGCTGAGACTGAGGTAACAGATCAAATGCGCGAAGTAGCTAAGCGGGTAAATTTCGGAATTGTTTATGGTCAAAGTGCTTATGGTTTAAGCAAAGATTTAGATATTTTTGTTAATCAGGCGCAGAATTTTATCGATGCATATTTCTTACGATATCCTAAAGTTAAACAATATATTGATGCGCAAATTAAAAATGCGCAAGAGCAAGGCTATGTGACTACTTTATTGGGCAGAAGAAGGTTTATCCCGGAGATTAATAATAAGAATTTAAATTTGCGGCAGTTTGCGCAGCGTCAAGCGGTAAATACGCCGATTCAGGGTACGGCTAGCGATTTAATTAAACTAGCGATGATTAAGATATCCAAGCAACTTAAGGCTAAAGGATTAAAAGCTAAAATGATTTTACAGATTCACGATGAATTAGTTTTTGATTTACCGATTGCGGAGTTAGATCTTTTAAGTAGTTTAGTAAAAAAAGAGATGGAAGAAGTGATGCAATTAATGGTGCCGATTAAAGTAGATATGAAAAAAGGAAAGAATTGGTTAGAGATGACTACTTATCCAAAAGTAAGGGGAAACTAATGAAGATTGCGATGTTTGTATCAGAAGCTGTTCCGTTTGCTAAGACCGGTGGCTTGGCTGATGTTGGTGCGGCGTTACCTTTAGCCTTAGAGTATTGCGGATGTCAAGTGATTGTAATTATGCCCAAATATAAATGTGTAGAAAAGAGTAAGGTTAAGATTAAACGACTTTCTGAGGATATTTCGTATGCAATTATTGGTAGAGAGATTAAAGTTTATTTTATTGAAAATGATGCTTATTTTAAGCGTGAAGGTTTATATGTAGATCGAAAAGGGGATTATGCGGATAATTTAGAGCGTTTTAGTTTTTTCTGTCGCCGCAGTTTAGATTTGTTAAAAGAAATAGATTTTTGTCCGGATATTTTACATTTACATGATTGGCAGGCAAGCCTAGCGGCAGTTTATTTAAAGAGCGTATATAATACACAGAGTTTTTATAAAAGAATAAAATGTCTTTTAACGATTCATAATATTGGGTATCAAGGAATTTTTGCTCAAGAAGAGTTTGCTAAGCTTAAGTTAGATAAAAAGCTTTTCGATATTAATGGTTTAGAATTTTATAATAAAATCAATTTGCTTAAAGGGGGAGTAATTTTTTCAGATTTTATTAATACAGTTAGTCCTACTTATGCTAAAGAAATTCAGACTAAAGAATATGGCTTTGGATTAGAGGGACTTTTGGGAGAGCGAAAAGATGTTTTAAGTGGAATATTGAATGGAATAGATTATTCGGTCTGGGATCCGGATAAAGACGAATTTATTTTCCAAAATTTTTCTGAAGTATGTATAGAGTTTAAGACCCCAAATAAAGAGGATCTGCAAAGAACCGTTGGGTTGCCATTGAATAAAGATCTTCCTGTTTTGGGTATAGTGAGTCGACTAGCTGAACAAAAAGGATTTGATATTTTTGTGCAAAGTCTAGATGAACTGGCTAAATTAGACCTGCAACTAGTTATCTTAGGTACAGGTGACGCTAAATATCACCAGCTTTTAAAAGCTATCGCCAAAAAATATCCGCAAAAAATTTCTCTACATTTAGAGTTTAACGATCCTCTGGCGCATAAGATTTATGCAGGTAGTGATATTTTTCTAATGCCCTCAAGATATGAGCCTTGTGGATTAGGGCAGTTAATTAGTTTACGTTACGGTACAATTCCGCTAGTTTATAAAACTGGAGGTTTGGCCGATACAATTAATAAGCGTAATGGTTTTGTTTTCGATAAATATAGTGCAGAAGAGTTACAAAGTATTATTAAAAAAGCATTAGCGGTGTTTAAAAATAAGAAAAAATGGAATCAACTAATTGAAAATGCCATGGATTGTAATTTTTCCTGGAAAGCTTCAGCGGATAAATATATCGCATTATATGCAAAAGCAAAAGAAAGATAAAATTGTTTTAGGGGTCACCGGAAATATCGGTTCTGGTAAAACTACGGTGGCTAGAATGTTTAAGGGTCAAAATACCTTGATAATTAATGCCGATCTTTTGGCGCATAAATTATATCTACCTAAAACTAATCTTTATAAGAAAATAGTAAAGATTTTTGGCGAAGGGATTATTAAAACTGATAAAAGTATCGATCGTAAAAAATTGTCTAAGCTTGTTTTTGCTAGTAAAAAAAATTTAGTTAAGCTTAATTATATTGTTCATCCGGAGTTAATTAAAGAGATAAAGAAGGAAGTTAAAAATTCTGGGAGAAGGTTTATAGTTTTAGATGCAGCTCTAATTGTAGAGTTGGGTTTAAGAAAAATGGTAGATAAATTAGTATTGGTTACGGCGAATAAAAAACAGCAAATTATACGCAGTCAAAAACGTTTAGGAGCTAAAAAGGAGGTAATTATTCAGGTTATGAAATCTCAAATTTCGCAAATTACAAAATCACGTTTTGCGGATTTTATCATAGATAACAGTGGATCAATGGAAAAAACCAAAAAACAGGTTTTAAGTCTAAGGAGGAACGTGTGGAAAAGTTAGATATCAAGAATTTAAAAGATATGAAGATTACCGAGCTAAATAAATTGGCTAAAGAATTAAATGCCAATGGCACCAGTGGTTTAAAGAAACAGGATTTGATCTTTAAAATCCTGCAAGCTCAGGCGGAAAAAGAAGGATTAATGTTTGGAGAGGGTGTATTAGAGATCCTTTCCGAAGGGTTTGGTTTTTTGAGAAGCCCAAATTATAATTATTTGCCTTGTCCAGATGATATTTATATCTCTCCATCGCAGATTAGAAAATTTGAACTGCGTACGGGAGATACGGTCAGCGGTCAGATCCGTCCGCCGAAAGAAGGAGAAAAATATTTTGCTTTATTGAAAGTGGAAGCGGTGAATTTTGAAAACCCGGAGGAAGTAAAAGAAAAAGTGTTGTTTGATAACTTGACTCCGGTTTATCCACGCGAAGCGTTTAATATGGAGACCAGACCCGATGAAATTTCGATGCGGATTATGGGGTTACTTACACCCATTGGTCGTGGACAGCGTGGATTAATTGTGGCTCAGCCTTACAGCGGAAAAACTGTTTTGTTGCAAAAAATTGCTAATGCGATTACCACGAATAATCCAGATGTAATTTTGATTGTTCTTTTAATTGATGAGCGACCGGAAGAAGTTACGGATATGCAACGTAATGTTAAAGGCGAGGTAATCTCCTCAACTTTTGATGAGCCGCCGGAACGCCACGTACAGGTTGCCGAAATTGTTTTAGAGAAAGCCAAGCGCTTGGTTGAACATAAGCGGGATGTGGTAATTCTTTTGGATAGTATTACTCGTCTTGCTCGGGCGTATAACTCGGTAGTGCCGCACAGCGGAAAAGTACTTTCTGGTGGTATCGATTCTAACGCTTTGCAGAAGCCAAAGAGATTTTTTGGTGCGGCGCGTGCGGTAGATGAAGGTGGTAGTTTAACCATTATTGCTACAGCCTTGGTAGATACAGGAAGTAGAATGGATGAAGTTATCTTTGAAGAGTTTAAGGGGACCGGTAATATGGAAACTCAACTGGATAGGAATTTATTCCAGCGTAGAATTTATCCGGCCATTGACATTAAACGTTCTAATACACGTCATGAGGAGCTTTTAGTTAAGCCTGATGTGTTGGGTAAGACCTGGATCTTGCGCAAAGTGCTTAATGAGCTAAACAACGTGGAAGCGATGGAGTTGTTAATTGAGAAGTTAGGTAAGAGCAAGAATAATGAAGAGTTTCTAAACGGCATGAATCAAAAATAAATGAGGCCCAAACTTACGGAACGTTAGTGACGTAAGTTTGTTGGCCGAATTTATACTCGTTAGCTATGCTAACGAGTATAAATGAATTACAATTCCGCTAGCAAAGCTAGCGGGTGTAAATCTAACCAACGAAAGGAGTAACAAAATGAAAGACAAGGTACATCCTAATTACAAAGAGAGCACGATTGTTTGTGCTTGCGGTGAAACAGTACATACTCGTTCCACTAAACCGAGTATTCGCGTGGAAATTTGTTCGAAGTGTCATCCTTTCTTCACGGGAAAACAAAAACTAGTGGATTCGGCCGGACGCGTAGACAAATTTCAAAAGAAGTATGGAAAAAAATAAATGAGGCCCAAACTTACGAAAACGTAGTGACGTAAGTTTGTTGGCCGAATTTATACTCGCTAGCTATGCTAGCGAGTATATTACTATTAAAATTAATCTATGAAATTAGAACAGTTAGAAAAAATGACTGCTCGTTATACAGAGCTAGAGCATCTTTTGGGTAGCCAAGAGCAGATTGCTGATCGCCAAAAATATAATTTGTTAGCTAAGGAGCTTTCTGACCTTAAAGATGTTGTTGTTTTGTTTGGCGATTATAAGAATCTAATTAAAGAAATTAGTGATCTGGAGGTAGTCTTATCCTTAAAACACGATAAGGATTTCTTGGAGCTAGCCCAGGAAGAATTGACAACTTTATGTAACAAAAAAGTTGAAATAGAGTTAATGTTAAAAAAAATGTTAACCGGAGAAGATAAAGACGCTAATCGTAATTGTATCGTAGAAATTCGTCAAGGTACCGGGGGAGATGAAGCGGGGCTTTTTGCCGCGGATCTTTACCGAATGTATTCAAAGTATGCGGTGCTTAAAAACTGGACAATTGAATCGATCGCTTCGAGTATTAATGAAGCTGGTGGAATTAAAGAAGTTGTCTTTGGAGTTAAGGGTAAAGATTCATTTAAATTGCTAAAATTTGAAAGCGGAGTACATCGTGTGCAACGTGTTCCCACCACGGAATCGCAAGGTAGGATTCATACTTCTACAGTTACCGTAGCAGTATTAGCTGAGCCTGAAGAAGTAGATCTGGTGATTGAGCCTAAAGATTTAAGAGTTGATACTTATCGCTCAAGTGGCCCCGGCGGTCAACATATGCAAAAAACTGATTCAGCGGTAAGGATTACCCATATTCCTACTAATACCGTGGTGGCTTGTCAGGATGAGCGTTCACAGATTAAAAATCGTGCTAAGGCGATGCGTGTTTTAAGAGCGCGGATTTTGGAAGTAAAAATGGAAAATGAGGCTAAAAAATTGGCTAGTGCCAGAAAAACTCAAATTGGTACGGGTGACCGCAGTGAAAAAATTCGTACTTATAATTTTCCCGATCGACGGGTTACCGATCACAGAATTAATTTTACTTCACATCAATTAGAAGGAATTTTAGAAGGTCAGATGGATGAGCTTTTTGAAGCATTGTTAAAAGCGGAGCTAGAGAAGAGAGATGAATGAGGCGGAGCTAGTTTTAACTCAAGTGTTAGAGTGCGATAAAATGTCTTTATATTTAAATAAGGGTTTAATTTTAGATAAAGATAAGTCGGTAATTGTTTCCAATATCTTTAAGCGCCGAATTTCTGGTGAGCCGTTACAATACATCTTAGGTAAATGTGAATTTATGGGTTTTGAATTTAAAGTAGATAAACGCGTTTTAATTCCTCGTCCAGAAACAGAGATTTTAATCGAAGCAATCCTTAAAGAGTTAAATCGACCTTTAAAAATTCTGGATTTAGGTACTGGTTCAGGCTGTATTGCTGTCTCACTAGCTAAGTTATTGCCTAAAAGTATAGTTTGGGCAACAGATGTATCTAAAGAGGCATTAGACTTAGCAGAAGAAAATGCTAGTTTAAATAAAGTAAAAATTAAATTTTTGTGCTCAGATCTTTTTAAAGAAATTAAAGATAATAAGTTCGATTTAATTATTAGTAACCCTCCTTATATCGCCATAAGCGAATTAAATGGTTTGGCTAAAGAGATATCTTTTGAGCCACGACAAGCTTTAGCTGGAGGTGGCGATGGTTTAGATTTTTATCGCTCTATAATTAATCAGGCCTATGATTATTTGAACCCTGGTGGTTTAATCGCTTTTGAGGTTGGCTATCGGCAAGCTAAATTAGTTAAGGTGATTTTAGAGAGTAATAATTTCAACAATATTAAAATTATAAATGATTATAATAATATTGAGCGCGTAGTTATTGCTAAAAGAGGATAAGTTAAATGGATAAATTAGTGATTGAAGGGGGAGTAAAATTAAAAGGAGAAGTGACGGTATCCGGAGCTAAAAATGCGGTTTTGCCGATCTTGGCAGCGACTTTGCTTACCGATGAGCCGTGCGTAATTAAAGGTGTGCCGAATTTGCGGGATACCAATAGTATGTTAAAAATTTTACGGGCATTGGGAAAGATTGCGGAATTCGATAAAGGTAAAGTCAGTATTGGTGCGGGTAAAGCGGCTAGCTTTGTGGCCGAATATAAATTAGTTTCCACAATGCGTGCCTCTTTTTGTGTTTTAGGTCCACTTTTAGGAAAATTAAAACAGGCTAAAGTTTCTCTGCCCGGAGGCTGCGTTATTGGCGTGCGTCCGGTTGACCTGCATCTTAAAGGAATTAAAGCTTTAGGAGCGCAGATTGATGTAGAGGGTGGTTATGTCATTGCTAAAACTAAAAAATTACACGGCGCTTATGTTTATTTAGGTGGAGTATATGGCTCTTCAGTTTTAGCTACTGATAATGTGATGATGGCGGCAGTTTTGGCTAATGGTAAAACTATTATTGAATCAGCGGCTTGTGAGCCGGAGGTTGTAGATTTAGCAGAATTTTTAATTAAAATGGGGGCAAAGATTAAAGGTCACGGTACCCCGGTAATTGAAATCGAAGGAGTAAAACATTTACATGGTGCAGTGCATTCTATTATTCCGGATCGTATTGAAGCCGGAACTTTAATTTTGGCGGCTTTAATTACACAGGGTGATGTTTTAATTAAGAATGTTGTTTATAGTCATTTAGGTGCTTTGATTGATAAATTAAATGAAGCCGGTGCGCAGATTAGTCGTTTGGATGGGGCGCTGCGGGTTAAAGGTAATAAAAAATTAAAGTCGGTAAATATAACTACGTTGCCGTATCCAGGTTTTCCAACGGATATGCAGGCGCAGATGATGAGCTTAATGGCAGTGACCGGTGGAATTAGTGTCATTACAGAAAAAATTTATCCAGATCGTTTTATGCATGTCTCTGAGCTTAATCGTATGGGTGCACATATTCAAAGAGAAGGGCCACATGCCATTGTAGAAGGGATAAAACAATTATCCGGTGCTCCGGTGATGGCCTCAGATTTACGTGCATCGGCTGGTTTAGTTTTAGCTGGTTTAGCTGCCCGAGGTAAAACTTCGATCTCTAGAATTTATCATTTAGAACGCGGTTATGAATTTATTGAGCAAAAATTAATTAATTTAGGGGCTAAAGTCTGGAGAGAAAAAGAATGATTTTAATGATCGATAATTACGATTCATTTACTTATAACTTGGTGCAGTATCTGGGAGAATTAGGTCAAGTGGTTAAAGTTTATCGTAATGATGCAATAACGGTTAATGATATAAAAAGACTTAATCCGGATAAAATTGTGATCTCTCCTGGGCCGGGCCGACCGGAGGATGCGGGAGTATCTTGTGCGGTAATTAGAGAGTTTGCTGGACAGATTCCGATCTTAGGGGTTTGTTTAGGTCATCAGGCGATGGGTTATGTTTTTGGCGCTAAAATTGTCGGGGCTAAAAAGTTAATGCATGGCAAGACTTCCAAAGTTTATCATAATAAAAAAGAGATCTTTAAAAATATTCCTAATCCATTTTTGGCTACGCGCTATCATTCGTTACTGGTAGATAAAAAAAGTTTACCGGCTTGTTTAGAGATAACTGCGAACACCAAAGAGGGTGAGATAATGGGATTAAAGCATAAAGATTATGCAGTTTGGGGCGTACAGTTTCACCCGGAATCTATTCTGACTAAAAGTGGAAAAGCCATTCTAGATAATTTTGTAAAAATTAAATGATTAAAAATTTAATTGTAAAATTAGCGGATAAAAGAAATTTAACTGATCTGCAGATGCAGGAAGCAATGCAAGAGATTCTAAGCGGAGCTGTAGAGACTGCCGATATTGTTGCTTTTTTAACATCATTAAATAATAAAGGCGAGACGATAGAAGAGCTAACGGCTGCGGTTGGTGTTATGCTTAAATATGTTGAGCCGATTATTGTGGATCGGCCAAATATTTTAGATACTTGTGGAACCGGTGGCGATAAAAAAGGAACTTTTAATATCTCTACAATTACCGCATTAGTGGCTAGTGGCGCTGGGGTGACGGTGGCTAAACACGGTAACCGTTCTGTTTCTAGTCAATGTGGTAGTGCCGATATTCTTGAGGCATTAGGGGTAAATATTAGTATGGATAAGGAAAAGATAAAAAAATGTTTGGAAGAGATCGGTATTGCTTTTTTATTTGCACCGCAGTTGCATTCGGCGATGCGTTTTGTAATGCCAGCGCGTAAGCAGATTGCTCAGAAGACGATGTTTAATATTTTAGGCCCCCTGATTAATCCGGCTAGAGCGACCAATCAATTAATTGGAGTTTATTCTCAAGAATGGACTAAACCTTTAGCGGAAGTTTTACATAATTTAGGCACTAAGCATGTTTTAGTGGTACATGGTGCGGATGGTTTAGATGAAGTGACGACTACAGATAAGACATATATCTGTGAATTTTCTGCTGAGGTTTCAAAGAATTATGAAATTACTCCAGAAGAGTTTGGATTCAATAGAGTTAAGCCTAGTGATTTATTAGGGGGGTCAGTAGCAGAGAATGTAACTATTTTGAAGGAAATTTTAGCGGGAAAGAAAGGGCCAAAAAGAGAGATTGTTTTGCTTAATGCTGGGTGTGCAATTTATGCCGCAGATAAAACGCTGACAATTGCCGAGGGTATTAAATTAGCAGAAAAATCTATTGATTCTGGTGAGGCATTAAATAAACTTAAACTTTTAAAGGAGTATGTACAATAAAATGGCTAAAGTAGATATATTAAAAGATATTGTGGCTAAAAAGAAAGAAAAAATTGAGTTGGCTAAGCAACAATTAATTTTAGATGAATTAATGATAAAAGTAGCTACTCTACCGCCTACTCGACCATTTAAAGAGGTAATTAGTAAACCGCGCCAGATTGCCTTAATTGGTGAGATCAAGCAAGCTTCACCTTCTAAAGGGATGATTCGTCAGGATTTTAATTTACTGGAGATTGCGCGTAGCTATCAAGAAGCAGGGGCGCAGGCACTTTCAGTATTAACGGAAGAAGATTTTTTTAAGGGGAATTCTATCTATATTAATGAAGTAAAGACAGTATTTAGTGGGCCGGTTTTAAGAAAAGATTTTATTATAGATAGTTATCAAGTTTATGAATCCCGTCTTTTGGGAGCAGATGCTATTTTATTAATTGCGGATTTGTTGACTAAAGAAAAGTTAGTGGAGTTTATGCGCATCGCGGATGCTTTGGGTTTGGATTATTTGGTTGAGGTTCACGATGAGAAAGAGTTGAAAAAAGTTCTAGGTCTTAAAGTTCCCATAATTGGAATTAATAACCGAAATCTGCGTACTTTAGAGGTGGATTTTAAAACTACAGAAAAATTATTTACTTTAATCCCTAGAGATAAGGTGGTAGTAGTGGAGAGCGGGATCAAAAGTTCTCAGGATATTTTATTTTTAAAAATTTTAGGAGCAAGTGCGGTTTTAGTGGGGACTGCTTTTATGGAATCAGTGGATATAAAGAATAAGGTTCTGGAGGTAATGGGTTGGTAAAGGTAAAGATTTGCGGCATTACTAATCTAGAAGATGCTTTGTTTAGTTATTTTTTGGGAGCGCAGGCTTTAGGTTTTGTATTTTACAAGAAAAGTCTACGTTATATTAATCCCATTAAAGCTAGGAATATTGCGCGAATTTTACCTAAAAAAGTTAGTTTAGTCGGTGTGTTTGTAAATGCAAAGGTTTCTGATGTAAAAAAAATTGCTAAGCTTTGTAATTTGGATATGTTGCAATTTCACGGAGAGGAGTCTCCAGAGTATTGTCAGCAATTTAAAGGTTATAAAGTAATTAAAGCTTTTAGAGTACGCACCAAAGATGATTTAAAAGATATGGCTAAGTATAAAACTTTTGCTTATCTTTTTGATAGTTTTTCTAAAGTCTCTCAAGGCGGTTCTGGTAAGAGATTTAACTGGAAAATATTGGCGCAAATAGCTACAATAAGACCGGTTGTATTTTTATCTGGTGGATTAACTGCTAAAAATGTAAAGTCAGCAATAAAATTTTTGAAACCTGATTGGGTGGATCTTTCTAGTAGTTTAGAATTAAAACCAGGAAAAAAAGATCATATAAAGATCCAAAAATTTATGAAAGCAGTCTGAATATGAAAAAATGCCCGTTTTGCGCTGAAGAGATTCAAGATGAGGCGATTAAATGTAAGCATTGTGGTGAGTTTTTAAAGAAAAAGAATAAAGTCTTTAATTGTTTATTTGGCTGTTTAGTAGCTTTAGTAGTTCTTGTTTTATTTGGCACAGCAGTTATTTATTTTATTTCTTTTGCTTATAATGCTTTAATTTATAAAATGATGGCTTGGCAGGCGAATTTACCGCATTTTAATTTACCTTTTACTCCCAATGGTGCAGAAGTGATGTTTAATAATTTAGGAGAAGGATTTAAAATTTTTAAAGAGTTTTTAAGTAATGATTCATTAAAAGATTATCAGAGAATTACATTCTAGCGATGAAAAATAAAATACCAGATAAAAGCGGACATTTTGGGGTTTTTGGAGGCAGATATGTTCCGGAGACATTAATTTTTGCTCTAGATGAATTAGAGAATGAATATCTTCAGGCAAAAAAAGATAAAAAATTTATAAAAGAATTAGATTTTTATCTTAACGAATATGCCGGCCGACCCACGCCGTTATATTTAGCTAAAAATTTAAGCCAGTATTTAGGTATAAAAAAGATTTATTTAAAACGCGAAGATCTTTTGCATACCGGAGCACATAAAATTAATAATACTTTAGGCCAAGTGCTTTTAGCCGTGAGGATGGGCAAAAAAAGATTGATTGCCGAAACCGGAGCTGGTCAACATGGAGTGGCTACGGCAACGGTAGCGGCTTTATTTGGACTAAAATGCGATGTATATATGGGAGAAGAAGATATTCATCGTCAGGCTTTAAATGTTTTGCGCATGAAATTATTAGGGGCAGAAGTGATTAGTGTGAAAAGCGGTACGCAAACATTGAAAGATGCGATGACGCAAGCTTTACGTGATTGGGTCACTAATGTGCGAGATACTCATTATGTTATTGGTACAGTAGCTGGTCCACATCCTTATCCTGAGATGGTGCGTAATTTTCAAGCGGTTATTGGGATTGAAACCAGGGCACAAATTTTAAAAAAAGAAAATCGTCTGCCAGATTATTTGTTGGCTTGTGTGGGAGGCGGAAGCAATGCTATTGGTTTATTCCATCCTTTTTTTAATGATTACAAAGTAAAAATGATCGGAGTAGAAGCAGCTGGATTAGGAATAGCTTCAGGAAAACATTCAGTTAGTCTAGAAGCTGGCGCTACAGGTGTTTTACACGGCTCAAAGTCTAAAATATTAGAAGATAAATTTGGCCAGATTAAGAATGCGCATTCGATTGCCGCTGGCCTAGATTATCCTGGGGTTGGCCCGGAACATGCCTATTATAGAGAAATAAAACGTGCTGTTTATGTTTCTACCACGGATAAAGAAGCCATGGAAGGATTTAAATTATTATCTAAGATTGAAGGAATTATTCCGGCTTTAGAGTCTGCCCATGCGATTGCTTATTTAAAAAAATCAGCTAAAAAGTTTAGTAAAAATTCTATTGTGGTTGTCTGTCTTTCTGGAAGAGGGGATAAGGACTTACATGAATCGTATTGATCAGAAATTTATACAATTAAAAAAAGAAGAGAAAAAGGCGCTGATTGCTTTTATTACTGCAGGGTATCCGGATTCGGCGACGACGGTTAAGTTGGTTATAGAACTTGAAAAGAAAGGTGTTGATATAATTGAGTTAGGCGTGCCTTTTTCTGATCCTTTAGCTGACGGGCCAGTAATTCAAGAGGCTTCTGCTGTAGCACTTAGAAAAGGTATAAATTTGAATCAGATTTTAGGTTTAGTAAAAAAATTACGTAGAACCGTAAGTTTGCCAATTTGTTTAATGACTTATTATAATCCAATTTTTTGTTTTGGTGATCAACGTTTTATTGATCAAGCAGTCTCAAGCGGAGTGGACGCAGTGATTATTCCAGATTTACCTCCGGAAGAAGCTAGAGAATTTACTGCTTATGCTAATGGCAAGGGTTTAGCCAATGTTTGTTTTATTACTCCTACAAGCTCTTTGGTACGAATTAAAGAGATAGTTAAAATTTCTAAAGGATTTATTTATTATGTTTCTTTAACTGGGGTTACTGGAGGACGCAAGAGTTTGAGTGCGGATTTAAAAGCTAATTTAATTAAAATTAAAAAAATAACTACTAAACCGGTTTGTGTGGGTTTTGGTATATCTAATGCAGCACAAGTTAAAGTAGTGAATAAAATTTCCGATGGTGTAATTGTGGGCAGTGCGATTGTTAAAAAGATTAAAGAAAATATTGGCCAGTCAGATTTAGTGCGCAGAGTAGGTAACTTTGTAGAAAGCTTAAATGTATAAAAAAGATAAATTAGATAATGGATTAAGGGTTATTACTAATCAGCTTAGCGCAATGCAATCGGTATCTTTAGGTATTTGGATTAATATCGGCGGTCGTTATGAAGAAAGTTCTACTAAGGGGGTTTCACATTTTTTAGAACACTTGCTTTTTAAGGGGAGTAAAAAATATTCTTGTCGGGGGATTAAAGAGTCTATCGAAGGGATTGGTGGTTCATTAAATGGTTTTACTTCTGAAGAGCTTACTTGTTATTTAGTCAAGATCCCCAGTCGTTATTTAATCCAAGCTTTAGAAATTTTATCGGATATGGTATTACATCCCGCATTAAAAGAAGCAGATGTAATTAAGGAGAGAACCGTAATTTTGGAAGAGTTAAAGATGTATCGAGACTTGCCGCAAAATTACGTTTATGATTTATTAGATGAATTACTTTGGCCTAATCAAGCCTTAGGTTCGCCGGTAATTGGAACAGTGGAATCGATCAGCAATATCAATCGTAATATTTTAAAAGAATATCAGATTAGCCATTATACTCCAGCCAATATGGTCATTAGTGCTGCGGGATTATTAGATCACAATTCATTAGTTAAAAAAATCGCCGATATTTTTTCCTCATCGGCTAAAGCAAGGTTAAATACATTTGTTCCAGTGGTAGAAGATTCCGTAAAGCCTCAATTAAAAATTTTCCATAAAGAAACCGAACAAACGCATATGGCCCTAGGTTTTCATGCTTTAAAACGCGGGGATAAATTAAAACATGCTCAAGCTTTACTGCATGTTATTTTAGGAGCCAATATGTCTAGTCGGCTTTTTAATGAAGTTAGAGAAAAAAAAGGCCTGGCTTATGAAATTGGCACGGGAGTTAAACGTTATGCCGATACGGGAGCTTTTGTTGTCCATGCGGGGATTGATAATCGTAAGGTAGAAGATTGTTTGAGTTTAATTTTTAAAGAGTTAAGAAAGATTAGGGATGCGCAGGTAAGTAAAGATGAATTTAAGCGGGCAAAAGAGTTTTGTTCAGGTCAGCTTAGCTTGGCATTAGAGGATACTATGGAGTATATGCTTTGGATGGGTGAGAGCGTTGCTTGTTTAGATAAAGTGCATACGTTAGAACAGGTTATTCAAGAAATTAATAAAGTAAGTATTGAGGATATCCAGGCAGTGGCTAAGGTGATCTTTGATCATAAAAAAATAAATTTAGCATTAATTGGTCCGATAAGTAAAAATCAAAAGAATATTTATGCAAAACTCAATTTAAAATAAGATGATTATAATTTTAATACTATTAATTTTATTAGTAATTTCATTCTTTTTTTCCTCTGCGGAAACTTCGATTATCGGCATTAGTAAAATAAAATTGCGTCATATGGTGCAAAAGGGGATCAAAGGCGCTCAGAATATTCAGCGTCTAGTTTCTAAAATAGATAAGGTAATTGCAGCCATATTGATTGGTAATAATATTGTTAATATCGCCATCTCTTCTATTGTTACAGGTATATTTGTTCAAGTTTACGGTTATCGTTGGGGGGTGTTGGCCTCAACTTTTGCTACTACCATGGTTTTGCTTATTTTTTGCGAAATTACTCCTAAAATTTTAGCGGCTAAACATGCGGAGAAGGTGGCCATTGTTACTGCTCCGATTCTGGAAGTAGTTTTAAAGATATTTAAACCACTGGTTATTTTTTTCATTTGGGTTAGCCATTCTATCCTTAAGCTGTTTGGTTTAAGTACTTCTAAAAAATCTCCGATTATTACCGAAGAAGAATTAAGAGCAATGATTGAAATCGGTAAAGAAGAAGGGGTTTTAAGCGAAGACCAGCGTAAAATGTTGCACCGAATCTTTGAATTCGGTGATACTCAGTTAACTGATGTGATGGTGCCCAAGGAAAAGATTGTCGCTGTAGATGTAAACACTAGTTCAGATAATTTGTTAAATATCTTTGTGGAGGAAGGCCATGCGCGCCTTCCGGTATATAAGGACCATAAAGAAAACATCGTGGGGATAGTTTACGCTCAGGATCTGCTTTATATCTTACGTGAAAAAGGATTATTCTTATTGCAAGACCTGTTGCACGAAGCTGCTTTTATTCCTAGTAACACTCGAGTAAATGATCTTTTAAAAAGGTTCCAAAACGAAAAAATGCAGATTGCTATTGTGGTAGATAAAGATAAAAAACTTTTAGGCTTAGTGACCTTAGAGGATTTAATAGAAGAAATCGTGGGAGAGATTGAAGAAAAATATTTTAAGGGTAGAAAACGCAAGTAAATAAATTGACAGTAAAATTAACCTGTGTTAAAATTAGTCGTTGTTAGAAATATGTATGCAACATAAAATAGGAGGAAACAAATGGCAGAAACAGGATATTGCGTAAAATGTAAAAGTAAAAAAGATATGAAAGATGAACAGAAGGTCACCATGAAGAATGGTCGTGAGGCAATGAAAGGCAAATGTTCGTCATGCGGAACCGGTATGTATAAAATTTTAGGAAAAAGTAAGTAATCTGTAGCTAGGATAGGAGTAAAAGATAGATTCGAAAGCTTTAGCACAACGTATTGCTGGGGTAGCTAAATCTAAGAAAGCCGAGGACGTGGTGATCTTGGATGTTTCTAAGATTGCCGGATTTTGTGATTACTTTGTGCTGGCTAGTGGTAACTCGCTAAGACAAGCTGCGGCAATTGCCCAAGCAATTCTAGATGATTTAGAAGCAGAAAAAATTAAATCTCTCTCAAAGGTTTATCGAAATGATGAATCGGGTTGGTTTGCCTTAGATTATGTTTCTGTAATCGCTCATTCTTTCTATAAACCAGTGAGAGAGTTTTATTGTTTAGAGGGGCTTTGGTCTGATGCAAAAAAAGTCAGAGTAGTCGCTCCTAAGAAACAGAAGCTTGCCTAATTTGCACCAACCGTAATTTATAAATTTAAAATGAAAAATGATATTCAAGGCCAACTAATTGTTTTAATTGGCTCAACGCTTAAAAATTTAGATCCGGCTGCTATCAATCAAGAGATCTTTTTAGATCTTCCTACGGATAAGCGTTTCGGTGATTTTACCACTAATATCGCTTTAAAATTAAGCAAATTATTAAAAAAATCTCCTCAGGTTATCGCTAAGGATCTGGTAGTCTGCCTGCAGCAAGAAATACTAAAATCAGATTTAAAAGATTTAATTACTCAAATAAAAGTTGAAGGGGTAGGATTTATTAATTTTTATTTGAGAGAAGATTATTTTTATGAGAAATTGCGTAAAATTATTACGCAGGGTAAAGAAGCTTTAAGAATCGATTTAGGAAGAGGGAAAAAAACTTTAATTGAATTCGTTAGCGCTAATCCTACTGGTTCTTTGTCGGTAGCCCATGCCCGTCAAGCTGCAGTGGGAGATTGCTTGGCTAATGTTTTATCTTTTATTGGTTTTAACGTTAGTCGGGAATATTACCTTAATGATGAGGGTAATCAAATTAATATTTTAGGTAAATCAGTTTTGCTGCGAATTAAAGAGCTAAAAGGGGAGAGCATTGAATTTCCTGAAGACTATTATCAGGGTGATTATATTAAAGATATCGCGAAACTTGCGCTTGAGAAAAAAATTAAGGAAGAAGAACTGGGAGATTTTGCGGGAAATTTTATTTTAGAGATTATTAAACAAGAACTAGATGATTTTAAAGTTAAATTTGACTGTTGGTATTCGCAAAAAGCATTAGCTAAAAGCGGAAAAGTTGAACAAGCTTTTGCGCAGTTAAAGAAAAAAGGTTATTTGTACCAGCAGGATGGGGCACTTTGGTTTAAGTCCACGGAATTTGGCGATGATAAAGATCGAGTGATTATTAAGAGTGACGGGAGTCAAACATATTTAGCACCAGATATTGCTTATCATGAAGATAAATTTAAACGGGGATTTAGCTGGTTGATTAATCTTTGGGGTCCGGATCATCATGGCTATATTAATCGTATTAAAGCTTCTCTAGAAGCGTTTGGACATAAAAAGGATGATCTTGCGGTAGTTATCGTCCAGTTAGCCACAATTTTTAGAGATGGACAAGAGATTCAGATGTCTACACGTCGTGGTCAATATATAACTTTACGTGAAGTTTTAGATGAGGTGGGTGCGGATGCGGCTAGATTTTTCTTTCTTATGCGACGTACCGCTAGCCATTTGGATTTTGATTTAGAAGTAGCTAAAAAGCAGTCTGCGGAGAATCCGGTTTATTATGTGCAGTATGCTCACGCGCGGATTTGTAGTATCTTGCGTAGCAGCGCAATAGAGATTAAAAATAATCTAGATCTTTCGGTGCTTAAAGAGAAAGAAGAACTAAATTTAATAAAAAAATTATTAGAATTCCAGGCAACTTTAAATATTTGTCTGTTGACTTGTGATCCTTATATGGTGACTGTGTATTTGCAGGAGCTTTCAGAAAGTTTCCATAAATTTTATGACTTGCATCGGGTTTTAGGCCAAGAGGAGTCATTGACCTGCGCCAGGCTAGCTTTAATTAAAGGGACAAAAATAGTTTTAGCTTGCGGATTAGAGTTGTTAGGAATCAGCCAACCAGAGAGCATGTAGTATTTTATGTCTAGCCATAAAATTTTAAGAATAGCCTCCCCGCACGTATCTTTACAAAATCAATTTTCTAAAGAGTTAGGTATTTCTAAGGTATTAGCCCAGATTTTAATTAATCGTAAAATATCTACTATAGGCTTGGCAGAAAAATTTCTTAAATCCTCTATTAGCGATTTACTTACTCCGCATTCTTTTACAGATATGCCTAAGGCGATAAGTCTGGTTAGAAAAGCGCAAGCCAATAAAGAAAAAGTAATGGTCTTTGGTGATTACGATGTCGATGGAATTACTAGTACAGTTTTACTTAAAACTACTTTAGAGAGTATTGGGTTGGAAGTTTTGCACCACATTCCACACCGCATTAGCGAAGGCTATGGCTTAAATAAAGAGATCGTTAATTTTGCTAAAACTAATAATGTTAAATTAATGGTTACTGCCGATTGTGGGATCGTCAATCATCAAGAGATTCAAAGTTTAAGAGAAGCTAACATTGATGTGATCGTGACTGATCATCATGAACCACAAGACTCTGGGTTGCCAGCGGCATCTTGTATTATTAATCCTAAAGTAAAACATAGCGGTTATGCTTACCGGGATTTAGCCGGAGTAGGAGTGGCTTATAAGTTTGCTCAAGGAGTGACTGGATCTTTGTTGATGGATGATCTAGATCTAGTTACTTTAGGCACGATTGCCGATAGCGTGCCTTTAACCGGAGAGAATCGCATCATTGTTAAAGAGGGATTAATTAGGTTACCAGAAACTAAAAGACTGGGATTGCGCTCGATTATTGAAAATGCGGGAATAGAGAATAAAAAATTTAATGCTACTTATGTTAGCTTTATTATTGCTCCGCGCTTAAATGCACCTGGTAGAATGGCTAATGCGGAAATTTCTTTAAAATTACTGATGAGTGAAAGTGTAGAGCAGGCCGCAGAGTTGTCCAAAGAATTAGAGAAATTTAATCGCGAGCGTCAAAAAATTGAAGGAAAGATTTTAGAAGAGGCAGAAGAGTTGATTAATCATCAGGTTAATTTTAAAGATCACAAAGTAATTGTGATTGCTAAAGAAGACTGGCATCAGGGGGTTTTAGGAATTGTGGCTTCAAAGTTAGCGGATCGTTTTTATCGGCCGGCAATTGTAATTTCGATTAATGAAAATTTATGCAAAGGATCAGCCCGTTCGATTAAAAATTTTCATCTCTTTGATGCTTTGATGGATTCTAAGGAGCTGTTAGATAGTTTTGGCGGACATGCTCATGCTGCGGGTTTATTAATTACTAAAGATAATATTGATGAATTTAGAAAAAGTATTAATCGGTTAGCTAGCGATAGACTAACTTTAGAAGATTTGTTACCCAGCCGGGATATTGATTTAGAGTTAAATTTTGGTGATTTAAGTGAAGCACTAGTTAAAGAGCTGGAACTTTTAGAGCCGTTTGGCATGGCCAATCCGGAGCCTTTATTTTATACACGTGGATTAAGATTAAAGGGCCAGATTCAGCTTTTAAACCGGGGGACTCTAAAATTTTGGGCTACGGATGGAGTTATGACTAGACAGGTGATTGCTTTCGGAATGAGTAGTTTAAAAGAAAGTTTAAATCAGGCAGCTTCGTTTGATTTAATTTATACCCCGAAAATAGACAATTGGCGCCAAGAAGAGTCTTTGATTCTTGAGGCCAAAGATATATTTTTTAAATAGCGGTATAAGGTTTGCGCGGAACGGCTTTTTTAAAATCGCCTTTTTTGATACATTTAGCGCAGATGTAAACTTTTTTAGGGGTACCTTTAACGACAATATGTACGGTTTGCAGGTTGGCTAAAAATTTACGTTTTGACCAGCGGGCGATTTTAGAACCGGTTCCGCCTTTGGCTTTATATTGACCTTTTCTGGCCAATACTTTTCCGGTCAGAGCATCTTTTTCGCAGATATAACATTTTTTAAGCATTTTTAGGACTCCTTTAAATTATTTATTAATTTTACTAAGTATACTTGAAATCGGGTTATTGTCAAGATAGAATATGGGAGAGTTTATGGAAAGTAATGTTGAGAGGGATTTGGGCGAGCAGCCAATTGCTAAAATTATCACTGAACTGGGACTTAAATCTAATGATTTAGTAAGTAACTCTACAGAGCAGATTACGCATAAAATGGTTAATCGTGCAGCTAAAGGGCGGCGCCTAAATTTAAAGATTCAATACCGTATCCTCAATGCTTTGAATAAAGCTGCAAATAAGCAATATACACTTAAAGATATTTTCAATTATTAAATCGATTTATAAAAATAAATTATGGATAAAGTATTAGCGGGATTAAACAAAGAGCAGATTAACGCAGTCACTCATAAAGACGGACCGTTAATGATTATTGCTGGTGCCGGGACCGGTAAGACACGGGTGATTACTCAGCGTATTGCTTGGTTGATTAACCAGGGTTTGGCTAAAACTGATGAAATATTAGCGCTTACTTTTACGGATAAGGCAGCCAAAGAGATGCAGGAGCGCGTGGATATCTTGATGCCTTATGGTTATACTGACATTTGGATCTCGACATTTCACGCTTTCGGCGATCGCCTGTTACGTGAAAACGCATTAGTGGCTGGGCTTAATCCAGATTTTAAAGTGTTAACCCAAGCCGAAGCAGCAGTTTTTTTTCGGGAACATCTTTTTGAGTTTACGATTAATTATTATCGACCGTTAGCTGAACCTACTCGTTTTATCGAAGCGTTAATTTCTTTTTTTAGTCGTGCCAAAGACGAAGATATCTGTGCGCAAGAGTATTTAAAATACGCCCAGGATTTTTTGATTCAGGCTAAAGTTACTCCAGAAGATAAAGCTAAAGAAGAGTTAGCCGTTGCGCAGATGGAGGTGGCGGGCGCTTACGTTAAATATCAGGAACTCTTGGCCAAGGAAGGTTTAGTTGATTTCGGTAATCAGTTTTATTTAAGTTTACAGTTATTACGACAACATCCTTTAATTTTACAAAATTATCAGAAGCAATTTAAATATATCTTAGTGGATGAGTTTCAGGATACCAATTTTGCGCAATTTCAAATTGTGAAGTTGTTAGCTGGTTCATTAAAAAATATCACAGTTGTAGGTGATGATGACCAATGTATCTATCGTTGGCGCGGTGCAGCTTACAGCAACTTGATTAATTTTAATCAAGAATACCCTGGCGCAGAAAAGATCACCTTAATTCAGAACTATCGTTCTACGCAGTCGATATTAGATAGCGCCTATCAGTTAATTCAAAATAATAATCCGGAACGTTTTGAGGTTAAGGCTAAGATTGATAAGCATCTGGTTGGCTTGACCAAAAATGGAGAAAGGCCGGTACATCTGCATTTTGACACGCATTCAGCGGAAGCTGATAATGTAAGTAAGATTATACAAGATAAAGTAAGTTTAGGTAAGTTTAAATTTAGAGATTTTGCGATTTTGGTACGTTCCAATTCTGATGCGCAAAGCTATATTCAATCATTGAACATGCAGAATATCCCTTGGCAGTTTAGCGGTAATCAAGGTTTATATTCACGCGAAGAAGTTAAATTGTGTATTAACTTTTTGCGTCTGATCGCCAATCCCTCTGATTCTTTAAGTTTATATTATTTGGTTAGCTCTGAAATTTATAATGTAAATTTAGCTGATCTGACTATTTGCAATCATTTGGCCAAGCGTAGGAATCGTTCACTTTATTCTATTTTTAGTGATTTAGGTCAAGATCCTGATCTAGCGCAAATTCAAGAGTCTACTAAAGAAAAAATTAAACAGATATTAAAGGAGATCGAAAAGTTTTTACAAGTTGCCCGCGATGAAACTACCGGAAGGCTTTTGTACAGTTTTCTGACGGATACCGGTTATTTAAAGTTTTTAACACACAACCCCACTTTAGAAAAAGAAACTAAAATTCAAAATATCGCTAAATTTTTTAATCAGGTGCGTGATTTTGAATTGATTGCTAAAGAAAACCGGGTGATCAGTTTTGTTAAGCACCTTAACCTGTTGATTGATTCAGGTGATGACCCACCAACAGTAGAGGCCGATTTAGATCAAGATGCGGTTAATATTCTAACGATTCATAAAGCTAAAGGCTTGGAGTTTAGAGTGGTATTTTTAGTAAGTTTAGTGCAAGGAAAATTTCCTTTGCCTAAACGCTCCCAACAAATTGAATTGCCAGATGCATTAATTAAAGAAGTTTTGCCTTCGGGTGACTTTCATACCCAAGAGGAGCGTCGGCTTTTTTACGTGGGGATGACCCGCTCAAAAGAAGAGTTGTATTTTACTAGTGCCGATGATTACGGTGGTAAACGGATGCGCAAATCTAGCCAATTTGTGTTAGAGGCTCTCGGTAAAAAATCTCAAGAAGTTGAAAAAAAGAAAACTGCTGCATTAGAGAGCATTCAGCGTTTTGCCCCCACTAAAGAATTACCTAAATCAGCTTTGCAAAAACTTCCGGCGGATAAATTAGTTACTTTAAGTTATTATCAGATCGATGATTATTTAACTTGCCCTTTAAAATATAAATATGTAAATATTTTGCGAGTGCCGATTATGGAGCACCATACAGTAATTTATGGTCGGGCGATGCATGAGGCGGTGAGTCAGTATTTATTACGCAAGCTGAATCACGAGAAAGTGGCATTAGATGAAATCCTAGATTGTTTTGAAGCTAGCTTTGACCCACAGGGATTTTTAGATACTAACCATCAAGAAGAGCGTTTTCGTATTGGTCGCCAAGCATTAACCAGATTTTATAAAGATGAAGAAGCTCGGGGCTCTGTGCCTAAATCAATCGAAGAAAAATTTTCTTTTATTATTGGAGATAATAAGATCTCTGGCAGATTTGATCGGGTGGATGCGCGAGCCGATGGGGTAGTGATTATGGATTTTAAAACCTCTGAGATTAAAACTCAGAAGGATGCAGATAAACGAGTTAAGGAAAATAAACAGTTAGCACTTTACGCCTTAGCTTATCAGCATATTTTTGGCACTTTGCCAGTAGCGGTTGAATTATATTTTCTAGAATCGGGAATTATTGGTCAGCATAAAGTTACTCAAAGTAATTTAGAGGAGATAAAAGAGGATATTTTGGTTGTCTCTAAGGGGATCCGCAATCAAGAGTATCCGGCTAAACCTGAATATAAAGCCTGCACTTATTGCGCCTACAATCAGATCTGTCCTGCGGCGGTAATACGTTAAGCTTGAGATTGACAACCGGTAGAATTTGGGCTATAGTGAGTCGAAGAAGATGAGAGCGATTATTTCGATATTTATTTGGATTGGCAGCATTTTATTGACGATTTTGCTGTATTTTGTGGTCTTGGTTTTAACCATTCTGTTTTTTCCGTTTGATCCGAAAAAGAAGGTTACCCACGCACAGTGTTTTTGGTGGTCGGATGCTTTGATTGCCTTAAATCCTTTCTGGAGTGTAAAAGTTCAGGGCCTGGAGAACATTGACCCTAAAAAAACTTATGTGATTATCGCCAACCATCAGAGTATGGCTGATATTGTGGTATTATATCAGATTAAACAACAGTTTAAGTGGGTAGCTAAAGCCAGTCTATTTAAGGTTCCGTTTATTGGTTGGTGTTTGGGTTTAATTAAACATATTAAACTTACTCGAGGTGATTTTTCTAGCATTAAGGAGATCTATCATCAGGCTAGCCAGTGGCTAAAAAAAGATATGTCCGTTTTATTTTTTCCGGAAGGAACGCGTAGTAATAGCGATCAAATGGGGGAATTTCAAAACGGGGCGTTTAAATTTGCGATTAAAGAAAAAAAACCTATTCTACCGATTTGTTTAAAAGGTACGCATGCAGCTATTCCTAAGGGCAGTTGGATTTTTAGGACTAAGGTAGCTGCTACTGTCAGGGTGTTGCCGGAAGTGGTTACAGAGCAATTTGGTCCGGGAGATTTTGCGCAACTGAGAGACAACGTGCGCTTGAAAATAGAAGCGGCACTACATTTATAAATATGAAAAAAAAGTATAAGATTATAATTTGGATTTTGGCAGTTTTTTTGGTTTTATTTTTTGTGGCTAGCCTTCTAGTTTCAATTTATACGCCTAGAATTATTGAGCAGCAGATTGAACAAAATTTAAAACTTAAAACTAGTTTGCGTAAAGTGAGTTTAACGTTACCTTTTACGATTACTCTTGAAGGCTTAGAATTGGGAGATTTAGCTAGTATTAAAAAAATATCTTTATCGCCTGATCTGATTGGTTTAATCTTTGGGAAAATAGTGATTCATGGTTTAAATATCGTTGATCCAGTAATTAATTTGGTGCAATCAGCGGATGGAAGATTGAATTTACCGGTTTTAGAGCAGAAGGGTAAGCCCCCGGCAATTTATTTGACCGGTTTTAGAGTGGAAAATGGTAAGATTATTTTTACTGACCGTAAAGTTATTGCCGATGGTTTTCAGGTCATTGTAAATAAATTAGATGTGCGTGTATCAAAAGTGGTGATGCCAATTACATCGTTGGCTGCAGATTTTAAAGTGAGCGCAGAGCTGATTAACGCTAAAGGTAATGTTTTTGGTGGTATTATATTCGACGGTTGGTTGGATTATTTGGCTAAGAATATGGATGCTCGATTAGAAGTTAAGAATTTAGATCTGACTAATTTTTCTGTTTATTACGGAAACTTTATTTCTAATAGAAAATTGTCTCAAGCGATGTTGGACTTGGTTTCGACTTTTAAAGCTAAAAACAATGCTTTAGAAATTTTAACTAATTTTAATCTTTCTAAAATTATTTATGCCAATACTCAAGAAGAGCAACTAGTGGATTTAAATTTGGTTAAAGATGCGCTTGATTTTTTTATTGATGCCAATGGTAATTTAAAATTAGAGTTTAAGGTTGATACGGCATTAGATAATCCTTCTGTAAGTTCTGATAAGTTAAAAAGCATAATTTTAAAAGCTGCGGCAAAAAACTTAGCTAATCAGTCACCCCAGCAGTTAGCAAATAAAGTAGTCACTACTATTAATAAGTATAAAGACTTAGGTAAAGAATTAAAAAAGATTTTTGGAAATTAAAGAGTAGGTATATGGAAGAAACTAAATCAAAATCGTTAAAACATATTGAAGAAAAGATGGAGAGCCTAGAGGTAGGTTCTCTGCGTTATCATATTCTAGAGAGTGCTAAAAATTTTAAATGCTCTTGGATTGAGTTAGGCCGTTGTTTGTATTCAGCTTATAAGGATAAAACTTTTAAAGAGTGGGGGTATCTTAATTTTGATGTTTATGTTAGTCGAGAGATTGGCATTCGTAAACAAACAGCGATGAAGTTGCTTAAGTCATATTATTTTTTAGAAAAAGAAGAACCGCAGTTTTTAAAAAGTGATTACACTGATTCGGCTAAAACGGCCAATCTTCCCAGTTATGAGTCTGTAGATATTTTACGTCAGGCAAAAAATAAAAAAGGTTTGGATGAAGACGATTATAGTAATTTAAAAAAAGAGATCTTTGAAAAAGGTCGCGACGCCTCCGAGGTTAAGAAAAATTTAGGGGTAATGATTAGACAAAGACAAGAATTGGATCCGCAAGAGGCCCAAGAGAAGAAGAAACGCGCTACGGTTAATCGATTATTAGGTCAATTACGCATGCTCAAACAAGAAGTGCAGGTTTTGAAGTTATTGCCTTTTGCGTTGATTAAAGATCTGGATACTTTGATTAAGAATATTGATATAGAGCTAGAGGAGTAAATCCTATGCTATCTGAAGAACCCAAAACAATGACCTTAGAAGAAAGAATGGCTCAGCTGGGAGTGCGGGAAGATGATATTGTGGAAAAATTTATTCGCTCTAGTGGACCAGGCGGGCAGAATGTCAATAAAACATCTACTTGTGTTTATTTAAAACATCTGCCTACGGGTTTGGAGGTAAAATGTCAACGCCAGCGTTCTCAGATGTTGAATCGCTCATTGGCCAGGCATATTTTGGTAAGTAAAATTGCGCAGCGGATGCGTTTAGATAATTTGCAGAAACAATCATTAAAAGCGCAAATTATGCGCCGCGATCGTAAAAAACCAAAAGGGTTAAAAAGAAAAATTTTAGAAAATAAACGTAAGCATTCAGAGAAGAAATCAGTGCGTAGGAAAATTCGTGAAATTGAAGTTGCATAAAGATTTTCTTGTGGTATCATATCAAAAGAAAAGAGGAGAATAAAAATGGTAAATGGCGCAAGTTTTATCGGTGGTTTAATTTCGTTGGCTTTAACGGTTTGGTTTGTCTGTTTTACCGTAATGGTGATTCAGAAACTAGATAAGCTAATTGAATTATTAACAAAGAAGTAATTGACTTGTTAGTTTAACTAGCGTATAATCTTAAAAAAATGGGAGGTAGAAATTTGGTTTTGGTAAAGGAACAAAAAGCAAAATTAATTGACGGTTTTAAAGTGCATTCTAGAGACACTGGATCAGCTGAGGTCCAGATTGCCATACTTACTGAAAGAATTAATGATTTAGGAGAGCATTTTAAATCACATAAAAAAGATCTCCATTCTCGCCGTGGTTTACTTTTATTAGTCAGCAGACGCCGCAGACTCCTTAAGTATCTCAAGGATAAAGATATGAAGAAGTATGAAGAGATCCTGGGAAAGCTTAAACTGAGAAAGTAATTCCTAAAAGATTAAATCCAAAAAAGAAAGAGTTAGATCATGCAAAATAAAAGCTTAAAAATTAAGTTTGGAAAAAATGACCTGGTTTTAGAAACTGGCAAATTAGCTAAGCAAGCCAATGGTTCCGTGACGATTACTTACGGAGCGACAGTTATTTTGGTTACTGCTTGTATGTCTAATTCCATTAGAGAAGGACAGGACTTTTTTCCGCTTACGGTTGAATACCAAGAAAAGACTTACGCTGCCGGAAGGATTCCCGGAGGATTTTTTAAGCGTGAAGGTCGGCCCTCTGAAAATGAGATTTTAGGCTCACGTTTAATTGATCGACCAATTCGTCCGTTGTTTCCTGAAGGCTTCTTAAATGAAGTTCAGGTTATGGCGATGGTGCTTTCTAGTGACGGTGAGAACGATCCTACAATTTTAGCATTGATCGGAGCAAGTGCTGCTTTATCTATCTCGGATATCCCTTTTAAGGGGCCAATTGCTAGTTGTCGCGTGGCTAGAATTAATAATGAATTCGTATTAAATCCTACATATCTCGAAACAGAAACTGCTGATTTAGAGGTGGTGATTGCCGCCAATAGTAATGGCGTGGTGATGTTAGAATCAAAAGCCAAAGAGGTTTCTGAGGAAGATTATCTAGCAGCTGTAACTTTTGGTATGGATAATTTAAAAGCCATTCTTGCTATGCAAGAAGAGTTTGCTCGTCTATATGGAACGCCGAAAGCTAAAGTTGAACTTAAATTAATTGATCCAGGTTTAATGCAAAAAATTGAAGCACTTTCTAAAGATAAATTAGCGGATGTTTATAAACCTAGTAGAAAAGAAGAGCGTGAGGAAAAGGTAGCCTTGCTAGGTAAAGAATTAGAAACACAGTTAGTCAGCGAAGGATTTTTAGGTCCGGATATTCATACGGGTTTACACGAAGTAGAAAAAAGACAAGTACGTAAAATGATTACCGAAGATGGTCTGCGTATTGATGGACGTTCAATTAAAGAGATTCGTCCGATTGCTTGCGAAGTATCTGTACTTCCGCGCACTCACGGTTCTAGTCTTTTTACCCGTGGTCAGACCCAAAGCATGGCGATTACTACTTTAGGTACCGGTGAAGATGAGCAGATGATTGAATCTTTGGATGGCGAGAAGAAGAAATCGTTTATGTTGCATTATAATTTTCCTTCTTTTAGTGTGGGTGAAACCAGACCCGTGCGTAGTCCGGGCCGTCGTGAAATAGGTCATGGTGCACTGGCTGAGAAAGCATTATTAGCAGTATTACCTTCCAAAGAAAAATTTCCATATACGATTAGAGTGGTCTCTGAAATTTTAGAATCCAATGGTTCTAGTTCAATGGCTTCGGTATGTGCGGCTACACTGTCATTGATGGATGCGGGTGTGCCGATTAAAGAAGCGGTTGGTGGAGTAGCTTTAGGTTTAGTTAAAGAAGGTAAGAAAGCGGTCATTTTAACCGATATTGCCGGTCTAGAAGATCATTTTGGAGATATGGATTTTAAAGTTGCTGGAACCCGCAGTGGAGTTACTGCGGTACAATTAGATCTTAAAATTGACGGGATTTCTTTAGAGTTATTAAAAGAATGTTTGGCGCAGTCTAAAGAAGGAAGATTATTTATTTTAGATAAGATGAGCACCGCTTTAACAGCACCTCGAGAATCACTTTCGGCTTTTGCTCCGCGCATTGATGTTTTAAAGATTAATACTGAAAAAATTGGTGAATTAATTGGTCCGGGTGGTAAAACGATCAAAGGCATTATTGCCGCTACCGGTGCTAGTATTGATATTAAAGATGACGGCACGGTTTTGGTGGGTTCCACTGATGGTGCCAAGTCCGAAGCAGCAATTGCCATGATTAAAGCGATTACTAACGATGTTGAGGTTGGTAAGGTTTATATTGGTAAAGTAAAGCGGATTATGCAATTTGGTGCATTTGTGGAGATTGCTCCCCGCAAAGAAGGTTTAGTGCATGTTTCTGAGTTATCAGCTACGTTTGTTAAAAAGATTGATGATATCGTCAAAGTTGGCGATGAATTTAAGGTTAAGGTTATCGGTATCGATGAATTAGGTAGAATTAACTTAAGTAAGAAACAAGCTGAGACACCGGAGCCTCCTACTAGTTAAATTTTTCCAGTGAGAGAAAGAAGAATTAATGAGGTTAAAGGCGTAGTTCTGGTAGCAGTAGGGCTGATGTTTTTAGCCAGCCTTATTCGCTTTGATCGTCTTGATCTTATTTTTTATACTTCACATCCCAATTTTCCTGCAAAAAATCTGCTCGGAGTTTTCGGTGCTTATCTAGCCGGTATCATTGTTTTACTTTTTGGCAACATCTCCAGTTTTGTGATTCCACTTTTAATCATTACTCTAGGAATAAAATATTTTCGTCAAGATAAACCTTATTTAAGTATCCCCAGAATTTTAGGGATGTTTGTGCTTTTAGTTTCGATAAGCTCTCTGATTGGGATGTTTAATTTAAATAATGATCCTTTTAGATTCCAGACGGCAGGTTTTTTTGGCACTTTGACCGCAAATTTTGTGACCACCTACTTTAGTCGCTTAGGTGGTTTTATTATTTTTATCACTTTTATTATTTTATCATTAGCTTTAGTTACAGAGATTCTTATCTCTTCGTTGTTTATTAATTCTGCAGAAAAATTAAAATCAATCTTTTCTGGCATATTTGCTTTTTCTAATTTACGTAAAGCTACTGCAGTTAAGGTTAAGCCTACGATTAATAAGGCCAATTTTTTTAATAAAAAAGAAGAGAAGCCTGTTTCGGCTAAGCCTAAAATATTTATGCCTGAGGCAGCAGCAGTTGCGCCAAAAGTAAATATTCAAATTCGCCAGCATGGCGATGGTTTGGCTTCCGCTAGCCAAAGCCATAAATCGTCCTCTGAGGAAAAAGTTAAACCAAAGTCTAGTGAACTTAAAATTGGCGATTATCATTTGCCTTCCGTAGATTTATTGGATGAGCCACCGGCTCCGGATGGAAAGCAGATTAAAGAAGACTTGGAAGCTTGTGCACGGACATTAGAAGATACGTTAGAGGACTTTGGGATCTCGGCCAAAGTGACCGATATTATTCGTGGCCCGGTAATTACTCGTTATGAACTTGAGCCAGCGCCAGGAGTTAAAATTAACCGCATCGAAGCGCTAAGTGATGATATCTCTTTAGCAATTAAAGCTCAATCAATCAGGATTATTGCTCCTATTCCTGGTAAAGGTAGGGTGGGGGTAGAGGTTCCTAATTTGCACAGCGCTTTAGTTTGCATTAAAGATTTACTTACTTCCGCAGATTTTCATAAACAGAAAAAAACTGCTTTAACTATTGCTTTAGGTAAAGATATTACTGGAAGACCGATCTTTGGCGAATTAGATGGGATGCCACATCTTTTAATTGCCGGAACTACCGGGTCGGGAAAAACAGTTTGTGTAAATACTTGTATCTTATCTTTACTTTTTAAAGAATCTCCAAATGATTTAAAATTTTTGATGATTGATCCTAAGATGGTTGAGCTAATGCCTTTTAATGGCTTGCCACATCTTTTATGTCCGGTAGTGACGGATGCAAAAAAAGCTGCCGTAGCCCTTAACTGGGTGGTTAGTGAAATGGAATCACGTTACGTACTTTTATCTAAAGCCGGAGCCAGGAATATTGAAGCTTACAATGAAAAACAGGAAAAAATTCCCTATATTATAGTGATTGTGGATGAGTTTGCGGATTTAATGAGCGTGGCTCGCGATCAAATTGAAAATGCGATTACGCGCCTGGCGCAACTTTCTCGCGCGGTGGGGATACATTTAATTTTAGCTACGCAGCGACCTAGTGTTGATGTAATTACTGGTGTTATCAAAGCAAATTTACCTGCTCGTGTATCTTTTAAGGTTGCTTCCAAAGTTGACTCACGTACAGTTTTAGATATGAATGGTGCAGAGGCTTTATTAGGTAAGGGTGATATGTTATTTTTACAACCTGGTAAAGAAGATTTAATCCGTATTCAAGGAGCTTTGGTTAAAGATTCAGAGATTGAAAGAGTAGTTGAGTTTATTAAGGCTCAAGGTGAACCCGCATATGATGATCAGATTCTTAAGGATCAACAAAAAAGTAGTGCTGGTGGTGGGGGCGATAAAGATGAACTTTATGAAGAGGCAGTACGCGTGATTATGGAAAGCAACCAAGCCTCAGTTTCTATATTGCAAAGGCGGATGCGTTTAGGTTATACTCGTGCAGCACGCATTATTGATATGATGGAGTTAGACGGCTTAGTGGGTCCGTTTGAAGGTAGTAAACCGCGTAGGATATTAGTTGACCGTGAATCTTGGCTCAAAGATTTAACTAATGGTAGCCAATTGGAGAAGTCGTGAATATCGAAACTGCAGGGGCTAGATTAAAAAAGATTCGTCAGGAAAAAGGTCTGTCTTTGGAAGAGATGCAGAAGAAGACCAAGATTCATCTTAATGTCTTACGCGCCATTGAAGGAGACAGTGTTTTAGATCTAAGTCCGATTTATTTAAAAGGTTTTATTAAAATTTATTGTAGTTGCCTAGGTCTTGAGGTAAAAGATTATATTGGGCCAGTTGCTACGCCGGTTAAACCGGTGTTAAATGCGACTGTTGGCAGACCAATTGGAGCGCGCATTGAAAAGAAAGCTGCTTTTATTAAAGATGCAGCGATTAAATTAGGAGAGAGTAATCATTTGTTAATGATTAAAAAGATTGCTATATTTGCGGTATTGGCGTTAATTGTTATATTTTTAGGAGTGAATTTCATTAAATTTATGGTTAGAGGTAAGAAAACTCCGTTGGAAAGAACCAAAATTTTAATGTCTAAAGCTGTACCGGTAACTAAATCTATCAGCGCTACGCAAACCAAGATTAATAAAGATCTGGCTGGCGGATTTACCGTAGGCGTATTTGCTCGGGATAAATCCTGGATTACGGCTAAGGCTGATGGAAAGATAGTTTTTCACGGTGCCCTAGGTCGCGGCAGAAGTCAAACTTGGCATGCTAAAGAAAAGATTGAATTATCCTTAGGAGATGCTGGAGCAGTAGAGTTACAGGTTAATGATCAGCGTTTTACCAATCTGGCTAGACGCGGCAAACCTTTAAAGAATATTTTGATTAATAAAGAAGGTTTGAAGATCTCTAGATGAACCCCGCCCCTTCTTTATATTTCAATTGTTAAAAGATATGAGGATAGTGGGTGAATATGACAAAAGGAGCGGGGTGAAGCAAAAATTAGGAATATTAAGTTTAGGTTGTCCCCGAAATTTAGTGGACGCTGAAACTTTAGCTGCAAGGCTTAGTGCTAAAGGTTATATTATTGTTGATGATTTAAAGAAAGCACAGGTAGTTTTAGTCAATACCTGTGCTTTTATTGAAGAAGCAAAACGCGAATCAATTGATGTAATTTTGGATTTAATAGAATTAAAGAAGCAAGGAAAGTTAAAAAAAATAATTGTTCACGGGTGTTTAGCGCAGCGTTATAAAGATTTAAAAAAAGAATTACCAGAAGTTGATGCGTTTGTGGGAACATTGGGCGTAGATGACCAGCAAGCTAGGTTCGCTCTAACTCCGGCACACTATGCTTATTTAAAAATATCGGAGGGTTGTTTAAATAATTGTAGTTATTGTGTAATTCCCAGCATTAAGGGTAGATTAGTCAGTCTAGATCAAAAAGTAATTTTAAAAAAAGTTAAGTGCTTTAATCAACAAAATATTTCAGAACTAAACATTATTGGTCAGGATATCACTAGTTTTGGTGTAGATTTAGGTGGAAAAACTCAATTAACTGCTCTTTTAAAAGAAGTAATTAAGAATTCAGCTAATATTGGTTGGATTAGGCTTTTATATTTAAATCCTTTACGTGTTACTGAGGAGCTATTAGACTTAATAGCTACTAAAAAGCAAATCTGTAAATATATCGATCTGCCTATTCAGCATATTAATAATCGTATCTTAAAGCTGATGAACCGTCGGATTACCAAACAGGAGATTGTCACTTTAATTGCTAAGATTAGAAAAAGAATTCCTGGGGTTTGTTTGCGGACTTCGATTATTGTGGGCTTTCCTTCGGAAACCGATGCAGAATTTAATGAGTTGTTAGAATTTATTAAAAAGATTAAATTTGATCGCCTGGGCGCATTTATTTATTCTCGAGAAGAATCGACCCCAGCTTATAATTTTAAAGATCAGATTCCGCAGAAAAAGAAACAAAGAAGATTTGACGCGATTATGTTAGCCCAGCAAGAGATTGCTAAGCAATTAAATGCTAAATTTTTAGGCAAAACAGTTTCTGTATTGATAGAAGAGAAGCAAGATGAGGCCTACATTGGTCGTAGTCAGTTTGATGCGCCAGAGGTTGATGGTATGGTTTATGTAAATAGTAAGCGAATATTAAAAATAGGTGAATTTGTGCCGGTAAAAATTACAGATACTTTAGAGTATGACTTAGTGGGGGAATTAAAACTATGAATTTAGCCAATCGCATTACCATGTCGCGAATTTTGTTAACTTTTGTTTTTATGTTTTTTTTATTTTGCCATGGATTGGTTTTTAAGGTTTTAAGTTTAGTGGTTTTTATTTTAGCGGCCTTGTCGGACTTATTCGACGGAATGATTGCGCAACGGCATAATATGATTACTGATTTTGGTAGACTAATGGATCCCATTGCGGATAAAATTTTAGTTTTATCAGCATTTGCTGCTTTTGTGCAGTTGCAGTTGGTTGATGCTTGGATGTTTATGATTATTGTCTCCCGAGAGATTTTAATTACTTCTTTACGTCTTTTTGCTTTAAATAAAGGCAAGGTCTTGTCGGCGGCACGTGCGGGAAAACATAAAACTGTTTTACAGATGGGAGTTATTTTTCTTATTCTAGGTTTTATTTTGTTTAAAGAAATAGTGCTGCGTTATTATACTTGGAATCCCGGATGGGAGAAGGTTTTTCGTCAGGGGATCTTTGTTTTAATGTTAATTACCATTGGATCTACTTTATACTCTGGATTATCCTATCTTTGGGAAAATCGTAAAGTAATTACCCGCCTATGAAGTTAAAGAATTTTTTAATTAAATTAGTAGCTTCGGTTTTTTTTATTGGTTACTTGCCGCTTATCCCGGGAACATTTGGCAGCTTAGTAGGTGTTGGTTTATTTTATTTACTTGTAGACGCTGGTTGGGCAGTTTATTTCTTAACCATTCTTTGCGTACTAGTTTTAGGGTTATTAACTAGTAGTCGTATGGAGAATTTATTAGATAAAAAAGATCCTAGTTGTATTGTGATTGATGAAGTAATGGGGATGCTGGTTGCGCTTAGTTTTATGCCGGCGGATTTAAAAATTGTAGTTTTAGCTTTTTTAATCTTTAGAATTTTGGATACCTTAAAGCCATATCCAGCGGGTAGATTGCAGAATTTACACGGAGCCATAGGAGTGATGGCGGATGATTTAATTGCGGGTATTTATACTAATATTGTGCTACTTGTAATTTTAAGATTAATTGTTTTTTAATTTACAAAGATTTAAGTAGTAATCGCAAAGCTTCTTGCGCAGATTTTTTGCGGATAATTTGACGGCTGCCAGAAAATAAAAATTTATGGCAGCTGTTTTTGTTTTTAGCAGATAAACCGATAAAGACAGTGCCTACAGGTTTATTTTTAGTTGCACCAAAGGGGCCAGCGATTCCGGTAATACTTAAACCAAAATCAGCGTGCATTATTTTGCGGATATTTTCGGCCATTAATATGGCTACTTGTGATGAAACTGCGCCGTATTTGATAATGGTTCTAGCGGGGATCTTGAGTATTTTTTCTTTTGATTGATTACTGTAAGAGGTTACCCCTAAAAGAAAATAGCCACTTGAACCTGAAATACTTGTTAATAGATGAGAGAGTAAACCCGCAGTGCAGGATTCAGCAGTAGAGATTGTTTTTTGATTAGATAATAATTTTTTATGTATTTGCTGCAATGTTTTGTTAACCATATTTATATTATAAGCGTTTTTATTGTATTGACAAGGTTAGTTTCTCTGTTAAAATGTAATTAATTAATCTTTAGGGCAAGGTGAAATTCCTGACCGGCGGTCGCACGCAAGTGCACCAAACCATTCAATTGGTTTGGGTGAAAAACCCGCGAGCTAACATAAGAGTTTTATGTTGGCCGATCTGGTGAGATTCCAGAGTCGATGGTCCATGCAATGCATGGCAAAAGTCCAGATGGGAAAAGATTAAAATCAACTGTGCCCGAAGATTTTCTTCGGGTTTTTTGTTTTTACGGAAGTTGTAGGAGTTATTTATGTTTAATAGTATTGCAGAAATTTTGGAAGATTTAGTAGCCGGTAGAATGGTGGTAGTGGTTGACGATGAGGATCGCGAGAATGAAGGTGACTTAGTGATGGCCGCCTCAAGCGTTAAGCCTGATGATATTAATTTTATGGCTAAATTTGGTCGTGGTTTGATTTGTGTTCCGATGGAAGAAGAGAGACTGCGATTTCTTGAGTTAGATCCGATGTTAAAGAATACTTTAGCTACGGTTAAGGAAGATCCTTTTAAAACTGCTTGGATGATTTCAGTGGATGCAGCTATTGGAGTAACTACGGGAATCTCTGCTGGTGATCGCGCTAAAACAATCGAAGTGTTAATTAATTTACAAAGTAAACCAGAGGATTTGGCTCGTCCGGGTCATATTTTTCCTTTGCGTTCTCGCGTGGGGGGCGTTTTAGTTAGAGCCGGTCATACCGAAGCTAGTTTAGATTTAATGCGTTTGGCTGGATTATATCCGGCGGGAGTTATTTGTGAGATTATGAATGACGATGGCTCGATGGCGCGTCTACCGCAGTTGAGAGAATTTGCTAAAAAGCATAATTTGAAAATTTGTACTATCGCTAGTCTAATTGATTATCGACGCAGAAGAGAAAAATTAGTAGAGCAGATTGTTCAGACAAAATTACCGACAAAGTTTGGAGAATTTAAATTAAGTATTTATCGGGATAAAACTAATGGGCAAACGCATATTGCTTTATGTATGGGTAGTTGGAAAGAAGAGGCAGTTTTGGTACGCGTGCATTCAGAGTGTTTAACTGGAGATATTTTTGGTTCATTACGCTGTGATTGTGGAAGGCAGCTTGAGAAAGCTATGCAAATGATTGGTGCTGCTAAAAAAGGAATTATTCTTTATATGCATCAAGAAGGTCGGGGGATTGGTTTGGTGGAGAAGATGCGGGCATACAATTTGCAGGACCAGGGGATGGATACGGTAGAAGCCAATGAAGCATTGGGACATAAAGCGGATTTGCGTGATTATGGAATCGGAGCTCAAATTCTGGTGGATTTGGGGGTAAAAAAAATTAATTTATTAACGAATAATCCGCGTAAAATTGTGGGTTTGGAGGGTTATGGTTTAGAGGTCTCAGAGCGCCTATCTTTAGAGATTAAGCCTACGCAAGAAAATTATAAATATTTAAAAACGAAAAAAGAAAAAATGGGACATAAGCTTGAACTATAGTAAGATGGTGTCCCGCCTCAAATTATTCGGCGGGATTAATTCGCGCATTAACTTACTCACACTGATGTGTTTGTAAGTTAAGCGCTCATTTAAGGAGGAGAAGATGGTAAAAGTAATCGAAGGTAAGTTGTTAGCAAAGGGTCAAACATTTGGTTTAATTGCTTCAAGGTTTAATGATTTTATGACTAAAGAATTAGTCAGTGGTTGTATTGATACTTTAGTTAGACATGGTGCTGAAGAAAAAGACATTACAGTTACTTGGGTTCCGGGAGCATTTGAAGTTCCATTGATTGCTCAGAAACTGGCTAAATCAAAATCATTTGATGCTTTGATTTGTTTAGGTACGGTTATTCGTGGGGCAACTCCGCATTTTGATTATATTGCTTCCGAAGTTACCAAGGGAATTGCTAAAGTATCTTTAGATTGTGCAATTCCGGTAATCTTTGGTATAATCACTGCAGATAGCATTGAACAGGCAGTAGAGCGGGCTGGTTCTAAGGATGGTAATAAAGGTAGAGATGCTGCTCTTTCAGCAATTGAGATGGTTAACTTATCGGGACAAATAAAATAAAAATATGAGAAAACGTACAAAAGCGCGTGAATATGTTTTGCAGATGCTTTATCAGGTAGAAGTAACCGGTGGCGATTGGCAAGAGGCAATGGCTGGTTTTTGGCAAAGCAATGAAAAAGAAAATATTCCGCAAGAGCTTAAAGATTTTTCTGCAGAATTATTAGGTGGAGTAGTCAAACAGATGCAGGAGATCGATAAAAAGATTAGTAAATATGCAGCTAATTGGCAACTTGAACGCATGGCATTTGTAGATCGCAATATTATGCGTTTGGGTTGTTTTGAGCTTTTGTTTCGTCAGGATATCCCGCCAAAGGTGGCAATTAATGAAGCTGTAGAGTTAGCTAAAAAATATTCCGGACTTGATTCTGGAAAATTTGTGAATGCCATATTGGATCAAATCAAAATCGAGAAAGAAAAATGAACCTCGCACCTTCTTTGTATTTAATATCAAAAGCTAAAAGATTTAGCAGGACGAAAAAAAATGAAGGTGCGCGGTGAAGTACGCCGATTTGCATGTGCACTCTTTAGCCAGCGATGGTACTTTTGGTCCGGAGCAATTAGTTAAAGAAAGTCTCAAGCGAGGACTTTCGGCGATTGCCATTGTTGATCATGATACTTTAGATGCTATTGCTGCAGCGATAGCAGAAGCAGAAGACAAGGACTTAGAGATTATCTCTGGCATTGAATTAACCGCTCAGCATGAAGGTCAAGAGATTCATATTCTAGGATATTTTTTAGATTATAAGAATGAAACTCTGCTTAAAAAGTTAGTTGCTGTGCGAGCCGATCGGGTCCAGCGGGTACATAAAATTATAAATAATTTGGAAGCAATGGGGATTAAATTAAATCCCAAAACAGTTTTTGAGATCTCTGGAGAAGCTAGTGTAGGTCGCATGCATATTGCTCGGGCTTTAGTTAAAGATGGGCATATTAAAACAATCCCTGAGGCGTTTCGTAAATATATCGGAGATAAATCACCGGCTTATGTTTTAGGTTTTTCGCTTACCGTAAGTGAAGCAATAAAAATGATTAAGGATGCTGGCGGAGTAGCGGTTTTAGCGCACCCCTATTTATTGCGCGATGATGCTTTGATTACTGAATTTGCCGGATACGGTTTGCAAGGAATGGAAGTTTATTACCCGGAGCATTCGCAATCAATGGTTAATTTTTATTTAGATTTATCTAAGCAGTTAAATCTTGTTCCTACCGGAGGTAGTGATTTCCATGGTAGTGCAAAGCCTGATATAAAATTAGGGATGGTTAAAATACCAATGGAATTAGTGGAGAAGCTTCGACAGCTCAGCAATGACTAAACATACAGATGAATATTATATGGAGTTGGCTTTAAAGTTAGCGCTTAAAGCCAAAGGAAAAACTTCACCTAATCCATTAGTCGGAGCATTGGTAGTCAAGGCTGGTAAAATTGTAGGACGAGGATTTCACGCTAAAGCTGGATTAGCCCATGCTGAGATTGTAGCTTTAGATGAAGCGGCAAATAAGGCAAAAGGTGCCACACTTTACGTTACCCTTGAGCCGTGTGCGCATACCGGTAGAACCGGTCCTTGTGTGGACCGGATTATTGCTAGTGGAATTAAAGAAGTAGTGATTGGGATGATCGATCCTAATCCATTGAATAACGGTAAGGGAACTTTAATCCTTAAGCAAAATAATATTAAAGTAAGAGCAGGATTTTTAGAAGATAAATTAAAAAAAATTAATGAAAGTTTTATAAAATATATTACCACGCGTCTTCCTTTTATAACGGTAAAAGTGGGCCAGTCTTTAGACGGTCGGATCGCTACGCGTACCGGCGACTCTAAGTGGATTACTTCTGATAAATCGCGGGGTTTTGCGCATAAGATGCGAGAGGATTATGATGCGATTATGGTGGGAGTTAATACCGTTTTAAGAGATAATCCTCGCCTAAATACCTGGTTTTCGCAAAAGAAGTTAATTAAAATAATTGTGGATAGTACTTTGAGTACACCGGAAAATTCCAATATTTTTGCTGATAATGCTCAAGTAATTATTGTTACTTTGCCTAGTCGACCGGGTCAGGAGACAGAAAATCGTAAGAATCTAGCAGCGAAAGCTAAAATTTTAGAAGTTAAGGAGAGGGCTGGTCAGATTAATTTACGTGATGCTTTGAAAAAATTGGCACAACTGCAGATTAGTAATATTATCGTTGAAGGCGGAGGAACTTTAATCGGTTCGCTTTTTGATGAAAGATTAGTCGATAAGATTATGTTTTTTATTAGTCCTAAAATTATTGGTGGTAAAGATGCTGTTTCTTCAGTAATGGGCTTAGGGGTAAAGAATGTGGGCCAGGCAATAAAATTGTATGATATAAAAGTTAAACGTTTTGATGATGAGTTTTTAATTCAAGCCAGAGTAAATTAATATGTTTACCGGTATTGTTGAAGAATTAGGAAAAGTAAAAAAAATTGTATCTTTAGCGGGAGTGACCCGTTTAGAGATTAGTGCTGAAATTGTTTTAAAGGATACTAAGATCGGTGATAGTGTTGCCATTAATGGTACTTGTCTTACGGTAGTAGCTAAAGGAAGTAATTGGCTTAATTTTGAAGTTATTGATACTACTAGAAAGAATACTAATTTAGGATTATTAAAGATTGGACAGCTAGTTAATCTGGAGCGCAGCTTAAAAGTGGGAGATAGGGTTAGTGGTCATTTTGTTAGTGGGCACATTGATTGCTTGGGCTTGATTCGTAGGAGGGGTTTGCGTAATGGGAATATTGAATTTGAGGTTGCCGTTCCAACAGATTTTATGCGCTATTGTTTGCCTAAGGGCTCAATTACTCTAGATGGGATAAGTTTAACTTTAGCCAATATTCGTTCAAATATAATCTGTGTTTCGATTATTCCGCACACTTTTAAAAATACAACGTTAAATTTTAAACGGCCTTCAGATAAACTCAACGTTGAATTTGATATTCTTGCCAAGAAAAACTCTGTTTAATTCTTTCTATTATTGCGGATATTTTAAAACTCTGGTATACTAATTAGATATCTGAGATGTAATGGGGGAGTGCCCCGTTACATCTCCACAATTAAAGATTCCGATTCTAGTTTGTACGGGGGCGTGCCCCGTTGCAAACTTGGGGTTTAAAAATTAAAGTGATAGATGTGGTGGGGGGCGTGCCCCGTTGCATCTATTACAACTAAAGATTCTTAGATGCAACGGGGCGTGGCTCAGCTTGGTAGAGCGCAGCGTTCGGGACGCTGAGGTCACAGGTTCAAGTCCTGTCGCCCCGATAAAATTTATGAAGAAGCAACTTCATCTTATTTATTCGGGTAGAGTTCAAGGCATAGGTTTTCGTTACACTGTTTTAGATATCGCCCGCCAGCAGAAAGTGGGAGGCTGGGTAAAAAATTTAGATGATGGTAAGGTTGAGATTATTGCTGAAGCGGATGAAGATCTGCTTAAAATTTTTTTGTTAAGCATTAATCAACACTTTTCAAATTACGTAAATGATTTAGAGATACGGTGGCTGCCGGCAAGCGGCGAGCTTAATGTTTTTGAAATTAAATTTTAACTTCTCGTAATCATCAAAATGTCCACTCCCATTAAAATAAAAATTGAAAATTTAAAGAAGGCTTTGCGTAAACACGATCATCTCTATTATGTTTTAAGCCAGCCAACTATTGCGGATAAAGAGTACGATAATTTAATGCAACAGCTCATTGCCTTAGAAAAACAATACCCGGCTTATCGCAGTGATGATTCTCCTAGCCAGCGTTTAAGCTCTGGAATAAGTGTGGGTTTTAAAACAGTAAAGCATGAGATCGGAATGCTTTCTCTGGATAATACTTATTCCGTTGATGAATTAAGAGACTGGGACGAGCGTGTACGTAAAGGTTTGGGTGAAAATATTGCTTATGAATATGTGGTTGAGCTTAAATTTGACGGAGTGAGTATAAATTTAACTTATAATAAAGGAAAACTAGTTGTAGGTTCAACGCGTGGGGATGGAGAGTCTGGAGAGGATGTTACGGCGAATATTAAAACCATTCGTGCTATTCCATTATTGCTTTCGTTAAAACAAGCACCGGATTTTATCGAGATTCGCGGTGAGGTGTATATTGATAAACAGGATTTTTTAAAGATTAATGCAGAACGCTTGGCGCAAGGTGATGATTTGTTTGCTAACCCGCGCAATGCTACCAGTGGTTCTTTGAAATTATTGGATAGTAATTTAGTGGCTGGACGTCGGCTTAATTTTTTTGCACATTCTTTAGGAGCTTACCGAGGTAAACCCATTGATTCACAATGGCATTTTTTATCTAAATTAAAAGATTGGGGGATTCGTTCTAATACAAATTCAACGCTTTGTAAAAATATTGAAGCAGTTATTGACTATTGTCAGCGTTGGCAAGAAAAGCGTGATGGCTTGCCTTATGAAATTGACGGAATTGTGGTTAAATTAAATAGTTTTTTACAGCAGAAAAAATTGGGATTTACCGCTAAAAGTCCGCGTTGGGCGGTGGCTTATAAGTTTGCTGCTCGACAAGCAACTACGCAAGTTTTGGGAATTAGTGTTAATGTCGGCCGAACCGGTGTCATTACTCCTACGGCACAGTTAGAGCCGGTAGAGTGTTCTGGAGTAATGATTAGTAATGCTACTTTGCATAATTTTGAGGAGATAGAAAGATTGGGATTGCGCGTGGGCGATCGTGTGCTTATTGAACGCGCTGGAGACGTTATTCCAAAAGTAGTGAAAGTGGTAGAACAAAGAGGAAAATCGCCTTATAATAAACCTGAAAAATGTCCTGCTTGTGGTGAGAGAATTATTAAAGAAAAAGCAGAAGATGTGGCTTATCGTTGTATTAATTCTGATTGTCCGGCACAACTTGAGCGAGCCTTAATGCATTTTTCTAGCCGCGATGCTTTAGATATCGAAGGATTAGGCCAAGCAGTTATTGTGCAATTAGTAAAGTTAGGATTATTAAAAAGTTTAGCCGATATTTATAAACTTAAATCTAGCGATCTTTTAAAATTAGAATTATTTAAAGATAAAAAGACCAATAATCTTTTACAAGCAATTGAAAAAAGTAAACGTCAACCATTAGAGCGTTTAATCTTTGCTTTAGGTATTCGTCACGTTGGACAGAAGGCTGCGTTTACTTTGGCGCAAAGATTTGTAGATATGGATAAGCTGATGCAGGCAAAGTATGAAGAACTAGATAGTATTCCTGAGATAGGAACAGTAATGGCTAGTTCGGTCAGGGATTATTTTAGTTTAAGCCGGAGTAAAAAATTAATTCAAGAATTAAAAAATTTTGGTTTAAATATGCATCAAGAAGTTTCTAAGATTAAGGTTAATCAGTTCACTGGCAAAACAGTCGTTTTTACTGGCCAGCTTCAAGAGTTTAGCCGTGCGGAGGCCCAAGAGCTGGTGCGTAACTGCGGTGGGCAAGCAGCTTCTAGCATAAGTATTAAAACAGATTTTTTAATTGCCGGGGAAAGCACGGGATCTAAATTTAATAAAGCTAAAAAATTGGGTATAAAGATTATCAGTGAGGCTGATTTTAAGGAGATGATTAAATGAGAATAAAGAAAGCGTTCTGTTTTTTATTGCTGAGTTTTTTATTATTAAACTTAGTAGGTTGTGAGTCATTTGCGCGCAAATTTACTCGTAAGAATAAAAAATCTAATCAGCCGATTCAGATGGTTTTAGCTCCGGAAGAATATAAGGGGCCGGATATGAGTAAAGAAGAGCTTTATCGACAATATTTTATTTATTGGAAGGCTTGGCAGGATGAATTGATTAATGCTTTAACGCAAAAATCAAGCTTAAAGAAGAAAGTAGATTGTGCTCAGGAGGCTTTAAAAAATTTAGTGAATATGAAGATGCAATTACTCCTCGAGGCGCAGAAGAATTTTGATCCTACGCTGGCTCGTTTTAGTGAACTTTTGACTGATCTGAACAATGATGTTTATGGTAATCGTGATAACAGTAACCGTCAAGAAGCGACACAAATTAAGGCTAATATTATGCGAGATTTTGCTTATGCTAAGGTGAGGAACTATTTAAAATGATTCTAGAAACTATCTTAGTGGGACCGATGCAAGTTAACTGTTATGTCTTGGCTTGTGCTAAAAATAGAGAGGCGATTATTATCGATCCCGGAGATCAAACGGATAAGATAAATGCGGTTTTAAATAAATATCTCCTTAAGCCGGCATTAGTGATTAATACCCATGGTCATTATGATCATATTGGTTCAGATGATGATTTTAATACAGCTGTTTATATACATAAATTAGATTTACCGATGTTGCAACGTGCGGATAAAAATTTATCTTCATTTTTTTCAAATCCTTATAAAGTTAAGTCTGAAATTAAAACATTAGAAGATGGTCAGATTATTAAGTTAGATTGCTTAGAGCTAGAAGTTATTCATCTGCCTGGACATACTCCGGGAGGAATTGGATTATTGTTAAAGAAACCGCAGGATAATATTATTTTTACTGGGGATACTTTGTTTTGCCAAGGTATTGGTCGTTACGATCTTGAAGGATCAAGTCAAGCAGATTTAGAAAAAGCAATTAGAGAAAGATTATTTGTTCTGCCTGCGCAAACAAAAGTTTATCCTGGGCATGGCAGATCAACGACAATTAAAGATGAGCAGCAGAATAATTTATTTTAAAGATCAATGAAAGAACTTATTGATTCATTTTTGGATTATTTATCAGTAGAAAGAGCTTTAGCTAAAAATACAATTTTAGCCTACCGGCAGGATTTAAATATTTATTTAGATTTTATGACTAAACGTGGAATAAATGCTCTCTCTAAAGTATCTAGAAATGATATTGTGGAATTCATGCATTCTGAGAAGGATAAAGGAGTATCCCCAACTAGTATCTCTCGAAGATTAGCGGCAATTCGCATGTTTCATCGGTTTTTAAGCCGGGAGAGAGTTTTAAAAAATGATCCGACTACCTTAATCGAATCGCCAAGATTATGGAAAAAAATCCCGGATACGCTTTCATTAAATGAGGTAGAAGCGTTAATTAGTCAGCCGGATCCTCGTGATCATCAAGGGGCTAGAGACAAAGCAATTTTAGAGACACTTTATGCTACCGGGATGCGTGTATCTGAAATTTGTGGTTTAAAAACAAATAATGTAAATTTAGATATTGGTTTTTTGCGCTGCATTGGAAAAGGCAATAAAGAGAGAATTATCCCTTTAGGAAAAAAAGCGATTCATAGCATTAATCGATATTTGGAGTTTGCTCGCCAGTATTTTTTAAAGAAAAAAACAGGGGAAAATCTTTTTATTAGTCGTTCGGGAGCAAAATTATCCAGACAATCAATTTGGAAGTTAATTAAACGTTATGCTAAAGAAGCAAAGATTAAAAAACCAATTAAGGTGCATACATTAAGACATTCTTTTGCTACGCATTTATTAGAGCGCGGTGCTGACCTGCGTTCAGTTCAAGAGATGCTGGGGCATTCGAATATTTCTACTACGCAGATTTATACGCATATTGATAAAGAGAGACTAAAATCAATTCATAAGATGTTTCATCCGCGACCATAGCTATGAAAAAATATTTAGAAAAATTACCGCAAAAATTAAAAAAAATTATTCATTTAGCAACGCTCACCTCTAAAGAGAGCAAGATGCCGGCTTATTTAGTGGGTGGATTTGTGCGCGATTTAATTTTGCAAGTAATTAACTTTGATTTAGATATAACGGTAGAGGGAAGCGGGATTATCTTTGCGCAAAAGTTAGCTAAGAAATTAAAGGCCAAGATAATTATCCATGAACGATTTGGAACCGCAACCTTAACTTTAGCTGATGGTTTAAAGGTGGATATTGCCACTACCCGAAATGAACAGTATCCGACTAGTGCTGCTCTTCCTACGGTAAGCTTAGGTTCCTTAAGAGAGGATCTTAATCGACGTGATTTTACGATTAATGCTATGGCGGTTAGCATCGCTAGGGATCAGGAACAAAAGTTAATTGATCCTTTTGGTGGTAAAGAAGATTTAAAAGAAGGTTGGATTCGTGTTTTACATGAGAGAAGCTTTTGTGATGATCCGACGCGCGTATTGAGGGCGATTCGTTTCCAACAGCGTTTTAATTTTAAGATTGAACCTAAAACTTTGGGATTACTTAAGCAGGCGATTAAAAACGGGTTATTAAATAAAGTGCATGCGCATAGAATGCGCGATGATTTTATTTTAATGCTTAAAGAAAAATATCCACTAAAACAGATTAAGCAACTGTCCGTTTTAAATGGTCTGTCTTTTATCAGCGACAAATTAAGATTTGATAAAGCTATGCAGAGCTTGTTTAAATCAACCGAAAAAGAGATAGCTTGGTTTATTAAAAATTATCCCGGTCGTAGATTATTAGATATCTGGTTGATTTATCTTACAGTGCTTTTAAAACCGCTTAATTTGACTCAGATTAAAATGGTGGTTTCTAAATTAGGTTTGCGTAAAGGGGAAGCAAAGCGGATTATTGGTTATCATCAAAAGAGTGAAATAATAATTGCGGCATTAAGTAAAAAAGGGATTACTCCTACGCAGGTTTTTTCATTACTAGAGCCAATTAGCTATGAAGAGATAATTTTATTGCGAATTGTTTGTCGGGATAAGCATCTTAAGCAATATATTACTGATTTCTTTAAGATTTACAATGGCACTAAGCTTTACGTAGGAGGACAGGATTTAGCTAGTTTAGGTTTTGTGCCTGGTCCGGGATATCAAAAGATATTTGCACAAGTTTTAACGGCTAAACTGAACGGCCAAGTAAAAAATCGTCTTCAAGAGTTAGAGTTGATTAAAAAATTAACCAATAAATAATTAAAGAAACGGAGTAGATCAAATGCCTAGACGTGAGCGGGTAGAAGAAGCGATAAAAAAAGAAGTAAGTACGATTATTCATGATGAGCTTAAGGATCCGCGCATTGGATTTGTGACGATTATTCGCGTGGAGTTATCTGAAGATTTAAGAAATGCACGAATTTTTTATAGCGTATTAGGAAATGATGATGCGCGCAGAAAAACTAAGTTGGCTTTAGACTCAGCCTTGGGATATGTACGTAGTCTGGTTGCTCAGAGAATAAATATGCGTTTTGCTACTGAACTTATCTTTCAAGAAGATCATTCTTCTGAATATAGTGTGAAAATTGAAGAGATCTTAACTAAAATAAAAGATCTACCTACTGCAAAAACAGAAAACACAGAACCTAAAAAGGATGATCAAGATGAGTCTAAATGAAGCTTGTAGGGCTATAAAAAAATATAATAATTTTTTAATTACTGCGCATACTAGTCCAGAGGGGGATGCTTTGGGTGCAGAGTTAGGATTTTATGGTTTGATTAAAAAATTGGGCAAAAAAGGAACCATTATTAATGAGGACAAAATACCATATGGCTATGATTTTTTACCAAAATTTGAACGTATTAATTTATTAAGTAAGAGTTTTGGGAAAATTAACTTTGATTGCTTGGTGGTTTTAGATTGTGCAGATTTGAAACGCACGGGAGATGTTTATAAGCTAAATCAGCATAAGAAACCTATATTAAATATTGATCACCATATAAGCAATCGCAATTTTGGTACGGTGAATTGGGTTGACCCTAAAGCTTCTTCATGTTCAGAGATGATTTATAAATTGTATAAAAAGTTGCGCCTACCCTTTAATAAAGATGATGCGCTGGCTTTGTATACTGGAATAATGACGGATACTGGTTCATTTCATTATTCTAATACCTCTAGCGATACTTTTAAAGCTGCTGCTGATTTGTTAAAATTTGGAATAAATGTAGCGCAAGTTTATCGAGCTGCTTATGAAAATATCCCACCAGCTGATGTTGTATTGTTGCTTAAATTGTTGCCTAAAATTAAGTTTTATGGTCAAGGCAAGATTGTCGGGTTTCAAATTAAAAAAGAGTTAATGAAAAATAGAAAACCTTGTGTTGATTTGGCGGATCAACTTTTAAGTTTTGGCCGCTCGATCAAAGGAGTAGAGGTGGTAGTTTTGTTTAAAGAAAATTTGGGAAACAAGGACGAGGTTCGTGTAAATTTAAGAAGTCAGGGTAAGGTTGATGTAAATCAAGTAGCTGCTTTTTTTGGCGGAGGTGGACATAAGAGTGCTGCGGGTTGTACCCTGCCTGGCAAAGTAGATCAAATTGTTAAAAAAGTTATTTTAAAACTTAATCACTCTTTAAATTAGTCTCAAATGATTGTAATCAGTGGAATAAAAAAAATTAAAAAATTTATTAGACCAGTAGTGGCCTTAGGAGTTTTTGATGGCCTGCATCGCGGACATCGTATTATTCTTAAGGCAGCGGTAAAACGTGCGCGTGAAATTCAAGGAACAAGCATTGCCTTAACCTTTTATCCACATCCTAAAAATCAACTTAGCCTTAATTCATTAGAGCATCGCGTAAAATTGATCGCGCAGCTGGGAATTGATGTTTGTATTGTGATAGATTTTACTACAAGTTTTGCTAATATGTCGGCCAGCGATTTTATTGATAAAATATTAGTGCAAAAAATGGAAGTTGATTTTATTTATGTGGGAAAAAATTTTCATTTTGGCTATAAAGCTGCTGGTAGTTATGAATTATTAAAAAATGCAGAAAAAAAATTTAATTTTAAAGTTCGCGGTTTTAATATTTTAAAATCAAAGGATGAAATAATTAGTAGCACCATGATTAGGAAATTAATTAAGAGTGCTAAAATTAAAGTTGCACAAAGGTTATTAGGCCGGCGAGTTAGTATTTTAGGCTCAGTGATTAAGGGAAGTCGCCTGGCTAGAGTTTTAGGTTTTCCGACGGCAAACATTAATCCTCACCATGAAATAATTCCCGCTGATGGTATTTATGCAGTTAAAGTGGGAATTTTAAAAAAAAGTTATAAAGGAATTTGCTATATTGGTAAAAAACCAACATTGGGTGATAAGAATAGATCTGTCCATATTGAGGTACACATATTTAATTTTAATAAAAATATATACGGTCAAACATTAGAGATTCAATTTATAGAGTTGATTCGTTTAGATAAAAAATTCTCTTCGTTAAAGAAATTAACGCAACAAATTAAAAAAGATATCACCACTTGCCGTAAAATTCTGCAGTAGCATCCCAAAATACCACAATATCTTGATATTTGGATAAACTTATCCACAATTGCTTGTATTCATTCAATTTAGAGAGATTTTTTTCTTGACAAGGGCAAGCATTTTGTCTATACTCTAACCATTGAGTGGTTAAAAGTGGAGTAAAGTGGAAGGAAGCAGAAAATGTTCTACGGTGAATTTGAGCACTCTATAGATCGTAAGGGCCGATTAATTTTACCGGCAAAATTCCGCGAAGTGGCGAAAAATCAATTCGTGGAAAAGTTTTTTATTACCCGCGGTTTAGATAAATGTCTTTTTATGTTCGCCGAGGAAGAATGGCGTTCGCAAGAAAATAAATTTAAAACCATGTCTTTTACTAAGCAACAGTCGCGTATTTTTAACCGGTTGCTTTTTAGTGGAGCAGTAGAAATTTGTGCGGATAAACAAGGACGGGTTTTAGTGCCCCAATATTTAAAAGATTTTGCGCAAATTAAAAAAGATGTGATGGTAGTGGGGGTTTCTAATCGTATTGAGATTTGGGCTAAGGATACTTGGGCTGATTTTTATGCTAACAGCCGTCAATCTTTTGAAGAGATTGCTGAGAAGCTAATGGATGTATAAATGTTAGAAATGAATTTGCACGTTCCGGTAATGTTGGATGAAGTTATTGATTATCTAAAGCTTGCGCCAGGGCAAGTGATTGTGGATGCAACTTTAGGTAATGGTGGACATGCTCTGGAGATCTTAAAACGTATAACTCCGGGTGGGCGATTGATTGGCATTGATCGTGATGAAAGTTCATTAGAGATTTGTCGACAAAGATTAGCGCAGTATAAAGATTGTACTGAATTTGTGCATGCAAATTTTTCAGAGATAGATTCAGTTCTAAGTACACTGGGAGTTGATCAAGTAGATGGAATAGTTTTTGATTTAGGAATTTCTACCTATCAACTTAAAGATCCTCAGCGCGGATTTAGTTTTCAAGAGGAGGGGCCACTAGATATGCGTTTAGATAAAAGTAGTTATATATCGGCGTATGATTTAGTGAATAACTTAAATGAAAATGAGATCTCGGATATGCTTTGGAATTTTGGTCAGGAACGTTGGCATAACCGGATTGCGCATTTATTAGTTGAAGAACGCAAAACAGCGGCGATCTCTACAACTAAGCAGTTAGCTAATTTAGTGATGCGGGCCATTCCTCATCGTTATCGGAAAAGTTATTACCGGATTCATCCGGCAACGCGTACTTTTCAAGCAATACGGATTGCCGTTAATCGAGAATTAGAAATTTTAGAAAGTACGATTAAGAAAGCCGTTGCAATTTTAAAAAAGCAGGCTAGAATATGTGTTATTTCATTTCATTCTTTAGAAGATCGCGCGATTAAACATACATTTCGGGCATTAAAGGCCGACGGATTAATAGAAATTATTACACCTAAACCCCTGACGCCGATGATGAGCGAGATTGAGAATAATCACGCCAGTCGTAGCTCTAAGCTTAGGGTAGCCATGAGGATATAAGAAAAATGAAGCTAACTAAATTTTTATCGATGGTTATATTTATTACCTCATTTTGCGTGTTGTATGTTTATCAACAAAGCGAGATATTTCGCTTGGCTTATTTAGGGCAAAAGAAACAAGCGGTTTTTACAGAATTGCTAGATAAAAATACTGCGCTAAAGTATAATATTAACAAAAGTTCTTCTTTGGTAAATATTGGAAATCGTATTAATCAGTCTCAGGATTTTCAGATGCCGGATAATTATCGATTTGTTAAGTTTATTGCTTCTAAGGAAGGTTTAAAAGTTGCAGATCAGAATCAGAATCAAGAAAGTCTTTTAGCACGGATTTTTAGTTTAAAGCGTGAAGCGGTGGCAAAAACAATTAACCCCTAATATTTATTACTCCTAAAAAATCTAGTGTATATCAGTAATTATCGCCGAAGAAGCGAGGCGGTATTTTTAGTTTTCTTCATTTTTCTTACGCTTTGCGTAGGACGCCTTTTATTTATACAATTTTTCCGTTCGGATTATCTTACCGCAATTGCTAATAAACAGCATAATCAATTAGTTGAATTAGAGCCTCGTCGTGGGGCAATTTATGATTCTAGTCTTAAAATTCAGGCTTATAATTTGTCAATGGATTCTCTCTATGCGGTTCCTACAGCGATCAAAAATAAAGAGGCGGTTATCGATCAGTTACTGCCAATATTGGGTAGCCAGCGTACTTATTTACAGGATAGATTGTATCGGAAAAAAGCATTTATTTGGATTGCCCGTAAATTATCTCCAGAAAAATCTGATTTAATAAAAAAATTAAATATTAAAGGTTTAGGTTTTGTCAAAGAAACCAAGAGAATCTATCCTAACAGTTATTTAGCTAGCCATATTATTGGTTTTAGTGGAATGGATAATGTTGGGTTAGAGGGAGCGGAAAGAGATTATAATAAATATTTATCCGGAACAGCCGGTTGGGCGATTTTTTTACGGGATGCGCGGTTAAAAAAATTAGATCTTTGGGAAAAGATGGTTTTGCCGGTGGATGGTTTAGATTTGGTTTTAACTATTGATGAGGTGATTCAATATATTGCAGAAAGAGAATTAGATAAAGTTTATAAAAGCTCGCGCGCAAAAGCGGCTAGTATTATTGTGATGGATCCACATACAGGCAAAATTTTAGCGATGGCTAGTCGTCCTAACTATGATTTAAATAATTATTCTGGTGTAAGTAAAGATTCAATGCGCAATCGTTCTATTTGTGATTTATTTGAGCCAGGTTCTGTGTTTAAAATTGTCACTGCTTCTGCGGCCTTAGAAGAAAAAAAAGTTAAGGAAGAAGATATGATTAATTGTGAAAATGGCGCATATCGAGTAGGGGGCCGTATCCTGCATGATCATAAAGCCCATGGTTTACTTACTTTTAAGCAAGTAATCGAAGAATCTAGTAATATTGGTACAGTTAAAGTGGCGATGTTTTTGGGAGCAGATACAATTTATCGTTATTTAAAAGCGTTTGGTTTTGGAGCAAAGTTAGGAATCGATTTGTCTGGTGAGATCTCCGGAATGATCATTCCAGTGCGTTCCTGGTCCAAATCTTCAATTACTGCTATTCCTATGGGCCAAGGGGTGGGGGTTACCGCTTTACAGTTAGTGAGTGCAATTTCGGTAATTGCTAATGGCGGTCAACTGATGCGTCCATATGTTATTGATTCAGTACGCAATAATCAAGGTCAAATTATTAAGCAAAATAAGCCTATGTTGATTCGCAAAGTTATTTCAGTAGATACAGCTTTGCGGATAAAAAAGATTTTAACCGGAGCAGTTGAGGAAGGTACAGGTAGGATGGCTAAGGTTTCTGGATTTACTGCTGCTGGTAAAACCGGAACCGCACAAAAACTGGAAGCCAACGGTACTTATTCTCATGATAAATTTATTGCTTCATTTATCGGTTTTGCTCCGGCCGAAGATCCGATGTTAGCGATGGTGGTTACGGTGGATGAGCCGCGCGGAACTTATTTTGGGGGTACGGTAGCTGCACCCGTATTTCAAAGAGTGGCTGGTGATGTAATTCGTTATTTAAAAGGTAATGAAATACCCGCGGAGTCTTTAGCACGATGAAAATCAAAGGGGTAAAAATTAAAGGCATTACCGCTAATTCTCAACAGGTTAAAAAAGGTTTTGCTTTTGTGGCGATTGCTGGTAATCAGAAGAATGGAAATTTATTTATTCAGGATGCGATTGCTAAAGGGGCAACGGTTGTAGCGGCAAAGCAGTTACCTAAATTTGTAGTTTCTAAAAATATTAAATTAATTAAAGTTAACGATTGTCGTTTATATTTGGCTAAACAAGCCAGCAAGTTTTATGGCTCTGTAGCAGATAAACTTAAATGTGTGGGGATCACCGGAACTAATGGTAAGACTACCGTTGCTTATTTAATTGAAGCTATTGCCCAAGAGGCGAATTTATCCTGCGGAGTAATCGGAACGATTAACTATCGCTATAAAGGAAAAACTTTTGTGGCCAAAAATACTACACCAGGGCCGGTAGAATTGCAAAGCCTATTAGCAAGAATGCATGTAAATAAAATAAAATATTGCGCTATAGAAGTTTCTTCGCATGCTCTAGATCAAAAAAGGGTAGCGGGGATTAATTTTAGCACGGCAATTTTTACTAATCTTACGCAGGATCATTTGGATTATCATAAAAGCTTAGAGCAGTATTTTTTAGCTAAGCTTAAGCTTTTTACTGGTTTATCTACCAGTTCGATAGCTATTATTAATCAAGACGATCAGTATGCTGGCCGGATAATCAGAAAAACTCGAGCCAAAATTTTTACTTATGGTATAGATAGATCAGCGATGCTGATGGCTAAAGATATTAACTATGGGTTGCATTTTACTGAGTTTACGTTGCTGGGTCCGAAGATAAAAATTCGTTTAAAGACTCAGCTTACCGGTAAACATAATATTTATAATTTATTAGCTTCGGTTGCTTGGGGGTTAAGTCAGAAGTTAGATGTAAATGTGATTAAGTCGGCAATTGAAAAATTTAAAAACGTCCCCGGTAGGTTGGAGAAAATCAATAGTAACAAAGGTTTTGGTATTTTTGTTGATTACGCACATACTCCGGATGCTTTATTTAATGTGATTACTGCCTTAAGACCGTTGGTAGAAGGCAAAATTATTATTGTCTTTGGTTGCGGAGGAGAGCGGGATAAACTTAAGCGTCCGAAAATGGGCAAAGTTGTGAGTAAGTTAGCTGATTATGCAATTATTACTGATGACAATCCTCGTTCTGAAAATCCTAAAGAGATTATTAAAGAAATTTGTAAAGGAATTAAAAAAAATAATTATTGTATCAAAGGCGACCGTTTCGAGGCGATCCGTGCAGGTTTAGCGATTTGTAAAAAAGGTGATTGTTTGTTAATTGCCGGCAAGGGACATGAGTGTTGCCAAATATTAAAAAATAAAATTTTAACTTTTAGCGATCAAAAGGTGGTTAAACAGTGTTTAAAGTTAATGAAATAATTAAAGCTACCGGGGCAAAACTTATTCAGGGAAAATTATCTGATAAGCTAGGGGCTATCTCAACTGATTCTAGAAATTTTAAATCAGGTGAAGTGTTTTTGGCTTTAAAGGGTAATAATTTTGATGGCCATCATTATATTGCGGCTGTTTTAAAATTAGGGGCCAGCGGTTTAATTGTAGAAAGTATGCCGGAAGTGATTGTTCCTAAAACAGTAGCCATTATGCAAGTTCAAGATACACAATTAGCTTTGGGTAGCCTGGCTAAGTTTTGGCGAAAGAAGATTGGTTTACCGGTAATTGCGGTTACTGGTTCCAATGGTAAGACTACTACTAAGGAGATGATTGCTTGGGTTTTATCCGGCGATGCACAAGTATTGAAAAATGAAGGAACAAAAAATAATCAAATTGGCTTACCGCAGACTTTGATCCAGTTAACAAATAAAGATGATTATGCGGTAGTGGAGATTGGGACTAATCATTTTGGAGAAGTTGATTATTTAGCAGAAATTGCTGCTGCTAACATTGGTGTAATTACTAATATTGGCTTAAGCCATATTGAATTTCTCAAAGATCTTAATGGAGTTTTAAAAGAGAAATCTAGGCTCTTAGATAATTTAATTAAACCAGGATTAGCGATTCTTTGCGCTGATGATAAGATGCTTAAGCGTTTAATTTTAAGTAAAGATAAAACCGTGGATAGCTTTACTTATGGGATTAATGAAAAAAGTGATTTTCAGGGTTCCAATATTAAGTATAGTCATGGCCGGCTAGAGTTTAAAGTTAATAATAAATTTGATTTTGCTTTATCGACATTAGGTCATCATAATGTTTATAACGCATTGGCGGCAATTGCGGTGTGCAGAATATTGGGAGTTGATTATTTAAAGATTGCCCAAAGATTAGAGAATTTTAAATTTCCTAAAGGTCGGCTCAATCTTATTGGATTTAAAGGATTTAATTTTATCGATGATACTTATAACTCCAATCCGCTTTCATTAGAAATGGCATTAGCTACCTTAAATTCTGTTAAATGTTCGGGTAAAAAAGTTTTGGTGATGGGGGATATGTTAGAGTTAGGTAATCAAAAAGAATTATTGCATAGACAAATAGCTAGGAGTATAACTAATACTTGTGATCTATTGGTGACTGTAGGGAATTTAGCTAAAATCACTGCTCAAGAAGCACAAAATTTAGGTTTTGCTACCAAAAATATATTTTCTTGTTCTAGTGCGCTGGAAGCCAGAGATTTATTGTTTAATAAAATAGTTCTTGATCCAAAAGATATGATCTTAGTAAAAGGATCTCGGTCAATGAAAATGGAAGAGGTTTTTAAAGTTTAATGTTTTATCATCTGTTTTATTCTCTTAGAGATACAATCTCGTCGTTTAATATCTTCCGCTATATTACTTTCCGCGCGGTTATGGCTGCTCTCACAGCTTTTATTCTTAGTCTAATTTTTGGTCCGTTATTAATTAGAAAATTAAAAGAACTTAAGGTGGGAGAAAAAATAAACAAAGCTGATAGTTTAAAATTAGATGATCTGCAACGTCATAAGCAGGACACTCCGACTATGGGGGGGATCCTTATTTTAGCTACTGTAGTAATTTCTACTTTGCTTTGGGCGGATTTAGCGATGCGTTGTATCTGGATTGTTTTATTTAGCACAGTTTGGTTGGGTCTTACGGGGTTTGCCGATGATTATTTAAAACAAATTAAGAAAAAAGCTAGCGGCTTGCCATCCAGCGTAAAACTTACCAGCCAAATTGTTTTAGGTTTGATCTTGGGAATAATTTTGATCATGGACTCTGCACATAGCTCTAGAATTGATATCCCATTTTTAAAAAATGGTTTTGATATTGATGGTTTGTATATTTTATTCGTTATTGTAGTAATTGCTGGCTCATCTAATGCGGTGAATTTGACTGATGGCCTAGATGGACTGGCTATCGGGATTATGGTGATGGTGGGAATTGCTTTTAGTGTACTTTGTTATGTTTCGGGAAATATTAATTTAAGTGAGTATTTACTGATTCCATATATTAAAGGTGGAGGGGAGCTGGCCATTTTTTGTGCTAGTATTGTGGGGGCAGGTCTAGGGTTCTTGTGGTTTAATTGTTATCCGGCTTCAATTTTTATGGGGGATGTGGGATCATTAGCTTTGGGGGGTGCCATCGGAACCGTAGCGTTGTTAATTAAAAAGGAGATGTTATTAATTATTGTGGGAGGAATTTTTGTGCTAGAGGCTTTATCGGTTATACTGCAAGTAGGGTCTTTTAAATTAACTAAAAGACGTATTTTTAGAATTGCTCCGCTACATCATCATTTTCAGTTTCTGAATTGGCATGAAAATAAAATAATTGTTAGATTTTGGATTATTGCTGGTTTACTTGCCTTGTTTACTCTGATTACTTTGAAGATTCGCTAACTTATCTATGCGTAATACCGATTTTTTTAAAAATAAAAAAATAACGATTGTAGGTTTGGCGCGCAGCGGAGTGGCTTGTGCTAATCTTTTGCATAGCCTGGGTGCAAAAGTGCGACTTACTGATATTAAGAATTCTGTACAAACAAAAGCTTTTGCTAAGTTGCTTTCGTCAAAAAAAATTAAGCTAGAATTAGGTAAACATAGTAGAAGTTTTATCGAAGACGCCGATATTGTAGTTATTTCTCCCGGCGTGCCTGGCAATGTTGCTCCAATTATCTGGGCCAAGAAATTAGCGATCCCAGTTTATGCTGAGATTGAAATTGCAAGTTTTCTTTGTCCGGCACAGATTATTGCTGTAACCGGGGCTAACGGAAAAACTACAGTTACTACGTTAATTGGTAAAATTATTAAAGCTTCTGGAAAAAAAGTTTTTGTTTGCGGAAATATCGGTAACCCTTTTAGCGGGGAAGTTGCTAAGATGCGTAAAGGAGATTTTATAGTTTTAGAAGTAAGTTCATTCCAGTTAGAAAATATTAAGGATTTTAAGCCCAAAATAGCAGTAATTATTAATATTACTCCCAACCATCTTGATCGTTATAAAAATATGCAGGAGTATGTAGATGCTAAGAAGCGTATTTTTTTAAATCAGGATAATCACGATTTTTTGATTTTAAATGGTCAGGACCAGTTACTAAGAAAGATAGCCAAAGAGCCGGCCTCAAAAGTAGAATTTTTTACAAAAAAATCCGGTCTTAACCCCAATCAAGCTGTAGTTTTTAAAGTGGGACAAATATTAGGCATTAGTAAACAAAAGATGTTGGATGTGTTTAAAAAATTTAAGGGTATCCAACATCGCATGGAAGAAGTGGCTACGATTAAGCAAGTAAAATTTATTAATGATTCAAAAGCGACTACCGCTGATTCGGCGATTTGGGCTTTAAATAGTATTATGGGACCGGTGATACTAATTGCAGGAGGTAGGCATAAAGGTATTGATTACGGAGTAATTAAAAAAGCGGCTAAAAATAAGGTTAAGCGATTAGTTTTGATTGGAGAAGCCAAAGATAAAATCGCCGCTTGTTTAAAAAATGAGTTTTTGATTGAGAAAGCTAATAGTTTGGAGGATGCGGTTAGTCAGGCTTTTTCTTTTGCCCGTCCGGGGTTTAGTATATTGTTAAGTCCGATGTGTTCAAGTTATGATATGTTTGCCGATTATGAAGATCGCGGGAGAACTTTTAAAAAAATCGTATTAGCTTTAGCTAAAAAAAATAAAATTCATGATTAGAAAAACGCGCATTAATCTATTGACGATATCGATTTTACTTATCTGTGTCGGCGTTATTATGATTTATAGTTCTTCGAGTATTTATGCTTGGGAAAAATATGGCGATAGTTTTTATTTTTTAAAACGTCATTTATTTTTTCTGTTAGCGGGGATGTTTTTAACTTTTTTAGCGATGTTGATTGATTATCGTTTAATTAGAAAGTATGCCCGGCTAATACTTTGGATAGCTTTTGCCTTGTTAGTTTTAGTACTTATCCCTGGGATAGGTAGAGAAGTCTCCGGTGCTCGGCGTTGGTTTCGTTTTTATTTTATTAGTTTTCAGCCTGCGGAGTTTGCTAATCTGGCAGTTATTATTTATCTGGCAGATTTTATTTGCCGCAAAGGCAATGATATTAAATTATTGCTTAAAGGATTTATTCCTCCTATTTGTATATTAGGAGTAGCTTCATTATTGATCCTTTTGCAGCCAGATTTAGGAACCGTGATTGCTTTAGCCAGCGTAGTTATAATTATGCTTTATGTTGCCGGAACCCGAGGAAGTTATATTTTAAGTTTAATCCTTTGTAGTTTGCCGGTACTTTATTTATTGGTTTTTAGAGTAGCGTATCGTCGCGTAAGAATTTTAGCTTTTATAAATCCTTGGTTAGATCCCAAAGGAACAGGTTTTCAAATTATTCAGTCACAGATTGCCATAGGCTCTGGCGGTTTGTTTGGTAGGGGATTAGGACATTCTCAACAAAAACTTTTTTACCTTCCGGCTGCTCACACTGATTTTATTTTTTCGATTATCGGAGAAGAACTTGGATTAATTGGGACACTAGGATTAATTGTGTTGTTTATGCTTTTTATTCAGCAAGGTTTAAAGATTGTCAAAAACGCACAGGATAAATTTGGTTATTTTTTAGCATTGGGACTAATCTTAATGATCTCTCTTAAAGCGATTGTTAATATTGGTGTTTCTTGTGGAGTTTTTCCGACTAAAGGGTTGCCTTTACCGTTTGTCAGCTACGGTGGCTCTTCGCTTTTATTTGATATGGTAAGTTTAGGTATTTTAATTAACATTGCTCGCACGGGAGAGTATCCTTAAAGTATGCGTGTTTTAATTGTTAGTGGCTCTAGTGGTGGACATATCTTTCCGGCGTTGGCCTTAATTGATTCATTGCAGGGCCTAGTTAATGATTTGCTTTTAGTTTTACCTGAAAAAAGTAAACGTAATAAGATTATAGTTGAAGCAGATAGAGTTAAATATATTCATGATGTTAATTTAACTCTAAAGTTAAATACTAAAAATATCAAAGGGTTTTTTGTTTTTTTAAAAGGAGCCTGGGAAGCTCTGTTGATTATTTTAGAATTTAAGCCGGATGTGGTTGTGGGGTTTGGTAGCTTAAATACTGTGGCTATAATTTTTTGGGCTTGGTTGTTTAGAATTAAAACTATAATTCATGAACAAAATGTTATTCCTGGCAGGGCCAATCAATTATTGGCTAAATTAGTTGATCAAGTTGCCGTTTCTTTTACTCAAACTAAAGATTATTTAAATATTAGTTCAGGAAAGATATCCTTAACTGGCAATTTACTACGTAGAGATTTAGTTAAGCTAGAAAGAAAACAGGCATTAGATTTTTTTAAGCTTGAAGAGGGGAAATTTAATATATTAATTACTGGAGGAAGTCAGGGAGCGATAAAATTAAATTCCACTTGTTTAGAAGCATTGGTTACTTTTGAAAATCGAAAAGATTTACAAGTTGTGCATATTACTGGCGCTGGAGATTTGTCTGATTTTAAAGCTAGCTATGAGGTTTCAGGTTTAGCGACTAGAGTCTTTGAATTTCTTCCTCAAATGCAATATGCTTATAGTTTTGCCGATCTAATTATCTGTCGTGCCGGAGCGACTACTGTGGCCGAGTTAGTGAAATTTAAAGTGCCAGCAATATTAATTCCGTATCCATTTGCTTATGCTCATCAATTAACCAATGCGCAGGTTTTAGAAAATATTGCTGCCGCAGAGATATTACTTGATCAGGATTTAGCCGTAGAGCAGTTGAAGGAAAAATTATCGACATATCTTTTTAATTACCAGAAATTAGAAAAAATGCAAAAGGCTTATGAACAAATAAATGTTTTAGATGCAACAACAAATTTAACCAACCTAATATTAACTTTAAAATGATGCTCAAATTTAAATTATTAATTTTTTTGTTTTTTTTACCAGTAATGGTTTTTGCACAAGATCAGGATTGGCAAATTTTTAAAAGTACGCATTGCTTAATTTATTATAAGCAGGCTCCTGAAAACCTGCTTAATCAGTTAGCTCAAAAAGTAGAAACTTATTATGATGAGATTACTGATGAGTTTGGATTTAATCGTTTAAATTTCTGGACTTGGGATAATCGCGCTAAAATTTATCTTTATGATAATCAAGAAGATTATAAAAATGCTAATCGTGATTTGGCTTGGTCTTCCGGAGCAGTCGTAGTAAGAAATAAGTCAATTCAGACATATGCTACTGCCCCAGAGCTTTTGGATAATGTTTTAGCTCATGAATTGGCGCACATAATTTTTCGCGAGATGGTCGGTTTTTCTAATCCGGCGGTTCCCCTTTGGTTAGAAGAAGGGGTGGCTTCTTTTCAAGAAAAACGTTCACAAAATTATTATCTTAAGAGTTATCTAAGTGAAAAAATTAGAAGTAATACTTTTATGGACTTAAATCAATTGAGCAGTTTTAGGTCACTGACTACTCAAGATAAACAAGTAATTAATTTATTTTATGTTGAGTCCTATAGTTTGCTGAATTATTTAATCTCTGAGTTTGGTAAAGATAAGTTTGTATCGTTTTGTCAGTATTTGCGTGATAATAAAGATTTAACTAGAGCTTTTAGATATGCTTATTCTTTTGATAGTTTGTCAGATTTAGAAAGTGCCTGGAAAGCATATATTTTAAAATGAAAAAATACTACCATTTTATCGGAATTGGTGGAATTGGGATGAGCGGGATAGCCCAGCTTTTGCTTAAAAGTGGCTACAAAGTAAGCGGCTCTGATTTAAAAGAAAATCAAAATACCGATGAGTTAAAAAGTTTAGGTGCGACTATATTTATGGGTCATGCGGCCAAGAATATTATCGAACAAGATGTTGTAGTCTATTCTTCAGCTATAAGCAGTGATAATCCTGAATTGTGTCAAGCCAAGGCTTTAGGGAAAACATTAATCAAAAGAGCGCAGGCTCTGGCTGCATTAATGCAGGATAAAAAGGCGATTACTGTGGCCGGTAGCCATGGCAAGACTACGACGACTTCTTTAGTCTCCTATATGTTATTAGAGGCTGGATTAAGGCCTACGGTAGCTATTGGAGGAGTTCTGAATAATATTCAGAGTAATGCTTGTTTAGGTAATGGAGATTATTTTGTGGCTGAGGCAGATGAATCAGATGGTTCATTTCTAAATTATTCACCGACGTATTCGATAATTACTAATATTGATCGGGAGCATTTAGATTATTATCATAATTTTGAGAATGAAATCCAAGCATTTAAAACTTTTATAAAACGCACAGAAAAAGATGGGGTAATTTTTATCTGTTATGATGATTTAAATCTTTTAAAATTGGTCTCTGCTTATAAAGGTAAATGTTTAACCTTTGGTTTAAAACCGGGCGCGGATATTTATGCTACTAATATTGTATTTAACGGACTTTCTAGTGAATTTGATTGTTATGTTAAGAAGCAGTTACTGGGGCGCTTTTGTTTATCATTAGGTGGAAAGCATAACATTTCAAATTCATTAGCAGTAATTGCTCTGGGTTTAGAGCTAGGAATTGATCTAGAGTTTATTCGTAAAGCATTAGCTGGCTATCAAGGAGCAGGCCGCAGGTTAGAGACAAAATTTTGCAATAATCAATATTTGGTCTTGGATGATTATGCGCATCATCCTTGCGAGATTAAAGCGACATTGGCGGCGATAGATAATTTAAAAGGAAAACGTAAAATTGTGGTCTTTCAGCCGCATCGTTACAGTCGTACGCAGTTACTTTTGGATGATTTTGCGCAGGCTTTTGACCAGGCTGATTATTTAATTATTACTGATATTTATGCAGCTAGTGAAAAACCGATTTCCGGAGTTAATGCGGAAAAATTATTATCAAGGATTAAAGAAAATTTTAAAGATAAAGTAGCGATTTATTTACCTAAGGAGGACATCCTCAACCATCTCTTGGAAATGATCTCGAAAAATGATTTGGTCATTACTTTAGGGGCCGGGGATATCGTGAAAATTTCTAATGCTTTGGCCCAAGAACTTAAAAATTAAGCGTAAAATTAATTTGGCACAATACACTAGTTTTAAAATTGGCGGACCGGCGCAGTTTTTTCTTTTGGCACAATCTCTTAAAGAACTTCAGGTCGCGTTGCTTAATGCTAAGAAATTAAAGTTAAAAGTTCGGATCTTAGGCGCAGGAAGTAATATTTTAGTCAGTGACTCTGGAGTTAAGGGGCTAGTAATTAAATTAAGTGGCAATGATTTTAAATTTATTTATAATAAAGGAACTGATTTAATTTTAGGAAGCGCTTTAAAATTAAATCAGGTAATTGAATTCGCCAAGCGCAAAAGTTTAACCGGCCTAGAATTTTTAATCGGAATTCCAGGGACTTTAGGTGGGGCTTTGGCGGGTAATGCGGGGGCCTGGGGAAGATCAATTGGAGAATTGATAAAAGAAGTTACGGTTATAGATTATTGCGGTAGATTAAAAATTTTAAGTAAAGAACAATTAAAATTCGCTTATCGCCAATCTAATTTAGATAAATATATTATTATTTCGGCAAAACTTAAGTTGCAAAAAGCAGAACAAAAGCGAATTAGTGCTCAGATTAAACAGTTTCTTTTAAAACGTAGTAAAAGTCAGAGTAACCGCTTGCCTAATGCCGGTTGTGTTTTTAAGAATCCCGTTAAAACATCTGCTGGTAGATTAATTGACGGTTGTGGATTAAAAGGAACAAAAATGGGAGCGGCTTTGGTCTCTGACTTACATGCTAATTTTATTTTAAATTCTGGTCGAGCAAAGTGTAGCCAAGTGTTATCATTAATGAAATTGATGCAAAGAAAAGTAAAAGCAAAGTTTAAAATTAATCTTAAACCAGAGATAAAAATATGGAGATAAAAGATTTTGGCAAAGTAGGGGTTTTGATGGGAGGGCCTTCTTCGGAAAGAGAGATCTCCTTTAAAAGCGGCAAAGCTGTATTATCCGCATTGCTAGAGTCAGGAGTAGAAGCAGTGGGAATTGATATTACTACGGATGAGGTAGAGGCAAACATTCAATTAATTCGTCAGGCAAATTTAAAAACTGCTTTTATCGCTTTACACGGGCGTTTTGGCGAAGATGGAGCAATCCAAGAGATTTTGGAAAAAATTCGTATTCCTTATACGGCTTCAGGAGTTTTAGCTAGCCGTTTAGCGATGGATAAGATCGGTGCATTAAAAATGTTTAGAGACGGGGGGCTGTATGTACCTAAATCTAATTTTTTAGAAAAAACTATTTACCAAAAAAATAAAGTATATGAAAATAATTTAGGCCTACCTTTAGTAATTAAGCCGGCTAATCATGGCTCTAGCATCGGACTTTCTTTGGTAGAGACAACAGAGGCACTTCCTGCAGCTATTGATTTAGCTTTTCAATTTGATCAACGTATAATTATTGAAGAATTTATCTTTGGTCGTGAATTAACCGTAGGTGTCTTAGGAACAGAGGCTTTACCGGTAATTGAAATTATTTCCAAACATAAATTTTTTGATTATGAAGCTAAATATCAGGCCGGGTTGACTGAATATATTATTCCTGCACAATTAGATGAAATAGTGGCTAAAAAAGCGCAGGAGGCGGCGTTAACCGCACATAAACTTTTAGGTTGTTTTGGTTGTTCGCGTACGGATATTATATTAGATAAAACTGGATTACCTTTTGTATTAGAAGTTAATACTATTCCTGGAATGACTGCGACTAGTCTTTTACCAAAGGCGGCTAAGATTAGAGGAATAGACTTTAATCACCTTTGTCTTAAGTTGCTAGAATTGGCTTATGAAAAATAAAAAAATTAATTTTCCGGTAAAGTTAATTATATTTTTGTTAATAATTTTACTTGCCTTCTCATTTATAATAGGCTATATTTGGAAAGCGTTAAGCAGTTCGGATTTTTTTGTGGTTAAGCAAGTGGTGGTAAGAAATTCCGATAGCTCTTTTGATTATTTAAAAGGTAAAAATATTTTTGCTTTAGATTTAAATCTAGAAGCTCATCGAGCTGCCTTACATTGTTCTGATTGTCGAAAGATAAGATTTGCCAGGATTCTTCCCAATTGTTTGTTTATAGATTTTTTAAAACGCAAACCACAAGCTTTAGTTAAGTTTTATAAAGATTTTGCTATCGATGAACAAGGAGTTTTGTTCTATCCGACTGCAGCTATTCAGGCACAAGGGCTACCGATAATCTATGGATTAGAGACAAAAATATTTGCGCCTAAACCTGGAACAAAATATAAAAAAGTCGAACTAGAGTTAGCATTAGCGATATTGAAAGAGTTTAACGCTAATAAAAGTTTTCTGGGGTTTTCTTTAAAAAGAATCGATGTGGCTAATTTAGAGAGTGCAAGTTTTTTTATTCTTTTACCTCGGCAGTTAGTTGATTTTACTCGGACACGCCCTCAAGTGGAATGGATGGGTTTTGAGGTACGCACGGGAGCAAGTAATATTCGTGAGAAGATGTTGATTTTGGGTGGTTTAGTTATGCAGATGCGTAAAGAATGGCTGAATATAAAATATATCGATCTTAGGTTCAAGGAGCCGTTAATTAAGCTTAATAATGTTAAATAATAACTATATTTGTGCAATTGATATTGGTTCGAATAAAATTTCTGCGGCTTTAGCTAAGATTAAGAAGAACCGTATTGAGAGTGTTTACTTTGATTCTTTGCCATCTTCTGGGGTTAAAGAAGGAGTAATCGTTGATGCTACGGAGTTAATTACTTGTCTAACAAAGATTATTAAACACTTAAAAGCTAAATCTGGGTTAAAGATAAAGTTTATTCATACTAATTTCTCGGGTAAGGATATCTCTACTAAGCATAGCCATGCGATTATACCGTTAGCTGAACGCGGAAACAAAGTAATTACGACTACGGATATTGCTAGTGCTAATGAACAGGCACGTATTTTAGGTTCAAGTTTAGAAGAAGAGATTATTCATGTTATTCCGTCTAGTTATGCGATTGATTCTAAAAGTCAGGTGATTAATCCTTTAGGCTTATACAGCCATCGTCTAGAAGTAGACTTGTATCTGATTTGTGCTAGATTAGCGTCTTTGCAAAGTTTAAGCCGGGTAATTAGCCAAGCCGGTTATGAGATTAGAAATCTTTCTTTTTCAGGATTAGCTACTAGTAAAGCTGTGTTTGGTAGATTTGAGAAAAAAGGTTTGACTGTATTTTGTGATGTAGGTAGCGATGTCACGGAACTATTAATCTTTAAAGACGGATTGTTACAAGATATTCAAATTTTAAGTTTAGGCGGTAATAGTATGACCGCACAGCTTTGCGAAGGGTTAAAAATTAATACTGAGCTAGCAGAAGACATTAAACGCTCTTATGGAATTATTGGCGATGCTAGCAGTATTCCGGAAAATAAAGAAATCTTAGTAAAGAAAGATGAGTTTTATAAGCCAATTAAGCAAAGGGATGTAGCTCTGATGACGACAAATTCCGGTCGCTTGATCTGTTCGCAAATTAAGGAAGTGGTGGAGAGAAAAGTTGCTTTGCATGAAATTGATAATTTTGTAATGGTTGGTAAAACTTTACTTACAGATGGATTTATTGAAATGATGGAATCAGTAATGGGGATTCCGGTTAAAATCGGTAAAGTTAATCATGCAGAAATTATGACTTTAGTTAAAGAAAATAGCGAATTATCTGGTCAAAAGTATCTGACTTATTTAACTTGTCTGGGAATGATTTGTGAAGATTTGGAGAATAAGACTGTAGGGAGTCTAGCTTTAGTTAAGCCTGCCAAAAATTTAATTTTTAAAGCTGTTAACCGTTTCAAAGAAGTTTATCAAGAGTATTTCTAATTTTCTATTGCCAATCAAACTACATTTTCGTATAATATAAGGATGATGGAAGCATTGAAGCCTTATATCCTTAGCTTTATTCCGCTTTTTGTGGCAGTAGATGCGATTGCTAATATTCCGATTTTTCTTTCCCTAGTTGAGCATTCTTCAAAGCCGGCGAGAAAAAAGATTATTTTGGATGCGGTAATAATGATTCGCCATGGCTTAACCGGAGCACTAATTAAATGATGCGCAAAGTCTTAACTTTTATTATGGCCGGTGGAAAAGGTGAGCGTCTTTTACCGTTAACCAAAGATCGCACTAAGCCTGCGGTTCCTTTTGGCGGAATTTATCGTATTATCGATTTTACTTTAAGTAATTGTATTAACTCCGGAATGCGTAAAATTTATATTTTAACGCAGTATAAATCCGCATCCTTACAAAGACATATTCGTTTAGGTTGGAATTTTCTGCCTTCAGAGTTAGGTCAATTTATTGAATTGCTTCCGGCTCAACAGCGCATTGGAGATTCGTGGTATTTGGGAACTGCTGATGCAATTTATCAGAATCTTTATACCTTAGATATGGATCGACCGGATGAAGTTTTAATTTTAGCTGGCGACCATGTTTATAAGATGAATTATTATTCGATGATTGATGTGCACCGTGTGCAAAATGCTGATTTAACGGTTGGCGTGGTAGAGATTGAAAAAAGTAAATCTAGACAATTAGGCGTAGTGGAAGCAGATGCTGATGGTCGGGTTACTGGTTTTCATGAAAAACCCGCTAATCCTAAAACTATCCCTGGTAAGCCAGATAGAATTTATGGTTCAATGGGAATTTATGTTTTTAATCAATCAGTGCTCATGCAAGAGTTATTAGAGGATGCTAATAATAATAAATCTTCCCATGATTTTGGCAAAGACATTATTCCGCAGATGTTAAAAAAAGGGATGAAGATTGTCGCTTATAATTTTCGTAACGAAAATAACGAAGATCAGTATTGGCGCGATATCGGAACAATCGATGCTTATTATGAAGCTAATATGGAGTTAATTGCCGTTAATCCCACGTTTAATCTTTATGATCAAGAGTGGTTGATTAGAACTTTTCAGGAGCAATATCCTCCGGTGAAGACTGTCCACTCCGGAGATAAAGAAGAAGGAAGGGTGGGATTAGTTTTAGATTCTATTGTTTCAGAAGGCTGCGTAGTTTCGGGGGGGCGTGTACAGCGTTCGATTCTTTCGCCGAATGTACGTATAAACAGTTTTTCTGAAGTTTATGATTCTATCTTGATGGAAGGGGTTAACGTCGGCAGGCATGCTAAAATTAAACGCGCGATTATCGATAAAGATGTAACTATCCCCCAGGGGATGGTGATCGGGTTTAATTTAGAAGAAGATAAAAAGAAATTTTTTGTCAGTGATTCAGGAATTGTGGTAGTCGCCAAAGGGACGGAAATTAAATGATTAGAAAAGCTAAAATTAAAGATATTCAGCAAATTCAGAAGTTAATCGGATATTTTGCTAAACGGGATGTCATGTTAGCGCGTTCGTTGAATGAACTTTATGAGAATATTCGTGATTTCTGGGTTTGTGAAGAGAAGTCTAAAATTGTGGGATGCGCTGCTTTGCATATCTCTTGGGATGATTTAGCTGAAATTAAATGTTTAGCGGTGGCGCAAAATAAACAAAAAAATGGTTTAGGGAGAGATTTAGTGATGGCCTGTCTGGCGGAAGCAGAAGTTTTAGGATCGAAAAAGATCTTTGTGTTAACTTATAAGCCGGAATTTTTTAAAAAGTTAGGGTTTAAGAAAATTAAGCATGCGGCCCTTCCTCATAAAATTTGGGCGGAGTGCATTAACTGTCCTAAATTCCCCAACTGTCAAGAGATTGCCCTGCTAAAAGTGCTATCTTATTAGAACTCTCTTGGCCTAAGGTGCTACTTCTAAATGGGGCAAGTAAAATTATTGTAAAATTTATTTTTTATGTTATAATCTCTGAAATGTTAATTTAATAGGAGGAAGCTATGGATTATTTGTTAACTGATGAACAAAAGATGATTAAAGATTTAGCGCATAAAATCGCCGAAGAAAAAATTCGTCCGGTGGCGGCTAAATATGATATTAGCGAAGAGTATCCTTGGGAAGTAATGAAGGTTTTAGGTGAATCAGATATGTTTGGCTTATTTATTCCTGAAGAGTACGGTGGATTTGCTAATAGCACGATGAATTTATGTTTGGCTACTGAAGAGTTTTCACGTGCCTGTGGCGGGATTGCCGTTTGCTATGCGGCTAGTGCCTTGGGAACGATTCCGATTGTTTTATTTGGTACGGATGAACAAAAGAAAAAATATTTACCGGATTTAGCTAGTGGTAAGAAGATCGCTGCATTTGGTATTACTGAACCTGAGGCAGGAAGCGATGCTTCAGGAATTAAAACTACTGCAGTTAAAGTTGGCGACCATTATGTTTTAAATGGTTTAAAACATTTTATTACTAATGGTGGTGATGCAGAAACTTATGTAGTAATTGCGATGACTGATAAAACTAAAGGAGCCCGTGGCGCAACTGCATTTATTGTAGAAAAAGGCACACCTGGTTTTACTTTTGGTAAAAAAGAAGATAAATTCGGAATTCGTGCTTCTAGCACCCGTGAGTTGATTTTTACGGATTGTAAGATTCCTGCAGCGAATTTATTGGCTAAAGAAGGCATGGGGTTTATTGTCACCATGAGAACTTTTGATATGTCTCGTCCGGGAGTTGCCGCTCAGGCTTTAGGGATTGCTCAAGGGGCGATGGAGTTAGCGGTTAAATATGTTAAAGAAAGAATTCAGTTTGGTAAACCGATCTCTAGCTTTCAAGGAATTCAGTGGATGATTGCGGATATGGCTACGGAGATTGAAGCGGCGCGCGGTTTAGTTTATTCTACCGCCAGAATGCTTGATGCCGGAGTAAAAGATGTTTCTAAAGAATCGGCGATGGCAAAGATGTATGCTAGCGATGTGGCGATGAAGGTTAGTGTCGATGCTCTACAGCTATTCGGTGGGTATGGTTATATGAAAGATTATCCGATTGAAAAATATGTGCGTGATGCAAAAATTACCCAGATTTATGAAGGTACAAATCAGGTGCAACGCGGTATTATTGGCTTAAAAGTGATTAAGGAAATGACCAAATAAAATGAATATTATTGTTTGCATAAAACAGGTTCCTGAAACTACGGAAGTTAGAATTAATCCGGAAACTAATACTTTGATGCGGGAAGGGGTTAAGTCGATTATTAATCCTTTTGATATGTACGCAATTGAAGAAGCAATTCGGCTTAAGGAGAGATTCGGGGGAAAAGTTAGCATTGTAACTATGGGGCCTCCTCAGGCTGATAGTGCTTTACGAGAGGCAATCTCGATGGGGGCCGATGAAGGATTTTTAGTTTGCGACCGGGCTTTTGCCGGAAGCGATACTTGGGCGACTAGTTATACATTAGCAGGTGCGATTAAAAAAATAGGTGCGTTTGATTTAATTATTTGTGGGAAGCAGGCCTCGGATGGAGATACTGCCCAGGTTGGTCCGGGGATTTCTACGCATTTAAATATTCCTCAGGTAACCTATGTGAAAAAAGTAGAAGAAGCTACTGATAAGTCAATGCGGGTAGAAAGAATGCTAGAAGAGGGTTTTGAAATTATCCAAACTCCGTTGCCGGCGCTTTTAACCGTAGTGAAAGAAATTAATGAACCTAGAATTCCTTCTTTAAAAGGTTTAATGAAAGCCAAAAGTGCTAAAATTACCACACTTACGCAAAAAGAATTAGAGTTAGATCCTCAACAGATTGGTTTGTGCGGTTCGCCCACTCAGGTAGTGAAAATTTTTACGCCTACACCTAGAGTCGGCGGGCAAATCTTAAACGGTGAAATCCCTGATATAGCTAAGCAGTTAGTTGATTTAATTAAGGATGAGGTAAATTAAATGTCGATTGCTATTATTATTGAAAAATGTACGGGTTGTTCTTTATGTTTGAAAGCTTGCCCATTTGGAGCAATTCAAATTATTAATAAGAAGGCGGTTATTGATCTGCATAAGTGTACACTTTGCGGAGCCTGTAAAGAGGCTTGTAAATTTAAAGCAATTATCTTGGAAAAAACTCCGGCGGTTTGTAATTTACCGGATATTAAAGATTATAAAGGAATTTGGGTTTTTATTGAGCAGAAGAATGGTAAGGTACAGTCGGTTTCTTATGAGTTACTCGGCAAAGCTCAGGAACTAGCGAAAAAATTAAATACTCAGGTTAGTGGGGTATTTATCGGTAATAAATTAGAAGATCAATTAGATGAGTTAATTTTTTGCGGCGCGGATAATATTTATTTAGTGCAAGCTCCAGAGTTGGCTAATTTTCAGGATGAACCTTACACTAATGTTTTAGTGGAGTTAGTCAAAAAATATAAACCAGAGATTCTTTTATGTGGTGCTACTAATATAGGTAGGAGTTTAATTTCTCGGGTTGCAATTAATATTAAAGCTGGCTTAACGGCAGATTGTACTGGTTTAGATATTGATCCAGATAAAAAGATTCTTTTACAAACCCGGCCAGCTTTTGGTGGTAATATTATGGCCACAATTGTTTCTCCTAATTATCGTCCACAGATGGCTACCGTGCGCCATAAAGTTTTTGCGCCGATGTCGCCAGATAAAAAACGTACCGGTAAGATTATTAAAGAAAGTTTTGATAGTTCCCTTTATTTTTCTCGCACTAAATTATTAGATATTATTGATGAGATTGAATCTACGGTCAATTTATCGGAAGCTGATATTATTGTTTCTGGTGGTCGGGGAATGGGGGATAAGGCGAATTTTAAATTATTAGAAGATCTGGCCCATGTATTAGGGGCTGCCGTTGGCTCAAGTCGGGCGGCTGTAGATTCAGGGTGGATGCCTTATTCGCATCAAGTAGGACAGACAGGTCGAACCGTGGGTCCAAAAATTTATTTTGCTTGCGGTATTAGTGGACAGATTCAGCATTTAGTAGGAATGCAATCTTCAAAAATTATTGTGGCCATTAATAAAGATCCGGAAGCACCAATTTTTAAGGTCGCTACTTACGGAATTGTAGGCGATCTCTTTCAAGTAGTTCCCGCCTTAACCCAAGCATTTAAAACAGCATTACGAAAATAATTTATTTTAGATAACGGGTGGCTTGGGGTGTTTTCGCAGCGTTATAGCGCAAGACAATACCCCAAGACAAGACCAGTTATCATATTTTAGCATCTATCTGTTTTAAATCCCCTCCTAATTCAGCTATATGTTAAAGAATGTAAAGATTCTCCTTGACAAAAATTAAGCTTTTATTTATAATACGAACATAGTATTTATAAATAAATCAGGAGAGTTTTTTATGGTTAATGGTAACTTAATGACGATTGAAGATTTAGCAGATTATTTAAAGGTCACTCGTCGGACAATTTATGATTGGTTAAAGCATAATAAGATACCAGCCTTAAAATTAGTCGGACAGTGGCGGTTTAAAAAAGATAAAATTGATGATTGGCTTGAAGGTCAATCGCAACCTCATTAAATATAAGGAGAATAAATATGTACTTTAAAAGACTAGAGTTAGTGGGTTTTAAATCGTTTTGTGATAAAACCACACTTAATTTTGAGCCGGGGATTACCGCGGTAGTCGGACCCAATGGGTGCGGAAAATCAAATATCTTTGATTCGATTCGCTGGGTTTTAGGTGAACAATCCGCTAAATCTTTGCGTGGCTCAGAGATGTTAGATGTTATCTTTAATGGTACAGATCAAAAAGAACCGTTAAGTATGGCCGAAGTAAGTTTGGCCTTTGATAATACCAACCGTTTTTTTAATGTAGATAATCCAGAAGTATTAATTACGCGTAGGCTTTTTAGATCCGGTGAAAGCGAATATATGCTGAATAAGGCTACGGTGCGTCTTAAAGATATTCTAGATCTATTATTAGGTACCGGTATTGGTGCGGAGAGTTATTCGATTATTGCTCAAGGAAAGATTGATTTAGTTTTAAGCTCTCGTCCGGAAGATCGACGCGTAGTTTTTGATGAGGCTAGTGGTATTAGTAAATATAAAGCGCAAAAAAGAGAGACGATGCGTAAGTTAGAAGAAACTGAACAAAATCTTTTACGCGTTAATGATATCGTTACCGAAGTTAAGCGTCAGATTGGATCGCTTGAGCGTCAAGCCAATAAAGCCAGACGATATAAAGAGATCTTTGAAGAGTTAAAATTAAAGGAGATTGATTTAGCTAATTTAGATAAAAAGATTATTTTAAAAGAAAAAGAACAATTAATTTCGCAACTAGCCGGCTTAGAAAAAGAGCAGTTAGAATTAGCGCAGTTAGTGTCATTGCAAGAAGAAAAAATTGCTAATCGGCAGTCAGAGTTAAAAACTTTGGAAGAAGCAATGATGGATGCACGTAGTCAGATTTTAGGTTTAGAAAATACTTTGGTACGTAGTAATGAGCATATTAATTTTAATCAACAACGTATTGTAGAGTTAGTAGCTAATAGTAGTGTTTTAGAGACTCAGATTCAACAAGCTCAAGTCAAGCTTTCACAGGATGAAGAGAAATTAGCGCGTGTGCGCGAGGAATACAATAACCTTAAAGAAAACATTGAGAGCAAGCAGGCAATTTTAGCACAAAAAGAAGCAGAGATTAATAATTTAGGGATAGCGATTAAAAATTCATTAGAAGCGATCTCCGAGAGTAAAAAACAAATCTTAGATTTAGAGACAGCAATTTCTAATACGCATAATGAGGTGGGCAATTTTAATTCTAAGCACCAGGTATTTTTGGCGCGAAAGAAAAGATTGGAGCTAGAAAAAGCTAAAGTTTATGAGGAGAAAGCGATAACCGAAGAAGTGTTAAATAAAGTTACTCAGGAATTAGCCAATACGCGTACTTTAGTGGATGCGTTTCGGTTAAAGATCGCTGATGTAAAAGTTGGACTAGAGAAGGAAAGCCAGAGCTTAGAAGAGATTAATAAAGAGATTGTTAATTTAGGTAATGAAAAAATTACTTTAGTATCTCATAAGGAATTTTTAGAGAAATTAAGAAATAAGTATGATGACATTGGTGAATCTTTAAATGCAGTAATTTATTTAGATAAAGCACCTCAGGAAAGTTTAACCGGATTAGTGGTAAAAATTCAAAATCAAGGATTTTCAAATAATGAAGGTACAGTGCAGGGGGCGGCGGCTACTTTTAAGATTAGCGGAGAGGCTAAACCGATTGAATTAGATACGCAAAAAATTGATGAAAAGATCACAAAATTAGAGGAAACTTTAGGTGAATTAAGAAATAAAATGATTATCCGTCAGGCTTGTATTTCAGAGTTAAATAAGATGTCGGTGGATTTAGAGCAAGATCTGCGGAATCACGAAATTACTTTGGCGAATAAAGAGTCTAGCTATCAAGGGTCATTAGAACAGTTTGAGAAAATTAAAGAAGAAGAAGATGTGATTGTGATGGAGTTAACTGATGTGGCCAGAGAGATCTCGGCGATCGAGCAGAACTTAATTACTTTACAAGAGCAATTAACTAGTTTAAATAATCAGGAGCGTATAAAGCAAGATTTGATTGTTCAGGAAGAAGATACGATTTCTTTAAATAGCAAGGCTCGCGAAGATGTTTTGGTGGTTATTACTCAAACTAAAACTGAAATCGAAGCTTTAAATAAACGATTTGTTTCGGATGTGGCTACTTTAAAGATCTTGGATGAAACTTATAATCAGGATAAAGCCAGTTTAGAGAATATTCAAAGACAGATTAGCGAGGCTGGACAGCGAGAGGAAGTTTTAAAAACTGAAATTATTGACTGTCAGCAGGCGATTAAAGAAGCGCAAGTTTTAATTGAGGCCAAGAAGATTGTATTCTCAGAGGTCGAGGTTAAATATAATGAAGTTTCTGGAGGTACGATCGGTTTAGTTAAAAAGATTGAAGCTGACCGTAAACTTTTAGATCAGATTAAAAATCAACTGCATAATTTAGCGATGCACGATAAAGATCTGGATTATCGTTATACTACTTTAAAAGAGAAAATGTTATCGGCGTATCGGGTCGAGCTAGATTTAGAAACTTGGGAAGAGAAAGAATTGGATTATGAGGCGTTAACTAGCGAAATTACTGAATTAAAAAGAAAAGTAGATGCTTGCGGATCTGTAAATCTAGTAGCCATTGAAGAGTATGATGAATTAAAGAAGCGCTACGATTTTTTGATTCAGCAGCAAACTGATTTGGCCGGGGCCAAGGAGTCATTGCATCAAGCGATTTTAAAGATTAACCGTACGACCAAGCAAATGTTTGTAGAAACTTTTGAAAAGGTAAAAGTTGAGTTTAAAAATTATTTTCGTTTACTTTTTAACGGAGGAGATGCGCAGCTATTTTTATTAGATGAAAATGATCCATTAGAGTCAGGGATTGAAATTATCTGTCGACCTCCGGGCAAGAAATTACAAAATGTACTTTTACTTAGCGGCGGTGAAAAAACTATGTCGGCGATTGCTTTAATTTTTGCGATCTTTAAAGTTAAACCATCACCGTTTTGTATTTTGGATGAAATTGATGCCGCTTTGGATGAGGCCAACGTTGACCGTTTCTCAAGAGTTTTGCAAGAGTTTGCCAAAACTTCCCAGTTTATTGTCATTACCCATAATAAAAAGACAATCGTTAATGCTAATATTATGTATGGAATTACGATGGAGCAATCAGGGGTTTCGAAGATTGTTTCGGTAAAGTTATCGCAAAATCAAGAGAAACAAAATCAGGAGCAGGTAGCAGTAGTTGAAAATTAAGCGCAGCAGGTAGTATTTTTGCCTTTGTTTTTGGCTTGATAAAGCGATTTGTCAGAAGAGGTAATTAATTCAGCCGGAGTTTGACCATTATCGGGAAAAGTTGAGATACCTAGGCTGACGGTTAGTTTTTGTTTAGGAAAAATATTTTCATTTAAAAAAGGATATCTTTGGATATCTAGTCGAATGCGCTCAGCAATCATGAGCGCTTCTTTTTTATCAGTGTGCGGTAAGATTACGGTAAATTCCTCTCCGCCGTAGCGGCAAACATAATCCATCTTGCGTGATTGATTGCGCAACAAAAGGGCTAAGTCTTTTAATATTTTATCTCCTGCTTGATGGCCAAGCGTGTCATTGTAAATTTTAAAATCATCAATATCCATAGTAATTAAACTTAAAAAACTTTTACTGGCCTTGGCTTTTTCAACTTCGGTATGTAGTAGGTATTGAAAATATCCATGATTCCAAAGATTAGTTAGATAATCTGAATGTGCACGTTCTACGGTTAATTCAAAGAGCTGCGAATTTTCAATGGCTAGCCCAGCTTGGTTGGCTAACATGGTGAGCATGCGAATGTCGTCTTTGGTGATCGGGTCCTTAGTAATAAAATTATCGGCGATAATAATTCCGTTGACGTGATCTTTAGCTTTTAAAGGAATAAGCACTAGTTCATCAGTTTCTAAAGATTGAATTACTGGAGAATTTTTAAATTTAAGTAAAGTCTGTCCAGTTAAATGTAGCGGCATGCCTTCTAATACGGCTAAAGCCAAGGGATTTTCGTTTTTATCCAGCATGGAGACCTTTAAATCTTTAACTTGCCGGTTAAAGCCAGAGCCTAATGTGGCATCTGAGTTTTTAAAGGCTCCGATTAAATCTTCTAGATCCATTTTTTTTTCTTCGATTTTGGTCCAAGCGATATTGGCTTCTTCACCATTTTCTGGGCCAATCCCCATTTTGCCCTCAATGATTTTTTCCTTTTCGTTAACTAAAAAAAGCATGGCGCGATTAAAACCTAAACCGGTATGTGCGGTTACTCCGGTGAGAATAATATAGAGGATCTCATCGAGTTTTAAAGTGGTGCGCATGGCATTAGAGACCTCATAAAGTATCCCTAATTCCACTTTGGTGCGCTCAAGCTCAGTTTTAAGTTTAACTAGTTCTTCCATAAGGCTGAATTTAACACATTTTAAAGGGGGTGTCAAGAAAACTCCGTAGTAGTCATGACTAGTATTAGTTTGACAGGAGTAAGACAGAGGTTTATAATAAATTTAACTATGGAGGGAAAGATGTATAAAGTAATGAAAAATATACTTTTAAGCTTTTTGTTTTCTTTAGTTTGCTCAACGTTTATCTTTGCTGCCGATGAGATTACCATCACTACTTATTATCCTTCGCCGTATGGGGTGTATAATACCTTGAGGCTATATCCTAATAATAATGCTACTGTAGGCAGTGCCTGTACTAATGCTGGAGAGATGTTCTATAGCGATGTTAGTAATCAGGTTCTTGTTTGTAGAGGACCTTTAACAAACTTGACTTGGTTGCCGATGTCAGGCACAGCAGGTAGTATTATGTATTTAAGAGGCAAAAGAGTGGACGATGATCCTGCTAATTGTCCTGGTACTAATGGTTGGACTGGTTTATCTTCATATGAAGAATGGGGCGGTCCAGGCGTTAATACTACACGTGTTTGTTATAATGTTACCAAGAGTTGTGATGTTATGTATCTTAAAGATGATAAACCATTAATAGGTAGTGCAGTGAGTGTTCCTTCTTGTGGTAGCATTGCGCCTCCAGGTGAATGGATAGAAGCAGATGCACGATGGGAGTGGGCAGGGACTTCAACAAATTATGTGCGTACTTGTTATCGTTGTAAGTAATTAATAGAAAAGAAATTTTATAAAATAGCCATTTTGTAATTTAAAATGGCTATTTTATTTTGTTAGATTTAGCCCCTTTATTCGTCTATTTAAGTGAGGGGATAACTTACGCAGTTCTAAACACAACGTAAGTTATTTGTCCGAACTTATCCCGCCAAAGGCGAAAACAAGTAGAAAGGAGGGGTTTTTATTGTTTGACAGGGTAAAAGGGGCAAGTTATAATATTGACTTAAATTCAAGTAAATTGGAGGATTAAAATGGCCGTTGAAAAAAGAAAAGAAGAAGTAAAAGACACGACTGATCGTCAGAAAGCGTTAGAGTTAGCGTTAGCGCAGATTGAAAAGCAATTTGGTAAGGGCTCAATTATGAAGTTGGGTGCGCATACTAAAGCCAACGTGGAAGTTATTCCTACTGGTGCACTTACTTTAGATTTAGCTTTGGGTATCGGTGGACTACCCCGTGGTAGGGTAGTAGAGATATTTGGTCCGGAGGCTTCGGGAAAAACCACGCTTACTTTAACTTGTATAAGAGAAGTTCAGAAAAAAGGCGGAGTAACGGCTTTCATCGACGCTGAGCATGCTTTTGATTCAACCTATGCTAAATTAATTGGTGTCAATCTAGATGACCTTTTAATTTCGCAACCGGACACCGGTGAACAGGCCCTAGAAATTGCCGAAACCTTAGTGCGTTCTAATGCGGTGGATTTAGTGGTGGTTGATTCGGTGGCTGCTTTAACGCCGCGGGCTGAAATTGAAGGTGAGATGGGTGATTCGCATATGGGGTTACAGGCTCGTTTAATGTCTCAAGCTTTACGTAAGTTAACCGGAACGATTAGCAAATCACGCACAACTTTAATCTTTATTAATCAACTACGTGAAAAAATTGGCGTTATGTTTGGTTCTCCGGAGACTACTCCCGGTGGCCGAGCTTTAAAATTTTACTCCTCAGTGAGGCTAGATGTACGTCGCATTGCTTATTTAAAAGAAGGGGATAAAGTTATTGGAAACCATGTGAGAGTTAAAGTGGTAAAAAATAAAATTGCTCCGCCATTTCGTGAGGCTGAATTCGATATTTTACATAATGAAGGAATTGCTAAAACCGGTGCGGTTATCGACGCTGGTGTTACGCTTGAAGTAATTGCTAAGGCTGGAACTTGGCTATCTTTTGAAGATAAAAAGCTAGGTCAGGGTAGAGATGCGGCGATAAAGTTCTTAAAAGAGAACCCTAAAGTTCAAGACGATATTGAGAAAGCAGCGCGTAAAAAATTTAGCGAAGTTTGATAGGCCACAAGGCCTTGGTTTGGCTTCCGCTAGCCAAAGCCATGGAGTCCAAGCAGCCAAAGAGTATGCTTTTTTACTGTTGAAATTTCGTTTGCGCAGTGAGCTGGAATTAAAAGCCCGCTTAAAACAAAAAGGCTTTTCGCAAGAGATTGCTCAGGAGGCGATTGATTTTTTAAAAGATAAAGAATTTATTGATGATCGGATTTTTGCGCGGGGCTGGGTGAGTACAAGACTTAAACGGCCGTTTGGCTTAAGAAAGATTAAGCAGGAGCTAGTGCAAAAGGGAGTTGATAAAGAAATTATTGAAGATTCTTTAGCTTGTGCAAAAGAGAGTTACGACGAAAATCAAATCGTTAGTCAGTTAGCCCAAAAAAGATTCTCCAGAATAAAAGGTGTAGATACAATTAAAGCCAAAGCGCGGGTTTATGCGTATTTGATTCGTCGAGGTTTTGCTAGTGATACTGTTGCTGCAATTGTTAAAAAATTATGATCCCGCACCTTCTTGGTATTTAACTTAATAGGTGCGTGAGGTTCTGGTATGAATAAGAAAGAAGGTGCGGGGTGACCGCAGATATTTTAAGAGAAAAATTTCTAGATTTTTTTAAAGCTAAAAATCACAAGATCGTGGAAAGTGATTCTTTGGTGCCTAAGGAGGACCCTACCGTTTTATTTACTCCTGCCGGAATGAATCAGTTTAAAAAAGAGTTTATGGGCTTTGATGCAGGCTTTAAACGTGCGGCAACTTCACAGCGTTGTTTGCGTACTGATGATTTGGATAAAGTAGGCAAGACTAGTGCGCACCATACTTTTTTTGAGATGTTAGGCAATTTTTCTTTTGGAGACTATTTTAAAGAAGAAGCGATCAGTTGGGCCTGGGAGTTTTTAACCAAAGAGTTAAAAATAGATCCTAAAATTTTAATGGTCTCAGTTTATCAGGACGATGATCAGGCTTATAAGATTTGGAAAGAAAAAATTGGTTTACCTGCAGAAAAAATTGTAAAGCTAGGAGATAAGGATAATTTTTGGCCGGCAGATGCGAAAACCAAGGGGCCCAATGGTCCTTGTGGTCCATGTTCAGAGATATTTTATGATTTTGGTCCGAATGTTGGTTGTAAAGAAAAGAGTTGTGATCCGTCTTGTAGCTGCGGAAGATTTGTGGAGATTTGGAATTTAGTCTTTACTCAGTTTAATCGTCGTGAGGATGCTACTCTGGAGCCTTTGCCGAATAAAAATATTGACACCGGAATGGGCTTGGAAAGATTAGCTGCGGTTATGCAAGGCAAGAAGAATAATTTTGAAACGGAGTTATTTGCGCCGATTATTAAAGAGATTCAAAGATCAGCACAGTTATCTCCTAAAGATAATACAAAGATTCTTTATGCAATTGCCGATCATATTAGAGCAGTGATTTTTTCAATTTATGACGGAATCTCGCCATCCAATGAAGGGAGAGGTTATATTGTTAGAAAAATAATTCGCAAAAGCGTTCTACATTTAAAATCTCTAGGAATTGAAAAACCTTTCTTAAATAAATTAGTGGGATTAGTAGCGCAAATTATGCACAAGCCTTATCCGGATTTAAAAAATAAGCAAGAGGATATTGCTCGCGTTATTTTAAATGAAGAGAATAATTTTATTAGCACGTTAAAGCTAAGTAGCGCTTTAGTGGAAGCTGAAATTAAAGTGGTAAAAAATAAACTAGATGTTGATCCGATAAAAGATGGTTTTATTATGGTTAATGCCGCTACTTCTGGAATTTTAGGAGTTGCCGCGTTTAGATTGTATGATACTCATGGAATTCCTGCGGAAATTACTAAAGAAGAGTTAGTTAAAAGACAGATTAAGGTGGACCAAAATTTTGATCGACTTTTTGAGGATGAATTAGAAAAACAAAAAAATCTTTCCAAGTCTTCTAGTAAAATGAAAGGTGATGTTTTTGGTGCTAAAGGTTTGGGTTTAAAAATTAAAGTCACAAAATTTGTAGGATATAAAGAAGATTCTATTGAAGCTAAGATACTGGCAATATTAAAAGATGGTAAAGAAATAAATGAAACTAGTGCCAAAGACACTTTACAAATTGTTTTAGACCAGACTCCTTTTTATGCTGAAAGTGGTGGCCAGGTGGGTGATATCGGAGAAATTGTAAATGGTAAAAATATTTTTGAGGTTTTAGATACACAAAAAATAGATAATGTTGTTTTGCATATTGGAAAAGTTAAAGCTGGTATTTTTAAAAGTCAAGATATGGTAACGGCTAGAATTAATACTCAGCGTAGAGAGAATATTACCAGAAACCATACGGCTACGCATATTTTACAGGCAGCTTTAAGAGAGGTTTTAGGCAATCATGTTCAACAGCAAGGGTCTTTAGTCTCTGAGGATAAATTTCGTTTTGATTTTACCCATTTTAAAGGCCTGAGTAAAGAAGAATTGAATCGTGTTGAAGAGATCGCTAATAAAGTTATCTCTCATGATAATATGGTTAATAGTAAAGAGATGTCGTTAGCGCAAGCTAAAAAGACGGGGGCTTTAGCTTTTTTTGAAGAGAAATATGGTGAAGATGTTCGCGTGATTTCTATCGGAGATGTTTCGAAAGAATTATGTGGTGGCACGCATTTAAATCATGTTAAAGAGATCGGTTTAATTAAAATAATCAGTGAAGGTTCTGTAGCTAGTGGCGTAAGAAGAATTGAAGGGGCGACGGCAAAGTTTGCGCAGCAGTTTATTAAAGATCAAGAACAAAAAGCCATTGCAGAAGCGGCTAAGAAAAAAAATGCTGATGAATTAAGAGAAAAAGAAAAAAATCGGAGTCAGCAGGTGTTAAGTAGCTTGGATAAACTTTTGCCGAAACTGCTTGATAAAAAAGTAAAAATTAACGGGGTTAATGTTGTTTTTTCATGTGAAGATAATTTAGATATGCCTGCTTTGCGTGTTTTAGCGGATAAACTAAAAGAAGAATTATTATCTGTGGTAATTGCTTTGGGTTCGGCAGATCAAGAGCAAAAAAAAGCATATCTAGTGATTGCGGTTACGGAGGATTTATTAGCCAAAGGAATTGACGCTGGTTCATTAATTCGGCAAGTTGCTGTGCTAATTGGTGGTTCAGGAGGAGGCCGGAGTGATTTTGCACAGGCCGGAGGAACAAATCCTAGTAATTTTACGTTGGCTTTTGAGAAATTAAGCGATATAATAAAAAGTTAGGTAATTAATTTAGGTAAAGGAAGATGAAGATAATTAAAGCTAGTAGCAAAAAATTAGAAAAGATTTTCGATCGTGGCTTAGTACGTAATGCTCGAGTTGAAGATAAAGTTAAGAAGATCTTAGATGATGTGCGCTTATTTGGCGATGATGCCTTGCTTAAATATACGCGAAAATTTGATAAGGTTAAACTTAATCTGCGTCAGTTAAAAGTTTCACAAATCGAAATTAGCGGTGCGTATCAAAATATCAGTCCTAATTTTGTTTCTTCTTTAAAAATTGTTATCGATAATGTTAACCGTTTTTATCGTAAACAATTACGTAAATCCTGGAGAATTAAAGGGTCTGAAGGAGTGGTGTTGGGTGAGAACTATACTCCGCTTGAAACAGTGGGAGTTTATATTCCCGCCGGTACTGCGCCACTAGTTTCTACGGTTTATATGACGGTATTGCCGGCAAAACTAGCCGGAGTTAAAAAAATAGTTTTAATTAGTCCTCCGGATAAATTTGGATATATTAATCCACATATTTTAGTGGTGGCTGATCTTTTAAAAGTAGATGAAATTTATCGCCTGGGAGGAGCTCAAGGAATTGCGGCTCTAGCTTATGGTACTAAAACTATTCCTCGGGTCGATAAAATTGTTGGCCCAGGAAATGTTTATGTCAGTGAGGCCAAACGTCAAGTTTTTGGTCGGGTAGATATTGATATGATTGCCGGACCTACGGAGCTGGTGATTATTGCCAATCGTTTTAGTGACCCGAAATTTATTATTGCCGATCTGCGTGCACAAGCTGAGCATGCCAAGGGATTGGCGATATTAATTACTAATTCTAAAAGTTTAGCCCGTGAGGTAAAAACACAATTAGATGGCGATAACGGTTATATTATCTTAACTAAGAATTTAGAACAGGCTTGTGAGGTTGCCAATAAAATTGCTCCCGAGCATTTAGAAATTTTAGTGCAAAATCCTAACCGCTTAGTTAAGTCGATAAAGAATGCCGGTGCAATATTTTTAGGTCCTTACAGCCCGACTGCGGTGGGTGATTATGTTGCCGGGCCCAGTCATGTTTTACCGACTTCTGGTACAGCGAGGTTTTTCTCTGGGCTATGTGTTACCGATTTTATTAAGAGCAATCACATTATTAGTTACTCTAAAAAGGCTTTAGAAAAAATGCGTGAACCTTTAGAAAAGATTGCTGGCATTGAGGGTTTAATTAAACACGTTGATTCTGTAAAAGCAAGATTTTTATAAGGAGAGAGATGAAAAAGAGAATTGCAGAAATAAAAAGAAAAACAACAGAGACACAAATTAGCGTAAAGCTTGTAATCGGTGGGCAGGGCAGAAGCAAGATTGACACCGGTATTGGTATATTGGATCATATGTTGGAGCTTTTTAGTTTTCATGGACTTTTTGATCTTGAGATATTGGCTAAAGGAGATCTTAAGGTAGATATCCATCATACTAATGAGGATATTGGAATTGTGCTTGGTGATGCTTTTAAAAAAGCACTCGCTGATAAGCAAGGAATTAAGCGTTTTGGCTCAATCTCTGTACCGATGGAAGATGTGGTGGCTAACGTGGTGGTAGATATTAGCGGTAGAGGTTTTTTTAATGGGATAAAGACTGCAACTTCAAAATTACCTAAAATTACTAAAGATCAAGGATATTCTTTGGAGTATGCTAATCATTTTTTTGAAGCATTAGCTAAGAGATTGGGAATGAATTTAGATATTAGTGTTTCTAGTCTAAATCCTGACTTGCATACTAATCTAGAACCAATATTTAAAGGGTTAGGCATTGCTTTAGATCAAGCCACACAAATTGACCCACGTAGAAAAGGTATCCCTTCAACTAAAGGCGTTATTGATTAATGAAGATTGCTATTATTGACTATGGAATGGGTAATATTCATAGCGTAGCTAAAGCAATAGCGCTTTTTGGTGCTCAATCAGTAATTACAAATAATAAAAGCGAGATTAGCTCTTGCGATAAAATTGTTTTGCCGGGAGTGGGTGCTTTTGATGATGCGATCTTAGAATTAGAGAAACAAGATTTAATCAGTTTAATTAAAGATCAGATTAAGCAACAGAAACCATTTTTAGGAATTTGTTTAGGGATGCAGCTTTTGTTAGAGGGTAGTCAAGAGGCAAAAGCTAGTGGTGGTTTGGGAATCTTTAGCGGAGAAGTTGTAAAATTTAGTCATGAAAAAGGATTAAAGATTCCGCATATGGGTTGGAATGATTTAAAAGTTGTATCAGAGAATTGTCCTTTGTTAAATGGTGTAGCAAAAGATTCTCAAGTTTATTTTTGTCATTCATATTACCCTGAGCCTATAGATAAAACTGTGATTGCTGCAACTACTGATTATGGATTAACGTTTGCAAGTGTTTTGTGGAAAGACAATGTTTATGGGGCTCAGTTTCATCCGGAGAAAAGTCAAGGAATAGGATTAAAAATAATTAAAAATTTTGTTCAACTATGTTAATACTACCAGCGATTGATTTAAGGGGCGGTAAAGTAGTGCGCCTTTTTCAAGGAAAATTTAATCAGGAAAAAATTTATTCAACTGATCCGGTTAAAGTAGCCAAACATTGGGCAAAGCAAGGAGCGAAATTTTTACATATTATAGATTTAGATGGTGCTGCTAGCGGAACGCCTAAAAATTTAGAAGTTTTAAAAGAGATTGTCCAGAAAGTTGGTATCGGAGTTGAATTTGGCGGTGGAGTAAGAAGTATGGAGATAATCTCTAAGATTTTGGCATTAGGTGTCCAGCGAGTTATTTTAGGAACCAGAGCGGCTAGCGATGCAGAGTTTTTAAAAAAAGCTTGGAAGAAATTTGGTGAAAAAATTATTGTCAGTATTGATGCCAAGAATGGTTTAGTCTCTACACAGGGATGGAATGATACCGGATCAAAAACTACTTTAAATTTTGCTAAAGAATTAAAGAAGATAGGTTTTAAACAAATCATTTATACAGATATTGCTAAGGATGGCACTTTAACCGGTCCCAATATTTTGGGACTTAAAGAATTACTTAAGGTGACAGGATTAGATGTGATTGCATCCGGGGGGGTCTCTGATTTAAAAGATATAGCTAAACTTATGAAACTTAAAAAACAGGGTTGTGTTGGAATTATAGTGGGTAAGGCTTTATATGAAGGTAGATTTACATTGGTTGAGGCATTGAAGTTAAAATAATCAACAGTTAATTAATAAAAGGAGGAGAGATGGTAAAAAAAGTAATGTTATTGGGAGTAGTGGGGATATTTGCTCTTTCATTAAATGGTTGCGTTACAATGCGCAAGAATAATGATTTAGAGGTTCAAGGGTTAAGAAATCAGGTTTTAGCTTTAGAGGCACAGTTAAGAGAAAAAGATAATGAAATTAATAATTTAAAAGAATCTCCAGTAAAATTTAATGAAGAAGTAACTGTCACCGAAGTTGTGCAAGCAAGCCCCAAAGATATTCAAACCGCATTAAAAAATGCTGGTTTTTATAAGGGCGCTATAGATGGTAAGTTAGGAAAAGGAACCCGTAGGGCTACTAGAAAATTTCAGAGAGCCAATAATCTCCCTGCAGATGGTAAAGTTGGTAAAAACACCTGGGATCTTTTGAAAGAGTATTTAAATAAGAAAATTAAATAAAGTTTATTCTCTCAATGTTAAGTAAGCGTATTATCCCATGTCTTGATATTAAAGATGGCCGCGTAGTCAAAGGAGTAAAATTCCTGGGACTACGTGATGCCGGGGATCCGGTGGAAGTGGCTAAAGTCTATGATCAGCAGGGTGCAGACGAGTTGGTATTTTTAGATATAACTGCTAGTTTTGAAAATAGAAAAACTTTATTGGCTTTAGTGGAAAAGATCGCACAAAATATCTTTATGCCTTTTACCGTAGGTGGGGGAATAGGGGAAGTTGAAGATATCCGCAATATATTAAATGCCGGAGCAGAAAAAGTTTCTTTAAACACGCAGGCAGTGAAATTTCCGCAGTTAATTAGTGATGCGGCAAAACGTTTTGGTAGTCAATGTATTGTGGTGGCTATTGATGCTAAAAAACAAGAGAACCATTGGGAGGTTTTTGTTAATGGTGGACGTACTCCTACTGGGATAGATGCGTTGGTGTGGGCAGAAAAAGTAGCTCGCTTAGGTGCCGGAGAGCTTCTTTTAACTAGCATGGATACTGATGGAACTAAAAATGGTTATGATTTAGAGTTAACTAAAGCGGTTACGGCTAAAGTGAATATTCCGGTAATTGCCTCTGGCGGAGCCGGATCATTAGAAGATTTTTATAATGTTTTTGCGTTGGGTAATGCGGATGCGGCGTTAGCAGCCTCGCTTTTTCATTATCAGGAGTTTTCCGTACAACAAGTAAAGCAGCATTTAAGAGAAAAAGGAGTGATGGTAAGACTATGAAAAAAATATCATTTAAGTTAGCTAGTTTAAAATTTGATGCTAGTGGTTTAATTCCGGCGATTGTTCAGGATTATAAAAATAATGAAGTTTTGATGTTGGCTTATATGAATAAGGAATCAATTCGTAGAACTTTAAAGTTGGGTAAGACTTGTTTTTGGTCGCGTTCCAGAAAAGAGTATTGGGTTAAAGGATTAACCAGTGGGCATTTTCAGTTTGTAAAATCTGTGGCTTATGATTGTGATAGCGATGCGCTTTTAATTAAGGTGCGTCAAGTAGGTAAGGCTTGTCATACAGGTAAGCGTAGCTGTTTCTTTAGAAAGATAAAATAAAGATTGATTAAACCAAGTTTAAAAGAATTTCTAAAATTAAGTAGCCAGGGAAACGTTATTCCTGTTTATAAGGAGATTAATGCTGACCTGGATACACCAGTTTCTGCTTTTTTAAAGATTAAGCAAGGTGATTATTCTTTTCTTCTAGAATCTGTGGAAGGTCAAGAAAAGATTGCCCGTTTTTCATTTTTGGGTACTAATCCTAGCTTACTCTTTAAAAGCAAGGGTAGACGAATAGAGATTGTTGATCTGGTTAAAAAGAAAAAAAAATGCTTTAACACGACTAGCTCACCTTTAGCTGAAATTAAAAAGATTATGCAGGATTTTAGAGCGGTGGAAGTTAGTGGCTTACCGCGTTTTTTTGGTGGGTTAGTTGGTTATATTGGTTATGATACTGTCAGATTTTTTGAAAATATTCCAGATAAAAATCGAGATGATTTAAAAATTCCGGATACGCTTTTAATTCTTACGGATACGCTTTTAATTTTTGATCGATTAAATCATACGATAAAAATTGTGAGCAATGTGGTTGTGCCTAAAGGCTCCTCTGTGTTGGCTAAAAATAAACTTTATGCAATGGCCATAAAAAAAATTCAAAGTTTGCATGATGATTTTAATCGTTGTCTTATTCAAAATAAAAAAGAGATTAAGCCTAAAAATCTAAACATTAAGAGTAATCTCAAGAAGACAGAGTTTGAGTTTATTATTAAAAAAGCCAAAGAGTATATAAGAAAAGGTGATATTATTCAGGTAGTGTTATCGCAAAGGTTTAAGGTTAAAACTAATAAAAATGATTTTTCGATTTATCGATCTTTGCGTAGTCTTAATCCTTCTCCGTATATGTATTATTTAAAATTTAAAGATTTTTCAATCGTGGGTTCTAGTCCTGAGATGTTGGTGCGCTGTGAAAATGGGGTAGTGGCCAATCGGCCGATTGCTGGTACACGCCGACGAGGAAAGACATTAGAGGAAGATTTGCGTTTAGAAAAAGAACTTTTGGCTGATGAAAAGGAAAAAGCCGAACATTTAATGTTAGTAGATCTGGGGCGTAACGATTTGGGTAGAATTAGCAAGTTAGGTCAGGTTAAAGTTACGGATTTTATGCGGGTAGAGAAGTATTCGCATGTAATGCACTTGGTCAGTGAGGTTAGCGCAATACTTGACAAAAAAAGGTTTGATGTCTATGATGTGTTAAAATCAACATTTCCCGCAGGAACGGTTAGTGGGGCTCCAAAGATTCGGGCGATGGAGATTATTGATGAATTAGAGAATTCAAAACGTTCTTTATATGCCGGAGCGATTGGTTATTTTAGTTTCTCGCATAATATGGATACTTGCATTGCTATTCGCACATTGTTACTCAAAGATGGCTTTGCTTATGTTCAAGCGGGAGCAGGGATTGTCGCTGACTCTGTTCCAGAAAAAGAATATCAGGAATCAGTGAATAAAGCTTCTGCTTTGATGGAAGCACTTAAGAAATAAGAATACCCCGCATTGCGGGCATGCCCTGGTGGGCACAAAGGAGGATAGATAATGGCAGTACATATTCGTTTAAGAAGAATTGGAAAAAATCCTAGTGGTAAACCGCATTTTCGCGTGACCGTATTTGATGAACGCATGGGCCGGGATAGCCGGGTTATTGAAGAGGTAGGTTATTATAAACCTACTACCGGCGTAGCCGTACTTAAGAAAGAACGCATTGCTACTTGGATTAAAAATGGTGCGCAGTTATCCACTACTGTAAAAAGTTTATTAAAGAAATCAAATAAGGGAGCTTAATATGCCACAAACAAGTGCAGCTAATCCGATCGTGCAACTTTTACCGATGGCTTTGATTTTTATTATTTTTTATTTTCTGTTGATTCGTCCTCAGAAATTAAAAGAGAAAGAGCATCAGAAGATGATTAACGGGGTTGCCAAAAATGATGAAATTGTAACTTTAAGCGGAATACATGGAACAGTGGTTAATGTAAAAGAAAAAACTTTAATCTTGCGTATTGATGAAAATGTGAAAATAGAGATTGATAAGGCAAGCGTTGCCTACATTAAAAAGTTATAAGTAAAAAACAGGAGTTTTGTCAATGGATAGAAAACTGATCTATAAAATATTATTGATCTTAGGAATTGTAGGGATATGTGCGTTTTATACTTTTCCTTTAGAAAAGCGAATTAATTTAGGGCTTGATCTGCAGGGAGGGATGCATCTTTTGCTTAAGGTTGATACAGCTAACTTAAGTGAACAGGCAAAACTGGATGCTTGCGATCGGGCAGTAGAAGTAATTCGTAATCGTATTGATGAGTTTGGGGTCAGAGAAACATCTATCCAAAAACAAGGTGAAGACGAGATTGTTGTACAGTTACCCGGAGTTACGGATCGCCAGCGTGCAATTGATCTGATTGGTAAGACTGCAATGCTAGAGTTTAAAGTAGTCTCTAATGATACGGAAAAACTTAAAGAAGCCTTGGCAGGGAATGTTCCGGTTGATTATGAGCTAAGTTATACTTTAGAAGAGAATGAACCATTGTTATTAGAGAAAAAAGCGGTGTTAGCCGGTGATACTTTAACTAATGCGGCGGTACGCTTTGATCAGAGTCAATTTAATGAACCGATTGTTTCTTTACAGTTTAATGCTGTAGGTGCTAAAAAATTTGCAGAGGTCACTGCGGCTAATGTAGGTAAACGTTTGGCGATTGTTTTAGATGGAAAAGTGCAGTCTGCTCCTAGAATTAGAGAAGCGATTCCTTCCGGAGAGGCAGTAATTACCGGACGTTTTGATGCAGAGCAAGCGCAAGATCTGGCGTTAATTTTAAGAGTGGGGGCATTGCCGGCTCCGATGACAATTGAAGAAGAAAGGACTATTGGACCGCTTTTAGGTCAAGATTCTATAAATAAAGGAGTAAAAGCGATTGTCATTGGCGGGTTACTAGTATTTATTTTTATGGCTGGTTATTATCTTTTAGCCGGGATAATTAGTGATATTGCTTTATTGTTAAACATTTTAATAATCTTAGGAGGATTAGGATTACTGCCAGTTTTGTTTCCCGGTGTTTCGGCTACTTTAACTTTACCTGGCTTAGCGGGTATTGCTTTGTCTTTAGGTATGGCGGTAGACGCCAACGTTTTGATTAATGAACGAATTAGAGAAGAATTAGCCGCGGGTAGAAATTTACGTACGGCGATTACTAATGGTTACGGCCGGGCATTTACTGCAATATTTGATTCTAACCTTACTACTTTAATTGCTGCATTTTTGTTGTTTCAATTTGGTACTGGTCCGATTCGTGGTTTTGCGGTTACTTTAACCATTGGTTTAGTCTCCAGTATGTTTACGGCAATTGTAGTAACCCAAGTAATTTTTGAGCTTTTATTGTATTGGGGTTGGATTAAAAGTTTGCCGATGTTAAAGTTAATTAAGGAGACAAAGATTGATTTTATCAGCAAAAGGAAGATATTTTATGCGATTTCCATAATAGTTATTGGAGTTGGCCTGTTTTCTTATTTTAAAAAAGGCCCGGCAGCTTATGGTATTGATTTTGTGGGTGGACAACTACAGGAGTATAGTTTTAAAAATACTCCTTCCATGGATAAAGTTCGTTTAGTGTTAAAAGATTTAAATTTAGCGGATGCCTCGATTCAACAATTTAAAGATAATCCCAAAGTTATTCTCATTCGTACTTCTGAAGATAAGAATCAGATGTTAACTGATAAATTAAAAGAAAATTTCCCTAACGATGATATTCAGATATTACGTATTGAGCGAGTTGGCCCGGTGGCTGGAAAGCATCTTAAAAGCAAAGCGGTGGCAGCTTTGCTTTGGTCGTTAGTAGGAATTCTAATTTATGTGGGTTTTCGATTTAAACATATTAATTTCGCTGCAGCTGGTGTAATTGCGCTTTTACATGACGTATTGGTGGCATTAGGCTTTTTAGCATTGACTAATCGTCAGATTGATCTTTTAAGTGTTACCGCGTTTTTAACGATTGCCGGTTATTCAATTAATGATACGATTGTTATTTATGATCGCGTGCGCGAGAATCTTCGGTTATACCGCAAGCTTTCATTAAAAGAAATAATTAATTTAAGCGTCAATCAAACCTTAGCCCGTACCTTGCTTACTTCTGGAGTTACACTTTTAGTAGTGCTAGCATTATTATTTTATGGAGGAGAAGTTTTAAGTAATTTTGCATTTGCTTTATTTGTAGGTTTTATCTCTGGAGTTTATTCTACAGTTTTTATTGCTTCACCTTTAGTATTAGCTTGGAGCCGCAAAGGTTCTAAGTAAAAGGGGACAAGTTTAAGGGACGTTTCCCTAAAAGGGAGCGTCCCTTTTTTATTGAGAAAATGTTATTTCAATCTTTAAAATTATATCTTAATCAAGAAATCCCTTTAGAAGTATTGGTAAAAAATTTAATAGATTTCGGCTATTTGCGTCAAGAGATGGTTGCCGCAGAAGGAGAGTTTAGTTGTCGCGGTAGCTTGGTAGATATCTTTCCAATTTCTTTTGAGTTACCAATTCGTATTGAGTTTGATGACCTGAAGTTAACTTCGATTAAAACTTTTAATCCGGCTAATGGAGCTCCTCTTTGGCAACATAATATCGTAATCATTCTACCTAATAAAAAAACTTACGCTACTAAGAACGTTTCATTTAGTGAAGAGTTTCCGCTGAAGAACTTTGTTGATTTGAAAGTAGGGGATTTGGTAGTGCATAATCAACATGGAATAGGGAAATTTCTAGGGATGCAAAAGATAAAAGTAAAAACTGGCTATAAAGATCATCTGTTGATTGAATATGATCGGAATGAAAAATTATATGTGCCGGTTGAGGCGATGCATTTAGTGCAAAAATATATTGCTTTTCACGTAGGTAAGCCCAAGTTGTATCGTTTGGGTAATAAAGAGTGGGAAAAAGTTAAGGCTAAAGCGCGTAAAGGAATTCAAAAGATGGCTTGGGAGTTGTTGAGTTTACAGGCGTTGCGCATGGCCTCTTTAGGATTTAAATTTTCTGCAGATACCGCTTGGCAGTTTGATTTTGAAAAAACTTTTCCTTATATAGAGACTTTGGATCAGGAAAAAGCTACTAAAGAGGTTAAGGCAGATATGGAGTCGCTTAAGCCGATGGATAGACTGCTTTGTGGAGACGTGGGGTATGGTAAGACTGAAGTGGCGATGCGGGCGGCTTTTAAAGCGGTAATGGATAATAAGCAGGTGGCTTATTTAGTTCCCACTACTATTTTAGCAGAGCAACATTATAAAAATTTTACTAGTCGTTTAAGTAATTTTGCGGTCACTGTAGAGATGCTCTCGCGCTTTAAAACCGCTGCCCAACAAAAAGAGATTGTGAAAAGGTTAGCTGTTGGTAGCGTAGATATAGTGATTGGTACGCACCGATTGCTTTCTGATGATGTAGTTTTCAAAGATTTAGGTTTGGTTATTGTGGATGAAGAGCAACGTTTTGGTGTTTTGGCTAAAGAAAAGCTAAAAAAACTCAAAACTACTATCGATGTTTTGGTTCTGACGGCAACTCCGATTCCGCGGACTTTATATATGAGCTTAATGGGGGCAAAAGATTTCTCAGTGATTAATACCGCTCCTGGAAATAGGTTGCCTATCAAGACGGTTGTGGTAGAATATGACTCAGATTTAGTAACACAAGCGATTAAGCGAGAGTTGGCCCGCAAGGGACAGGTGTTCTTTTTACATAATCGGATTCTTGATCTTGAGAAAATTAAAGAAAAGATCGCTAAAAATTTGCCAGCAACCGTAAAAATTGCCGTGGCGCATGGTCAGATGCCTTCGGCTTTGCTTGAGCAAATTATGCTTGATTTTATTTCCGGTAAGATTAATGTTCTGGTTTCAACCATGATTATTGAATCTGGAATTGATATTCCTAACGCCAATACGATTATTGTAAATAATGCCCATATGTTTGGGTTATCGGATTTACATCAATTACGGGGTAGGGTGGGTCGTTTTAATCGTTCTGCGTATGCTTATTTTATGATTCCACACAGGCTGGTTTTAGATGCGGATGCTAAAAAACGTTTGCAAGCAATTGAAGAATATACTCAGTTAGGTGCTGGTTTTAATATTGCGATGCAAGATTTAGAGATTCGCGGAGCGGGTAATTTGTTGGGTCACCAACAACATGGATTTATTGTGGCAGTAGGCTTTGATCTTTATTGTCGCCTGCTTAAAGAAGCAGTAAGTAACTTTAAGAAAGTAGGTGTTTTTGATGAAATACACAATTAAGTTTTGGGTAATTTCTTGTTTAGTATTCCTATCTACCTTTTATCTATTATCTACTAACTACTGTCTTTACGCTGAGGATAAAGTGGTGGCAGTAGTGAATAATGAAGTGATCACACAAAAGGATCTTAGTGATTTCATAAATTTTATTCGCATGCAGTATGCGCGTGAATTTAGGGGTAAGGCTTTAGAAGAAAAAGTTACGGCAATGAAGCAGGATCTGTTACAGCGTTTAATTGAAGATCGAATTATTTTGGCTCAGGCAAAGATTGAAAAAGTAACTGCAGATCCAAATAGAATAAAGGCGAAAATTGCCGATGTTAAAAAACGTTATCCTAGTGATGCGGAATTTGTACGTGACCTAGCTAAGCAAGGTTTAGTGCAAGCGGATTTAGAGAATAAAGTGCGTGACCAATTGCTGATGTATAATGTGATTGAGCAAAAAGTTCGCAGCAAGGTAGTGGTTTGGCCAGAGGAGATTACTACTTATTACAATCAAAATAAGCGACAGTTTCTAAGGCCAGAGGAGAGGTTGCTTACGGTAATTATTTTACCCAATGAAGAGATTGCTAAAACGGTGAGCTATCAGTTGCGCATCGGGTCTAGAATAGAGGAATTAGCGACAAAATATCAATTTACTACTGACAAGCTTTCGGCTCTGCAAGGTCAACAGCTACGCAGTGAAATTGAGGAGACGGTATTTAAGCTGGGCTTAACAGAGATTTCTAATCCCGTAAAAATTGATGGACAGTATTATGTCTTTAGATTAGATGAGATTATGGGAAGCCAGCAGTTAACCTTGGATGAGGCACAGAGTAAGATCCAGATGTTTTTATTTGAAAAGAAGATGCAAGAAGGGCTAGCTAAGTGGTTAAATGAACTCAAAAAACAATCCTACATTAAAATCGTCGAAAATTAGAGTTGGGTTGACGATAGGAGATCCTGCCGGGATCGGACCAGCCATTACTTTAAAAGCGTTAAAAATATTAAAATCAAAAGCTGATATTACGGTAATTGGAAGTGGTTTTGTTTTGGCAAAAGCAGCAAAATTATTAAAAATAAAAAATCTTGCCTTAAAGTTAATCGACTTAAATAATATTAATAAAAGAGATTTTAAATTTGGTAGAGTAGCTGCGCTTAATGGCCAAGCTAGTTTGGAGTATTTGGATCTTGCCTTAAAATTATTAAAAGAAAAGAAGATTGATTGTTTAGTTACTTGTCCCATCTCTAAAGAAGCGATTAATCTGGCGGGCTCAAAATTTTCTGGTCATACAGAGTATTTGGCAAAAAAAACAAAATGTAAAGATCCGGTAATGTTGTTGCTTAATGATCAATTAAAATTTAGTTTATTAACTAGGCACCTGCCGCTTAAAGATGTTTGTTTAAAATTAACGCAAAATATTTTAGAGGATAATATTCTTAAAACAATGCAAGGGATGCGTAAGCAATTTTTGATAAAAAATCCTCGGATTGTTCTTTGTGCGGTTAACCCGCATGCTTCTGACAATGGAGTAATCGGTAAAGAAGAACAAAAAGTTATGACTCCAGTGATTAAGAGATTAAGGAATGTAATTAAAGGTGGCAGGTTAGTCGGGCCTCTAGCGGCAGATACGGCAATTGCTCAAGCAGCTATTGGAAACTTTGATTGCGTAATAGCTGCCTATCATGACCAAGCGTTGATTGCTTTAAAATTGACCGATTTTGATAGTGGAGTAAATCTTACTTTGGGACTTCCTTTTGTACGCACCTCACCGTTACACGGGACAGCTTTCGATTTAGCAGCCAATCCTAAATTGGCCAATCCCAATTCATTAGTTGCAGCAATTAAACTTGCCATAAAATGCAGATTAAACCAAAAAAAAGCTTAGGGCAAAATTTTCTTACTGATAAGAATATGCAGAAGAAAATTATTAATTCTTCTAAATTGACACAGGATGATATTGTGCTGGAGATTGGGGCAGGCAAAGGCGATTTTACTGTATTGTTGGCTCAGCAAGCCAGAAGGGTTTATGCTCTAGAGATTGATGAGCGTTTGTATAATGAGTTAGAAAGAAATTTAAAATCTTATCATAATTGCCAGATATTAAAATACGATATATTAAAATTTAATATTCATGAATTTTTACAATCTGAAAAAATAGAACAAAAAATAAAAGTAGTTGGCAATATTCCTTATTATATCTCTAGTGCGATTATTGAGCATTTGATTAATTATCGCTCTAATATAAGTGAAGCTTTTATAACTGTGCAGAAAGAATTTGCCCAAAGGGTAAGTTCGGTTCCTGGCTCAAAAGAATATGGGAGCTTTAGTTGCTTTACGCAGTATTATGCGCAGTGTAAGATTCTTTTTGAAATTAACCGGCTTTGTTTTCATCCTACTCCTAAGGTGGACTCTGCTTTTTTAGCATTAAAATTTAGAGATCAACCACCGGTTCAGGTAACAGATGAAAATGATTTTTTTAAATTGATTCGCAAGGCTTTTAATCAACGTAGAAAAACTTTAAGAAATAGTCTAAAGGATTTAGTGGATAGCCAGATATTAGAAAATTATTTTATTCAAGAAAAGATTAATCCCAATATCCGCCCAGAAGATCTCTCTTTAGAGCAGTTTGCTAATCTTTTAAAAAAAATCGAAAAAATATCTTGACAACCCCATCATTATGGTATAAACTTCTTTACTTTCACGATTCTGTGGTACAATAGCTTCATTAATTTAATTTTATGAATACCAAAGAAAGTATTTTGATTAATTTCTTGGGGGTTAGATTTTTTTTATTTACCGGCTTAGGCGACTTTGCGATTTCATTTTTGCTGGAGTAGCTCAGTTGGCAGAGCACGTCCTTGGTAAGGACGGGGTCACGAGTTCAATTCTCGTCTCCAGCTTACTAAAAAAATATGCGCGAAACAATTACATTAGAGTGTACGGTTTGTAAGAATAGAAACTATACGACGTCAAAAAACAAAAAGTTGCATCAAGATAGGTTAGAGCTGAATAAGTTCTGCAACTGTTGTCATAAGCATACCCCGCACAAGGAAATTAAATGAGACTAGGACTTATGGAGCACGTAAGTGCGACATAAGTCCTTAGTCGAATTTATCCCGACGAATGTAATGAGTCGGGAAAAAAATTAGGGGCGTCGGTTAATGGCAAACCAACGGTCTCCAAAACCGTGACTGCAGGTTCAAGTCCTGCCGCTCCTGTAGTTTTGGGGTTGAGCAAAGTAAGGGATTTATGAATATTATAGCCAAACCAGTAAATTTTTTAAAAGAAGTAAGAACGGAATTAAGTAAGGTTTCTTGGTCAACCAGAAAAGAATTATTGGCTTCAACAGTTTTAGTGATTACGGTTACGGCAATTATGACAGTTTTTATTGGGATAGTTGATCTGGTTTTATCCAGATTTCTAAGTGTGGTTTTTAAATGAAAAATTGGTACGTGGTACATACCCAAACAGGGATTGAAGAAAAAGTAAAGGCATCTTTAGAGAAGAAGATTCAGGCGGAAGGTCTGCAAGAATTAATTTCTAGCGTAGTTATCCCCACTGAGCAGGTCTCTGAAGTTCGTGCAGGAAAAAAGAAAATTACGCAGCGTAAATTTTTCCCTGGTTATTTATTAGTGGAAATGGAGTTAAGTGAACAAACTTATCTTTTTGTTAAAAATTCTGCTGGGGTAACCGGGTTTATTGGTTTAGGTAGAAAACCTGTACCGCTTCCTCAGGAAGAAGTAGATAATATTTTAAAACGTACTAAAGAGACTGCTGCTAAACCATCTCCTAAGATCGTTTTTGAAAAAGGCGAGCAGGTAAGAGTTAATGAGGGTCCATTCTTGAATTTTAACGGAACAATCGAAGAAGTTTATCCTGAAAAAGGTAAAGTAAAAGTGAGCGTTTCAATTTTTGGCCGCTCTACGCCAGTGGAATTAGAATATTGGCAGGTGGAGAAAGTTTAACTATGGCAAAAGCAATTAAAGCACAGATTAAGTTACACGTTCCTGCAGCACAAGCAAATCCTGCTCCCCCAGTTGGTCCGGCATTAGGTCAACACGGTGTGAACATCATGCAATTCTGTAAACAATTTAATGATCAGACTAAAGGTAGAGATGGTTTGATCCTTCCAGTAGTGATTAGTGTTTGGGAAGATAGAACCTTTACCTTTATAATTAAGAGCCCTCCGACATCAATTTTATTAAAGAGAGCCGCAAATTTAGCCAAGGCTTCTGGGATTAGCGGTAAAGAAACCATTGGCAAGGTAACTAAAAAACAGATCGAAGAGATTGCTAAACTTAAGTTAGCTGATCTTAATACTGGCAATATGGAACAGGCAGTAAAAAGTGTTGCTGGTACAGCCCGAAGTATGGGTATTGCTATCGAAGGGTAAATATGAAAATACAAAGTAAGAGATATAAAGAATCGGTTAAGCAGGTAGAAAATGAAAAATTCTATTCGCTAAAAGAAGCCGTAGCGATATTAAAGAAACTTCCTAAGCCAAAGTTTGATGGTTCGGTGGATCTACATTTTAATTTAGGTGTGGATACTAAAAAAAGCGATCAGATGATTCGTGGAACGGTGTTACTTCCTCACGGTACTGGTAAAAAAGTACGCGTAGCTGTATTTTGCAAAGGCGAGCATGAGCGTGCCGCAAGAGAAGCTAAGGCTGATTATGTTGGCGGTGTGGAATTAATGGATAAAGTGGCTGCCGGTTTTCTTGATTTTGATTGTGCGATTGCTACTCCGGAGATGATGAAAGATTTAAGTAAATTAGGTAAAGTATTAGGTCCACGTGGTCTGATGCCTAGCCCTAAAACCGGAACCGTGACTAATGATATTTCCAAAGCAATTGAAGATGTGAGAAAAGGTAAAGTTGAATTTCGCGTCGATAAGCAAGG